>Ga0181343_1000043_pt1 | contig 55454 bp, 63 predicted proteins | sample Su13VDMLBSD_FD_130110 | JGI IMG/M metagenome (GOLD analysis project Ga0181343, IMG submission 130110) | Freshwater viral communities from Lake Michigan, USA - Su13.VD.MLB.S.D | ecosystem: Environmental > Aquatic > Freshwater > Lake | place: USA: Michigan | collected 2013-07-15
GAAGCGTTCCAACCGTCGAAGGCGACTATGACGCCTGCCACGGCCCTTTGCCTAACTTAATTAGGCGATACGAAGGATCGCGGTCGTCGAAGTCGCAGCCGGGAACTGGATGGTGAAGTTACCAGCGGTCGAGGTCTTATCCCCGCCAAACGCCAGAACCGCAACAGCCTTGTTACCCTGAGTCGCGTTGTAGATCAATGCACCGTTGGAAGTCAGCGTAGCACTGTCCCAAGTGATGTCATCGAAGTCGAGCCACGCAGTCGTGCTCGTGAAGGTCGGAGCCTGCGAGATCGTCAAGGTCTTGCCGCCAGCCACGTAGTTCGTGCCAGACGAGGACACCTCATTGGAAGTCGTATACGCCGTTGTGGCCGCATCCAACGAAGCCGAAGAGGTGTACAAGGCAATCTTGAAGACATCCGCAGCCGTCGAAGCGCGAATTACGCCTGTGCCAAAGTTGTGAATGCCGTCAAGGATTTCAACCTTGAACGAAGTCACCATAGCCTGTGTGATAGCCATTCTTAATCTCCAAGACGCGAAGCCGCGTCACTGAAACCATTTTCGTTCAAATACCGTCGCACATTCATCCTTTCAGACTCCTGCGCTTCTTGCAGGTACTTTACCAGCACCCGGTTTAGTTCTTCCTGCGTTTGTATACGAAGGATGCGGGCTGTCGCCCGTTCAGCAATCTCTTCCGGGGTATAACCCCGGTTGCTCGTTGTCTGGACAAACACATTACCCAGACTCATGTCGCCCGCAAAACTCATGTCACTTGCACCCTAACCTGACCAGAACGATACGCATCCTGACGATCCAGACCGTCACCCAGACGCTTCAACTGCGCTACGGCTTCCTGATACTTCTGGTCGTAATACTGCATCATGTCCTGTTCGCCCTTGAGGTAGGTGTACGCCTCACGGAGCGAGCCATAGAGCAGCACTGTCTCAAAATTATCCCCGACCCATGACGTACCTGCCGTCACGATTGAAGCCGGGTAATAGTAGTAGTGCAGTTCAGCCGTGTACGCGAGATCCGGGGTCGGCCCAAGAATCATGCTGGCGTTGTTCCAAATCGCGTAATACTTAGGCTTACCCGTGCTATTGGGTGGCGGGTACGAAGCGCGGATGAAGTTCACATCCTTGTTGAGCAGATACTCGTAGTCGCCCGTAGTAGGGTCAATCACCGCCAACGAGAACGTTGAGAGCCAGTCCGAAGGCAACTGGAAGTACTGTAAGTTAATGGTCATCGTCCCAGTCACGTTCTTGCGAATAGCAGGAATCTGAACGGAGTTATAGATCCGCTCTTCAGCCAACTGCACGAACGTTGGGATATTGGAGACGAACGAAGACTCTGTGCTCTCACAGTAATCTTGGATCAACGTCACCAATGCCGAATAGTTCACGGCGACCAGCCCGACCTGTACTTCATGTTGGTTTCAAGGTTGATCTGCGAGACGAACTTAGTGCCCTTCGTCGCAGCACCGGCACCCTTCATCTTCATGTGGGTGACGCCCTTGTTCACATCCTTCTCAGGGTAGCCATTGCGACCCGTTGAATCAGTGTTGGGCTTGATCTTGTTCATGTTGTTCATAAGGCTTACCTCGGGCCGCTGGAGCCACGCATCGGGCTGCGCTGGTTCATCACCTTCGCCATGCCACGACCGTACTTCTTCATGTCGGTGTTGGTCTTGCCGCCAGCACGCATCTTCTTCGTACCATGCATGGCACGCTCGTGCTTGCCGACTTCTTCTCGCGCAATCTTACGCATACCATTCTTCATAACTGTGTATCTCCAAAATAGTTCCGTTTGATCTTGTTAACACTTTCTGGGATGACCTGCAAATTTAATGGCACGTGCAATCCAGAAACTGTTTTGCCTCGCAAAGGAACAATATGGTCTACATGCCATTCGATTCCCGTGCATTTGGTTCTGAGTTTGGCTAAATCATATATTTCTGAAATTATCCATTTATCTTCATAACTTAACCAAAACGGTATACGTTGTGCTTTAGCGCACTGCCGAATACGTGACCAATGGTTAACTTTTGCTAAATTGTTCTTCCTATAAATACTTGAAGCCAATTTAGCCTCGTTTGCATTTTTAGCGTATTCAGCCTTTCTGTATGTCCGTTTACGTTCGACGTTTTGTTCTCTCCACTCACGGGTTTTTGCCCGTGCATAGTCTCTATTACGTGCATACCAAGCAGTTTTTACCCCGTGCTTATACACACTTCTACAGGGTTTGCACTGCCGTCTCTGGCTTTCAAACGCCACTTCAGGTTCAGATTTTCCACAAACCCTACAAATTTTCATGTCGTTACTACTGTCACTGTCCCCACTTCACCGGCTGGTGCCAGCGGATTAGGTGTTAAGTCTGCATCAAACGAACTAGATCCGCCAACCGGGTTCCACCCCCAGAAAATCATTCTACTACCGCCTGCGCCGTTGTTGCCTTCTTCAAAGTAACTCAGGTCAGGTCTTGGGTTCCTAAGCGCCTGCGGGTCGTCCACCGGGTAGAGGCCCAGCGACAACTGCGGCTGATCAGGCTCCCAGCACTCCGGGCAGACCAAGATGTTTACGTTCTTGGTCTTGATCACCAAAGACTTCAACTGACGAAGTTTGTACCGGAAACCACACCGGTCGCACTCCGCAATAGCATGTTTGCCACTTGCAAACCGATTTGGCATCAGTAGCCACCCAAGAAACTCTCACGCGGCACGAACCGCACCGCTGCCTTTTCCCGATCTTCCCCTGCCGCCAAGTCCCAAGCCTCGTCGTACTGGGCTTTCAGGATCTGTGTGCGGGCATCTGCACCCGGAATCTTCATGGAGAGCATGTAGGCCAACCCCGCTACCAAGCAGGGCATAAACCGGAACGGGATATCCTGACCGTTAGAACCCACACCGGGGTCAAACATCCGCACAAGGCGCGTGTAGACGAGCGTCCAAGTGGTCGTGTTATCAGGCTTCGGCCATACCGTGTACTGCGGGTACACGATGACGTTATCAGCACCCGTGGCTCCAGTACGCCGGTTGATCCAGATCTGGATGGGGCGACCCGTCGCATTCTTGTTCGGGATGGAAAGATACGTGCTGGAGGAGATACGCGAGATGTTGATGTCCTGTTGGTTCGTTCCCGTGCCTGTGCGGATCACATGGTCAAGCAGGTCAACCGTATCGACAGGAAGGTCATACGTGCCTTGGTTGTAGGTTAGGGTCTGCGTACCCGTCTCAAGCGTCCAAAGGTTAATACCCCGGTTCGCCCAGTCCATGAACAACAAGGCAAGGCTACGCTTGGACGTACGGAAGTCATAACCCGTACGCAACTCAGCCCCACAACGCTCAAAAGCCTCCTCAATGATCGTATTAAGATCAAGGTTGAAGTCGGTTGTGGCTGTAGTTTTGTCGGCCATTTACATCCCTCGCCGTCTGTACGGCTTCACTTTTTCTTTAACACCCTTGGGCTGCGCGACGAACTGCTTACCTTGGGCTTTCCCTTTACGCTTGGCGGCGGAGGTTCGGGCATACTCAGAAGGGCTGAGAGCCTTGATCGCAGCCTCTGGAAGATACCTTTCACCCGTGTCAGAAGATCGTTTACCACTTTTCGTTCTCCACTTCTGCTGTGTCCAAGCCTTGAGCGATTGCTGCGGGGCTTTCATGACTTATACCCGCCGCCCTTTTCCTTGTACCGCTTAGCCAACAACTGTGCCTTGCGGGCACTCCATTGCCCTGCTGCAGTACCCTGCGTGGCTGAAGCCTTGATTGACTCAAAGAGGCTCTTTCGCATACCGGGCTTGGTGTAGTTACCCGCCTGATTGACCTTGCTCTTTACCTTACCGCCCTCGGCATGGCGGATCGGCTTCCCAGTACCCTCAACGGGCTTGTCGTCCCCACGCCGCTTGGCGCGAGGGACTTTCCTAGGAGCGATCACACCCATGCCACGGGAAGGCATCATCAGACAAATCGTCCCTTGGTCTTACCCTTTACAGCACAACCGTCAGCCCGCTTGGAAGCGGACGAAACAGAGCCGCCTTTGGCAAACCTTTTGAAGCCGTAACGTGGGCCAAACTTTGAGACATTACCGCCTCGTTTGAATACGCCACGGCCTTTCAGCACATCAGCGCGGGTAATCTTCCCGTCGCCCGTCAAGTCAGGCATACCGCCCTCACGGAACGGTCTAGTTTTAGCCCGCTCGTAGGCGTCTCTCATCTGCCGATCTTTTGCTGCCTGATCTTCATCCTTAACAGCCTGCTCCAACTTTGCATCGGACGAAGCAGCCTCACGAGCCGCAGCCTTGCGACGACGCTCAGCAGCCGCCGCTTCCTGCGCCCGAATCAGGGCTTCCTGCTGCCTCAAGAATTCCCGCCGTTCTGCACTATTTGGGGGAGGTACAGCCTCGCCCGTGCTTGCGGATTTACTTTTGGCAGCGGCCATTAGCACTTACCGCCGTAAGCCATCTTGACCATCGTGCCCTTGGTCTTGCCCTTGCTGGCGATGCCGTCCGCAGCCTTGCGGAACACCGAACCGCCTTCACGCATCTTGACCATTGTGCCCTTGGTCTTGCCCTTGTGGGCCTTACCGTCAGCAGCCTTGCGGTAGGAGCCAGCCATGCCGCCCTTACGCATCATGGCCTGAGTACCACCGGCTGCGCCCATTCCGCTGACAGGCATGGCAGCACCACCGGAGGGAGCAGCGGGACGCGGAGCAGGAACAGCAGGTTTGCGTGCGGCGACAGCAGCGGCTCTGCGAGCAGCCTCTTTTGCATCAGAAGCCTGTCGATTAGCCGCAATCTTGGCGTCCAAAGAAGCACGCATTGCCGAAACTTTCGCATTAGGGGCGTTTCCTGCGTCACTGGCTTGTCTACTTGCAGCGGTGGCCGCGTCTGACTTGCTACGCATAGCAGCCATACGGTCTGCATAACTCGCGCCACCCTCAGCAAACTTACGCATCTTCTTGCCTTCCATCTCAGCCTCTTCGTGCTTGATCATGGACTTCGGAGCGCCTTTCTTTTTCATGAACGACACTTCCTTACGCATCATCGACTTTGACTCTTTCATAGATCCTCCAGAACCGAATTTGCGGCCTTTGTCGGCCTTAACATAATCTCGACCCACAGATTGAGGGATGCCCAGACGTTTGGCTGCTTTGGGGTCGTTAGCAACCATTGCCATCAGATTATGCTGGGCTTTGGATTTACTCGGCATCTCAACAGTTCCAAGCCCTCAAGGACTTATTGATACGGCTGTTCGGATCGTTAGCCGTCTTGGCACTCGTCAGTTTCTTCTTCATACCCGACATACGGGCACAGAACGACTTCTTACGGGCACCACCCTCGGGTTGAGGGCGCTTCAGACCCGGCTTACCCGGATTGGCTTTGTTGTAAGACGCCCTGCCTTTGGCGTTCAAGCCGCCAGCGGGGTTTTTGCCTTCCTTACGCTGCCAAGCCGGTGACTTAGCCATAGATCACCATCGTTGAAACGACGGCTGACGGCACGATGTAGACGCTCGTTTGGAAGAGCAATCCTTCACCCGGCATCAGGATGTAATCTGGTGCAGTGGAACTACCCTTGGTATTCACCACAATTTTGGTCGGGCCACTAGCCCCGCCGTCACGGAACGTCACCGTACCTGCACCCGAATCAGGGACAATGTAGATCGCTTTGACGCGACTACGCCCGATAACGAGGCTATTCTGATCCAACAAATCGCCAGCGTCCGTACGGACTTTACTGGCTAGAACATCTGTTTGCATACCCATTCTCCGTCTCCTGTAATGGATGAAGGGGGCTTACGCCCCCCACGAAATCTTACGGGACGAGACTGGCGTACAAACCGATGTAGAGCGTGGTGCTGCCGATAAGAACCGGGATGCGTCCGGCCTGAACCGACACCGTGCCCGAGACCGAACCGGTCGTCAGTTTAGTGCTACCAATCGTCAGGGTCGTGCAGACCAGATTGGTGATCGTGGCAGAAGCGGAGTCGATAGCGCCGATAAAACCATTGTCGGAAGCCACCGGGCCGGAGAACGTAGTACGTGCCATTTCAAATACCTCACATGCGAGTTGTGCTTACCAGTCTGCATGTCGTCAGTCGGGTCTGTCTGGTAAGCAAAATTTTTCCCGATAGACCCTATATACGCCTAGAAACCTAAAAAGGAAAGGGGGGCCGAAGCCCCCCTCCCCAGTCTCATCAGGACGCGCCCGGCGAACCGAACATGCCCAGCGGATCAGACCATCCGAACGAATAACGCTCGCGGCTCTTATACCGCACGTTGCCCGTATCGAAGTCTCCATCCATGCTGTTTTGCAGCGGGGTACGAACGAAGTGCTTCATACCATTCGGAACGTCCGTGGTCAGGAACCAAGCGTTCGTGTCCGTCAGGTAGTGATTCACCGTGTAGCCACCGGGAATCGACCCCATCGCCTTGAGAGCGTTGATGTCGTTGTCCGCAGTTGCCACGCGGAGTTCCGTATCGAGGAGACGCTTGGCGGTAAACATCAACGCCGGGGGGACGATGAGTTTGCCGGGTTTCGCCGCGATCAGAAGTCCACGCTCGTCCGTCCAACCAGCAATCTGAATGACAGCCGCCTCAAGCGAAGTCTCGTTGAGGTCAGAAGCCGTCAGACGGTTGCTGTTGGTGCCACCCGAAACAAGCGGGTGATCCGCCGCGAACAGAGCCTTGCCGTCACCACCAACGTAGGACGACGAGAACCCGTTGTTCAGGACAGATGCCGCCTTGACCTGCTTCGTGTACGCCATCGCTCGGGCGAGCGCCTTGGTGTATCGCTTGGACAGCGAATCGTACAGGTTGTCTTCAACCGCTTCTTCCGTGATGGAGAAGCCGAGAGCAATGGTCTCGTGGCTGTAGCGAGCAGTCCACGCTTCCTGTGCGTTGTCATACGCAATCGCAGCGCCTTCCGACTTAACCGGAGCAGCACTGAAACCAGAAAGTTTGGTCTCCTCTTCAAAGGAACGCTCGGAGGTCTCAGTCTCGTAGATCTCCTTGTGCTCCTCGCCATAGGTCTTGTACTCAAGGCCGAACAGGGCGTTCAAACCCGGAAGGAGTTCCTTGAGCAGTTGTGCGCGTGAAATAGCCATGTCTTAGAACTCCCTTATTAAACGCCGACGGGGCAGTTGTAAGCGTGACCACCAACAATCAACGAAACGCTCGTGAGGTACGGTGCATTGAACTTCACGATAACTTCGGGATAGTAGGTAGTGCCGCCAGAAACAAACGCCGTGTCTTCGACTACATCGACGATACGCATCGGCAGAGACCGGGTGGTCGCAACCGAAGACAGCAGGAGACCCCGCTGCGAGTCGTTCGTCGTCGTGTTCAGCGACTCGTCAACCAGTGCAACGTTGGCACCGATATCCTCGTACGTGAACCCGCTAGTGGTCGAAACGTTCAGGGACGCCGAAACGCCCACAGCCTTGAACAGGGTGTTCGGATCATCAGCCACATACGCCGTAACGTACGTGCCGGACTTCACCGAAGTGCCCGAAATCCAAGCCTGCGAGTAGGTCGGCTGACCCGTCACAGTGGACACGAACGAACAGCCCAAGAACACACCGGCAAAGCCAGCGGTCGGAGGCGTCGTCGTCGAAGTGGAGACAGAGATGGTGCCGCTTGAGGTCAACTCAACCGGATCGCCGTAGCCAATGCTCGCAGCACTGGACGCAATACGACGCTGGCGAGTGGCCCCGGCAAACACCTGCCCGCCGATCAGGTTGATCGGCTTCAAGCCATACGGCTTGTCAACAGTAGGATATGCCATTAGTTACTCCAAAAAAGAAGTTATTTGCCTTTGCCAAACGAGACCGTAGTCTTCTTCTCACTGAAGAGGGGCATACGCTCATCGTTCAGCCTCATAAAGTTGTTGTCCACAGACTGCAACTGAGCCTTTGCCTGCTGCGCGTAGTAATTATCACGCTGCTGCATTAGTTCAGCCGGAGCCTTACACAACAACAAACCACCGATCTCAATGTTGTCTTTGAAACGTCCATTAGGATCGGCTTGCATCATCAATTTAGGCTGTTCAGAAGCCTTTACAGGCTCCCAACCTTCCCGAAACTTTGCAGACGTATTAGAGGGATCGGCCTGACCCATAATACTAGTCCGTATCCAGCGGAAGACCCAACCATCTTGCGGCTCCGGTTCAGGGAGCGTCTGAGGGGGTTTCCAATCCATTTTGCGCTGTGCGGATTCCCGATTTTCGAGTTCACGTGCAAGTCTATTCTCAGCCATTTTAGTTAGCCTCCAGTTTCATAAGTTCTTTTGCGTACTGTTCATTGCTCAGGCCCAATTTCTTGGCGATAGCAACTTGAGTCGGTGTCAGGCGTACCTGACGCGGCGCGGTTCCCCGCGTTACCGGAGCCACTACATTGGCTGGTTTTGTGCGAGCAGGCTTTTCAGCCTCCCTCGTTTGAGTCACGGTATCCCCTTCATCGTTGTCAAACGCCTCGGGGAATCGTTTCCTCATTGTCTCGTCAACTCGGCGGTAATAATCATCGCTACGCGGATCTACACCAGACCGGACTAATTTTTCATGCAGGCCGAGCGCAAGGGCAGTCATCTCCTCGTCCACGTTAAACCACGTATTTTTTTGCTTCCAAGCCTCGGCCTTTTGGTCAATGACCGGAGCCGAATACGTAGGTAACGTCGGTACCTGTTGGTTTACTTGTACTCCTGAATCCTGCTGTTGTAAAGCAGGCTGGAACCGAGCGAACTGTTGCAACTTGAGTTTTGCATCAGTCAGCATTTCTTGAGCGAGGGCGATTTGCTCAGCATCGCCAGACTCATAAGCAATCTTTAGTTTATCTTTTGCTACACCTAGGTCGGTATTAGCCGCCTTAGTCATCTCATTAACAAAGGCTCTCTCCCCCACCCCAAGACGTTGTTTGAGGCGACGGTTCTCCTCCATCTGGGCTTGGGCAAAGCGGTAGGTTTCCTCCCGCTCCCGCGCTGCACGCTCTTTTTCGCGGCGCTCGTCATGCCACGCCTTTTTCATCTGACCAAGGCGCTTTTTGACCTTATCGGAGTACTCCTCAAGGTCGTCATTCTCCAAATCGTTAACTACCTCTTTAGGCAGTGGTTTACGACCTCGATCTTCCTCGGGTGTGTCATCTTCAACTTTTACTTCAATTTCGTCGTTAAACTCTTGTTTTGATTGAGTTTTTTCTGACTCAATTTCATCAGGAAATTTGAACTCAGTTTGTTCGGTAGCCATAAATTACTCCTATGCGCGACGGATACCACGGGGGTCTTCAACCACCGCTTCCACCGTGTCGTCGTTGATGATGCGGAACTCACGTCCGTGGATGACCACGCGGGTGCCGGAATAGGGTCGTGTCAGCACGAAGTCCCCCTCCTTACACCACGCACCGGTCGGGAAGCGGGTCTCATCCTTGTAGGCGAGGTTCCCCAATTTGACGACGAACAGGACGACCGTCGTCTGCTCCTCGACCTTCTTGGTGTCCTCGGCCTTGATGATGCCGCCTTCGTACTCCTCCTCCACGTGTGGCACTGCACACAGGATTCGGTAGCCTTTTGGTTCTGGCAGGAGTTTGGCCTTGGTGGCTTCTTCCTGTGTCTTCTCTACATTGATACTACTCATTCTTCCTCCAATCGTTTCGCAAGGTCTTTGAGATAACTAACTGCGAGGTCAAGACCCTGAATGAACCCGCATAGCCTTTTGTATTCCCCCTCATCCAATTTGCCTTGAGTGAGGCTTTCTACAATCAAGCCGCGCTCCTCCTTGAGTTTGGACTCAAGGTATTCCAGAGCGTTTGAATAGGACATTTACTCCTCCTTTGCACCTTTCGGCGGTCGTAGCGCAGCCCGCATGGCTGAATCTCTGGTTTTTGCGATGTCAATACCCATACGCACTCCTGCTTCCTGCTGTTTCGCAGACAGCCCGGTCTTGTGCTTCTGAACATCCACACCGAGTCGTGCAGCATCGATCTGCGTCCTGTTGGCGATCTCTTGTTTGCGAAGGTCGAGTTCATCGGCCTTGGTCGCCGCCATGATCTGCATCTCTTGCTGTTTGCGTTGCAGTTCTGCCTGCTTGAGTTGTGCCTCAAGTTGCAGTTCTGTCTGTTTGTTCTGAGCCTCCATCTGGATCTGCTGCGCCTTGAGTTGCAGTTCCTGCTGGCGAAGTTGCAACTCCATCTGCTGCATCTGGATGATGGGGTCTTGGGCCTGTTGCTGGGCCTGTTGCTGTTGCGCTTCAGCCTGATCTTTCTGGAGCAGTTTGGCTGCAGCCTGAGCAGCAAGGCGCGAAATCTCGACCTCGACGGCTTCAGGCAGTTCGGACGGTTTGCCGTTCTCTTCCGGTGGCGGCAACGAAGCGCCCAGTTGCTTCTCAATCTCACGGCGATACTGGAAGGCTACGTGCTCCATGATGTGCGCCATAGCGGCACCCATGATCTCCTGCGCCTTCGGGTTCTGACCGATCATCTCCCGCAACTTCGGGTCTTGGATAGCCGACAAGTGAACCTGCAGATGCGCCTCATGATCCTGATAGATGAACGCCTTGGCAGGCTTACTGTTCATGATGTCCATGTTCTCAGTCACAGGATCTTTAGGCTTGGCGTCCTCCGGGGGCGGGATGATCTTGTCCGCGTTCTTGACACCCAGCGTCTCAATCATCTGCCTATGCAAATACTGCATGTCGTAGATGTTTGGCGCAGTCTGAGACAACTGCAGCACCGCTTGGTACTGCACGATCTTCTGCGACATCGTAGCCGCGTTCGGATCACTGACCGGGATGACATCCACATCATCGTAGTCAGCCTTCTTAGCCTTGCGATCACCGACCTCTGGCTCGTACGAATACTCATCCGGCGTGTTGTCACGGATGATCGCAGCGAGGAGTTTGAACTCCTGCTTCATCGTGTAGTAGATGCGAGCCTGAACCGCTGTCATGACCTTGAGAACCCGCTCAAGCACAGCGAGGGTCGTGCCAACCGGAGCCTGCGAGGACATGTCGCTGATCTTGAGATCAGACACCGCAGCGAAGCGACGACCATCCTCGACCACCTTGTCCATCAGCATGGCAAGAGTCTGGCTCGGCTCCTTGTACGGCAGCGGCAGGATGTTGTCGCGCACCGCACCAGACGGAACGTCTACGTCTCGCCACTCGCCGGGAGCGATGGGTGTGTCGTCTCCCTTGATACGCAGACCGCGTGATTTGAGACCACCCGGAAGATTGCTAAGAGTTCCTGCGTCGATAAGTTGGCGAAGGAGGGAGGTTGCCGCTTTAGAGTGGCCGCCGATAAGGTGGATAAGTCCAAAATAATAGAAGCCAAAGCCGGGGATATACCCGTAATGCACAAAGTGCTGTCGCTTTGATTTGAGTTTGTCATCTTCGTTCCAGTTCCGCCTAATCGCCAGAACCGTCCCCGTCCCCTTCTCAATCGTCACCACGTACGGCAGTGCGATCCCTGTCTCGTTGTTGTCCTTATCGACATCGGGATAACCCGGCAGGTCGATGTTCACATGCATCTCAAGCAACTGGAACCGGTCGTCCATCGTGGCTGAGAAGCCTTGATCCTCTGCCTTTTGCTTCTCCACCTCGTCCATCGTGCGAACCGGGTCGCCCAAGTCGATGTCGCGGTAGAAGCCTGCATACTGCAGTTTGATCAATTCGTTCTTCGTCTTACGCATCCGATGCGTAACACGCTCAGCACCTTCCAGATTCGGCGCACCGTACGGCACGATGATGTCTTCAGCCGGGATATAGATCGCCGTCTGACGGTCAAGGCTAGGGTCAAAGTAGACCTTCTTGAAGGCGTTACCTGCCAAAGCAAGGCTGAGCAGCATCCGCTCGTGCTCAGGGCGGTACTCCTTCATGATCTCGGTCAACTGATAGTTCATGTCATCAGCGACACGAACGGCAGAGCCCTTCTTCTCAGGGGTCTCCTTACCGATGATCTTGGTCTTGACCGGCCCTGCCGCCGGGAAGGTCTCCATGATGGTCTCGGACTGGAACTTAACCGCCGACTCCATCAGCAACGGGTGAAACACCCCGCACGCACCCGGCCACGGTTCTGTCCTGTCCTCGTATCGCAGACCAAGGATCTTCAGTCCCTTGACGTAGGTGTCGAGCCAGTCTTTACGCGAGGAGAGATCCTGCTCATACTGACCGATCAACTCGCCAGAGAGCGATCCAAGTTCGCCTTCACTCATGAAGTCAGCAAGGTTAGCGTCAAAGTCCTCGGCACGTGGCTCGTCTCTAACCATCTCGACCACCATGCCATCAACCCCGATAGCCACGCTTTCGGGGTCTTCAATCACAATTTCAATCGGCTCAGGAGGAGCAAGTGCTTCAAGACCCTGCGGAGCCTGCATCAGACTTTTATCGACGGCCATTTAGATTCTCCTAATAGTATCCAGCACCGCGACGACTCTTGAACCACCGTGTCGGTTCTGGCTCGTCATTGGGCAAGCGAAGAAACCCGCCCTGCCTAAACCTCATGAGAGCCAAGGTAGTGGCGTCAACCAAGTCGTCATTCCGGCCAGAAGGGAAATCGTTGCATTCCTCAATAACTTCATATGCCCAACGCCGGTCAGGCGACCAGACTATACCTGAAGAAAACAGGTCAGATACGGCATTTACGCGGCTGATCTTGTCCTGTCCCTTACCCGGCGTGAACTCTGAGATGGGCACACCCATGCGATGGAACTCTTGGTAAAGCGCCGCACCGTTGGACTTCTTTTCCACGATGAACGAGTCCGGTTGCCAACTTTTGTACTCCTCAAGGACGAGGGCTTTGAGTTCGGGGAACTCCAGTCTCTGCTTGATGGCATTCAGCAGGATGACGTTGTAGTTCTTGGTCTCCTCGTTGAAGAAGACACCCCACGTGGTTAGGGCGTTAAAGTCAGCCCGGTTGGTCTTCTCCTGAGCGGCGTCAAGGCTCATGATGATGTGTTCACAAGGGGGTGGGTCTTCCGCCTGCCATATGCCCCACCACTCCCGTTTGATGAGCGCACCCTCTTCGGAGGTCGGCTCCTGCATGTACTGGGCCTGCCAGTACCGCACATCCATGCTGGCCTTCTTAGCCAGCAACTCCTCGATACTCCAGAACTCAGGCCAGAGGGGGTTTTCGTTCAAAATGGCCGGGAACTCAACGACCTCCCACTCCTCCGCGTCTTCTTCGCGGGTCATGTGATCCACGATCTTGCCGGTTAGATCCATCTTCGACCATCGCGTCATCACCACAATGATCGCACCACCCGGCATCAGTCGCTGGACTGGGCCTGACTGGAACCACTCCCATGCTGGCTCGAATACGTCCGCACGACCCTGCTTAGCCTCCTGTTCAGAGTGAGGATCATCAATAATAAAGAGATCGGCACCACGGCCAGCAAGAGCGCCGCCCACGCCAATAGCGAAATACTCGCCATTAAAATTTGTGCCCCAACGAGAAGCACTTTTACTATCAGCCTGAAGAGAAACACTGGGAAAAATATCACGGTAGGACTCCGAACCGACCAAGTTACGCACCCGACGCCCAAAATTCACTGCAAGGTCTGCAGTGTGAGAGGCCATGATGACTTTTTTCTGCGGAAATTTGCCTAAAAACCACGCCGGAGCGAGGTAACTGATCATCTCAGACTTGCCATGACGCGGGGCGATGTTGACGATGACCCGTTTTTTCTTGCCTTCTGCAATTTCCTCGAAAATCCTAGCCAATTTTCGATGGTGAGGCCCGACTTTGTAGCCGGGATACACGTGGGTAATGAAATCTAAGAAGGAATCCTTGCCTAAACGCTGTGTCAGTTGATTCTGGTACTGTTTTAGGAGGTCAGCGATGCGCCGCTTCTCCTTTTCAGGCATTGTTGGCAGAGCCAGTCGCAGTTTCTGCAGCCCTTCAGGCGTTATCTGCTGCATTCTCGTCATCTACAACGTGGTATTCGACGTTCTCTAGCACAGATATGGCCTGAATGAGTTCTTTTTCGACCTCTTCGATGGGCTTGACGATGTGTGTTACCTCGCTGCGCTTCTTAAATGCGTCGATTCCGTCCACTTCGCCCAGCGTCTTCAACGCCTGCACGCGAAGTTTGCTGTCACTCGTCATCTCAATCTCTTTAACGAGGTTCGTTATGACGTAATTTTTAAGCGTAGCAAGGTCTTCAACGAGGGCATGGTTGGTCTTAGCGACAAGACCTGCCAGAAAAGCGATGGTTTCGTTGGGGTACTTGGCAAAATCGTGTTTGATCTTGGGGTCATGCACCATCTGATGTGCCAAATCGGCAGCGGCTAACTGCTGATCTTTGGTTGGCTCAATCAGAACCCCGCTCAAGTCCGAAAAGAACTTGATGGTTCTGGCACGCATTTCGATCTCTTCAGTCGATGTCAAGTCTGGCAACGCCTCCAAAGCATTGCTTGGCAGAGGTATGCCCTCTTCTATGTCAGGTACGAATGCGTCCACGTTCATATAACTATATATAAAAACAGCATGGTACCAAAAAGAAAAGGGGGTGGGTTTCTATACAGTAGGGGTGGGGGGTCGAACTAAGTAAAAGTGTGGGGTGATTTGTGTGAATTCAGGGGTATAGGGGTCTGGCCGGAGTCCCAAACGGCAGCGGGTGGGTGGGATGGGGTGGGGCCGGGCCTGATAGCCTTTCCACCCATAGGTGGAAGTTGATTTACGCATCGCGTTACCCTATAAGTGACTCACGGCTAGGCATTCCGTCTAGTCGCAACACACAAGGAAACTACATCATGTCAAACGCCAAACTTATCACTGCCGCAGAAAAGGCCTACGATTCTGCCGACTCACTCATCGACGCGGTTATGGCTATCGTCGCTATCGTGCCTACCTTTCCCGAAAAGGTAACCGAGCAAGATGAGGCCGACATCCGGGCCGGTCTGATGAATCGTGCAAAGGCTAGATTCCCGACGCGATTCTACCTGCGCGATGGCGACACCTATAACTTGCTCAGCCCTGCCGACGCTAAGAAGGCCGACGCTAGCAAGGTAGTGTCATTCAATGCCGAGACCGTAATGAAAACTACCCCGCATGAACTAGGGCAGATGAAAACATCCGAGCCGGGACGGCACAAGGTAGTAACCGGGATGCGAAAGGCTATCCAGACTAACGCATCTAACCGCTATACCTACCTTGAGACAATCGCTAGACGCGAACGCGGCATAACTGGGACGGCTAGGGTTCCCGGCGAATTGATTACCCGCACCATGAAGGCGCTAGCCGGTATCGACAAGATGCACGCAACGGCTAGGTCAAAAGGTGTCCCGGCTGCATGGCCTCAAGAGGCTATCAAGGCAGCGGAGGCCGCCTACCTTGCCAAGATTGAAGCCTTCACCAAGAAGTAACTAACGCGCCTACCTCGCCCCGACCGGCTAGTCCGGTCGGGGCTTTTTTTTGCCCTGCGTTTTGCAGGGCGCATCTTCGATGCCAGTTCCTTGTTTGTGTGAGCGTGCGAGGCTGCGCGACACCGCGTGGCTGATTATGTAATCAATCAACCGCCACACCATTCAGGCGATTCCACCCATGGGTGGAAAATCAAATTAAGATTTCGCCGTAATTAGCCATCTCAAATGGGGTCAAAATTGATTAATTACATAATTAGCCTATAAATTGGGTCGAAATTGATTAATTATATAATCAATCATGTTTTGTTCCAGTTTTTAGGTGTTTGTTCCAGTTTTGTTCCAGTTTTCAAAATCGACTGGAACACGCAAGTGCTTGATTATATTAAGAAAAAACGGGTTTGTTCCACTGTTCCAGTTTTTTCGGGATAGGGCGGGGGAAAGCATTTCAAAATCGTGCGCGAGAAAGTTTGCAGCGCGGTGAGTCAACTTACCATTTTGCCACCCGGTCTCCCCCTAAAACACTGGAACAACGGAACAAAGGCACCATTTTTCACTTCTTCTTACTACTATATATAAACTTAATTCTATTCTATCTAATAAATTCAATCACTTACACTTCTCTCACTCCCGCTCCGTTTTCCAAACTCTGTCGCATTTGTAAACAAAAAACTGGAACAAGACTGGAACAACTGGAACAAACTCAGCCCGCGTTCCACAACTTTCGTTCTTTGAAGTATTGACTTATATGTCCACCTTTGGTATACTATCTGGGAAATGGGGAGAAAATCATGACGCGAGCAACGCTTAATTATGTTTCCACCCAAGAGTGGAAAACGGAATCTGACGAGACGAGTGACTTGTGTGTTGAGTGCGGTGAAGCGGTGGATGCTAGGCGATGGGCGCTTGGCATCCACCTGTGTATGCCGTGCGGTGAAGCAAACGCCCAGCAGGTAGTGCGATGTGTGGTTCCCCTACACAAAGCAAACTACATACTGGTCACTGACTTGGAAGACTTGAAAGGCATCAACAACAAAGGAGGATTCTACCGATGACTACCCCGCGAGATATCCCTGCCGACTGGTGGGTTGCACAGGACAGCGACGAAGCATGGCAACGGCAGATGGAGCAGATGCACTACGAAGCCATTGAAGACGTCATGCGCGAATTTGCGCGTGAGTTAAACGAGCGTTGGGAGCAGTTGGAACTGCCACTTGACGAGCCGCCGCAGCCACGCCCTGTCTATCCGTTTTGAGCCAACCAAGTTGGCCATACCTATCACTTAATTAATAGAAGGAGACCTAATCATGTCATTACAGAACAGAGTTTTGTCCGTCGAAGCGTTCCAAGACTACCCCCACGCAATTGGCGGTACATGCTACCAAGGCGTGATCAATGTCCGGTATGACGACCTAGTGCGACTGTTTGGTCAGCCACTGCCGGGAGATGCCTACAAGACCGAAGCCGAGTGGGTGTTGCGCTTCCACGACTACAACGCACACCGATACATCGTCGTGACCATCTACGACTGGAAGGTTGGCCCGTCTTATTGTGGCCCAGAGGAGGGCATTGAACCCGAGTTCAACGAGGTGTGGCATGTCGGTGGGCATAGCACCGATGCACTCTATGTATTGCAGGACTGGCTCGACATGAATGGCGTGCCGCGTGTGCCGAACAATCGTTCGATGGTTGCTTGACTTATATGTCTACCTTTGGTATACTATTCATACTGGTAGAGCGTAAACTTTTGACCGATATCAAGTAATTAATTTTCCACCCAAGAGTGGAATTCCACAAAGGAGCAAACAAATGTCTATCCAATTGACGAAGCCCAAGAGCCTGATCGATCTCTCTACATCCGCGATTCTGGTCAATGTCCGCACGACCGTGTGGACTGGCACACAGACCGATGACGAGGTGAGCGACGAGATTACCGCGCTCAAGAACACTGACCGTGATGCCGGGAAGTTCGCTAAACACTTGCTTGCCGGTGACCCGCAGCACAAGAAGTTGGTGAACCATCGCCAGACCGTACGCAATTGGTTCAAGCGTCGAACATATTCGTGGGCAGGGCAGTGGGGAATCTTGCCGATTGTGAACTACCCCACATTCAACGAGGAATACAAGGCACTCGAAACCAAACTGATTGAGTTGCGCGAGGACTTCCTCAATGCGTATCCCAACAAGGTGAGCGACATGGCGTTCAAGTTGAACGGGATGTTTCGACGTGAGGACTACCCCACGGTGGAAGAACTACGCAACAAATTCACCATGCGGCTGTACACCGCCGAAGTACCGCAGGGTGATTTCCGTGTGCAGATTGCCCACGACCTTGCCGAGGACTTGACCAATCACTTCAACAAGCAAGCGCAGTCCACCATCGACAACATGCTCAATCAACAGGTCAATCAGTTGGTCGAGGTCATGCAGTCGATATCCCACACATGTGGCGAGAATGTGGTCGAGCGTGAAGATGGTTCGCTCAAGGTCACTCGCGGTCGCTTGCATACTGAAACACTCAAGAAAGCATTGGCTTACTGCGACACCTTCAAAGCGTTCAATCCTGCCGGGGACACGCGGTTGGATGCCATACGCATTGAACTGGAGCGGGTGCTGACTGGCGTGGACATGGACGAGTTGAAGAAGAACGACTCGACCCGCGCCTATGTCAAGGCTGAGGTGGACGACATCCTGTCGAAGTTTGGGTTTGGTAACTAATCACTTCCACCTATGGGTGGAATCACAACGAGGAGAAACACATGTCTAAATCTGCAACCATCAACACTGCGCCATCGGTGGACATCAACGAGTGTGCGCGGCTCATTGAGTTGACTGGCGAGAGCGTGACTTATGTCATCCAGTCATCGCCGGGTCAAGGCAAGACTTCCATCTTGAAGTTGCTTGCCCAACGCAACGGAGACAAGTGGCGCAAGCCGGGAGATAACTTCCCGACTGACAAGTACCAGTATGTCTATATCGACGGCGGTACGCTGCGCGAGAACGACCTGTCAATGTATATGCCAGACCGCGAGACGAAGACGATCGAGCAGTATGTCAGTGGGCTGATTGACTTCACTGACCCGCGACCGAAGGTGGTGATGATTGACGAGATACTCAAACTGCCCAAGTTGTTGAAGCCGCTGGTCACTCGCTTGATTCTTGAGCGGTACATCGGTGACCGCAGATTGCCGGACGGCAGCAGGGTGTTCGGCACATCTAACTATTCGTCAGACGGTGTGAACGACAACATCGAAGCACACGTTGGCAATCGCATTGGCTTGCTCAACATGCGTGGGCCAAGTTCAAGGCAGTGGGCAGCGTGGGCGGGTGAGAACAACATCAGTGCGCTGACCCGCGCTTGGGTGTCACTCAATGAGTCTGCGTTTGCGTCATACAAAGACGGGGATGTGTCGGGCAACCCGTATGTGTTCAATCCTCGCTCGACCAATGTGTCGTTCGTATCACCCCGTTCGCTTGAGAAGAACGACTCTGTGGTCAAGTTGTGGGAGGTGCTTGGGTTTGATGTATCACTTGCTGCGATGTGCGGCATCGTGGGTAGAGCAGCAGCCGAGTCCATGGCGAACTTCTTCAAGATGAATAGTGATCTGATCAAGCCAACCGACATCTTCATCAACCCCGAGAGCGTTCGCTTGCCAGAGAAAACCGCTGCGCTGTTCATGACGATGTTCAATCTGGTGGATGCCATCAGTACGAACGACGAGATGACGAGCGCGATGATGTTCATCAAACGAGCCACGACGAAGGAGTTGCAGTCCATCTTTGTATCGATGGTCTACGCTCCCAAGTTACACAAACTCGCCAAGAACAACGCAGCGGTGTCGCAGTTTGTGCGGGACAACCCGGAACTGTTGGTCTAATCAACGAGGTGCATCATGCAAGAAGCAATCAAAAAACTGGAGAAAGCAACGGTTGACCTGTTGCGTCACCCCGAGACGGCAGCGTATGCCGGTGTGTTGGTGATGGGCAAGACAACTGTCGTGGACAATATACCAACCGCTTGCACGGATGGTGTCAACGAGAAGTATGGCGAGGCGTTCCTCAACAAACTGATGTTGCCCGAGGTGCGCGGTTTGAAGTTGCACGAAGGTCTACACAAAGTGTTCAAGCACACGGTGCGTGGCTTGCCGTATTGGAAGAAGAACGCCAAGTTGGCGAACATGGCGGCTGACTATGTAGTCAATGATGTAATCATGAACATCAAGGACAAGGCGTTCATCAAGTTACCGGACGGTGGCTTGTATGACTCCAAGTTCCACGGATGGTCTTACCCCGAAATCTACCGACACTTGGAGAAGGAAGAAGAACAAGGCGGACAAGGCAACGGTGCAGGCCAACCGTTTGATGAACATGACATGAGCAATGCTGAACAGATGTCGGCAGAGGAGATGAAGGAGTATGTCGATCAAGTCAACGAAGCCATCCACCAAGGCGGGTTGTTGGCGGGGCGGTTCGGTCAGAAGTTGCCGAGGTCAGTCACCGAGACGCTGCAGCCGAAGGTCGATTGGACGACTGCCTTGCGTGAGTTCGTTTCAAGCATTGCTCAAGGCAACGATGAGCATACCTATCGCAAGTTCGACAAACGGATGATTCTGGATGACATCATTCAGCCGGGAGTCATGAGCGAGAAGATTGGCGACATCGTGGTGGCTATCGATACGTCGGGCAGCATCAGTGCTGCGATGATTAACGAGTTCGCCGCTGAGTTGCAGTCTATCTGTGAGCAAGTAAACCCCGATGCACTGCGCGTCATGTGGTGGGACACGACGGTCAGTAGCGAGCAGGTGTTCACACCAGACGGGTTCAACGATATATCCAAGTTGTTGAAACCCACGGGCGGAGGTGGCACGCATGTGTCGTGCGTGAGCGAACATATGCTCAAGCGTAACTACAAAGCCGACTGTGTGTTGGTGTTCACCGATGGTTATGTTGAGGACGATGTGAAGTGGGATGTGATGTGTCCGACATTGTGGCTCGTGACAAGCAAGCGTGACTTTGTGCCGCCGAACGGTGGCAAAACCGTAAAAGTGGAGGTGTGAGATGAACGAGGCAAAGAAGTATGTGGTGTCAGTCAGTAAGGCGGTTGACTTTAATTTGATGACCCCGTTTACAACGAAGAAAAGTTATTGGCTTGGCTTTATACGTTGCGATCATAAAACCGTGGCAAGGACGGGCAAACACAAGACTCGCAAAGCCGCCAAGAGTGAAGTCGAAAAACTTTTGAAACAAATTGAGCAGGGGGTGTGAGATGAAAGTTACATTTGTGGTCTACGACCATCAGAACAATTCAATAAGTTTGGTGAAGAGCGAGGTGAAGGGTAATAAACCTAAAGAGGCAGAATGGGAAAGAGCAGCGAAAGAAGCGAAAGATAAGATCGCGCAGATAGGAGACAAGAAACTTTCTGCATGGGTAGGTAAGAAGTATCGCGGTACGTATTCAATCTCATCCGTGCTGAAAGGTTGGGTGGACTTTGAAGATCGCGCCCCAATCGAATTAGGCTAACAGGAGACCTAACATGTCTAAACGAATCAGTAAATCATTTGCCCTAAACGCGACTGACCTTTTCGCGCCATGGGTTCCGGTAACGGCACAGAATGCACTGAAGCAGTCGCCGTTGTATCTTCCGTTTTTGAAAGTGTATTCCAAGACCAAACTGCGCTGTGTCGAAATAGCACACAATAACGACCGCGATAGTCCGCAGATTACCGTACACCTTGGTCTGCCCAACAACTTCCGTGTGGCATACATGGGGATGTCTGGCAGGAACTTTCGCGTCTGTTCGTACGACACTCCCGACGCACTGCCGCGATACTCGACGCACTTGGGTAACTCTGAGAAGTGTATGTATCTGGTCAATCGCATACTCAACCCTGCAAACTCTGCCGGGGCGACATTTGATCGTGCGCTGTCCACAGCGTTGAACTTTCACAACCATATTGCCAACAACATGGGACGAGCCGTGACCAATCACTTGCGGGAGAAGTTTCCTGCTAGTTATTCGGTGATGTCGGACATCAACGGCGAGTCAGCGACTTGGTTGATCAAGCGTTACTTCAACGATGTTGCCGAAGCAGATATCCCCTCGCGTGTGCGTGATGCGATTAACAAAGCGCACTCTGCCATGACAGCATCTCGCTCTAATCATTCCTCAAACGTTGTAAAACTTGGTGAGTTCTTTGATCGTGAGAAGTGGGTGTTTGGCTATGGCAAAGATGTCGGCTACTTCATTGGTGCGGCGCATTTCAAACAGACGTTCGACAACTACTCACACATCGATAGCGTTTACTCTATCTCTGACGAGACAGATGGCTGCAACATGACGCTGCCGATTGAGTACTACCGCACATTTCAGAATGTTCCCGAAGACATACGCAAGAGTTTGCTTGCCTCTGTCGCCATGACGAAGATGTATCTTGAAGGCGGTACGAACAGAGTGGACTACTGCGACCCCGAACGACTGATCCCGTCATCGCTTACTTTGTCGATTGATGCAAATTCTTGCTCAGACAGTGTGCGTGGGATGGGCGCTCACTGGATGTTGGTAGATCGTATATGACCCCAGAAGCCAAAGTTAAAAAACGTGTTAAGCAAATCTTATCGGAGGTGGGAGCGTACTACGCCATGCCAATAGGAACTGGTTTCGGAAACGCAGGGGTTCCCGATTTTTTAGTTTGTTTACGCGGAAAATTTTATGGTATAGAGTGTAAAGCCAACGGTGGCAAGCCCACCGCGCTTCAATTGAAGCATCTCGATGACATCCGTAAAACAGGTGGCATCGCATTGTTGATAGATGAAACAAACGTAGAGACCCTACGCAAGGAGTTTAGTCATGAGTAAGAGCGATAAAATTCGCCGTTTATTGGCGCGTGGTTTGAAGATCAAAGAAATCGCCAAGCAAACTGGCGCAACCGTAAACTTGGTGCATCAAGTCAAGTGGCAAGCCGAGAGAAAGAAGAAAGCACAGCCCGAACGCAGCCACAATCCGAAGGTCGTGAAGGCTGAAAAGAAGTACATCAAGAAGGTCAAGGCAGCATTCAAAAGCCCACGGTCGAGGCTTATCCAAGAAGTCTTTCAAGCCAAAAAAGCGTTGGAAGTGATTTCCCCTCCCGACATGGTGAACCATCCTCCGCACTACAAGGCCGGTGGTATCGAGACCATCGACTTCATCGAAGCGAAGGACTTGAACTATCGTTTGGGTAACGTGGTGAAGTATGTGAGCCGTGCGGGTAAGAAGTCTTCCGATCCCGTGCAGGACTTGGAGAAGGCGTTGTTCTATCTCAAGCGTGAGATCGATGCGAGGAAGGGAGCATGAACGCTATTCAAATTGGGCGTAAGCGACTGAGCGACATCGTATGGGGCATCATCGACGAACGGGTGGCTGACTACCCGTTTGAGAAGATTGAAAAGATTGTAGAAGAGCAACAAGAGTTGCGAACGCAAGCCGACTACAACACAGGGTCATTACCTGTGGAAGATGCGTTTGAGTTATACAAGGTAGTGAAGTTCTTTCAGCCCAAGGTCATTGCCGAAGTAGGTACGTTTATCGGTGTGTCTACAAAGACGATGAACTTGGCTATGGAACAGTTGGTAGACATCTATACCTGTGACCACTCCAACGACATCAATCTGGGTGCGCTGAATATCTTTCAGTATTGCAAGATGCCGTCCCATGAGATGTTTGCTGAAATGGCGGAGGATGAACTGAAGGCTGATTTGATCTATCTCGACGGTCGCTTGAGTCAGCAAGACGTTGAACCGCTCAACAAGATCATTCACGACAAGACGGTGTTTGTATTGGATGACTTTGAGGGGACGGAAAAGGGCGTGGCTAACGCCATGATGTTGGAATCGCCGGGAAGAGTGTTGGTCTACCCACGTGAAGGCAGGAAGACCGCGATGTCGATACCGATGACCCTACTTCAGATTGTCCCGCAGGAGGCCACATGATCCGTGCATTGATTGACTGGTGGAGACGGCGTAAGGCCGACGCATATCGTGATTGGGCGCACGTACCGCCGCCAAACTGGCGTTGCAGCAAGGGCGGGAGGGAGTACTGGTGAGCGAAGAACCCAAGCAGAAAAGTCTTGCTGAGTTTGCACAGGCCATCTACAAGATGGGCGTCGAGGCGGCTGAAAGCGGTAACTACGACGAGGCTATCGGCATCTTGAGTAACGTACACGTTGCGTTGCCAATCATGACGGCAGTCGAGTTGCAGATCGGACGATGCCATTGGGAGATGCACCGTTGGAATCTTGCACGACAGCACTTTGAGATTGCTGCCCAACTAGAGCCGCACAACGACGATGCAGGATGGACTGTTGGACTTCTAGCCCTACAGATGGGCGACTTCAAGAAGGGTTGGGAAGGCTACGAGCGACGATGGGGGAGCAAGTCTTTCAAGTCTCCCAAACTGCACACCAAGCACCCGCAGTGGGAGCGTGGCAAGGGACTGCGCCGTCCGATCATCTGGTGTGAACAAGGCGTAGGCGATCAGATTTTGTATGGTTCGCTGATTGAAGCGTTGGCACGGGAGGTCGATGAGATCACCGTCATGGTTGACCTGCGTATGGCTAATCTCTTCCAACGTGGGTGCAGGGCGAAGAACGTCAAGTTCCTATCGCACAATGCACGGGTCAAGATGAGCGAACATGACTCGCACATACCGATTGCGTCCTTGGGTAAATACTTCATCAACTCAGTGCGTGACATAGCACCGAGCGTGTCGTTCAGTTATCTCAAGGCCGACCCAGAGCGCGTAGCCATGCTCCGCAAGGAGTACAAACTGGACGAGGATGACTTTGTAGTAGGACTTTCTTGGACAAGTACCGCACCTGTGATCGGGCAGCACAAGTCTGTTCCGTTGGAGGCGTTCCGTCCGATTCTGGATAAGCCGAACTTGAAGTTCATCAACCTTCAGTTTGGTGAGGTTCAAGAGCAAGGCCGGGACTTTCATCCGAACTTAATCACTACGCATATTGATACGTTCTTTGATTTGGAGAACGTGGCCGCACTCATGGAGATATGCAGTGTAGTCATCTCGCCATCCTGCACGACCGTGCATCTGGCAGGAGCGATGGGTAAGGATGTTCTATTACTTGATGCCAACAAACTCTGGTACTGGAACAACCGAGTCGGCAACCAGAGTCTGTGGTACAGCGGAGTGAAGATTTATCAGCGCGAGAACATGAACGCGCCGTGGGACTTGCAGTTGCAGCAAGTGAAAATGCAACTTGAAGTCATGTTGCTTGAACGAGAACCCGACCAACAGACCTTTGTGTTTTTCCACGTGGGCAAGGACATTTCTTATCCACAGAAGATGGTCAAGTCCCTGCTGCGGCACAACCCAAGTGCCGACATCATCATGTGTACGGACAGCGCGACACCCGATGTAATGGGCGTAACTGACAGGTTTGAGATAGAAGTAGACCCAAACAACTTGATGTACTCAAGAGTCAAGGCGTATGCACGGCTCGACATCAATGGCCCTGCACTCTATCTGGACACCGACATGATCGTGCAGAGTTGGGTTGACATCGAAGAGATGTTGAGTGGCACAGAAATCGCGTTCTGTAAGAGGTCATTCAACATCGACACGGAGTTCAACATCGAGCAGCGTGGGCTGACGTTTGATGAGTACAAGGGTAAAACTATGGGAGAACTATACCCGTATGTGGGCTGCGCTGTAGCGGTCAAGGACTCGCAAGTGTGGGTAGAGATGCTAAAAATCTACGAGGAACTGCATCCGAAGTTCCGTACGTGGTATGGCGATCAAGAAGTGTTACGCATCTACGCTGAGAAGTACGGCTGTGCCGAGTTCGACGAGTCAGTGTATGCGTGTCTACCCGAACACAAGACGGACGATACCAAGATCTTGCACTACAAGGGGCCAAGTCGTAAGCAACTGTTTGAGGCTGTGTGATATGAGATGTCCGAAGGTAACGCTGTCATTTGAGCAGTACAAGATCCTGCTTGACCGTAAGCGTCGGGCGAACGGTAGGAACGTCAAGTACAGAGACTTGATTAAGCAGTGGGGAGTCCCGCACTACCATTTATCGACAGCGGTGTACCGTGGGATAAAACAATATGACTACAAACTATGGAAGGAGGAAGCACGATGAACCGCGACGACATCATCCGCATGGCGCGGGAGGCAGGGTGGACAGAGTACTCGCTTTTGCACGCTGTTGAGTTGCAGCGATTAGAAACTTTCGCCGCCCTCGTTGCCGCAGCAGAGCGCGAGGCGTGTGCGAAGGTGTGTGACAAAGTTGAGTGCGGGGCTGGGATGATGATTGAAGAACGGCACACGGCGAATGAGTGTGCGCGAAAAATCCGCGCTCGGGGGCAGTCATGAGCGCCGAGTGTGAGAAAGTCGCCCGGTGGATAATCCACAAAGGCTACGCCACGGGTCATGGCGATACGATTGAGGACTTGCTGACAGAACTAGAATGGCAAGTTGCTGAACGTGAGCGTGAGGCGTGTGCGAAGGTGTGTGATGGGTGGATGCATGCCAATGGAAATGATTGTGCCGAAGCGATTCGGGCGAGGGGTGAGGCATGAAAATCTTTATCGGTTGGGATAGCCGCGAGGACATTGCGTACCAAGTATGCAAGCACTCGCTTGAGAAACATACGAGCATCCCGCTTGACATTCAGCCAATCAAGCAACAGGAGATGCGCGAAAAGAATTTGTACTGGCGTGAGCACGACCCGCTCTCGTCTACGGAGTTTTCTTTCACACGCTTCTTGGTGCCGCATCTTGCGGGGTACAAAGGGTGGGCGGTGTTCATGGACTGTGACTTCTTGTGGCGAGGTGATGTCGCTGCGCTACAAGACTACATGAACCCGTACTACGGCGTGGTCGTGGTGAAGCATGACTACAAGCCGAAGGAAGCCACCAAGATGGACGGTGCTGTGCAGCACCAGTATCCGCGCAAGAATTGGTCGAGCATGATTCTGTGGAACTGTGAGCACCTGCACGTGAAGGCGCTGACCCCCGAGATTGTGAACCGCGAGTCTGGTATGTACTTACATCAGTTGAGGTTCTTGTGGGACGCTTGCATAGGCGACCTGCCTATCGCCTACAACTATCTGGAAGGATGGCACACCCGCGAAGACTGCCCGAACCCGCAAGCCGTTCACTTCACCCGAGGTGGGCCGTGGTTCAAGGACTGGACTGACGTTGAATACGGCAAAGAGTGGATGGACGTAGCGAAGGAGATTGTTCATGAGTGAGATTAACAAAGAGATTCTGGAAGATGACGAGGCGTATCTGATTGTCCCAGAAGAGCATGTGAAGAAAGTCGCCATGCCCGAAACGGTATGGGCGAAGATTGACGATGATGGCAAGTTAGAAGTGCTGCGATGGGACATCATTCAAATGTACGCCGCAGAGTTTGATTCGCTGAACCGCAACGGCAAGAACAAGTCACAGACGCATGTGATTTGTAAGTTGCTTGTACTGGTACGCGATCAAGTCAAAAAGGAGTATGTCGATGGCTGAGAAGGACGAAGACGAAGCCTTTGAAATTGAGATGTCAGCGCACCCTTGGGGGTACGGACAGCAACGTAGAGAAGACTTTGAATTAGTTCTAGCCAAGGTAAGACAACACGGACTGTGGGAAGAAGCAGTCGTCATAGCACAAGAAGTGCAAGCATTGAGGGCTGAATTGGAGGCACTACGTGGAAGTCGAAGATGACATTTTAGATTTGATCCGGTCGCTGCCGAACGAGATCAATGACGCATCAACCACAACCGAGATGAAGTTCCTCACCGTAGGTGGGGTTCTTTGGGCATGTCACGACGAGATTCAGCGGCTACGACGAGAAGTCGCTATGTTAAAAAAGGGTGGGAAACGTGGCGTTCGTAACACTTGACTTTGAGACCTATTACGACTCCGACTATGGCTTGAAGAAATTTACGACTGAAGAGTACATCCGAAGTCCTAAGTTTGAAGTCATTGGCGTGTCGATGAAGATAAACGATGACACTCCGGTATGGTTTAGCGGTACACATGCCGAGATCAAAGCATGGCTGAACCAAGTTGACTGGAGTTCATCGGCGCTGCTCTGTCACAACATGATGTTTGACGGGGCCATCCTTGCGTGGCGGTTTGGAATCATCCCTGCCATGTACTTTGATACGCTCTGCATGTCACGCGCAATACACGGCGTGGAGTCAGGGGATTCGCTTGCTGCGTTAGTCACGCGCTACGGACTGGGTGAAAAAGGAACTGAAGTAGGCAATGCGCTAGGCAAACACAGAACAGATTTTACCCCCGAGGACTTAGCGCGTTACGGCGCATACTGCATCAACGACACTGAACTCACGTTCAAGTTGTTCAACGCACTTCTGGCTGAAGGTTTCCCTACATCCGAGTTGCATCTGATCGATATGACGCTGCGTATGTACACCAATCCGGTGTTATGTATCGACGACGCCCTGTTAGTCAGTAGATTGGACGAAATCAAAGACGAGAAGAAAACTCTGCTGGCTGGACTGATGGACAAACTTAGTGCTGCTACCGAAGAAGATGTCCGCAAGAAGTTAGCAAGCAATCCGCAGTTTGCCGCCGTATTGAAAGAACATGGCGTTGAGCCGCCCAAGAAGATCAGCCCCACGACAGGCAAGGAGACATACGCTCTTGCCAAGAACGACGAGGGGTTTATCGCGTTATCGGAACACGATGATCCATTCATACAACAACTGTGTGCCGTGAGACTCGGCACGAAATCAACCATAGAGGAGTCACGCATTGAACGCTTTATTGGTATTGGTGCTAGGAATCGCGGTCGGTTACCTATTCCGCTCAAGTATTACGGCGCTCACACAGGCCGTTGGTCGGGTATGGATGCCGTCAACCTACAGAACCTTCCATCAAGAGATAAGAAAAAGAAGACACTCAAGAATTCGGTGGTCGCTCCGAAGGGTCATGCCGTTATCAACTGCGACTCGTCGCAGATAGAAGCGCGAGTACTCGCGTGGCTTGCGGGGCAGGGCGATGTGGTTAGGCAGTTCGCCAACGGCGAGGACGTTTACAGCGTGTTCGCTAGCAAAATCTACAAGCAGCCCATCACCAAGGCCAATCCGGTTGAACGGTTCGTGGGCAAGACTTGTATCCTTGGACTTGGGTACGGCACTGGCGCAGCGAAATTGCGACATACTTTGAAGACGCAGCCGCCCGGCGCTGTTGTCAGCGAGGATGAAGCAAAGCGTATCGTAGATCTGTACCGAGAGCAAAACGAAAAGATCCCCGCCCTTTGGCGCGAATGTGATAACGCTCTGGCGCATCTGGCGGCATGGCCTACGGGTTCGCAGGAGTACACCCTTGGCGAACATAACGCCGTGTGGGTTAGCGCACACGGTATCCGTCTACCAAATGGGTTGTACATCCGTTATCCCAAGTTAGCGTCAGAAAACCGACAGTACTTTTACGAATCTCGGAAGGGTAAGGTCAGCATCTGGGGCGGCGCGATGGTTGAGAACATCGTACAGGCGCTGGCCCGTATCATCGTGGGTGAACAGATGCTTGAGATAAAGAAGCGGTACCGACCTGTCTTGACCGTCCACGATGCCGCAGTTTGTGTTGTACCTACTAGTGAATTACAGGACGCATTAGTATACATTACTAGTATTATGTCTACGCCCCCGGCTTGGGCGGCGGGGCTACCGGTGGCTTGCGAGGCCAAGTACGGACAATCCTACGGAGAGTGCTGACATGTTTTTGGACACAGTGCATACGCTGCGAAAAAGGTGGAGAGGGATGGTTGAAAAGGACGGGGGCCACTGCCCTGTCTGTGATCGGTGGGGCAAGGTCTACGCCCGTATCTTGAACGAGACTATGGCGATGTCGTTGATTTGGTTGTGCCAAGAGAAGGCACGGACGGGCAATGACTGGATCGACGTACCGAACACTGCTCCACGACTAGTCATCCGAAGCAATCAACTACCTGTTCTGACATCGTGGGGACTTATCGAACGCTGCCCCAAGGATCCCAATAAAGGTGGCGCACGGTATAGTGGTCTGTGGAGGCCGACTGCAAAGGGTTGGGACTTCTATCGTGGCGTGATCAAGGTTCCCAAAAAGGCGTTCACCTACAACAACATCGTTGAAGGTTATAGCAATGAGGTTGTCAGCATTCAAGAATGTTTTGGTAAATTGTTCGACTACAACGAAGTAATGGCGAGTCGGTTTGATGATTAAGTGGTCATTCAGCGGGTTGAAGGATTTCATCAACTGCCCACGGCAGTTCTATGAGGTCAAGATTGCACAGAACTACACCAAGCGTGTGTCTGAGCAGATGACCTATGGCACTGCTGTACACAAGGCGTTGGAAGACTACGTAAGAGACGGCAGCCCTCTGCCAAAAAATTATCAGCAATACAAGAAATTCGTTGACCCGTTGCTCACTGTCGCTGGCGAACGCTACGCTGAGTATCAGATGGCGTTGGATCAGAACAAGCAGCCCTGTGCATTTGATGCCTCTGAGTATTGGGTACGCGGTATCGTAGACTTGATGATTGTAGACAATGATCGTGCGTTCATCGTGGACTACAAGACAGGTAGCGCACGGAACCCCGACCCAAATCAGTTGAAGTTGATGGCGTTGATGGCTTACTCCCACTTCCCCGACCTTAAAACTATCAAGGCTAGTCTCATGTTTGTCGCTCACAACACGTTGGTGTTTGAAGAGTACGAGCGAAAAGACCAACAAAAGTTGTGGGAAACGTTTGAACCAGACTTGAACCGATTGCAGATGGCCTACGCCAATAACATGTGGCCCGAGAACCCCGGTTTCTTGTGCCGCAAATGGTGTCCTGTCACAACTTGCAGATTCAATGGAGAACGATGATGCCGTACGTCAATAAAGCAAGACCATACAAGAAAGAGTACAAGCAGCAAGTCGAACGCGACGAACATGGCGACCGTATGGAGCGTCAACGAGCGCGTCGGTCATACGACAAGAAAGGCGTGAACCGCAAAGGTAAAGACGTTGCTCACGTGAAGGCGCTGTCGAAAGGCGGCACTAACAAAGATGGCACTAGGCTAGAGCCACCCGCCAAGAATCGTTCGTTCCGTCGCAAATCGACTGGAGCGATGAAGTAATTCCGCACAAGGCATGAGTGTGCAGGAGTAGGAGGGGTTTCCACCCACTTCCCCCTCTCGCGTTAATAGACATGGCGCGTAACCATGCCATCTGAAGCCGTCTCTCGCACCTCGTGTTTCCAGACGGTGATTCAGACGACTGGCCCCCGTAAGGGGCTTTTGACAACTAACAGGAAACGGACATGCAGATAATTCAAGACGCAGCAGTGAGGGTTGTACTGCCTAATCAAGCCGCCGATCAAGTATTAGATACGGTTGAGCGCAGCAAGTTGATCGGTGAAGATGAGTACACGAAAGAGATTGTGGTGTATTGGGACTACGATGAGATGGTCAAGTTAGCCATCTATTCCGATGCGGCATCTGTGACACCAATACAGTTCCCTTCCCCGATTACGCGAGATTATAAGTGGCCCGGTATCTATCGTCCGTTTAACCATCAAATAACTACGGCAAGTTTCTTGAGTCTGCGCCCCCGCGCTTTCTGCTTCAACGAGGCAGGAACAGGTAAAACATCCGCTGCTATCTGGGCCGTTGACTATCTGATGAACATAGGTCAGATCAAACGTGTACTGGTCATCTGCCCGTTGTCCATTATGTATTCGGCATGGCAAGCCGACATCTTCAAGACCGCGATGCACAGAACGTGCGGCGTAGCCCACGGCGATGCGTCCAAGCGTAAGAAGGTTATCGACTCAGAGTACGACTTCGTTATCATCAACTTCGATGGTGTGCATACCGTATTCGACGCACTAGAAAAGGCGGCGTTCGACCTGATCATTGTTGACGAGGCTAGTGCATACAAATCTACACAGACTCGGCGGTGGCGCACCCTTGCCAAGTTGGTTACACCAAATACTAGACTATGGATGATGACCGGCACGCCTGCGGCTCAGTCACCTACTGATGCGTTTGGTCTAGCCAAACTTATCTCACCGTGGCGCGTTCCGAAGTATAGTACTGCATGGCGCGACCGTGTGATGACGCAAATCAGCCGCTTCAAGTGGTTGCCCAAATTCAATGCGCGGGATGAAGTCTACAAAGCACTGCAACCGGCGATTCGTTTTACCAAGAGCGAATGCTTAGACCTACCAGATGTTGTGTATCAGACACGCGATGTGCCACTTACGACACAAGTCGAGCGTTACTATAAAGACTTAAAGCGTCAACTCTTGATCGAAGCCGCCGGAGAACAGATCTCGGCAGTGAATGCAGCGGCTAGTTTAAACAAGTTATTACAGATATCTGGTGGTGCGGTCTACACCGACACACGCGAAGTGGTTGAGTTCGACATCTCACCGCGACTCAACACGCTCAAAGAAGTGCTTGATGAAACGTATAACAAGGTAGTAGTATTCGTACCGTACATACACACTATCGATGTTGTAGAGAAGTTCTTGCTTGGAGAAAACTACACGGTCGAAGTCATCAAAGGCTCCGTATCTCCTAAAGAACGCACTGCAATCATTGGTAGATTTCAGAAACAGAACGACCCAAAGATTCTTATCATCCAACCACAGTCGGCGTCACATGGCATTACGCTGACGGCTGCAGATACTGTCGTCTTTTGGTCGCCCGTGATGAGTGTTGAGACGTACTTGCAATGTGTTGCACGTATTGATCGCGTCGGACAAGTCAACAAGATGACGGTGGTTCATCTCCAAGGCTCCGATGTCGAGAAGAAGATGTACAACATGCTGCAGGGCAAAGTGGATAGCCACCAAAAGTTGGTGGATTTGTATAAACAGGAACTAGAGGAATGAACATGTCGGTGAATACAGAGCAGATGGTAGATGCGTACCTTGCTATTCGCGGTGAACGCGAGAAGATTCTGCGTGAATACGAAGCGCAAGACGCACGATTGAAGGAAGACATGGCGAAGATTGAGGCCGCGCTTCTCAGCGTGTGCAATGACATCAACGCTGATAGCATCAAGACGACCCATGGTACGGTGATCCGCAAGTTGAGTGAGCGGTTCTACTGCAACGATTGGGACAATTTCAGAAAGTACGTGCTTGAGAACGAGGCTGTGGAACTTCTTGAGCGCCGTATACACCAGAGCAACTTCAAGCAGCATTTGTCTGACCGGACTAATGACGGGTTGCCTCCCGGTGTGAGTGTGATGCGCGAGTTCGGCATCACGGTTCGTAAAGTCAGTTAATACAGTTATTTAGTAGGAGTCAGTTATGAGTACAGATATCATTGCCAGTTTGAAGAACGATCTTGCCGTCATCGGCGGTTTGGATGAAGACACCAAGGCTATTGCCGGTGGTTCACTTGGCGGTAACAAGCGCATCTCCATCAAGGGTGGTGTGTTCCGCAAGATGACCGGTGGCAAGGAGATCGGCTCCATCGAAGATCGGCACATGAACATCATTTTTGTGAAGATGTCTCACAAGCCGAGTCGTACTTACTACAGCGGCACGTACCGTGAAGGTGAGAAGGTCGCGCCGGTCTGTTGGTCAAGCAATTCTGAGACCCCCGATGCAGAGGTGAAGAATCCTCTTGCAGCACGTTGTGAGTCCTGCCCTATGTCGGTCAAGGGTTCTGGACAGGGTGGTAACGGTACGGCTTGCCGTCTGTCTTGGCGTACGGCAGTTGTGTTGCCGGGTGATCCCGGTGGCGACATCATGCAGTTGGTTCTCCCCGCCACGTCGGTGTTTGGTAAGGAAGAGAACGGTAAGTGGCCCTTCCGTGAATACGTGAAGATGCTTGCCAACCACAACATCGCAGCGGGTCGGGTCATCACCAAGATGCAGTTCGACACCAAGTCGCCTGTGCCTCGCGTGGTGTTCTCGCCTGTGTCGGGCATCAATCCGAATGACCTTGATACGCTGACCAGTCAGAGCAAGAGTGCTGCTGCTGAAGCGTCTATCAAACTGACGGTCTATCAGAACGATGAAACAGAGGTTGCTGCTGCAGCCCCTGCTCCCACCAAGGAACCGAAGTTGCGTGAGACCAAGAAACAGACTGCTGCTCCGGCGGCGGATGTGTCTGACGTAATCAAGGAATGGACTAAGTAAGTGAGGTTGTTGTGCCACGTTCGTACAGCGAAGAATTTTTGCTTGATTTACAACGTGCAGACCCAACTCGTCTTGGGGTGCAACTAGGTAGGCTGTGCGTCGAGGCAAACCTTCCTGCCGCCTATGTAGCCCGTGCCTTGGAGACTTCACGCATGACCGTGTACAAGTGGTTCAGAGGTCGTGGTGTGCGAGAGAACAAGCGCAAGACAGTTGAAGTCTTCATGGATTTGGTCAAGCAAGATATGGAGAAGGGGCTTTTTCCGGCCCCGACTTTGTTCGATGCAAAGAGGTACATAGAGGAAATGGTAGGCATCACAATCTGACATCATAGGTTTTTATGTTGGCGGGGGTTCGACCCCGCCTTTTTTGTCTGCGGAAACGGTCATGACACAACAATTTTACGAGAAAGCATTACCGTCGCAGGGTGTTTACTGTGTTACCGGAATCAAGGATGGCAAGGCCACCAATCGGTTTGCTGAAACACTTGGCGACATGCTTGAGATCATCGATGAACTCAAACAGTCTGAATCAAACGTATTTTTCGCACCCAACACTTACCAGAACTACAGCCGAAAGGCAGACAACGCCGAATACTGCAGGACGTTGTTCATCGACCTAGACGTTGGTGAAGATAGCAAAAAGTACACCACCAAAGATGAAGCACTGGCCGCGCTAGATGACTTCATCAAGATATCGAAACTACCCCCGCCCGTCCGGTTGGACTCCGGTGGAGGTGTCCACGCCTATTGGGTTTTTGATCAAGATATCCCGAGCGCCGAGTGGAAAGAGTACTCCTTGGCGTTCAAGAAGTTCTGCCTCGATTACATCAAGATTGATCCTGCCGTCATGGGCGACACGGCGCGGGTCATGCGCTGCCCCAATACTACGAACTACAAGAATACTCAAGGGACTCAAACTCGTATTTTAGATGAACTTATCAATGTCTATTCGTGGGATAAGTTCAAGGAGTTCATGGGGCCGGTTGAGCAGACGACCGAATCGGTACTGTCTGGGATTGCCAAGGGGCTAGATAGCGACACTGAGATCATCGCCAAACTCGCCAAGTTCGATAACTACGAGTACACGTTCAAGCCGATTGCAATCAAAAGTTTGCAGAGTAATGAGGGCTGCGCTCAGATAAGACATGTGTTGGTCAATGCGGCAACGCTTGCTGAACCTTTGTGGAGAGCAGGGCTGTCCATTGCCATACGGTGTGTGGACGGGGGCGAGGCTATCCATACGATGTCCAAAGGGCATCCCGAGTACAGCCCGAAACTGACCGAAGCAAAAGCACAATCAACACTCAAGGCGACAAGTGCCTACGGTTGCGAAGCGTTCAATCAATTAAACCCCGGAGTCTGCGATGGATGTCCCCACAGAGGAAAAATCTACGGCCCTATCGAACTTGGACGGGAATTCAAACCGGCTCCAACGCTTGAAGAGGCTAGTTCGGAGGACGCAGTTCGGGGCCAAGAGAATTCCGAAGAAATTCCGCTATTTCCTTCAGCCATCCTCCCCTATGTACGAGGACGAACCGGAGGAGTCTTCTTCCTTCAACGTGGGAAAATAAACGAGTCGGGTGAGAAAGAACCCGATGAACTACTGCGTATCACGACGCACGATTTCTTTCCGGTCAAGCGGATGTTTAGCCCTACGGATGGCGAATGCCTTCTGATGCGACACATCATGCCGAAAGACCCGTTGAAAGAGTTTATCTTCCCAGTCAAGTACGCCTACGCGCTTGATAAGATGAAAGAACTGCTGAGTTCTAACAGCGTGAACTTCATGCCATCTATGGCGAAGTTTGTTTCTGAATACATCATCAAATGGGACGAATATATGCAGTTACAGAAAGCGGCTGAAGTCATGCGGCAGCAGATGGGTTGGACAGAGAACAACGAAGGCTTTGTTGCTGGCATGACAGAGATACTGATCAACGGAGACACGCAACCTGCAGCAACGTCCCCGCTTGCCAAGAACGTATCCAAGTTCATCAAGCCCGAAGGTGACTACGAGATCTGGAAGAAGTCAGCCAATGCGTTCAATCATGTAGGGTTGGAACTACACGCTATGGGACTCTTGGCAGGGTTCGGCTCACCGCTCATGGCCTTGACCAATACTCCCGGCTGCACCATTTCGTACATGTCACCGGAATCTGGTGTGGGTAAGACCGGCTCCATGTATGCAGGTGTTAGCGTATTTGGCAACCCGTTTTACCTGAGCCTGTCTGAAGGTAATGCTACAGACAATGCTCTGCTCGGTCGTTACCTGTCTCTCAAGAACATGTTGTTCGGGCTTGATGAGGCTACGAACATCCCCAACGAACTTCTGGCACGGCTCATCCACCGCATCTCGCAAGGTCGCGCCAAGTTACGTATGCAGTCGAGCGTCAATGCTGAACGTGAGATTGAGTTTGCAGCGTCATTGATTGCGGTCATGACCACGAACCAGTCGCTCTATGACAAGTTGTCTGGGTTGAAGAACAGTCCAGACGGCGAGATGGCTCGTATCATTGAGTTCCGACTGCAGAAGCCGCAATGGTTTATCGAAGACCCGACTATCTCCAAGAAGATCGTTGATCCGTTCAACCACAACTACGGACACGCCGGGCCAGATTTTATCCGTACTGTATACAAACTTGGCTTGCCGCGAGTGCGCGAAGTGATCAGCGACTGGTCAGACAAGTTCCGCGCTAGTTACGGGGCCGATGAAGCCTACAGATTCTACGAGAATACGATAGCCACCTCATTTGCCGGAGGCGAAATAGCCGTTGCTGCGGGCATCGTCAACTTGGATTTGCAACGCATATTTGATGTCGTAATGGAGGAGATGAACAAGTCTCGCCGCACAATCTTCAGCCTCAACAGCACCGACTACAAGGAACTGTTCGGACTGTTCTTCAATAACAATCACAAGAACTACCTCATCTTCAACGAAGACAAGGTAATTGCTGAGCCGTACGGCAACATCATCGTGGGGCGTATTGAAGCAGACAAGAACCTGCACTACATCTCCAAGAGCGAAATGCGTAAGTTTTTGGCGCAGCCGGGACTGCAGGTCAGCGCCCGTGCAGCGGAGGAAGAGTGGCGGAAGTCTGGTATCCTCGTTGACCAGAAGAAGCAACGTTTGACTACAGGATGGAAGCAAGGCACGCACATGTCAGCCGTGTCGTGCTATGTCTTCAAGTCAGAACTGCCAGAAAACTTCTTCGATGATAAAGGAACCTGAATGGCTCTTCCCGTTTGAGTTCATGAAAGTTGGCGACAGTTTCTTCGTGCCAACGCTCAAACCGGCAGAGATGCACTACGTTATAGACTCGCGCTCCAAGGCAGCAGGTATACGGGTCAAATCGTATACCTCGTCCAAGGATGGACACCTTGGAGTGCGCGTGTGGCGGGTGCGTTAGGGTTCTAGTCCGTACTGCTCAAACGTATCGATGATGCTACGCATCGTCATATCACGTATCCGCTCAAGGTCACGCAGTCGTTCTTGCCGCTCCTTGGGCGACAAGTCTGAAGCCTTGACCTTGTTCATCTCTTCTCGGACACGCTTCAACTGCTGATTCTTCAACTTGTTGTAGATATACACAAGCGCAGGATCGTTCGGGTTTGACTTTACGTACCGCTGCATCAGTTCAGGTCTGTCTTTGACCGTACGCAGCCGCTGCTCTTTCTCTTGGATGCGTCTCTCAACTTCAGCAAACTCACGGGCGTCTATGCTCGACTTCCTGCCGAAGAAACTATCCGCGATAATAAAGTCTCGCTTGGGATCAAATTCTTTCTGCCCAAACAGCGTGAAGAACATGCCATGACCGTTGTGGATTATGCGGCTCAAGCCATCAACGTAGTTGTTGGCAAAGAAGTACATTGTGTTGGGCGAGACATCGACTTGTGCGTTGCTCACTTCAAACAATTTACGGGCTGCTTGGTTGTACAACTCTGGCACGTGCCTACCGCCCGTGAACGCATCGCCATACCGACTCATGCGATTGTTGTATATCTCACGACCATACGTGTCTACGTTCATGGTGTACTCAAGGAACGGACGCGCAAGGCTAGGAGCAAGTGAGTCAAGCATCCATGCTGGGAGATTGTTGAACGGATAGAACCGTGCAACTGGCAGTGGGAGAAACGAGTCAAGTGCGATAGTGATAGCGTTAGCGGCAAGGTCTGAAAGTGACGAACGTCCGATGGCCGTGCCAGCAACCTGCGATCCCATGGCTAAAAATGAACCAAGGCCAAAGCCCCAAGGCAACTGTAAAAAAGTATTTTCTGGCATATATTTTGAGGGAATACCTAGCCAGTCAAGCGGCAAACGAAGGTTGCGTGTCCATAGCGACATATCTTCCGTGGCTACTTCATTTCGACCAAGTTCGTCATCTTCAGCGGCTACAAAAGCCATGAGATACAGCGTAGCCCCCGCTCCAAGTAGGCTAAGCGTCATTGCTTGAACGTTCTTTTTATCTCGCATGAAGTTGGCTCGAAAACGAGCAACTGCTGCAGGGTCTTTCCGAATTGACTCTGGCAGACGATCTACCACTGTCTGCACGTCCTGAAGCAACGGAGCCAATGCGTCAATCGCACGAACAGCACCCGTCGCAGCAGGCCGGAAGAACATGTACAACGCACCGGCTTGGCGCCCCCACTCACCAACCTGTTCAAAGTTGGCGAGGTTCTTGGCGTACGCCGCCGCTTCCTGTCTCGCCGCTTTTTCTGACATCCCCCGTGCCAACGCATTAGCCTTTACGGTTTCATAAGTAGCAGCACGGCTCGTCAATTCAAACATGTCTGTCCAGATATCGACCCACTTGTCTACCTTTTCCTTACCGCGAACCCATTTGCCACGGTTGATGTCTTTGACAAGTTCGTCAATCTGACCTTGAATGGCTAGACCCTGCACATAGGAGACGCGACCGCCTTCTTGCAGGTACTCAAGTATGCTGGCAGTGAAGGGGTCTTTCTTGGCAAGTTCTTGTATTTTGCCGACCTCGCCTTCAGCGTACAGTTTTGAAACGGTACCTGCCTTCTTCATGCCGCCCTCGGCTACGCGAGTGGCAACATGGCCTATAAAAGGTATAGATTTTTCAGGGCCAAGTTCTGCGCCTAACGTAAAGGCGTTGGTCAGTACGTCACGGACAAAGTTGTACGGATGGAAGGCCGGGTTGTATCGGGTGTGCGACTGACCGATGCCACTGGTTATCCGGTTAGCCATATCAATGAACGGCGACTTCTCACGGTATACACGGCGTATGGACTCAAGTATCCGCTTATCGTTGATCTTGAGAACTTCAACCGACCCATCTGGGTTGTAGTGATAGATCTTGTCGTCGCCTTTGTATTTCGACAACTCAAGTTGACTTTCACGGTCTTGGAACGGGATTGGTTTGTTCTTCCTGCCGCCATTCAAATTTACGCCATCGATATAGCCTTGCTCAATCAAGTTCTTGATGGCTTGAGTCACATCTTTACGGCCAGCACGCATCGCAGACTTGGCTCCGTCAACGAGCGTCTGCATGATGACGTTATCGGCATCGGAGATACGGCCCTCAAACGATTGCGTAGTCTCAGCCAACTCACCACTCAGCCGTCTGCCGGTGTAGTTGTACTCGCTTTCATCTTCCGTCTCACCCTGCCCCGGCTTACCCTTGAGCGGGACGTAGTTCTGGAAGTTGTAGAAGTTGACGATGTTCTCAACAGGCTGCGACCAGTAGTTAGCCTGCCTGTCGCGTTCAATAGTATTGTCTTGAATACGCTTCATAGACGCGGTTATGCGATCAACGAGCGCCTTCTGCGGATCAGTCTCATACGCACTGCGTAACTTCTCCAACTCGCTGGGTGTGAACTCACCGGCTACGTTGTATACGCCATCGTTGATATCGTCAGTGTATCTACCGGGTTTAGCACGGGCATCCGTAGATTTGCCCGCCTTCACATCAATAGACCCCATGCCAACTTTTTTGCCGTTCTTGTATCCGGCAAGACTTTCAACGAAGTCGCGCAGCGTCTTTGCTTGTGCCTTGGACAGAGCAATATCGGTCTTCAACAAGTTGAAGATCTCACGACGGTGCTCGGCAGCAGTTTTACTTACGCCACCGAACGTAATCAACTTGGTGTTATCAAGCGGTACGTTACGCAAGAACTTGATGAGCCTGCGTTCTGGTTCATGTCGAGCAACCATGTAAAGGTTCAAGTCGCTCAAGGCATCCATCAAGTTCAGATTGCGAGCCTTGGCGTAGGCTTCCACAGCCTCGTGGACATCGTGCATGTCCTTCTGGAAATACTGTGTCATGACATGGAACGCATTGCCAGACGACAGTGAGATGAGGCTATACAAGTTGTTGAAGTTCTCTTCGCCAACAATCAATTTGCCCGCTCGAACGAGGATGTCCTGCAACACTTTGAGAGGGCGACGGTCGTTCTGGAACTTGCGAATCAGCCACTCTGACCCTTCGTGAGTCTTGAGGAACTTGACGGCTCCACGAACGGCGGGTTCCGTAGGATGTTTCTTCTCAAGTTTGCGGCGATACTCGGCTTTGATCTTACCTACATCACGCTCTTCTGCAGGAGGCGCGGCCTTGGCAGCAAGCGGAGCAACGTCTACGCCCTTTTGTGGCGGTGACAGTATCTCTTCAAACGCCCCTGCAGTCTCAAGCAGGTAGTTTCCCTCTCTGGTCTGAATCCGCTCTTTACGGATACGGGCCAACTGCTGCCGTAGCAGATTTCTTTTTGCTTCAGATATGTTTGGATCGTTGATATCACGCTCAAGTTTGATGACTTTCTCTGCTTGGAACAGGGCTTCGCGGCCCCCAAGCGGATACAGGTCGAACATGTGCATCAACGCTTCTACAAACTGCGTCCAGAAATCCTTGACAGCCTTTGTTGCATACTTCGCCAGATTGGGTGATCGCAACTCAGACAGGTCTTTTTGGAAAGCATTCTCAGTCATCGCATACGAAACGAACTCGTACACGCTCTCAAACGCATTCGGATACCGCGTCTTGAGTTTCTTGCTAGCCAAACCATATATCTTGTTGATATGTTCGGCTGCTTCGCGCTGACTGTCTGACAACGAATTAGGGTCGGTCTCATACTGCCGCAGCACTTTTACAGTGACGGCATGAACCATTTCGTGCAGCAGGGTCTTTTGCTTTACGCCTTCAGCACGCAGACGGATGACGTTGGTCTTGGGGTCGTATTCAGCAAGGCGGTTCTGCTTACGCATACGCTCAAAGGCGTCTGCATCGGCCCCGGTATCGCCCTCAAGTTCAAATCCAAGGTCGCTAAGATCAACTTTTCTCAGCGTATCAATTAGAGACTTGGTTACGTCAATCCTACGCTTGGCAGCGCCGCGCTCAGATACGGCGACAGCAGGACGTTCACCGAACAGACTTGAGGTGCTTTCAGCAGTGGGTATAGATTTTTCAAAAATGCTGCGGATCAACTTGGCCCGTTGACCCTTCGTCATCTCCTTCGGCGTTCGTTTGACGCGCTCAACCTGCGGAGCAGGGGCTTCGCCTACAGGGATAGCGTTGCCAAGTTCTTCGTTCAGCCCATACAAAACATCAAGAATTTTGCTTGCGTCTTTCTGAGCAACAGCGTCTTTGACCTGCTGATCTACGTCGGGCAGGCTTACATTTGCCTTTGCCAATTCTGTGCTGACAACCGGCCCCATCCCGGCAGTCTGATCTGCCGAGGCAATGCGGCTCTGAGCGCGTTCGCTAGCAACGGCTTCTCTTTGCTCAAGTTCAGTTTCAGTCTCACCACCGACACGTTCTACTTTAGCGGCACGTTGTGCAGCGCGAAGAGCCTCTTGGTCGGCTAGGTCTTTTTCAATTTCGCTGAGTCGTTCGTTGAGACGCGCACGCAATTCACCAGTGTTTTTGATTACGTCATCCGCATCGTACTTGTCGATCAGGCTATCAAGTGAACGTGCTGCTGTTACCAACGGCGTTTCGTTAGCCGTCAAAAAACGGTTGTATGCCGACTCAATAGTGCGGCCCTTTTGACCTTCTTTGGTAGTAGTTTTCTGTTCTACAAACGCTTCAGGTATTGGCTTGTTATTTGCGTCAATAATAGGAGGAAGCCCTTCGGCTTCAGGGTTCCGCAAATCATCCAGATAGGACTCAAGTTCGGGCAGATCCATGCCCAACTTGTCCGCAATGGTCTCAACATCCGCACCTTTACGAAGGTACGAAACGATGTTTTCGATGTCGTTGAAGTACTTTACGCCCTCGCCAGCCGGTAGTTTCTGCTTCAGTTGATTGATGCGAGTAAGCAGATTGATGGGCGACTCGGGATCAGCCTCATCGAATCGGGATTGCGTCTGTTCAAATCGCTGCTGCCAAGTCTCAAGTTTGAGATCACTCAGTGCAGGCTTGACTGGTTCTTCTCGGCTAACAGGTCGCCCAGCAGTTTCATCAACGCTAACCACTCCGGTATCTGCAGCCTCTGCAGCAGCGGGTCGTGTGGCTCTTCGTTCTTGTACAAACTGTGCAGCGCCTGTTCCAACTGTTCCAGTGTCAGTTTCTGCAACACCTGCTGCTGGAGCCGCAATTCTTGTTGGTTCATCAGTTGTACCTCTATCCGGTTCAACGGCAGGAGGCGCAGTTGTAACTTGAGCCGCAGCCGGTGCAGGGGCAGGTGGGGCCGCAGCAGTCGTAACTTCTTCTGTCCCCTTCGTCAAATCATACTGCTTGGCTTCAGGAATGATGCTACGAATGCCCGTGACAGGGTTACGCTCGGTGATAACAGACTCTCTCTTGAGCCGTCCAAGCAACCTGTTAGCGTCCCTCGCCGGAATGCCTGAGCCAATCAATGCACGTTCAAACTGCCCCGGTTCGGCCTCCGCCGTAATCGGAGTACCGTCAGGGTTGGTCAGGTTGAAAAGAACGTTACGGGCAGCGTCGAGTTGTTCGCTAATCTTGGCTTCACGAGTCTCTTTCTTGACACCTTTTTCTGTCTCACGCTCGGCTTCGGCGGCTTCTTTTCTAGCCGCTTCTGCTTTCTGCCGCGCCTCTTCTCGCTCAATCTCGCGTGCAAACTGAATCTGCTGCGCTTCTTCAATCTTTTCCTTGTTCTGATAGTACTGCGAGGCACCGCCCAACGGCGAACCCAACAGCACCGCACCTGCTGCAGCCTCCGTGTATTCGCGCCGCGCTTCACGATCTGTCAGAGACAAACCGGCTTGAGCACGTTCAAGAACGGTCTGAGCAATTTCTTGTGGAAGTTCAAACGTCGCACCTTTGACAGCGCCAGATACGATTCCCCTACCGCGAGTCAACGTACCATTACGTACGGACTCAAGCAGCGCGTCTTCAGCCTCCTTCGCAGCCTTCTTGCCAGACTCACCTAGCAGATTGCGAAGGATCGGGAATTGTCCAAACAACGGTTTGAAGAACTTGATACCCACCGCGTCCAGCGCGGTTTGTCCAACTGCGGCAGCACCTGCTTTAGCCAGCGAGGTCTCAGATGGGCCTTTTCCACGCTGTACGGCCTGTTCTTGTTCGGAAGCCTGACGAGTCAAGTTATCAAGCAAATACTGTGCGCCGAGGGTGCCGTAGCCCAAGACTTTGGCAGCGCCGGGGGCTTTGGTCAGTATTTTACCTGCCGTAGCCGCAGCAGCAGGCGCGACAAAATAGCCAGCCGATGAGCCAGCCGTTTGCTTGGCCCAATCAACCAACGACGCAAGGTCTTTTACATCCTCAAAACTAGTTTTTTCTTTCTTGGATTCTTGCTCCGCAAGGAGTGCTTTACGCGCCGCGTCTTTATCCTGTTCTGCCAGCGCAAACACCGCCGCTTCCGGCGCTTTGGTTAGACCCAGTGCAGACTCACGGAAAGACTCAAGGAACCCCGCCTGTTCTTTACGGGTTTCCCCCTGCATGGCTTGATAAGCCTGAGCCAATCTACGAGCCGCCTCAACGTCTCCGGCTTCATGCGCTCTGCGGAGAGCATTGGCAATCTGTTCAAGCGTAGCCATTAGTTACTGGCCGTATTGAGTAAGCAAATCTTGTATGCCGTACGGGTCGTTTCCGCCCTGCTCCGACCCTACCATGGGGTAATTATAGCCGGGAATTTGACCAGCCCCCGCCTTGAGTGCCGCAGATTGGAATGAACCGCTACCGACTTGAGTAGCACGTTCACGCTCCCTGTACAGTTCTTCAACTTTAGCCTTGGCCGCAGCGCGAACGTCCGGCGTGTATACTGTTGAATCCGCAATTGCACGATACTTAAGGATTTCTTTTTCAATGGCTTTATCAAGCCCGCCAAATCGAGCCTCATCTCGCGCAGTATTGGCGGCAATCTCACGATCTGACATTGCCAACTGGAACGACTGCGTTTGAGCAAGTGTCTCTTGGGCCGATTGCAGATTAGTAATCTGATCCTGAACTCGGTTGCGTTCAGACTCAAGTTTGTCTACCCGCGCCTCTGCACCAGCCCCGGCCCGCTCCTTTATGTTTGCAATACCCATATCAATATTCATCATACGGTCTTGCAATTTATCAAGCGTAGCCTGACGCCGTTCTTCAAATGTCTCATAGGCTGACAGTCCCGCTGCGCCACCGGCTGCAAGGGCTTGAAAGAACGACCCACGAGTCCCTGCCATGGTGAAACCCATCATAGCCATAGCCTTGTAGAAGTTCTTATCCTTGATGCCGTCAAGTTCCTTCAAACGGCTCTGCACGTTAGCCTTGGCATCGTCAAACGGCTTCATGATGCCCATGTCGGTATAACGCTTCATACGGGCAGCAATCTCTCTGTCAATTGCTGCTTCACGCGCTTCGGGCTTGGATACATCTTCCATACCCTTTAGCCGTCCACGCAAATCAGATAACGTCTTAGTCTCTCGTGCTGTGGTAGAAACGCTAGGCAAACGAGGCCCACCAGCCCCCGCAGCAGGTTCTCCCGCCGCAGACTGCGACATAATACGCGCTAATTCATCTTCTGCCGCAGGACTGGCTCGACCCATCGCGTCACGGTATCTGGCTTCAAAGTCTTTCGCTTCTTTTGAATTGGCACCGTACTCTTTAACAAGTCGGCGGTATTCCGTAGCATCAGCCAATTCTTGTGGCGCAAGATTAAGTTGCGGGCCACCACGGTTGATGTCAGCAATGCGCTGCTCAGTACGTTCTCTAGCACGATCATAAGGACGCCCACGAAGCGCACCATACGCTCCAAACGAAAGATTGCTAGCCAAGTTCTCAAGGTAGCCCAAACCTTGAGCAGTAGCCTGCCTGCCAAACTTACTTGGATCCATTCCGTATTCTTCGGCAAGAATAGACGGATCAGTCATGCTTCCTTGGTAAGCGGACTCTACCGCCGCAAGCGGTACTGCAGCGCGACCGGCTAACTTACCGGCTTTAGAAACAATACCGCTACCGCTGCCACGAAGTTTTGCCAACTCTCCTTTCAACGCTTCTACGCTAGAGAATGTTGGGAATGCTTTCTGAATCATTTTCTGAATACGACTTTGTTCAGCCGGGTTACCCGCTGCTCGGTCGTATGCTTCAACCAATTCGTCTACCTGACCTAACTGCTCACGCATGAACTGACGCTGAGACAACATTTCGCCGCCTTCTTGGAACGCAATCGGGCCACCGCCACGAGCAAGCGAAACGATACCCCCGCCATACATTCCGCGAGTCGGCATCTGTTGAGGCGTCTGCGGCTGTTGCATAGCCATAGCCTGCTGGACTTGTTGCTGCACCTGCTGAGCGTTCTGCGCGTTCTCTTGTACAACGGTTGGAGGAGCCGCGTTTTTGCCCTGCTGCAAAGACTTCAAGCCTTCGCTGGCTTTTTCAAGCCGCATACGTCCAGCCACTGCACCGGCCAAACCACGGTGACCAAGTGACATAAGGAACGGCACAACCTGTTCTTCAGGGATCTGTTTTTCGTCAAGAAACTGCTTGACCTGACCAACCATAGGGTTGAGCGGGTTGTAGTTTTTGTCGATCATGTTCGTTCTCCTTAACCTCTACCCGCGCCGTAGAGACCGGCCAATCCAAGTCCTGCGCCAGCGACCTGACTTAGCATACTAGGTGGCGTTTGATACATGGTCTGAATACCACCAGCCGTGGGCGTACCACGGATAAGGTCAGACATGAAGCCAAGTTGCGTATACGGGTAACGCTGACGGGCAAGGAAGTCTTCGTACGAAGCCTGAAGTCTCTGCTGCTCCTGCGCCTGCAACTGCTGCCCCGCCGCCGCTTGCGCTTGATTAATTGCAGACTGCTGACCGAACTGCTGTTGTCCAAGGTTGCCAAGCATACCTGCCGCAGCCAATTGCTGCTGGATACCCTGCAGGCCAAGGTTCTGCCCGAACTGGCGTGACTGCTCACCAAACTGCGCCCCAAACTGGCGCTGACCAAGTGCCTGCTGCTGAGCCTGAAGTTGGGCTTGCTGGTTAGCCAACTGGGCCTGTAGACCCTGCTGCGCCCCCAACTGCTGTACACCAAGTTTGGCAGCAAGATTCTGCTGTCCAGTGGTAAGACCCGCCTGCTGATTCGCCAGAGCCGCCTGCATCCGCGACTGCTGATTAGCCAACTGGGCCTGTAGACCCTGCTGTGACCCCAACTGCTGAACGCCGAGCCTAGCCTGAAGGTTCTGCTCAGCCGCTCTTTGACGAGCCTGTTGATTGGCAAGCCCCGCCTGAAGACCCATCTGGCCTCCAGTAATACGAGCCTGCTGGTTAGCCAACTGAGCCTGCAGCCCCTGCTGTGCGCCAAGCCCCTGCGTCTGCAACGCAGCCTGAAGGTTAGCCTGACCGGTGGTAAGCCCCGCAGCCTGATTGAGCCGCTGAGCCTCCAGACCCTGCTGAGCCATCAACTGTTGACGAGCCTGAGCCGCAGCCAAGTTCTGCTGACCAACTTGCATTCCAGCAGCCTGATTAGCCAGAGCAGCCTGCAGCCCCTGCTGTGCGCCTAACTGCTGGACACCGAGCCGTGCGGCAAGGTTCTGCTGTCCGGTGGTAAGCCCTGCCTGCTGGTTAGCCAGCGCAGCCTGCAACGCTTGAGCACGGTCAACGCCATACTGCTGCTGAGCCTGCTGAAACGCCTGCTGCGTACCCGTGGCTTGAATGCCCTGCAACTGATTAGCAAGGTTGCGGCGAGATTCTGACTGAAGCAATGCTTCACGGCTACCACCACGACCACCTGCACGAGCAGCGGCAGCGCCCATACCGGGGATCTGACGGGCCACATCGCGCATCGCCTCGCGCTTCTGGGTCTCCACGACATCCTGCATGTAGGGAGACATGTACGGCTGAAGCGAAGAAAGCCCAAACTTCTCAGCCTGCACCTGCTGGGCTGGCCCCATCTGGTACTGCTCAAGGGCTTGGGTGCCGACTCGCTCGGCTGGCCCCATCTGCAGTCGCTCAAGATCAGACGGTGCCTGCACCTGCTGCGGCCCACCCATCTGAATGTCACGAAGCCCCGGCGCGGAAACTGAACCGAAGTCGGTTTGAGCCGCAACGCTTTCCGGCCCCTCCATCTGGTACTGCTGCAGATTCTGAGCAGTCACAGCATCGCTCTTTACTCGCTCGGCTGGCCCCATCTGGTACTGCTGCAAGTTAGGAGCCTGAGCGCCAAGATAACTAACATCCAGCCCTTGATACTGAGCAGGGTCGTATTGCCCAAGCCTCTGTGCTTGCAACCCAGCAAGCCCCGCCATACCGGTAGCCTGACCCAACTGAGGCGCAGCCTGTTGCTGCTGAATCTGCTGCATAGCCTGCTGCTGGAGCGGGTTAAGCCCAGCAAACCGCTGCCCGCCGTAAGTCTCGTAAGGTTTACCGTAAACAAGACTTTCTGCCGTACCAAGAGTCTTCTTGGCATAAGGCATCAACTCAGGTGGGATCGTGACCTGAGTAACTGTTTGACTAGTTGGTTGTGATGAACCGCCACCGCCACCGCTGCTCATGATTTTACCTCACCAAAATGTTTTTCAAATACAACCGTCTTGACGGTGTATCCGCGTTTCTTAACGTGCGGTTCCCAACCGGGGCGACCGTAAAATTCAATTCCAGCACAACCAGCGTCTTGTGCAAACTTGTCAGCCGTATTGTGCATGATGTCCTCAACGTACTGCATGTGATTAGGATTCATCGCGCAGTATTGAATAGCGAACATTTTTGACCGGGGATACTGCTTGATCTCGGTCATGACATAGCCATGGATAGTGTCGTTGTCATCGGGGTCATATATCGCCCACAACTGCATCTGCCCAGTCAGAGCAAAACGTACGATGTCATCCACGTTGGCACGGCCCTTGGCCCAACCTTCAGACTCCTGAAAGTATTTGATCAGTGACGGCACGAGGTAACTGATCTGGCCGTAGGGGACGAGTGAGATGTCGAGGTTCATTTAGGTTGCTCTTAGTTGCATCCCTGCATAAATTTCATCATCTGATTTATTTTGATAATAGCGTCCCCACTCAGGGTCTTGTCTGGTACGCCTTATTGTTTCAAGTGTATTAGCAGAATTCCTATGTTCGGAGGTTCCGTGATATTTAGCGCGTTCTTCCGGTGATAACGTCGCCATCTGCTGATTAAAATCGTCTTCTCCTTTATCTACCGGCGGAGGTTGATTAGGTTTGCTTTGATATTGCGGCCGATCTATCAGAGCCTCCATTCGCTGTCTATCAAACGCCATATTCCCTTGAATAGAACCGTAACTCTGCTGCTGCGGCTGTTGATTAAACATCCCTTGGAACCCGCCGCCTTGCATCCCGCCAAATAGACTGGCAAGTCCTCCCATCATTGACGGCGACATATAGGGACTGCTGTACCCACCACCGTATCCGCCACCGTATCCGCCACCGTACCCGCCACCATATTGAGGCGGTTGTCCAAACCCTCCACCGAAGCCGCCGCCATAATCGCTAAACGGAGTGCTGTACCCGCCGCCAAAACCGCCACCAAACGGGCTGCTGTACCCGCCGCCAAAGCCGCCGCCAAATGGGTTGCCGTATCCGCTATCAAAACTAGGCGCAATTCGATTGCTAGAAAATTGTGGAGGAGGGGTGTATTCCCTACCGCCGCCGGTTTGAGGCTCCGGCTGTTGGATAGGACGAAACTTATTGTCAGTTGGACGTACATCCATCGTTCCAGTCTGACCGTTTGCAAAGCGGTCAATGTAGTCCGGGTTCAGTTCCATCCCCGGAGGAGGTTGATCCGGTTGCCCAAACCTAGGCTGCGGAGCAGGCTGCAGTTGAGCAGGCTGCTGCGGATTAGGCTGCTGTCCCGGCCTCTGGGTATAAGCATTACCCGGCCCACGCGGTTGTACGCTACGTCGCTCTCTGTAGTTAGGAGAGAACGGAGTCTGTGGGGCATTAGATTGACCGCCAACGCTCATGGTCTACTCCTAACTGGGCAGATACTTTTTAACGTTAATTTCGGGAGCCTGTCGGGTTTTGCCCGTACGTGCCTTGCGAATATCAGCCATCATCTTGTAGAGCCGATCAGCACCGGCTTCGCTTGAGCCGTTACCGATATGGGAAACCACATCGGCAGGGATAACAAACTCACCGTCAGCCAACCGGGCTTCTTGCTCACCGTTGATGTTGGCCTTGATGTCATCCGACATGCCATCGCCGGGGCCGCGCAGGAACTTACCGCCAGCAGCGTATTGGATCGGGCCACCACCAGCGAAACCGCCGACGCTGCCAAAGTCCATGCCGCTATAGTCCATCCCGCCACCGAAATCCATGCCCCCGCCCATACCGCCCATATCAAACGAAGGAGCAGGCTGCTGCGGCATCCCGCCAAACCCGCCAAAGGCGCTCATGTCATACGAGGGGGCAGGCTGCGGAGCCGGTTGCCCCATACCACTAAAGCCCAGCCCACCATCGCCACCACCAAACATACCAAAGCCGCCCATGTCAGGTGCAGGCTGCGGAGCCGGTTGCTGCATACCGCCCATACCGCCAAAATCCATCCCGCCACCGAGACTGCCAAGGCCAGCAAGGCTGCTGAAGTCAAACCCGCCCATATCAAAAGCGGGCTGTTGTGGAGCCGGTTGAGGTGCAGGTTCCGGCATCTGCGGCTGCATGGGCATGATCGGGCCGCTAGAGAAGTCTGGGGGAGGGGTGTATTCCCTACCGCCGCCAGTCATGTCGAAGCCGGGTGTACCGCCAGCGTAGGCAATCTCGTCCATACCGCCGCCCATACCGCCAGTCATATCAAATCCGGGTGTGCCGCCAGCGTAGGCAACATCGCCCATCCCCGTATCAGCGGAAGGGGTATAACCTTCAGCGAACGGATTCGTGGCTGGGCCTTGCCCCATTCCTCCTCCAATCATTCCTTGCAGGGCAGAAAGGTCTATGCCGCTAAGGTCAGGCATACCGCCAGCACCGGCACCCATATCGGCACCCATACCGCCCATACCACCCATACCGCCGCCCATATCACCGGCACCGATACCCATATCGTCGCCCATGTAATCAATAAACTGGTCGTCTACGCCCCTATCAAAAGGAGCCTTCGGGCCGGGGGTATTACCGCCTCTGGCTCCGCTCATACCGCCCATATATCGCTGCAACGCAGAAAAATCTATGTTGCCGAAGTTGGAGAGGTCTATGTTGCCAATAGCCGAGAACGGGTCATTGCCACCGGGGCGACCTTGGGGAGCATCAGCAACGAAACGACCTTGGGTCGAATCCCAACGCATCCCGCCATCGCCATAGTAACCGCCACCACCAGCAATCGGTCTACCACCAGCGCCCGGAGGGGCTACCCCAGCAGGAGGAGGCTGCTGCGCGGGAGGTGTGGGGGCAGCGACAGGCGAAGTGACGAACTTGTTCAGCCCCTGCATGTAATTGGCAAAGTCTTGCCCACCGCCACCCTGCTGCACAGGGGGCGCAAGGAGGCTCTGGTAGTAGGCTTCAAGACTTTGAGGCTGTTGTGTTTGCTGCTGACTACTTCCGTACGCTGCCGTTGGCCCAGCAGAAGCGTTAGTGGCTTTAAACTGTTCAAAGTAAGACGGGGCATAACCCGCTTTCATCAAACGTTCTTGTTCAGATTGCCTAGTGCTTTCATCTATACCGGGAATAAACGGTCTGTTACCTGTGAACGTATTTGGGTCTTGCTGGAAGAATTCAGCCGGATAACCCGCGTTCAAGTAAGCCTTTTGAGCCTCTGGATTGTTCCGCATGTACTCCATCCAACCGGCCTTGGCAGAGTTAGGCTCAAGCGACTGTCTATCAGCAGGCATCTCTTCATAGCGCCTACCAGATGCAGCCCCACCTGCAGCAAACCGTTCTTCGCCCGTGTACGGGTCGATGTCTGGCCCATACCCACCTACGGAATCAGATGGTCTAGCCAACGGATAACTACCATTCGGGGCCGGAATTACGCCACCACCTGCCATACCCGGCGGAGGAAAGCCGGGGTAGCCTTTGCGGAATCTACCTTCACGGAATGTTCCGGTTACAGGGTCATACCCGCCTGACTCATAGTACGAGTCGTCGATCTCGTAACCGCCACCCGGTATCTGCATATCGGGAGACATAGCATTAGCAGCGGTCATACCAAGCCCGGAAATCGCAGGCATACCCATGGTGCTGCCCAACGCCTTAACCCCGCCAAAACCGCCAAGACCGAGGTTTTGACTGCCGGTAAATAGTTCCTTCGCTCCCGCACCAAAATTACTCAGCCGCCCCCCTAACGTCGCTGCTTGGTTCGCGGCCTGATGTTTAATCTGATTCGTGACAGCCTCTTGCGCTGCCTTTGCCCCGGCTTCTTTACCAAGATTCTGTGCGGCTTCTTGAGCCAGAATTTTGGTACCTGTATCTGTAGCCGCCGCACCGATTCCCGATACAGCACTACCAAGCCCAGCGCCACCAAACGCACCAAGGCCAGCCATCAAACCTTTGCCAAGGTCACCACCCGTACGGATGGTTTCACCCGCGCCGACAAGGGCCGCACTACCCAACGCACCAAGGCCGGGGAAAAGAAAGTTAAGCCCAAACCCAAGAACAGTCGGCAGAAGTTTCTTGAGGAAGTTGGCTTCATATAACCCGGTGTCAGGGTTGATGGTCAGTTGACCGCCATGGGCCAGCGCCAGCGCATGTAAACCTTTCACTTCGCCGGGGGTCATGTGGACGAGCATGGAATCGCCGTTCCGACCCCGTGACTGCACGAGGGAGGCAAGCCCTGCCATGGATGAATTACTGTTCATATCGCCCTCACGGGGTCAAGTTTGTTGGATAGTATCATGTAGCCGGTTGGTAAATAGCCGCGCCATAGTTCGACACCCAGTTCACCGTCAAGATGATGGATGGGATAGCAGGGATATTGCCGCTTGCTGTTACGTAAGGAATAACTACGTTCGTATCTGAGGACTGCCAAGCCAACTGAAAGTAGTCGTTTGCTTGTAGAACCAATACAAAGTTCCACGCCGCCACGATCTCGTTGTTTGGGCCGTCGATCACAATCTTGGTCGCTGAGTCTGGCAGGTTTACCCCGTTGACCCTAGGCCATATATAGACCGCACTAGCACTACCGCCGGTCTTGTCCAATTGAGCCGAGAACTGGAAGTTGTAGACCCCGGTGTTAGTGACGTAGATCTTGGAAGTCGGATTACCACGTGTAACTTCATAATCAGAAACTACGGAGTTGTACGTAAAAAGATTAACGGCATCGGCTACAGGATTTGGCTGTGTCGTTGTATCAAAATACGAAGCATGGGCGGTAGGCGCGTTTATGTAATTAGTAAGCCGATTAAAAAATAATCGCAGTACGTTAGAAAATTGGTCTTGATACCGCGATTCATACTGAACCGGCGCAACAGGAAGATTCGGGGGTACGACACCACGTGGAGCAGCCATCAGCGTCTCCCGTCAGGACGAACGTCGATACGCATAGCACCCATCTGCCATGCCACGCCTAGATCAGCCGAAGACACTTTGAAGGCCATCTGACGACCACGCACTCGCGTGTAGACCTGACCCGTGTACTGTTGGATCGGCACCGTCGAAGTGCGCGTTACAGTCGGGCTGTCTGCGCTCGTGTAGTTAGAACCTGAGTTCTGGCGGGGGCGTACCGTGAGGGTCACAGTCGGGCTTGTACCCGTAGACCCAGTGAAGTTGAGGTCAGGGATGATGCGCCAGACGTAACCAAAACTCTGCCCGTCTTGGATGTCAAAATCAGACGACTCTACGTATGCCTCAATTGGCAGAGCAGGGCTGACCGACTGATCATCGTTACCCACCTCGTGCAGCATGATCTGGTTAGCGACGTTATAGGTCACGTAAGCATAAAGATCATGCGATGCCGCCGTCGTGCCGTCATACCCACGAACACAACCCGTCAGGGTATTGCCGTCTTTGGCGGCGTAGAAAATCTTCTCCGAGTCCACCGTAATCGTTCCGGTCATCGGGAAGGTCGAAGTGTCGGTCAGAGCAATTGTTGTTACAGATGAGTTGATGCTCGTAGCGAGATACGCCTGCTGCACGTTGAACGTGGCAAAAGGGTACGTCCTTTGCGTGTGCTGTACCCAGAACGTACGGTTCAAATTGCCGTAGTACCAGATCCGTTCAAGGTAGTTATAAACGACATATCGATCATTGATGGTGCTGTTAGCAGAAGGATAGAACCACCAGATCTCGTTATAGCCTTCGTTAGCACCCGCCGTTACCTGACTTAACTGGTCATAGTTAATGTCGTTATAGACAAACTGACGAAGGGTGCAAGGCAGCGTCTCAACGCGCCCCGAATACATGAAGAACTTGTCGCGGCCCATCCAGTAGACCACGTTGTTCACGGTAAGCACTGAGTTCTGCGATGCGATAGTAGTGTCTTGATCCAGCAGCGTGAACGACCACACGAACGGAGGCCCGACGTACTGCATGGAGAAGAGGGCTGTGTCCGTCCAGATCAAAACTTCCTGACGGGTATTGTTGGCTGTGACAATGTACGAACCACTTGACAAACGCTGCTCGCCTGACTGATTAGTCACTGCAGGAACCCATTCGTACGGCGTACCTTGGTCAGACCAGCGCACGAGAAGTGGGTCAAACGTTGTAGCAAAACTAGTCGGATCGTATGGAGTAGAACCGCAAGATATAACGAAGTCACTGACCGGTGAATTGACGATCATGTTGACTTCATTTGGCACGTGCCGACCGGCGTAACTGAACGATATGGCCGAGAGTGTAGCCGAGGCGTTCGTAGCCTGAGAGATCGTGACCGAGTTGCTGAAGTCCCACGCAGCAGTGACATAGGTGCCGGTGACAATGCCACTACCGGACAGCACCGCGCCCGTATCCAACCCGGTCGTGTCGTCCAGAACAATAGTGGTAACACCCGAAGCAAACGCACCAAGCGTCAAGCCTTTATTGACTGTGTTGGCTTTTTCTTCAAGCGTAACTGCACGGGGCCACGTATTCGTGTCTATCGTCCAGAAGTAAATCTCGCCACCACGCTCAGCGAAGATCAAATCATCGCCGTAGTTGAACATCGACCAGAGGCGCATCTCTACACCAGCACCTGTGGAGGAACCCCAACCACCTGACCCCCATGGCGGGCCACCCCAGCCGACACCCGCGCTATACACCGCATTGCCTGCATCAATGTCGAACTTGGCGATGACAAGAGAGCCACCACCCGTTGTCGTGGAACTTGCCGTAGCAGAAGCATAGATGGTGAATGTATTGGCAGTTGGAACGGTCTGAATCTCGTACTCGCCGTTCAACGTGAGGCTAGCCACCGCCGTGGCCCCAGAGAGGTTGACGTAGGTGCCAATAGAAGACAGGTGTGCTGTGGCTGTAACGGTGATGAGACGGCTACCCAATGTAGTCGAGAACGGGTTCTGCGAAAGGGTTAGCGAGTTACCAAGCGGGGTGATGTCATGGTAAGTGCCGCCTTGCTCAATATAGACCTTTTGACTTGTCCCCAGACCGACGAGGTTCTGACCAAGCGTGCTGATCCAATTCCACAACATACGGCAGACGCCCTTGAACGTGCTGCCATTGACATTGATGTTCTGCCAGCCACCTATCTTTTCAGCGTAGCCAGAACGGAATCGGATCTTGTCGCCTGCGAAGAAGCCGCCCTCATTGGCATACGAAGTTGATTCACGATTAACACCGGGGCGCAGTTCAACTTTTTGAAGCGGCATTACGCAACTCCCGATAGATACAACGCCTGTTCGTCTTTGCGACGTTTGACCAGTCCCGGCAGCACCCGACCTGCCGCCTTTGTCCATTTGAGAAACTCGTCTGCGGCCTCGTCAAAGTCGCCCCGGTTGGTCTTCATCCGCAGCCCAGAGCGTTGCAGATTTCCAAGGCCCACGTTGAAGGAAAAAGAGACGAGACTATCGAAGACTCCCTGACGATCAATAGCAGCAGGGCAAAGTCTAAGTACACCACGCTCAAACCGGCCAAGATCTTGAGCCAGAATAGAATCAACCTCTCCCATAGAGAGGACGCGATCCCAGCCTGCGGGTATCGGTAGACTCTTGCGTTCCTCATATTTCACCGCCGTATGCGATGGGTCAATGACATGGCCGACGCCCACAGTCCAGAGCAGCGCAGGACAGCGATAAGGCTTAGTCCGAACGCCCTCGTGGTGTTTCACCATCTGTATGGCAGCGGCGGAGACTTTCACTGCCAATCCATCTCATTGGTATTTGGCGTATACCCGGTTACAAATGCCCAGACAAAAATGATGTACAAGTGAATCATTTCTTGCCAAAAGCCTGCGTACCGAACCAAAACGCAATAATTGAAGACAGGATCAGCATCTCGTCATCTGAGAAAACATTCTCCATCGCAATAGCAAACGGGATACCAGTTGTGTAGGCGTACCAAACCCCGGCCACGTTAAGCGCGACCAACTCCAGCACAAAGATGTACGTCACAACCGGGCGAACACTGGCCCGCAGGTTAATCATCCACTGGCTTGCGCCCTTGCCGATCTCAATGTCGTGGGCGTACAGGGCTTGACGTTCCTCGCCAGCCGTCTGCGTCTGGATTTGCTCCAGTTTGATTTCC
>Ga0181343_1000044_pt1 | contig 54499 bp, 72 predicted proteins | sample Su13VDMLBSD_FD_130110 | JGI IMG/M metagenome (GOLD analysis project Ga0181343, IMG submission 130110) | Freshwater viral communities from Lake Michigan, USA - Su13.VD.MLB.S.D | ecosystem: Environmental > Aquatic > Freshwater > Lake | place: USA: Michigan | collected 2013-07-15
GTACAGGTGATTGCGTCTATCTCGGCAATCAACTCCGTCCTCGCAACCATTGACGTATCTGGCATAGCGGCCCTTGAAGTTCGTGTTAGTGCGGTATCGGCTGCTATCACATCTATCAATGCAGTCGTTTCCTTGAAGGCGTTCCGCAACGGCGACCACCTCACCAACGTCCAGTACATCGACTTTAATACTACCACCAGCTATGCTCCTGCACCGGGCCGCCTGACGTGGGACATCGAATCCGGTACCCTTGACCTGGGCTTGACCGGAACCGTCAATCTTCTTATCGGTCAGCGGACAGTCGCCCAAGTCTACAACAACAGCGGCGTCACCCTGTCGAAAGGCAAGGCCGTCAAGGTAACGGGTGCCCAGGGTCAACGTCTAACTGGTGCGCTTGCCCAGGCTGACAGCGACGCCGACAGCATGACCATCTTCGGCGTCATGCTCGAAACGGTGTCGGTCAACAACTCTGGTTATGTCGCAACCGACGGTTTAGTCAGGAATGTCAACACCGCTGCCTTCGCTGACGGTGACATCGTGTATCTATCGCCAGTATCAGCGGGCGAACTGACACCCACTAAGCCAATTGCTCCGCAGCATTTGGTGCAGATGGGCTACGTCGTCAAGGGTGGCTCCGTCGGCGGCGGCTCCCTTTACATCAAAGTCCAAAACGGCTACGAACTAGGTGAACTTCACAACGTCAAGACATCTTCTGACACGTCCATTGCAGACGGTGAAGTCCTAGCGTGGAATGCCAGCGCCAGCGTCTGGACCAACTCGACCGCCCTAACAGCTACCCAAGCCTCCGTGTCGGTCCTTCAACTACAAGTCAACGCAGTATCGGCTGCCCTCACCTCCACCAACAATGTCGTCTCTGCTTTGGAAATCCGGGTAAGTGCCGCTTCCGCTACTGGGGCTACCAACTCTGCTGCCATCACATCTATCAATGCGGTTCTCGTTTCGATCCTTGCCATCCTAACTAATACCAACTATCGCGTCACCGAGTGAGCGGGTGAGAATCTACTTGCACACCTTTCTCACCTAAGCTATTATGTGCTTCTAATCAAGGAGCCATACATGACTGACAAAGTAAACCGCGTCCAACTTCTGAACGACGCCAAAGCTCAAGTGACACCGTGGACCACCGAAGACGGGCGCCTCTTCCTCGACTACACCGATATGGGTACCCGGCGCACCATGGCTATCACGCCCACGGGCAACTGCGACTTCCGTGGGTGGTTCTCCTCCTTCTGTGTCGACCAAGTCAGTATCGTGCCCAACGGCGACCTCGTCAACTCCGCCCAAACCTACTTTGCCCACTGGGCGCGCACCCGTGGCCCCAAGCTGAAAGACTACATCCGCGTGGGCGGGCGCATTGGCGAACTCTACATCGACACTGGCAACGACGCCAATGACGCGTGGCGCATAACACCCAACGGCATTGAGCTTGTCAAAGGCGGCCCAACCCACATCCGTATGCTGCGTGGCGCTGGCGTCCTGCCCTTGGCCGACCCTGACTTCGATGCCCACCCGTCCGAATTCCCTACCCTGCTTCGCAAATACATTGCCGCCGACGACGACACCATTATGCTGCTAACGGCGTGGCTTCTCGGCTGCCTGCGTCCTGAAGGCCCCTACCCAGTCCTGACCATATCCGGCGAGCAAGGCTCTGGCAAATCCACCGTCCTGCGCCTGATGCGCCGCATCATCGACCCGCACGCCCTCGATATGCGTACGCCGCCCGAAGACCAACGCGACCTGCAAGCCATGGTTCGCAACTCCTTCATCTTGGCCTTCGACAACGTGTCTTTCATTTCCAACAAGATGTCTGACGCTTTGTGCGTTATCAGCACAGGCACGGGCGCCCAAGGTGGTCGCGCGCTCTACACCAACGCCGAAGAATCCGCCGTGCGCGTATGTAGACCCGTCGCCATGAACGGTATCCCCGACGTCGTCGAACGGGGTGACTTGGTGGACCGCTCCATTCACGTTCACCTGCCCCGCATCGACCCACGCCTGCGCCGTGACGATATGGAGTTTTGGGATAGCTTCCACGTAGATCACCCGCGCTTGCTGGGTTCGCTTATGAATGCAGCATTGAAAGCTATGCAGAACTATGGTAATGTAGTCTTGGCTGAAAAGCCGCGCATGTCTGCGTTTGCAGTGTGGGCCGTTGCCGCCGAACAAGCTTTCGGGTGGAAGCCGGGTCGTCTTATGGAAGTCTATAAGAACAACCGCTCCGCCGCCGAATCCCAAATGCTTGAGTTCAACGGCATGGCATCCGCGCTGCTGCGTATGATGGCGAAGCAAAAGGAATTCTCAGGTACCTATTCGGATTTGATTGGACAACTGGAAATGAACATCGGCCCGCGCGAGCGTCTGCCCCAAACGTCCCATAGCTTTGCTGCCGAACTCAAGCGCATCCGTCCCGCCCTTGAGCGGCAGGGCTTGCGCTTCTTCAATGCCGGGCGCTCGGGTTCCGTGGAGCAGAAGGGCCGTTCCCGCATTTCCATCGTGCGCCAAGACGACGACGAGGATACGCCCGCCTCATGACCGACGAACCTTACGTTCCCAAGATCAGCACCAAGAAACTTCCTGAATACTACGAACGCGCCCAGAAGAAGGCGCTGGAACGTAAGGCTAATGGTCCGTCGCAGAAAGACCGGATTGCCAAGCACAAGCGTGAACTCCGGGCCATGAACATTCATAAGCCCGGTCATGGCATTCGCGCCGAAAACGTCAAAGCAATCCGCAACCTACGCGAGCACCTGCGCGAAACGTGGCAAGCTTCTTGGGACAAGATCAACAAGATCAAGAAGCTCACACCCAAACAAGTCGAGTTCGCCCGCCAGTTCGCCTTGAATGGCCGCAGCAACAAATGTGGTGCTATGCGCCTAGCCGGGTACGATAGCGTCAATCCGGCAGTGTTGCTATCCCTGGCAAACAAAAACCTATCCATCCCACACTTCCATGACCTAGTCACCGCATTCGAAATCGAGGAGAAGGCCCGTATGAAAATCAACGTCGAGGATGTCGTCAAGTGGTTCAACGACATTGCCACCCAGGCCATGGGTTCCGGCGACTTCACCAACGCCAACCGCGCCATGGAAAACCTTGCCAAGTACCTCGGCATGTTTGTCGAGAAGAAAGAAATCACGCACCGCACCATCCACTCCAAAGAAGAGTTGGATACCCGCATTAGCGAACTGACTGCCATCCTGCGTGAAGCCGAGCCGGAAATTGAGCGAAAACTTAAAATCCACTAACCCCGACGCAGTACTTCAACTAAAGGCCGAACTGGCCGAAGCCCTCCACCAAAAGGCGGTATTGGAGGCGCAGGAAGACTTTTACGTTTTTGCCAAGCTCCTCGCCCCTCTCATGCTGGATGGCAACGACTACCGTGACGGGCGCCACATCGAAGCCATTGCCGCCACCCTCCAAGAAGTTGACCGGGGCCTAGTCGACCGCCTAATGCTGGCCCTGCCGCCCGGCTCCATGAAGTCCGTCCTCCTCATGTTATTCGCTGCGTGGTGCATGGGCCGCCACCCGACATGGCGTATCATGTGGATTTCCCACACCACCGACAAAGCGGTCGAATGTTCTGGCCGTATCCGCGACTTAGTCCGCTCCTCCGAGTTCCAAGAAATCTTCCCCGGCTTCCACATCCGCGATGATATGTCTGGCGTAACAGGCTGGAAGCTAGTCACGGGCGGATCGTTCATGCCAGCGGGCGCGGGCAAGTCCATCGCAGGTTACCGCTTCAACTTGGGCATCCTTGACGACCCCCTTTCGGAACAGACCGCCAAGTCCGACGTCGAACGCGAGCGAGTCAACAACTGGTATGGCCCCGGCTTCCGGTCCCGTAAGCTGCCTGACTCCCGCATCGTCCTCGTCAATACCCGGTGGCATGTCCGCGACCTTTCAGGCTACCTCCTCGACAAGGCCGCTCGCAATGCCCGCGTCGACCAGTGGGAAGTCATATCCATTCCCGCCATCCTTGACAAGCCTTCAGCCGACTACCTCATGCTGCCCGAAGGCGAGTCCTACTGGCCCGAGTTCATTACCATGGATGACCTTATCGCTACGCGCGAGGGCCTGTCACGGGCAGATTGGGGCGCCCTGTACATGCAGACCCCGACCGGGGAGGATGGCAACGTCTTCAACAAAGACGACTTCCAAGACTGGGAAGATGACGACCCGCCCGAATGTGACGAAATTATTCAGACCATGGACACGGCCTTCTCCACCAAAGCCAAGGCCGACTTCTCAGTCATCCAGACCTGGGGTATTTTCCATCTGACATATACTGACGATAAAGGCTATGAATATCAAGAGCCTAACGCCATTCTCCTCAACCAAGTGCGGGGTCGCTGGTCCTTCCCTCAGCTACGGGCAGCCGCCAAAGAGCAGTACGCCCAATACAAACCCGACCGAATCATTATCGAAAACAAAGCATCTGGTCAATCTCTTTTGCAGGACTTGCGCCTTAACAAGTTGCCCGTATTGCCTTTTCAGCCGGATCGTGATAAAGTAGCCCGTGCCCATGCCGTCAGCGGTATAGTAGAACGGCAGCGCGTCTGGCTTCCCCTGAAGAAGCGGTTCGCCGCCGAACTCCTACAGGAAGCCCTGGAGTTTCCCAAGGGCGCGCACGATGACGCCGTCGATACCATGGTCATGGCCCTGCTGTATCTACGTCGCCGCTACGAACTAACGCAAGAGACGGTAACACAACCAGAGCAGTTCTCGCGCCGTCGATCTTTCAAAAGCTATTGGAGCCAGATGACCCATGTCCGATAATCTCGAAGAAGCTACGCCCGACATCGAATTTGAGTTTTCGGAAGATACCTTGGAAATCGAGGTTCCCGAAGAAGTCGTGGAAGTCGACATGTCCTTTGGCGCCAACCTAGCCCTGCCCATGGAAGACGCCATCCTAACAGACATCGGCTCGGCCCGCCAGGACGCCCTTCAAAACATCAAGAACTCTCGCCAGCAGTGGGAAGAGAAGATCAAGCAGGGCATCAAGTGGTTGGGCCTGAACACCGACGGCGAAGGCAACACGGACGTCGAGGGCGCCTGCACGGCGGTCCACCCCCTGCTGATCGAGAACGTGGTCAAGTTCCAAGCCAAAGCCATCCAAGAACTGTGGCCCGCGCGCGGTCCCGTCCGCACCAAAGTCCGTGGCTACGTCGATGCCGCCCGCGAACAGACGGCCCAGCGTGTCCGCACCTACATGAACTATCAGCTTACCGAACAGGTGCCCGGCTTCTACTCAGACCTCGAACGCAACCTGTTCCGCGTGGGCTTCATGGGCATCGGCATCCGCAAGGCTGGCTGGAACGGTACGACCGCTGCGCCTGACCCGACCATCATCTACGCCGAAAACTTCTACGTCGATCCGTCCGTCTCACACCTGAAAGACGCCGAAGAATATATCGAAGTCATGGAACTGTCCACTCGCAAGATGGACAACCTGATCTTGGCCGGAACCTTCCGCGACATTTCCGAAAACGATTCCGAGGAAGTCCTCGACACCAACGAAATCACGGAAGCCATTGCCAATGCCCAGGGCTTTGACATGTCCCTCGAGCGCAAGGGCTTTACGGTGGGCGAATCCCACTGCTACCTTGACCTGAACGGCGACGACCCGCTGCTGCCCGAAGGCGGCATGGCGCCCTACATCGTTCACTTCAATGTCAAGACTGGCAACATCTACTCGATCCGCCGCAACTGGCGCGAAGACGACGACGCCATGGTCAAGCGCCAGTGGTACACCATTGACCAATTCATCCCGGCCTTTGGCATTTATTCGCTGGGCTACGTCCACCTGATCGGTGATCTGGCCGCCGCCTCCAGCGCCGCCTTGCGCGCCTTGGTGGACTCGGGCCAATATGCTAACTGGACGGCGGGCTTCAAATCCCAAGACGCCAAGTTCTCCGACTCCGACACACCGCTCGGCTTTGGTGAGTTCCGCGACGTGAACCTGTCGCCCGAAGAACTACAGAAAGCCTTCTTGCCGCTTCCCTCCAAAGAACCGAACCAGACGCTCTTCACTCTGCTGAAGTTCATGGTGGAGTCCGGCCAGAAGTTCGCTGACTCGGCTGACGAGGTCGTGGCCAATAGCACAAACTATGGCCCGGCTGCAACTACCCTAGCTTTGCTTGAAGCTTCGCAGCGGTTCTACTCCTCCATCCACAAGCGCCTGCACCAATCCCAGGGTGAGTTCCTAAAGTTGATTGGGGAACTGAACTACGAAAACCTGCCGGACATGGTCAACTTCGTGGTGGATTCTGAAAACGAATACGTTCAGCGCACTGACTTCAATCCGCAGATCGTCGACGTCATTCCTGCATCTGACCCCAACGCCCTGACCGAATCCCAGCGTGTGGCCAAGGCACAGATCGAATTGAACGTGGCTCAGCAGTTCCCTCAGTTCCATGACATGCGCGAAGCTTTGCGTCGATACTACGTGGCGCTTGGCACCGAGTCCATCGACAAGCTTCTAACCAACCCAGAAGCTGAAGCCAAGAGCGCGGACCCCTTGACAGAAATTCAGTTGGCTATGACAGGCAAGCCCATCAAGGCCCAGCTAGGTCAGAACCACGCGGCCCACATCGCCGTCAAGACTGCCTTCCTGCAAGCCCCACAAATGCAGGGTGCCAACGACCCGACCATTGCGCTGGGCCAGCAGGTGCTGTCAGCTAACATTGCTGAACACAAGGTTCTGATGTTCATCGCCCAAGCTATGCAGTTGGCACAGCAGATGGGTCTGCCTATTCAGGACGAGAATGTCCAAGGCCAAATCGCTACCCAGCTTGTGCAGATTTCGGCGGCCAGCAATCCACAGCAGCAGCAGGCCAGCTTCGAACAGCAGACGCTCGAACTACAGGCGCAAGAGCTTCAGATGGCGGGCCAGCGTATCCAATCCCAAGACACCCGCGAGGCAGCCAAGATTGCTCTTAAGCAGCGTGAGCTTGACCTGAAGGAAACGGATATGCTGCTTAATGCTCAGGCAAAGCAGAAGCAGAACCAAATCTCGGCTTCTGGTAAAATACTTGACAACTCTGCTAAACTAGCGGATATTCAAGCTAAGCAACTTGCTAAAAGGGCAAATAATCCTATTCAATGACGTTACTATCAGATTACGTAGCAGAAGTACAGAAGCGAATAGAACGCGAAAAAGAATCTTTGGCTAGGGGGTCTGCGACCTCCTACGACGAATACGCTCGCAAATGCGGCGTTATCAGCGGCATGGGTCTTGCCCTGGACATCCTAAAAGACCTTTTTCAATCAACACCTTCAGAGGAAAGGGACTAATGATTACTGCCCGCTCGGCTCTTGACGGGGCCATTACCAACGACCAGTGGGTCACACAGGACGAAATTCCTGATCCGACTCCACTGCCTAGGATTCCTGGCGTAGGGATTCTTGTCCGGCCTGTGCCTATCCGGCGCAAGACTGCGGGCGGGGTCCTACTTCCTGACACGTTTCGTGAGGATCGGGAATACCTGAACACTGTGGGTCGCGTCCTTTCGTTGGGCGAACTCGCATTCGTGGACGAAGATATATACCGGAAAGGCCCGTGGGTCAAGCCCGGTGACTATATCGTTTACGCAAAATTCGCAGGCCAGAAGATTTGGTGGAAGGGCGTCAAGCTCCTCTTGGTCAAGGCTTCTAGCATCGAGTTGGTCGTGGACAAGCCCGAATACCTAGACGCAAACTTCAAGGAATAAATCATGTCCGAATCCGGCTACCGAGAAATCGACCTCGACAATCCAGGCAAAGCGCCAAACGCTTCAGAAGAATCCGACATTGAGATTGTGGAAGAAGAGGCTGCCGCGCCACCTCCAGAAGCTGATCCAGCGCCTGAACCCGCACCCGCTTCCAAGTCCTCCGACGATTCGGACGACGATGACGCTCCAGCATCGGACGACTCCTCTTCTGATCGAAAGCGACTGACACGAAGCCAGCGCCTCAAGAACCAACGGGACCTTTATGCCAAACAATTGGCCGAAACGCAAGCCCGTCTGGTAGCCCTCGAAACTCGTGCCCGGCGCGCCGAAGCTGAAGCCAACGAGGGTGCGGCCATTGGCTACGACCTCTACATTAAGCAACTCGATACCTCGATGCAAGCCCTGCGCCGGGACTTCGACTCTGCTTATGACGCTGGCGACCGCGACAAAATCTTTGAAATCCAACAGCAGATTGCCACCATCACGGCAACCAAAGCTCAGGCTGAAAAGGATAGGCGGTCGATCCCTACGCAGCAGGCACCTACTGGACAGGCAGCCCAGCCGCCGACCCGGCAGACACCGCCTGCTCCAGCTAAGCGTACCCCTAGCCCGGCTGCCGTCGAGTGGTATGACCGCAACAAGGAATGGTTCAACAAGGATGCCGTGATGACGGCCAGCGCCCGCGTGATCGACCAGCAAATGGTTCGTGATGGCTACGCGCCTAGCGACCCCGACTACTTCGACGAACTGGACAAGCGGCTTCAGAAGGAGTTCCCCCAGAAACTGGGGCGCCCCGTCGGTCGTCCGCCTGCCAACAACCCCACCATCCAGAACAGGTCTGCCCCTGCTCCGGCCCCCGGCAAAGTTCGCGTAACCATTACGCAAGCCGACCGGGAAATGGCCAACCACCTCGGCATTAGCGTGGAACAGTACGCCCGCGAGAAAGCCAAGACGGAACGCGCCATGCAGACCACCAGCCAGTATACGGAGATTCTGTAATGAAAAACAAACTTTTCGCGGCCCCAAATAACGCCGTCAACGAAGCACTTGAAAATTCTCTGGAAACAGAGTATAATCCTCCCAATGCGCTAGAAATCCCCCCAATGCCCGACAGTGACGCATTCATCTATAGGTGGATTCGTTTCCGGGTAGGGGACCAAGATGATTTCAACAACATCTCTCAGCGTATGCGAGAAGGGTGGGCATTCGTTCCAATCGAGGAAGTTCCCGAAGGATACGTTTTCCCTGGACTCGAAAGTAAGATTTCTGCTTTGGCAGGCGCGGCTATTAACGGCGATCTAGTCTTCGCTAAGCTGCCTCGACGGAAAGCGGAAGCCATCCAGAAATGGTCAGAAGATCGGGCCATTCAAGCGGAGCAGGCTTTCGACCTGAAGACAATCAGCTACGATGACAATATGGGCCGGGCACAACGCTTTGCCAATGAAGGTTCAAAACGCTTTTCCAGGGGGCGACGTCCCTCGTTTGGATAACACATAGAAGGAGGATAAAAGGTGCCCCAATCTTTCGCACCCTTCGGTCTTCGCGCTGTGGCTGCCCTCGGCACCCATGGTAACGAACTCCGCGCTTATCCGCTTCCCAACGGCGCTAACTGCCCGGACCTCGGTAAGGGTTCTCCGGTCAAGCTGTCGGGTGGCGTAATTGTTTCGGCTGGTACTGGTGGTGGCCCCCTGCTGGGTGTTGCTGCTGGTTTCGCGTGGATCGACCCGACCACGAAGCAGCCTCAACTCAAGAACTCAATCCCCGCAGATACGTCTTCGGCTGGCCTCTATAACGGTTCCGACCGTCCGGCGGCCTACGTCGTTGACAATCCCAACGCGCTCTTCATGATTCAGGCTGACGCTTCCGTTACGGCGGGCGACCTCGGCTTGAACTTTGACGTGACCGCGTCTGGCGGCGATGTTGATGCAGTATACGGTGTTTCCCGCTACACGCTGGATGCGTCTACCCGTACCTCTGCTATTGGCACTGCGCTGAAGCTTGTGGGTTTGGCCAACATTGTCGACAACAACTGGGGCGATCCGTTCCCGATTGTGGTCGTGAAGTTGAATGGTCCAATCCTCCAGCAAGTTTCTGCGGCATAATAGGGGGGACTAGACAATGACTATTTTGACTCGCGCACAATTTGCGAAGCAGCTTGTTCCCGGCCTTAACGCTATCTTCGGCACTGCCTACAAGAGCATCGACAACGAACACACTCCGCTGTTTGACGTCGAGAAGTCTGATCGGTCGTTCGAAGAAGAAGTGTTGATGACGGGCTTTGGTACGGCCCCGGTCAAGGACGAAGGCGATCAGGTGTTCTTCGACACCGCCTCCGAAGCTTGGACGAGCCGCTTTACCCACGAAACCGTTGCCATGGCTTTCGCCATCACCGAAGAAGCTATCGAGGATAACCTCTATGGCACGACGGGCAAGATGAAGGCGAATGCGATGGGCCGCGCGATGGCGAATGCCAAGCAGGTGAAGGCCGCTAACGTCTTCAACAACGGCTTCTCCACTAGCTCCCTCTACGCTGGTGGCGATGGCAAGCCTCTCTTCGCTACCGACCACCCCACGCTGGCGGCTGGTACGCAGTCCAACAAGGTTAGCTCGGACCTGTCCGAAACTGCCCTTGAATCGGCCCTGATCAACATCTCGTTGACCAAGGACGACCGTGGCCTGCTGATCGGCGCCCGCGCCGTGAGCCTGCACATTCCTCCGCAGCTTCAGTTCGTTGCCCACCGTATCCTCTTCTCTGACCTGCGCGTCGGTACGGCTGACAACGACACGAACGCTATGAAGGACATGGGCCTGTTCTCGAAGGGCTACACCGTCAACCACCGCTTCACGGATACGAACGGCTGGTTCATTCGCACTGACGTGCCGAATGGTACCAAGATGTTCATCCGTGCGCCGCTGGCCACCAAGGACGATGTGGACTTCTTGACGGGCAACATGCGCTACAAGGCCCGCGAGCGTTACAGCTTCGGCTGGTCTGACTGGCGTCAGTGGTACGGCTCCTCTGGTTCAACCTAACGGTTTGGGGGCTTCGGCCCCCATTCCCTAATCCTTAAGGAGAATCAGATGACTACTTTTAGCTACCCTGTCAACATCGCCAATCACGAACCCGCTTCCGGTTCCGTTGTCGATTTGACGCAAGCCCGCGTTCCGGGCCGTTACTCCGTAGTAGTGAATACTGCCAAGTCAGGTACGGCGGTTGGTGCGACTACCATCCCGTTGTTCGTGGCTCCGGCTGGCTCTAACTTCTACGAATGTGTTCTTGACATTACGACCGCCTACGATAACCTTGACACCAAGATTACCGTCGGCACTTCGGCCAACCCTGCTACCCTGTTCGCAGCTACGTCCGTGAACACCGCAGGCCGCCGCGATTACGCTGGCACGGGCGCCCAAGTCTCCACCAACAGCATTGTGCTGACGGCGGATACCACGGTCCAGGCCATCGTGTCTATTGCTACCTCGACTGTGGCGGCGGGTTCCGTCATCGTCCACGTTGTGATCGGCTAACAAGTCTGGCAGGCTCCTCCTTCGGGCGGGGTCTGCCTTACTTGCTTTAGGAGCTTCCCATGCCCGGCATTAAAACTATTCGCGTCGTTCCCTTCCAAGTCAGCACGTCGGCGACCACGACCAGCGACCCTATCGACCTTGACTATCGCTTCGACGGTTCGCCCGCCCGGTGCTTCTGGGTCCAGAAGAGCGCCGCCGCAGGCCCCTCCATTTTCTTGGAAGCCGCACCCTTCGAAACTGGTCCGTGGATTCCGTTCGCTGAAGTCACTGCCGCAGTCACCACGACCCTTGTGCAGGTGATCTTCGACGTTCCTTACGTCCGCACTTCCTATGCTGGCGGCGGCCCGCTCGTAACTATTTACGGAGTCGTCTGAGGAATCGCGCCAATGGCAACCAGCGGCGTAGCCTCCTTCGACCCCACCTTCGACGACATACTTCAGGACGCTGCTGCCATGGTTGGCGGCGGCCCCGTTCTTGCCGACGAATTGATTAGCGCCCGGCGCGGCCTCGACTACATGCTGACGGCCATCCAGAACCAGAACGTCCTTCTCCACAAAATCGAAACCACGACCGTGCCCGTCACAACTTCCGAGGGCACCGTAACTTTCGGTCCCAGCATTTCCGACGTGCTTTCTGCCAGCACCCGCACCAGCACCACCGACATTCTGATGGACCGCGACGGCTACGAACGCTGGGCGGAAATCCCCACCAAGTCCCAGACCGGGCGCCCCACTCGTTACTGGTGGGATCGGCGCCGCACTTCCAACATCCTAAATTTGTGGCCGCTGCCCGACCAATCCTACACCATCGTACTGACAATCCAAAAGAATACTGAAGACACGCTCCGCGCCTTCGATAACATTGACGTGCCCCGGCGCTTCCTGCCCGCCGTCACCTATGGCCTTGCCTACTGGATCGGCTTGCGGCGCGGCACCCGCGTGGACCAGAACCGCCTTGTCCTTTTGAAGGCCGAGTACGAAGCCCAACTGAAAGAAGCAATGCGTGAAGACCGCGAGCGTGGCCCCTTCTTAGTTAGGATCGGGAGGCGGTAATGGGATACACCTATAGCACTCTGATAGCCGACATTCAAGCCAACATGGAAGAGGACTCGGCTGAGTTCGTCTCTGCCCTGCCCGCGATTGTCGAACGCGCCCAAGGCTACCTCCAACGCCGCCTGGACCCCATCAACACGTTTCGCTTTACCGAAGTATCGGTCAGCGCCTCCACCCGTACCCTGTCGCTGCCCGCCGACCTGCTAGTCTTGAAGTCCATTCAAGTGTGTGCGACGGGCGGTTGGACTAACCTGCTTGAGCAGAACAACGAATTCCTCACAGCTTATTGGCCGGACTACACTTCTTGCGCGCCCACCAAATACTATGCGCCCAAGGACAATGCCACCATCTTCTTAGCGCCCACGCCCCCGGCCAATACCACGGCCCTTATCGAATACATTCCACAGGTTACCATCCTTAGCTCCGCTAACCCAACCAATTACTTCTCGGAGCGGGCGGACTCGGCTTTCTTCGCAGCCGCCATGATGTACGCCAATGCCTGGACCAAGAACGCAAATGCCGTCCAAATTTGGAAGGGGCTGGCCGACGAAGAACTGGCGGTCCTGAACATCGAATACACCCGCGCCCGGCGTTCCGACTCTTCCAATCGCAACCTAGGCTCACCAGAAAACACGCTGGCAGGGCAGCCCTAATGTCAGTCCTAGATATGTGGTCGGTCTGTGACCGATGCGGATTCGACTACAAACGCCGGGACCTTCGCAAAGAAACCACCAACTTCGTTGTCTGCATGGCTTGCTATGACGGACGCTTCGACAAGAAAAGTCACCCGCAGAACTACTCGGCTAAACCCCGGCGCGAACTTAAGCCAGTTCCCGACGCCCGGCCAGACCAGACCAACTATGGTTCCTGACCATGCGTATGGATGTATGGTCGCTTTGTGATAGGTGCGGGCAAAAGTACTACAGGCGGCAGATGCGCCGCGAGTCCACCAAACTGGTGGTGTGTTCGTCCTGCTTTGACGGCGCCTACGATCTTAAGCGCCACCCGCAGAACAAGCCGCCCCGGCCCCGCCTAGAATCAAAGAAGGTTCCTGATGGGCGCCCGCTGCAAAATCTAGATGCGTACCTCGCCAAAGAAAATGCGGGGTTCCTGTTGACCGAAGACAACAATTACATACTCGTGACGCCCGTTCAATGGAATCCGTCTATGAGTTCGCCGGAATAAGGCCATGGAACTTTCTGCTATGTGGAAACTCATTTCAGATGTTCTGTTGCCGTTAGCTCTAGCTTACGCTGCCTATCTGCACAAGGAATTGAAGACCATGGAACAGCGAATTGAAAAGCTACACGACCAGCATCATCAGCACGTAGCCCAGGTCAACAAGGACTTTGCAACGCGCGAGGTAGTGAGCGATCTTGAAAATAAGCTAACAATTGTGTTAAATAGAATCGACGACAAAGTAACACGAATCCTTCAGGAGCGCAAGTAATGCCCTCTACATACGACCCACTCTTAAGGCTTGAGCTTCAGGCGACTGGCGAGAACGCCACCACCTGGGGCACCAAGACCAACAACAACCTTGAGCTTATCGCGGCTGCTATTGCAGGCCAGACCATTGTTAGTGTGTCTAGCATCAACGTCAGCCTTACCGAAGCCAACGCGGCAACAGACCAATCTCGGGCGGGTATCCTAGTTGTACAAGGCACCCTAACTGGCAATGTCAACATTGTGGTTCCTAGCCAATCAAAAACCTATGCCGTTATGAATATGGCTACAGGTTCGTATAACGTCGTCATCAAGAATGCTGCTGGCACGGGCACGACGTTGCCCGCTTCGGGAACTGAAATTATTGTCTGCACGACAGCTACGTGCGCTGGCCTTCTCAGCGGCCTAAACATTCGTGTTCTAGAGTAATCATGTCAGCTACACTCCAAGACCAGCGCCTTACAGAACTGAATTTCAAAGTCGGTGTCATTAAAGAAAACACCGAACTGGACGCGACTGGTCATTGGGTCGACGCCGACAAAATCCGTTTCCGCTTCGGGCGCCCCGAACTTATGGGCGGCTGGCAGCGGGCTATCGACTCGTCGCAGAACGGTAAAATCTTTGGCGTCCCACGTCTCCTCGATACGCTCCGCAACCGGGATGGTCAATCAGCCGCGTTTATAGGCACACATCAAGGAGCTTTCTCCAGCGAGTTGTCGACATTCTACAACATTACGCCCGTGGTGTCAACTGTTGCTACTTCCAACATTCTGTCCACAACGGCAGGCTCCACTAAGGTTGTTGTGTCCATAGCCGCGCACGGTATGACTGATGGCACACTGGTCGAGGTTGTGTCGGCAGCAACAACTATCGGCGGCAATATCGTTCTAAATCCGATTTCTTCTGTGACGGCTACCTACCCAGTCAGCGTCATAGATGATGACAGTTTTACTATTGACACGGGCGTTACGGCGGCAGCTACTTCAGCAGCAACTGGCGGTGCAATTACCCTGGGCATTTGCTACGACGCGGGCGCTCAGAATACTACCTTTCTGACGGGCTGGGGTTATGGCGTGTGGGGTGGCAACTTTGGCTGGAACGAAAGCGCAGGTAGTTTTCCAGTGCCGTTGCGGTTGTGGTCGGCTGATCTTTGGGGAACTGACATTATGGCTGTTCCCTCTAAAGGCCCTCTGATGTATTGGAATACTAGCGCCGACATTACGCAGCGCATGACCATAGTCACAGCAGCGCCCTCCGTAAACCAGATCGTGCGCGTAGCTTCTGAAGCCCGGCACGTTCTTCTGTATGGAACCCACGACGTCAGCGGTAGCTATGACCCGCTCTTGATTAGGTGGTGCAGCCAAGAAGACTTCACTGACTGGACGCCCTCTGGCATCAACAACGCAGGTGACTATCCGCTGCCTAGCCGTGGCTCCGAAATCCGTGCCGTCAACCGCGTTAGCGACAAGACCGCGATCCTGACCGACTCAGACCTGTACATCCAATCCTACATCGGCGGCAACGACGTCTTCGGCTTTGTGGCAGCAGGCGAACAATGTGGCGTGATTGCCCGTAACGCCTCCATCGAATACCGGGGTACCCTCTACTGGATGTCAAACAACGGGCAGTTCTACCAATACAACGGGCGCGTCCAGCCGCTTGCCTGCACGGTGCTGCGCTTCATCTATGACAATCTCGATCAAAACAATATAGACAAAATCTATGCGGCTGTCAATTCTACGTTCGATGAAATCATGTGGTTCTATCCGTCAGTGGATTCGCCCGACGGCGAGAATGACCGCTACGTCATCTACAACACCTCGGAGCGCCACTGGACTATCGGCACCATGGCCCGCACGGTATGGGAAGACGGGGGCACCTTCAATTACCCACTGGCCATCGGCACCGTTCCCTCGGACCTCTACTACCAAGAGTACGGCTACACGGCAGACACGTCGGCTCTGGCCGCCAATCTTGAAAGCGCCTACTTCGATACGAACGATGGCAACATCATCATGTTCGCCAACAAGTTCACCCCCGACTTCGGCAACCTTTCCAACAACACGCCTTACAGCGGCACCCTTCAGATTTCCTTGCAGGCACGTAAGTATCCGGGCGGCACGGTCACAACCAAGGGTCCCTTCGACGTGACGGGCACCACCCAGAAAGTGTCGACGCGCCTGCGCGGGCGGGAGTTCGCCATCCAAATCCAGTCCTCCACCTCGTCGGATTTGCCGTGGCGGATGGGGCAGTTCCGCATGGCCATTGAACCGGACGGCCTACGATGACCCGGCGCATATCTTCACGCTTCTTCCCGGCGCCCCCTTCTGACTGGGACGAATCTTCCAAGGACGCTTGGAATGCCTTAACCCGTGTTTTAGAGCAGAGCGACCTTTTTGACCCTGGCCGCCGCACCCGCCCTGAGTTCATAATTCAGGGCACCGTCAGCGCACCCACGACCCTTGACATGAACAGCCCCTCCGTCACCGTCCTAACCAACGTGGTCGGCAAGCTGCTGCAAGCCCTCCAAGCCAGCAACTTTGTCAACGTCCGGTAGGGTTTATTTCCAACAAATTCTGTGGTATAATGCCAACGAGAGGCCCCCTTAGATGTCAGAATCATTTGCCAATAAACCTCCTGTAAATCCTGACAAAGACACCTACTATACGATGGGTGGGCTGGAGAACTTGCCTGTCGAAAACACGACGGCAGCCCCTCCTGTCGACATGAGCAATTTTATTGGGTCCGTGGGTCAGCTTGCTCAACTCTATCCGGGTAGCCAGAACCGCCCACAATACAATCCTGGCCTGACTGATCTGCGCTTTACCCGGAGCTTCCAAGGCGCCTCCCCCGGCGGCAGCTTCTATTCACCTTCCGGTGCTGGCAATGCGCCCGGTCCCGCCCGCGACGAAATCGTCTATCAGCAACCGTTTCCCGAATATAACAGTGGCGGCCTAGATGCGGCGGTTATGGGCGGCCTGCTTGGCATGGACTGGTCGGGCGCCTACGACGACTACCTCAAGAGGCTGGAAGCCCAGAGCCAAGACGTCAACATTTCCAACGTCTTCACGCCTACCAATACCTTTAATCCGACGTTCAATCCGACGAACACGGTCGACACCGACATTGATGTCAGCCCGACCATTAGCAATGTCAATACTGTTAGCCCCAATATCAACGTCAGCCAAACCCAGACGCAAGGGCAGACCCAGCAGCAACAGCAGTCCCAAGGCGGCGGGCTTGACAGCCTCCAAGACCAAACCGACACTGATTTCGATACGAGCGACTTCTCTAATTCGTTCATGGACTACATTCGTAACTTGCCGCGTTCCACGCTTCAGCAAATCCTTGAGCAAGTCGTTGGCACCACTAGTATCAGTCCTTCAGTTTCTGTGTATACCAGCACCGTCAATACTTCCGTGACACCCTACACCTCTGTCGTCGGCGTCACCACCATTACTGATTCGTTCCCGATCTACGATCCCAATGTTTCTGACGAGACCGTAGGGGGTGGTCTCAACGATTTTTTTACACAACCTGACACCCAAACGGGTGGGGGGTTCGATGACATATTCCTTGACGACATCGTAGAAAGCGTCGACCTTCCCGACATAGTAACTACTCCGGGCGGAAACTTCAATGACATCATAACCGAACCTCCCGCTCCCCCTCCCCCTCCTGCACCCGAGCCACCCATTGTTGAACCGCCCGCGCCCACACCTGAGCCGTTGCCGGAACCTCCCGCGCCTGCACCCGAACCCATTCCCGAAATCCCCACGAAGGGCGGCCTAGACGAACTACCCACACCAGAACCCGAGCCACTGCCTGAGCCGTTGCCGGAACCTGAACTGCCGCCTGAGCCATCACCCCCGCCTGCTCCGGCGCCCGAACCAGAACCCGAGCCGCAACCTCCGACCAAAGGCGGTCTTGAAGAACTGCCTACCCCGGAACCTGAGCCTGAGCTTCCCGCTCCGCAACCGGAACCGCCTGAGCTTCCGCCCGTACCGGAAATCCCAACCAAGGGTGGTTTAGAAGAACTGCCGACGCCGGAGTCTGATCTAGAAGCTGAGCGCCAAGCGGCAGCCCAAGCCGAAGCTGATCGTCAAGCCGCCGCCAAGGCAGAAGCTGAACGTCAAGCTGCTGCTGCTGAAGCTGAGCGTCAACGCATTGCCGACGAGCAGGCCCGCGTAGCCGCCGAGCAGGCTAGGTTACAAGCAGAAGCAGAGCAGGCCCAGACCCTTGCTGAGCAAGCGCGTATTGCTGAAGAGCAGCGTCGGGCCGCCGAAGAAGCCGCTCGCCTGCAAGAAGAACGTCGTATTGCAGAAGAGAAAGCACGTCAGGCTGCCGAACAAGCGGAGGCAGAACGGCAACGCCAAGAAGCCGCTGATAAAGCTGAAGCCGACCGCCAAGCCGCCGCCGAAGCCGCCAAGGCAGAAGCCGCCCGCCAAGCTGAAGTGGATCGTCAACTTGCCCTTCAGGCAGAAGCCGACCGTCAAGCAGCGGCTCAAGCTGAAGCTGAACGTCAAGCTGCTGCTGCTGAAGCTGAACGCAAGCGTGTAGCCGAAGAACAAGCGCGGGTGGCCGCTGAACAAGCTAGGTTACAGGCAGAAGCCGAACAAGCTAGGACATTAGCAGAACAGCAACGTATTGCCGAGGAGCAACGCAAAGCTGACGAAGAAGCTAAACGTCTGGCAGAAGAACGGCGCGTTGCCGAAGAGCAAGCCAGACAAGCAGCCGAAAAAGCAGCACAGCAAGCAGAGATTGCACGTCAGCTAGAAGCCGAACAGCAAGCCGCCGCACAGCGCCAAGCCGACCTTCAAGCGGAAACCCAGGCGAAAGTTGAGCCAGTTGTAAATCAGGCAACAACCAAATTTCAATCTGATATTGCAAACGCAATAAAGCAACGCGACGAAATCAAGAATAAACTTGACGAAGCACAGCGCGAAGTATATATGCACTATGCTTCAGTGTCTGAAGGTTATACTCCGGGTGAGCCGCCATTTTCCCAAGAAGTACTTGACGATCTTCGGGCAAACTACACATCTCTTGACAATGCCCTTAAGAATTACAACGTCAACGAAATTCTTAAGAACCCGGACTACGCGCGCGAGCAGGCCCTGCAATCAGGCTCTAATGCCCTGCAAGCACTTACCGACCCAAGCAATCCGCCATCACCTGACGCAGTCAATCGCGTCTTTACTGCGGTTTTCAATAAGTTTGGCGCTCCCATAATTGCGGAAAACATTTCCAAGGAAGGCGCTCAGGCGCTCTTGAGCGCGGCTGGACCTGAGTTTGTACCGGGTGCCACACAAGCTGCCGCTGAAGCTTACGCCAAAGCTCTTGCTCAAGATGCTACCGAAGAAGCTGCACAAGCTGCTGCCGAAGCTGCTGCCGAACAAGCCGCTGCTTCTTTCGCTGGTGACCTTACCGGACCCGTTTCCGCTGCCCTAATTTCCTTGGCGCAGGGCGACAGTGTGGGCACCGCTGCTGCTGAAGCCGCCAAAGCTTATATCGTTGCTACTCTTGCTGCGACACCCGGTGTGGGTCAGGCTATTGCGGCAGTCATTGTTCTTGACTCCTTCCTTTCTGAGGCGCTTGGCTACGAAAGCCCTATTGATGATGCGGTAGCCGGAGCGGCAAAGAGTGTAGACAAAGCCATTAGCTGGACAAGTGACCGGGCGATTGGTGGCGATCCTCTTGGCGCGATTGGTGAAGGCGTCGGTGATTTCTTCGGCGGCATTGGCGACTTCTTCGGCGGCTTCGGGGGCTTCGGTTTCCAAGAGGGCGGCCTAGTTGATTTACCCGGCGATTCCATGTATAATGACAATAGCCAAGGAGTCTTACCTGATGTTGAAGGCTACGCGCGCGGGGGTATCATTCCGTTGCCGGGTGGTGGCAAAATTGCCAAGGGTCCGGGCGGCGGTCTTGATGACCTGATCCCAACCTCCATCGACGGCAGACGGGCTGCGGCCCTATCCGACGGTGAGTTCGTGATCCCCGCTGACGTAGTGTCCATGATGGGCGACGGGTCAACCAACGCCGGGTCAAAGCGCCTGTATGATCTAGTCAGGCAGGTGCGCCAACACAAGACTGGCACGACCCGGCAGGCAGGCCCACTTCAGGTCGGCAAGATTCTTGAAAGGACTATGAAATGAGCGGCTTTTTCAGTAGCGTTTTAGGAGGTGCCCCCGCCACCACGCAAGGTGCGCTTAGCGGTCTTCTTGGCGTGGGTCCACAACAAACCTCTCGCGTTACAACCCCAACCACGCCGCGTTCCGTTGTCGACACGCGCGAGGAACTGCTTGCCCGCACTCGTGGTTTTGCCGCCGAACCCTTCCAGCCCTACGTCGACGCCCAAGGCAATCCCATTCAGCGCGTTGCCGAGTTCACCCCCGACCAACAGCGGGCCTTCGAAGCTACGCGCGGTCTTGCTACGCAAGCTGGCGCTCTAAGCGGCCTGACGCCCGGCCTTACAACGCAGGGTATCTCTGCTACCACTGGCCTCGCTACCACCCTGCCCGAAACCGACCTGTCCGGCTACATGTCGCCCTACACGCAGGCAGTCCTCGACCCGGCGATCCGCGACATTCAAGAGCGCGCTGCTAAGGAACGCCTCCGTCTTGGCCAGCAGTCCGCCCGCACAGGCTCCTTCGGCGGTTCGCGCCAAGCCATTGCAGAAAGCGAACTGGAGCGCGGCACCCAGCGTAACATCGGTGACATCTCCGCCCAGGAACGCGCCAAAGCCTACAACCAAGCTCTTGATCAGTTCCGCAAAGACCAAGAGAAAATCCCGGCCCTGTACGCTTCAGCCCAAGGCCAGCTTGGCACGGGCCTTACGCAAACCCAGAACGCCCTTGGCTCCATGGTCAATCCGCTCCTAGCTACGGGCGGCCTTCAGCAATCACGCGATCAGGCTGAGCTAGACGTGATGCGTCAGCAGTTCGAAGAGGAGCGCGACTATCCGCTGCGCGGTATCTCGGCCCTACGTTCTACCCTTGGTCTGCCATCTTCTACCCTCGGCATCGGCCAGCAGCAAACCGAAACCGCGCCGGGCCGTGACCTCCTCTCTGCTCTTGCTGGCGGCATCATGCAAGGCCCTGCTTTCCTTGATAACCTTCGTCTACTTGGCAAGCAACTCGGCATCTACAATCCCGCTTCTTAAGGAACTAATTCCATGGGCGAAACAATGCAACCCTCTTTGCTTGAACAACTGCGGCAACGTCTTCAACAAGATATTGCACCGCCGCAAATGTCTGCGAATGAACGCTTGGCAGCCATGGGGCGCGGCATCCTTTCCAACCGGGGCAGCTTGCTTGACAACCTAAGCGCGGGTCTTAGCGCACAAAATCAGGCCATGGCTGCGCGCCGCGAAGAAGCCCGCAAGGCCACCGAACTCGAAGCCGAAGTTGCCCGCCGCGACGAAGAGATGCGCCTTAAACAAGAAGAACTTCGCAATCCTGACATCAGTGCGCTGCGCCAAGCCCAAGCTTTCTACTACCGCCAACGCCCCGAAATGGCTGGCGCCGGGGCCGCCAATCGTTCGCGCGTATCTCCTGCTCAGTATGCTACGATGTATAACCAAGCAGAAGAAGCAGCCCGGCGTCAATATCCCGACCCGGCGCCCGGTACGCCAGAACCCGAGTCAGACCGCCAAGAGCGCCTTGCAAATAGGGAACGCTACCGGAACGCGCGCCTCCAACAACTTCTGGAAGGGGCGGCACAAATTCAAAGTGGGCAACTGCCAGCGCCCCCATCAGCGCAACCGCAGCAAGGCCCTGGTCAGCGCGTACAAGTTCCGCTAACGGGCACACCGCGCTAATGCCCTTATATGAAGTTCCGTTACCTAACGGCACTATCGTAGAAATTGAAGGGCCTCCGGGCGTCGAGCGGCAAGTCCAAGCCCGCGCCCGCGAATACTTTCGGTCTGCGTTCCCACAAGAATTTGAAAGCTGGCGGCGCACCCAAGTAGGCTTGGGTAGTTCCATTACGCAGGGCGCTTCCCGCGCCATCGACGAATTCCAAGGCCAACTATATTCGGCAGCCGAAGGTCTGGGCCAATCGCTCAACATGCCGAGCCTTCAGCAATTCGGGCGCGAGGGCCGCATTGAACAGGCGCTGCAAGCTGAAGCTGCCCAGCCCCAAGCTCTTCGCACACCTATCCTAGAATCGCAAGGCCCCGGCGACGTCGGGCGGGCTGCTGCCGAAATCGTCACAGGCTCCCTTCCCCAAACCGCTACCGGAATCGGCGGCGCCCTAGCTGGTGCGCGTCTTGGTGCGCGGGCTGGTGCGCGCGGTGCCCTACTCGGCGGCTTCCTCGGTGCTTCAGGCGCGGGCTTCCTACCCACGGCAGGCGCCAACATCCAACGCCAAGTCGAAGAAGAAGCCAAGCGCCAAAACGTCACACCCGCTGAAGTCACACAAATCCCTAGCCCCGGCGCTGCTTTCGCTGCTGCCGTCCCGCAAGTCGCCCTTGAAAGCGCCGCTGACATTGCCACCCTGGGTGCAGGTCGCTTCTTGGGGCGCCCTGTCGGTGAAGCAGCAGGTTCACTAGGCCAGCGCCTACTTCGAGGTGCTGGTGTAGGCGCTGCAACCGAACCCCTTGCCGAAGTGCCGCAGGCTGCAATCGAACGCTACCAAGCCGGACTTCCCATCACAGGCCCCGAAGCCAACCGCGAATACTTGGAAGCGGGCCTTGGGGGCGCAATCGCTGGCGGCGTTCTTGGCGGTGCTACGCGCGGTGCTTTCGGTGCGCGCCCCACACCCGAAGCCGCCTCCGCCCCAGAAGCCGCGCCCGAACCTACACCCGTGCCCCGTGGATCAGTGCCTGCCGTTGGCGTTGCCCCCGCGCCGCCCGCCCCAGAAGCCACACCTACACCAGAATCTGCGCCCGCGCCGCGTTTCGAGCCACTTACTATGCCGACGCGCCCGGAACCGTTAGCTTCTGTTGATCAGGTCGAAGCCTTCCTAGCCGAGAACCCGCGCTTCACGCCACCTGTCCCACTCGCCACACCTGAAGCTACCGTAGCCTTCGTCAATGCTGCGCGCGTAGCTGACTGGCAGCAAGCTTCAACCGACATGCGCCAGCGGGCCATTGACGAATTCGTTGCCAAGCCCGCGCAGGAAGCAGACGCAGAGACGGTAGCCCCGTCCATCCGCCAAGCTCAAGCCTCTGACTTCATTAGCAATCTTGCGGAAAACGCACAGCTTGCCAACGTCAATCTAAACTCCTTCACACTTGCTGATGTTGCTCGCGCTGCTCTCGGTGCCCGTGATCTTGACCCTGGCCGCCCTTCGCGCGCCGAACAGAAAGCCGTAGCCGAACAACTCAACGCGCTTGCCGACGCGGGCTTCCTTCGCAAATTATCGCCCAAAACTTTCGCAGTCGCCACCGAACCCGTCGCGCCCGCGCCTCCTACGCAGACTGACGTACAGCAGGAAATCGCTGCCTCCAACGAACAGCTTGCGACTGGGACTCTAACACCTGAAACCATGCAGCGCATGGGGGCCGAAGCTCCCGCCGCCCCAATTCAACCACAAGACGAAGCGGCCCTGTGGCGAGGCTACTCCTTGAACGCTGGTCCGCAGGCGCGCAGTCCCTTCGTAGCGCAGGCTCGCAACATCGCGGCCATTCGCCAGCGCCCCTTCACGAGGCCTGAGTTCATTGACTTCGCGCAACAATCCAGCGCGGCAGCCACACCCGAAGCGCGCGACCAAGTCTATAACGATTTCATCAATCGCCGCCAAGCCCCCACTGCTCCGGCTGCTCAGCCAGCCCCGGCGCCCACACCTGCTGGTGATACGCCTGCTGCTGCTGCCGCTGCTGCTGATCCGCAATCGGGCGCAGGCAAGACTACCGATACGGTAGAAGAGGCGCTATTTTCCCCGCCAGATAATGCACCAATCAAGAACCTTCAAGCTTCCCTTGATAAGCAGATTGTCGACGGTTTCCGGGGCGGATTTATGGGTAAGTGGTTTGCTTCCCCCATTGCAACTTACAGCAAGAATCCCATATACAAAGGATCGGCGGACCAACTGGACCGCTTCTATGTTCGTAACCACCAAGCCTTGACGCAGTCTACGGAGGCATACGAACCTGCGCTACGTTTGTCTGCCGAGTCGCAGGCCCGTATTGCCCTGACATTGCAAGACGCCCGCAGCAGGCAGCAGATGTGGGATCGTTCTGCCTTCACGCCCGAAGAAAACGCGGCGATGGACGGCATCCTCCGTAGCTTTCAAAGCCTGTTTAACTTTTATGTTGATTCGTCTACAGCAAGCTATTTCAACCCAGCGTTGGCAAAGACTGCCGAAGATCGTGCGCGCCTCGAAGCTTTCCAGCGCAAGAAGGGCGACCGCCTTATCGGACAGATGCCTGATGAAGAAGTCAGGGCAGCCTCACCCATCGGCCACCAAGAAGTAAAGCGGTATGAAAGGCGGCGGGATGCGTTCTTCTTCCCACAAATCGCCCAAGGCAGCCACTTCGTTGCTGCTTACGAGAAACTGCCCGGCAACAAGAAGCGCCTAGTCCGCATCTACTTCTACGATCCCGCGCGCAATATCCGCAAAGTCAGGCAAGCTGTTGGATTGCAGCGCAACTTCGAAGACATCGCTATCAAACGCCTGCGTGAAGAATTCCCCGATAGCAAACGCTTCTATATCATGGAGCGGGGCATGGAAGCCACAAGGGACGAAAACGCCAATAACCTCCGTCGTGATGGTGACTTCATTGCCCAGTGGCTACAAGAACTGAGCAAGGTCAGTGGCGCCGAAGCCAAGCAAGTCATCGACCGCATGACCAAAGAAATTAAGAAGGCGCAGATGGAACGGATGTTCCGCCCCAACATCGACTTGCTGCGGGCCATCACCCCCGAGAACGCGACCGACTACATCCGCGACACAGTGCCCAACTATATCATTGCGGCTAGTAAGTTGCAGGCCCGTGAAGCCGTCCGCGATGACTTCAACAATTCACTAGATGGGTATAGCAACGAAGAAAAGCAATACTGGAACGACACTTTTAATTACGCATCCACCCCGACGGAAGCTTTCGGTACGGGCCGCGCGCTTGCCTTCCTCTGGTTCCTAGGCTTCAACTTCAGTACCGCCGTCATTCAGTTTACGCAGAACCCAACCGTGATGGTGCCGCGCTTGCTTCGCGACGGAGCCGGGGCCAGCGCCCTGCGCTACTCGGCGTCTGCTGCAAAAGATGTATACGGCACACTCGACGTAATGAAATCCCTAGGCAAGGAACTTGACTACACCAAGAAGTTAATTGACCGGGGCGTATTGACTGCCGACGAAGTCAAAGCCTTGCGCCGGGCCGTGAAGGACGGTCGCATCAATCCAGTGCAAGCCGTCGAACTTCGCAGCACCTTCTCCGCTGATGAAATGCGTAAGGCTGGCATTGCCGACAAGTCCGCCACGACCTTCGCCAAGAACGCCAACAAGATACTTGATTTGTCGGGCAAGATGCTTTCGGCAGTTGACGAAACCAACCGCGTGACTGCGTTCTTGGCAGCCTACCGTCTTGCTAAAGCGCGCCCCGAAGTTATGGCCCGCGCCAGCAAACTCGATAACAAAAATTACGCCACGCCCTACGACTACGCCGAAGGCGTCACAAGCGACACGAACTTCCGCAGCACCAAGGAAGACCGTGCCCTGATCCAACGCTTCCACCCTACTGCTGAAGCCGCCACTCAGTTCCAAGGCCCCGTCTTTAAGATACTGGAACTATATACTCGAAGCGCGGCCCAGACAATTCGCGGCCTGCGCCAAAGCGATCCAGTCATGGCCAAGGCGGGCGCCATTCAATTTGCCGCTATGCTTTCGACCCAAGTCGCTCTGGCTGGTATATGGTCGCTGCCACTGGCAGAACGCATCCGCGAACTTGCCGAATTCATTTTGAAACTAGCATTTGAAAACGCTACCGATTTCGAACAAGAACTGGAACGCGCCCTCGGCAACGGCTTTATGGCGTCCATGTTCAGCTACGGCTTGCCTCACGCTTCCGGCACCTTAAGCTTGAACTCGCGCCTTAAGATCGACCCGCTACCCCAAGGCTCTGTTTCTGATTGGGATGTTCTTTCGTTCTTCGGTCCCGTAGGCGGGCTTGCAAGCAAAGCCGTAGATACATTCCAAGCCTGGAAGAAAGGCGACCCATGGGGAGCAATGGTTTCGTTCATGCCTAACGCTTTGGCAAACATTGCCAAGGGCGCGGAGATTGCAGTCAACAAAGAACAGTGGACGCGCGGCGGCGAGCGCATGATTTCCCCCGCAGACGTCGACAAGGCAGCCCAATCTGGCTTCCTACCTCCGGCAATTCAACAGGCAATTGGTTTTGTGCCGCCTGAGTTTGCTGACATCCGGCGCGGGGCTACCCGCGTAGACGAATTGCGCCGCATAAACCGCGACCCAACTGAACGCGCCAACCTAGAGCTTTCCCGCCTTCTGCTGCGGGCTTTGGAAGCGCGGGCAGCCGGACGCGAACAAGACGTCGAACGCTTCTACAGAGAATACCAGAAGCGGTATGCTGAAATCGCCCAACAGCAAGAAAGCAAACCTGTTGCCCAGCGCGTGAACCTAAACCCGCAAGCTATTCTTGACCGGGCGCAGAAAGACTACGCTGGCCGGGGCAACCCCGCCGTACTTACTCGCCAGACCCGCGTTCCTGCCCGTGAAGAAGCTGCGCGGATTGCCGAGGAAGCCCGCTGGCGCGAGCGTCAGTGACCTAACTAACTTGTTGACAAAACGCGGGAAGACTATTATCCTAGCGGCATGTCAAAGTTTGCCTACTACATTGGCGTAGACCACCGCGAACCGGATGCACTGCGAGTTACCGAGGCGTCTGTCCGTGCCTACGCCAGCAAGCCTGTCGAAGTGAAACGCTTAGAACACATCGACTTGCGCCGCCGTCAACTCTTCGACCGTCCATGGCGTACTAATGAGGACGGCACCTACACCGACGAGCGAGACGGCAAGCCATTCAGTGTACAGTTCTCGCATACGCGCTTCCTCACGCCCATCGTCGCCAAGCTTGATGGCGTCACTGACTGGGCGCTCTTCACGGATTGCGACTGGCTGTGGCTTAACGACATCCATAAGATTCTCCAAGAAGCTGATAGCAGCAAGACGGTGATGGTGGTACCACATCGCTTCGAACCTGACAAGACCGTCAAGATGGATGGCCAAGTCCAGTCCCGCTACAAGCGGAAGATGTGGTCGGCCCTCATGCTTTGGAACCTGAAGTCCAACAAGCTGCCGACCGTCGAGATGGTGAACGAAGCCAGCGGCAACCACCTCCACACCTTCGCTTGGCTGAACGACAACGACATCGGCTACCTGTCTGAACGCTGGCATTGGATTCCCAACTACAGCCCGACGACGGAAGCTGCCCAGGCCGCCGAAGATCAGAACCGCCCCATTCCGGTGGACGCTGTCCACTTCACGTTCGGGCCGCCTGTGCCGGGCATGACCAATCGGGAGCCAACTCCTTTCGATAATTTCTGGACCAACGAACTCACGGACGCTTACAATGCGCGCTAAAATCGTCACGACCATTGGCCCCAAAGGTTGGGAAACCTACGGGCGCCGCTTCGCGGAATCCTACAAAAAGTTCTGGCCTGCCGACATCCCCCTAGAGATTTGGCACCATGACCTGGGCGACAACGTCCCGTCATTCGAGGGCGTCACTTTCCGAGCATTGGAAGACACGGCTTCCTTCCATAAGCTCAAGGCGCGACTGGGTAGCGAAGCCAAAGACGGCCCGTCCCTCCAGTACTGCTTCAAGGCTGTAGCTCTGGCTTCCTCGGTAACGCCGGAACTTGACTGGATTGGGTTCATCGACGCTGACACGGAAGCTATGCGGCACGTCGACTCCCAATTGTTGGAGCAGCTTTTTGACGATAAGGTCCATCTCACCTACCTCTACCGTAAGTCTGTTGCGGAAAGCGAAGGCTCTTGGTTCGCATTTAATTTGGCGACTGTCAAGGGCGCATCACTGCTGGCCGACTACTGGGGCCTGTACGATTCCTTCGAAGCCTTTCACTACAAGAAAGCTCACGACAACGCAGTCCTTGACCGCCTAGTCCTGCTGCACCGCGCCCACGGTCTTCTGGTGAAGGACCTGTCGCCGGGCGCCTTGGGTTTGGATGCGTTCCATCAATCGACCCTAGGCGCCTATATGATCCACTATAAAGGCCCGGACAAGCAGACCATCGCCAACCCGGCACTGGGCGCCCCGGCCCGCTACGAAACACTGTGCGAATTGCTGACCTCCTCGGTCAAGGCGACGGGCAAAGCCAACATCGTTGAAGTCGGCACATGGAATGGTAGCCGCGCCATCCAGATGGCCGAGTGCGCCTTCGCTGCGGGCGCCACCCAAGTATCCTACGTGGGCTTCGACACCTTCGAAGAAGGCAACGACCGTCACCACGAAGGCCACACCAAACCACACGCCAACTCCTGGCTGGTGGGCAATCGCCTTAACAACTATAGCCGACTCATGTCCCGCAAGGGCTTGACTTTTGACTACACTCTGATAAAAGGTAACACTCTCGAAACCCTGCCCAAGTCTGGGCAAGTAGTAAAGGAAGCCTCCTTCGCCTACATTGACGGCGGCCACTCCTACGAAACCACCAAGTCAGACTACCACCACTTGATGCACGTTCCCTACGTAGTGTTCGACGATGTGATTGCCCAGCCCGAAGAAGGCGCGCCCGAAGGTCCCATCCGCACATGGACGGAAGCCGAAGGCCAGAAGCGCATGATCACTAGCGGCGACGGCTATGCTGGCCTGAAGCAAACCATTTCCTTTGGGCTGGTGGTGCGGCCCGGTTTCCCAATGCCAGACCTCCGCACCCGCATCCAAGTCAAGCCCGTCGATTCCGTCGATAAGGGCGAACAGCTTCAACACATTGCCGAAAATGGGAAGGCCCTCCAAAAGTGGATTGGCAACTATCAGGCCCACACCAAGACCGCGATCTTCGTTAGCGCCGGGCCTACCATTCCCCAGTACCTTGATGAAATCAAACGCAGGCAAGCCGAGGGCGCCACTGTCTTCACCGTCAAGCATGCCTTCCCTACCCTGAAGCAGGCGGGCATCACCCCTGACTGGACCGTGATCCTAGACCCACGTCCAATCGACGGCAAGTCCACGCACGGCATTATCAGAACCGACTTGTTCGCTGGCGCCGGGCCGGAAGATAAGTTCCTGTTTGCAACGATGACCCATCCGTCAGTACGCACCTATCTGGAAGAGAAGGGCGCTCAACTGTACGGCTGGCATGCACACACTAACGCCACGCTACAGGCCCGGCCCCCGGCCTTCGACATTGGCACGGTAGTTATGGGCGGCACTTGCTCCGCCACCCGCATCCCAATGCTGGCTTTCGTGATGGGCTTCCGGCGCTTCGACTTCTACGGCTACGACTTCTTCTACCCAGAAGAAACCAAACAAGACGACGTCAAGCAATCCTTCATGAAAGTAACGCTAGGCGCCGACCAGAAATCCTACCTAACCACGGGCGAGCTAGTCGCCGCTATGCAGGACCTGGGTCAGTGGAACAAGTGGCTAGTAGAAAACCGCATCAACGTCAAGTTCCACGGCGATGGTGCGGGCGCGGCGATCTGGCAGCAGACCGTCAACAACTATAAGGCGCCAGAGGAGTATCCGTTCTAACGGAACCGCTTGGCTAACTTGGCGGCGGAGGCGGGTTGCTTTGAGAATTGCTTACCCGCTTTCGTCGCCTTCCTTTTGGCAGCAGACGACGCAGCATACGTACTAGCTGGCATAGCTTTGATTGCAGCTTCTGGTAAATAGCGTTCACCTGTAGCCTCCGGTCCCTGGGTTGATGGCTTACCAGACTTGGTTCGCCACTTTTGTTTCGTCCAATCAACAAGCGATTTCTGCGGGGCCTTCATGACTTGTAGCCGCCGCCCTTAGCCTTGTATTGTTGGGCAAGCATTTGGGCCTTACGTGCTGACCACTGCCCCGGACGCCCACCCTTTCCGCCAGCTTTGATGTCCTCGAACAAGGACTTCCTCATGCCCGGCTTGGTGTAGACGCCCGCTTCGTTGACGCGGGACGGGGTCTTAGCCACGCTTCATCAGGCAGCCACCCGCCTTCTTGCAAGCAGCCGGATTCGGACAGCCCTTGCACGGCACGAACCCACCCTTCTGCATCTTCACGGCCTTTTTCTTCATCGGCCCTTGCGTAACCTGCTTCGACATATTAGAACGCATCATAGCCATCACTTACATCCTTTCGCCATGCCACCTTTGGCATACATTGCACGACCGCCGCCCATCATCTTCTTGACAGGCTTGGCCGCAACCTTCCCGCCCTTCATCATCTTCTTGGGCGCGGGCACCTTGCCACCAGCAGCCTTCTTGACGGCGCCGCCCTTCTTCATGGCAGTCTTGGCTTTCGGCTTGATCATGCCGCCCTTCTTGAAGCCGGACGAACGCATGCGTTCCTTCTCGGCACCTGTCAGCGGGCCGCTATCCATGCCAGCTTCCATGCGGCCAGCCTTGCGCTCCTTGTCGGAGATTGGTTCGCGCGCACGTTCACGACGCATCACATCCTCGGCCATTTCCGCACGACCCTCTTGGGCCTTCGGGGATTGCATGCCCTGGCGAATCATGCCGCCTTCACGGTACTTCATAACCTTGCCACCTTTCTTCATTGGCGCCTTCGCCTTCAGCAAGCCGCCCTTCTTGTTGTAGCTGGTGTTGGTGTCAGCGGCACCGGAGCCAAGGTAGTTGCGACGATGTTCTAGGGTCGCCGGGTCCATGCCCGTTTCGTTAGTGCGCCGGAACACACGCTCAAGGAAGGACCGCTCTTCAGCAGGCGTCATTGTGCGCTGACGTTCACGTTCTGCTTCCGCCGCCGCTTGCGTACCTTCTGGGTCCTCGTTACGACGGGACGCCGGGCGCCGGGCGGGCTGCTGACGGGTACGGGGACGCTGCACTTCTTCGTACGGAGGCGGCTCCATGTCCGGCAAATTATTAGGAATCGGCGTAGCAGCACGAGCCGGACCTTCGTCAGGACCCATATCAGGTGTGCGTGCAGGCATGGAACGATACGCACGGCGGGCGGCTTCGCCCAGGCGCATCGCTGCTTCAGCAGCACGACCAACCGCAGCGCCTCGTCCGCTTCCCATCGCGCGGGCCATCGGGCTTTGCATCGCACCACGCATAGCTTCGGCAGCACCGGACGGCACACGGACGCTGGGCATACCTTCGCGGCGGACAGCAGGTAGGTTTTCGCCACGGGGTGAGGCGACTTCGCGACCACCGGACGGAGCGGGCGGACCACCACGGCCACCACCTTCAGGCGCGGCAGGCAGACGCTCTTGGTAGGGAACCATCGACTGGTTGGATGGGGTCATCGTGGGACCGGAGCCTTGATTCGCGGCAGCCTGCGCGGCACGGTAACGAATACCTTGACGGCGGCGCCTACGGGCTACGTCGCGGGGGTCTTCGCCTGGGCGACCAATATCATCAGCCATTTACTTTCTCCTAGATTTCTTGTTAAGAGTTACTTGGCCGCCACGGCGCATTGCAGTTCGTTGTCTTGCTGCCGCTGGCCCTTTAGATACATCGAATTGCTCAGGCGTAAAACGCATTTGCATGCGAGTCTGCGCGAACTTGGGGAACTGATCTTCGACCTGACCAGATTGATTAGGAAGCGACAAATACTCCGGCGTCTTACGCTGCTGCTGTTGCTGCTGTGACCGTTCTGCGGAGGCGCCGCTCTTGGATTCAGCCTTTGCTTGGGCGCGGGCCTTATCTTTCATTTCTTGGGCGAACTGCTGTTCGTACGTAGTGCCCGGTGCCACAAGGTAATTAGTCGGCTCATTGATTTCACCGCCAGCAGCATACTTTTTGGGCTTGGGCTTGCCAGCTTGGCGGAGGGAGATGGCAACAGCCTGCTTGACGGCGGCCTTCTTGTTGGCTGGCTTCGAAGTGCCAATGCGCCCGCTCTTGGTGTAGTCTTCAACCAGAGTGCGGATGTTTGCGCTGACGGTCTTTTGGGAAGAACCCTTCTTAAGCGGCATGCAAAGCTTCCTTTTCAGTTTCGTCTACGCGGCGCAGCCAGCCCTTGCCAAATACAGGAAAGGTCTTCAAGCTTTTGTAGAAGTCACGGCGCGCTTCGGATACCTTGGCAATGAAATCGCGAGGGTCTATGGCATTAATGGCAGCCATGCTCTTAGGCCCAAGCGCCCCGTCTTCTGCGACGCCTGCCGCCCGCTGCATTAGCTTGGCCGCCCGGCCCACACCTTTGTTGACTGCCATGTCGAAGGCCAACAGGTCGACGCCCGGCTTCAGTTCGTCGCAGCGTACCGCATCCCAGTACTTAGTCTTATAGATGGCGTGAAGGTCGGCATCCGAAATGGCGCGAAGTTCTTCCTTGGCCATCGCCCGGCCCTTGAATTCTGAGAAGCTGGCCAAGGTCACGCCCTTCATTGTGGCGCCGCCGGGATCATCCCTGTGGTCGCTCCACAGCCCCTCGTGCTTCAGAATCAAAGCCAACGACTTGTCGAAATTCTCTTTCACTTGCTGGCCATCCTATTCATAGCTTCAGTCTTTTCTTTGGAACCCGCGCTGCTGCCAAAGTAATAGGCGACGACGCCGCCCCATGCCGTGCCAAGGGTACCCAACATCACAAGCATGGCTTCGGAACCGCCCGTCGTGGGCAGCCCGTGCGTTAGCATGTAGAACAAAACTCCAAAGTAACCTGACGTAATAAGTCCGGCCAGAACCTTGGGCGTCCAGTCTTTGGTTTTGATTTCCCGGTTGCGCGCCGAGTTACGGTCTTCGTTGGCGATCCGCTCCAGATCAATGTCCAGTTCGCGCATGCGTACAGCAAAGTCTTGCTCGGCATTCTTCAGGGCAAGCAGTTGCTCGGGCGTAGCTTTGGCCGCAGCTTCCATAAGTTCCGTCTCAGTACCATCGGGCTTTCCCAACAGAGCTTCAGAGATGGCGCGGGTAGCCATGCCAGCCAGCGGACCACCGACGGCAGACGCAATAGTGGGCGCAACAGTGCGAACTAAATTAAGGAGCGCGTCCAACTTATTTCTCCAGTACAAACGTCAAGTTCGGGTGACGGGGATACGTCACAGTGCGTTCGCCTTCGGGGCACTTGTAACGGATCGTCGCTAGAAGGGTTGCCCTACCGGGCGCAATGGTATCTTTGTCTGCAATATCAAGCATGTAGGTGAAGGTATCAATTTCGGGGCCAGCGGGGCCTGTAAAGCGGGTCATGCTGGGGGTGGCTTCATGAATGACGCTGGCACTGTCGCGGATCGTAACCTTGAAGTCCTCGACTGAGCAGTCGTCGCGTTTCTTGATGCGGGCCACAGTGACAGCCACAGGCTGGCCGATCTTGGTATCAACGATGCGGAAATGTTCAGGTGCCCAGGCAATAATGTCGTTGCGGAACCAGCCAAACTTTTCACCCGCAGAATAGCCACCGACCGCCAACGCGAAAGCAGCCGTAAAGAACTGAACAACAGGCGTGATCTTAGGTAGCTCCACGACACGGCCTTAACAGTTCCAGGCCCGCAGGCTTTTGTTGATGCGGGAGTTGGGATCGTTGGCCGTCTTGGCGCTGGTCAACTTCTTCTTCATGCCCTTCATGCGGGCGCAAAAGGAATCGCGGCGCGGGCCACCCTCTGGTTGGGGCGCCTTCAAGCCGGGCTTGCCGGGGTTCGCACGATTGTAGGAGGCACGGCCTTTGGCATTGAGTCCACCAGCGGGATTCTTACCTTCGGCCCGTTGCCATGCTGGGGTCTTGGCCATGCCTCCATTATACTACAGTTAGTTCAATCTTTCAAGACTGATAGACTCGACGTCGAACTCGCCGGGCGCGTAGAAATGTAACAAATGTACACCATTCCACCATAACTTCTTGGCTGCCTTGGCATAGGAGAAGTCCCCCTTCGGGTCGACGAAGCACCCGGCCACTAGGGCGTGGAGCTTGGAGCCGTCGGCCTTGGTGCGGGTGGCCGTCGACAGGAGATGGGAGTGCCCGCAAATGCAGGAGGCGTGTTGGGATTTCAGCAGGTTATTGGCGTGGTGTTCGCCGCCTTGCGGGCGCCCCATTACCCCGCTCACGAAGTAGTGTTGAAAGACTGCACCCATGAGTGTAACAGGTTTCAGGAAGGGGTGGAACTTCACGTTCGCTTGCGGTCGGTAGTTCTTCAGCAGTTGCTGGACAGTTTGCGGAAAGCCCGAAGTCAGCAGGCGGTTGTCGGACTTCATCCATTTGTTGTAGCGATCCTCGTGATTGCCTTCAATGAAATGGATTTCCGCCTTGCCGTAGGCGTGGGCTATCGAGACGATCCAATCGAGGGCTTCAAGCCCGGCCTGGATGTCGTCGTTCAGGGAACGCTTGTACCAGTCGGGGGAGTCCATGTCGTGGGTGCAGAGGGAAGCGAAGTCCCACAGGTCGCCAATGTGAACGACCTTGTCAAGTGTAGCGTTACGCTTATCAAGGTAAGCCATCAGTTTGCCGAAGCGTTCAAGGCTGTCGCCCGGCATGGCGTGGGTGTCTGGGATTAGCAGCACCGTCTGGGGCTTGAACTTACTTGTCATGAACTGGCAACTCCGTCGTGTTGTCGGAAATGTAATCGGGGGTGTAGCCAGCAAGGGGGCGGTCGTCACGCAACCAAACACCGCTATAGGCGTCCAACAGAATGCACAGATTGGCAGCGGCGTGGGCTAGGTGTTGGAGCTTCGTTTCGGGATCACAGTCTTGACCATCCCACCACGCCATCAAATGGCGCATGGCTGCATTGTAGTAGGTGGAGGCGGAGACGGGGTCTTTGCGCCAGTTCATCGGGCCATACTTCGCCGCGCCTACTGCCATGACTTCTCCAATGGCGAAGATGGGAACGGGTGGCACGTTGTTTAGGCCCGGCTTGGCTAGACCATATTGGGTTTTGGGGTTGGTGTCCATCAGATGCTCCAAATCCAAGAGATGACAGATAGGATGCCACTGCAAAGTGAGATTGTCATAGCAGCCGCGCCTACGTAGTCGATCCAACTGAACTTCCTGTTTTCGAAATCCACGTACTGGGCAGCCACAAACGAAACGATTGCAGCCACTATGAAAAATGCTGCGAAGATTTGCGTAAACATCCTGTTAAACTCCTGTCGAACCGAGGCCACCAGCCCCGCGCTCTGTGGTTGTAAGGTCAGATACTTCTGCAACTTCTAGTTGTGGCAGGGGGAGGATCATCAACTGAGCGATACGCATTCCTTGTTCGATCATGATGATGTCGGGGGATGGCCATTGCGGAGAGAAGGGCAGGCGCCCCAAGATAACCTTCAGTTCGCCACGGTAATCTTCGTCAATGACGCCGGGTGCGTTGATTACGTGGATGCCTTCCTTGGCGGCAAGGCCTGAGCGGGAGCAGACCAGACCGACATGGCCGGGCGGTAACTCGATGGCGATGCCAGTGCCGACGGTGCGCCGGGTCCGCATGTCGTCAAGCCATTGGGCTTCGTCTGCATACAGGTCAAAGCAGGCGGCACCGGAGGTGGCGCGGGTGGGGATGGTGGCGGTGTCGGTGAGCCGCTTGAATTTCAGAGTCCTAACCATTGGCATTCCTTGTACTTGGTTGGAGGAATATCTTCAAGCTTATATATACTAAAAGGTTTCTTATGGGAAGAAGTTTTTGCGTTCTTGTAGACTTGCAAATAAGATAAGGTGGCATTGGGATAGATTGCCTGGACGATGGGGCCATAAAATTCCATCAGCTTTTTGCGGACGGGGCGCATCCATGACAGTTTGATTTCGACTATGCAGATGTGGTCATCTGCCAACCAGACCAGGGCATCAGGCTGGCAGACACCGCTACGCCGGGGCGTCTTGTAATAAAGCCAAGGCGATATGTCGATGCGCGGGTATAGGGCAGTCAGTCGCTTGTGGACTGCGCGCTCGAAGGAGATGCCCGCCTGCTGTGCTTTGGTGCGTTTCTGCTGGGGGAACTGGGGAATGTAGTCAGCATGACGCGCTACAACAGGCGAGCCTAATTTCATACGCCGTTAAGATTCCTGAAGAAAGAGTTTTCCAGCACCTTGATAAGCAAGGCGAAGTCGCGGGCTTCGATAGGGGACGACAGCACCCGGCATTCGGTGTCGGTGCCGTTGGGTGCGTCCATGCTGAAGCTGCACACGAAGTTACGAATGGCATGTTTGTTTTCGAGCATGAACTCCACCATGTCCGCGATGGACTGGATCAGCTCGGTTTGCTCGGGCGTGAAGTCGGCGGTCACAATCTCTGGCTGCGCTGGCTTAGCGGAAGTGATTACCCGGAAGGGCACTACGTTTTCATTCGACACTGTATCCACTCCTTGCGTTTGATACGGTTTGCACAATGTTAGAACGGATGACCCAGATGTTGGTTCCGTTCGAGGGGTCGATTGCCTTCTCAAGCCACACGCGGACGATGTAGCCGCGCTTCCGCCACCAGTTCTTGATGTCGGCCATGAGCTTGTAGTTGGCTGCTCGATCACTTAGGTAGTCATGCTTTGCCATTGGGCCTCCATTTCTTCAGGCCCCCCGGATTGCTGGTGCTGGCCTTACCCCAGTTATATCCGATTTCCACATCGAATGGAATAACTATTTCGCGTTCTATTCCCTTGATGTCTTTGATCGGAAACGGAAAGTTAAGGCAGTCAAGAACTTCCGGCAGCAACTGGTCGGCTTTGTCAATGCGGACCTGACCAAGCACGGCATCATGTAAGTTCAGTAGTATCTGGACGTCGGCGCCGGGCTTACCTTCGAAGCGTTCCCACAAACGGTAGATGCCCACGTTCATAAGAACGCCGACGCAGTGCTGGGGTACGAAGGCAATGGCTTCGCGCAGGGTAGCGTCGTCCCAGCGGCGGGACCAGAAGGTGCGGCGTATGCCGAAGGGACTGACCAGATAGCCCTTGGTCTGTAGCTCATGGGCTACCCACACATGCCAGTCGCTGATGCCAGGAAACCGCTTGAAGTACTGCGCTTGGAAGGCTTCAGCAACCGCCGTCTCCACCTTCATCTGCTGTGCCAGAGTAAAGGGCTTTCCATAGTAGTTACTTCCGTGGGCGCCCCGCTTCGTGATGTCACGGTAAGAATACCCCCGGTAGTATTCACGTTCAGCCAACTCGCGTTCAGGCGGGAAGCCAAAGACCATGGAAGCGACCATTGTGTGTGAGTCACCACCTTCAACTGCGGCGATATAGTTTTCGTCGCCGGATAGGTACGCAACAATACGCGCTTCCGCTCCCTGCTGATCAGAATAGAAAAGCACATAACCGGGGTCCGCGACAAAGCAGGTGCGCGCTTCCTTCGGTATGTTCTGAAGGTTACTCCCGATACGGAATGGATGTTCGCTTGACGAAAGTCGGAACGTCTCAGTCCCCGCAATATTGAACGAAGCGTGGAAGCGATTGGTGGGCGACAACTTTTTGGAAAGGAACTCGATTTGCTTTTCAAGGTCGCGGATGCGGAGGATGTGGTTGGCGAAGAAGGCGCCGCGCGGGTATTCGCGGGTGATGCGTTCGAGGATTTCACGGTCTGCTCCTACTTTGGTTTCCCCCTTCTTGGATTTGGTTTGCTCGGGGATGGCAAGGAATTCGTAGAACAGGGTGGTAAGCTGGGGCGTGGAGTTGTGATTGATGGTCGTACCCCACAATGCTTCACACACTAGATCGAAGTTGGCTTGCACCTTGTCGGCGCGGAGGCGCAGCCCTTCGACTAGACGGTCACGCCGTTCGGTGTCGATCTGTACGCCACGCCGCATCATGGTAAGGATGGGACCCAGCATCAGTTCGCTGTAGCGGTAGGTTGTCGCGGCCCAGTCAGGCAAAAGGCCCTCATCATATATTTCTTTGAGGGCCATTGTCTGCATGGTATCGAGCGAGTTGTAAACTATCTCCTGCGTTTCAGGAGTCGGGGTCAGGTCCGTCAGTATCTTCATGCGGCTCGCCTTTCAGGAACGTGTTTCGCATACGCGACAGAAGGTGCAGAGTCAAGGGCGGTCCTTCGTAGGACTTGGCAAAGCGCCTGACGCGGGTGGGGTCTAGGTCGGCGGCCAAGCAGACTTCGTCAAAGTTCTGGGCGGTCGTGCCAAACTCTGCCGTAAGCCATGCATGGGCCTGCCGTTTGTTGACGTGAGCAACCGGGGTCTTGGGTTCGGACGTAGCGTCAATCAACGCTTGAATAATCACGCTCGCCCATAGGCGCCGGATGCTCGCATCATCTTCAGTCAATCGATCCTGCCTTGTTAAAGTCCTTCTTGGCCTTGGTTCGCAGGTGCTTCCATGCTCGGGTCGGAATGTGAAGGGAAGCTAGGAATCCCAGCGACTTCTCCCATTCAGGTTGCCAAGCATGATGCCGAAGCATCGTGTCGAAGATTGGGCCTTTAGGACGAATATCATAGGCGTCTAGATATGTCAAGTCATAAGTGGCGTTGTGAAATCCCCAGCCTAGGTCGGGGCGCTGTGCCAGATACCAAAGCCACAGCCAGATGTCGCGCTCGTCTTGTTCTGTCCAGATGCTTTGATGGGCACGATCTTCTAGTTGTACGTACAGACACTCGGTTGAGGAGGTGGCGACCGAGAACTCCGTGATGCGGCAAGCCTTGTTGGTTTCTACATCGAATACGATTTCGTCTTTGATGTAGCGGGTGGCGAAGTCGTATAGGTCGGCTACGTTTTCGGGTAGGAATATAGTCCGGTCCTTGTTGGCTAGGCGCTGCTTGACTTTACGCATGGCGGATACGACCACGGGCCGCTCGGCCCAAGCCATGCGCGCAAAGATGGTGGGCGAATACGAAGGCACCACTTGCAAGCCCTTGACAAAGGGACTGTCCATGTGTGTGCCACGGAAAGTATCTAGTTTGGTTTCGCCCGTCAGGCAGAACATAGCGTGCTGGCCTAGGGTCAGGGCCATGTCATAGCCTTGCAAGTCAGCGCACAGCTTAACGAAATCGTCTTGGGCTAGGCGCGTGAGGGGGCCGCCCGGCTTGTTGCCGACGAATAGCGTGGGCCACTTGGCAGTATAGGCACGGAAGGCAGTGAAGGTGCCGGAAGGCACAAGCCCCGCAGCACCTAACAGTTCTTGCGTAACCTTCCACTCCCACTCTGATAGGGGGTTGCCAGTCATTGCGTCAACGGATGGCCAGTCAAGTACTAGGGCGATCTTCAAAGGGAAGCTCCATCTGCACGGGCGGATACTTGTTGACTACGGGTATATCTACCCAATGGCCATGAGCATCCTTTGTTTGAAGGGCGTAGGTCGTTGGACGTGGTTTGCCTTCCTCGGGAGATGACCAGTTCTGAACCACGCGCAGGGTAGGCACGGTGTTGCGGCACATCAGAGTGGCGTCTCCGATTTGTAAGAGGCGAGGTCGAGGGGTTTGGCGCCGTAGTATTCAAGCAGCGTGTTGGCAGCGCCTAGAATTTTCATGTCGTCGCCAATGTCTGACCAGTTATGCGGGCCGCCCCCTTCAGCAATTCTTTTGAAGGCTAAACGAATACCATAGATGGCAACGTCACCTACGTTGCTGAGCATCTTGATCATGAACTGGTCAGCGTTGTCGGCGTCAATAGAGATGGTCAGATCAGGCATGTCAGCGATCCTTGTAGAAGATGTGGTTGTCGATGCGCGTGGTGCGCCGTAGATGGTGCCACCCTACCACAGAAGTATCGTGGAAGTAAAGGGAGCCGCGCGTCAGGTCGGGCATGTTGCTTAGCACTAGCTGGGCAGAGTGTTGTGCTTCATGCCAGTCGTCTTGATTGGAAGGCGCTAGGGTGCGGCGATTCGTGCAAGCCCATGTGAACTGGCAGGAGTTGCCGCGCCGCTGATAGACTACGTCGCATACGTCAGCAGGGAAGCGACGGTCATTGGCCCGGTTCAGAATGACTTGGCCCACGGCTATCTGCCCGGCGCGGGATTGGCCGCGAGCTTCCCAGTAGATGGCGCGCGATATGCAGTTGAAGTGGCGGTCCCGGTTGTTGGTGTCGTTCCATTCAACGGGGATGGGGCTGGGCGGCACGGCTATGGCAGGCAGCGGCTGCATCCATACCAGCAGGGCCAACAGTAGGACGGGCCAATAGATCAGCAGGTCACGGCCTAGGCGTAGGTTCATGGCTAGGGTTCTCCTTGGTTCGATGGCATTCGGGTTGAGAGGTGAACATAGCGATGGGTGCGCCGGGCTTACCCCACCACTTGGCGGCAGCGTCGTGAACGGCTGGCGTCAGGGCACGAGGGCAAGTGGCGGCGTGAATGCAATCAGCATTGAAAGGGCAGAACGTCATGTCACGAAAACATATCATTGGGTTTCTCCAGTTCACGAAGGGCTTCGGCTGCGTCGGCACGGGTAGGAAATGGGTAGCCATAGAAGCACCCAATTCCAACCAAATACCACCAGCCATTCTTCTCCTTAATCATTCCTTTTCTCCCAGCAATTCGCGTGTTTCCGGCTTCAGCTTATCCCAATCGCCGCGCCAGATGTGCTTCGCCAAATCCTGCACAGCAGCGCGCAGCTTCTCAATTTCGGTGGCGGCGTCCTTTGCGGTTTGTATCCGCCTGTGGGCGGCATCGTCTGGGCTTTCCCTCCCAAACCGAAAGAACATATCTTGCAGCCGTTCCAAAATGTCGCTCATTGATTTTCTCCCAGTGCTTTCCAGATTACTCTTTCTATTTTCTTGCTGTATCCGAGCCGTTTTGAGTTTAATTCGTTTATCTCAATCAGCGCCTCCCGCAGCTTTTCGTTCTCAGCTTGGATCATCTGCCCAATCTTTGCCGCCGCCTCTGCGTTGAGCGTCAGGCCGGTGGCGGCGTAGATTTTATCTGCGATGTCGGTCATTGCTTTCTCCTTAGTTCGTGAATGGCCGCAATAGCTTGGCTGCGTTGTATTGATTTTGCCACTGCGACCTCTGCTTCTTCTAGCGCATCGAGACGGGCTTGCTTTAGTGCGGTTTCCAATTCTTTAACGCGCTTTCGGAAGGCGTCATAGGTTACTTCGGACATGGGTTCTCCTTCGTTTGCTAGGGCTTCGAGGGCACGGCGCCTTACCTCATGGGATGGCGTGGTGTCGGTAGCGTAAGCGTCGATTATCATGAGTACCTCACAAAGAAAAGGGGAGCAAGCCGAAGCCTACTCCCCCTGTTGGACTAAGCCGAGGTTAGGCGGCCTTCTTGTTGGTCATGTACCAATCGACAGAGTAGTAGCGGGATGCCGTAAGGCGCGGCGTATTAAGGGGCTTGCCTTCACGGTCCTCGGTTTCGTGACCGACCGTAATGACAACCTCGCTACCGGGCAGGATGTCAAGCGCATCCCGAATCGAATTGCCCACGGTATCTTGGGAGATACGGGCCAGACGTTCCTGCACGATAGGCAGCGACTTCTCGGAAATCCAAAGCGTGTCACGCATACGGCACTTCGAAAGATCGACGCCCGACATATCATGGACGTGCATAGGCTCCATCAAAGTATAGGAAAGCTCAAGGCCCTGCGTACCAGAGTTGGCCTTGACAATCTTGACGGACTGAACCGTAGCAAGGTAATCGCCCACGGGCGCCTGACGGAAAGCCGGGCGGTCGGCGGCGGTTGCATTGACGACGGTATCGAAAAGGTCAGCCATTGGCTGTGTTCTCCATTAAGGGTTGTGTCACATAGGACAGGACGGGATATACATCTGGGCGCCCGCCCTGTCAAGTCATGCCCAGAAATTATTTTTAGTCTCGCACAAAAGTAAAATCGTTGGCGAGGGCATAGACAATATCAGAAGGCTTATGTTCTACATAAACTTCCGTACCATTGCCATAAATAACCATGGACCCTTCGTCGCTAGGCGTGACCGAATGGATGGCTGCTACGTTGACATAGATATAGCCATACTTGGGAACGATGCTGCTCCGAAGTTTGAAGCGAATCATGTGGGTCATGTCACTTGCTCCCTGTCAGACGGTCAAGCATGGAGGCGAGGTCGTAGGGTTCGGCGCCCTTGATCAGGCTGGGCGCGGAGGTGCGAAGCGAAGCCTTGTCAGTGGCTGCCGTCTTGAAGGTGCGGTTGCCCGCCCGGTCCACTTCCAAATGCCAGATGTCAGAGAAGTAGGTCTGCATCTTCTTCGAAAACTTCTCGCCTACGCCAACAGGTACATCGCGCGCCTTGCCTACGATCTTGCCTTGGTCGTCCTTCTCACCCGTCTGCATTAGGTGGGTAAGCATGATAACGGTGGCGCCCATCTTGTTGCCAGTCAGGTGATCGAGGATGGCGCCGTAGTATTTGCCCGCCACATTGTAGAGGGAGCGCCCGTCCTTCTTAGTTTCGGGGTCCTCCTGCGCGGCCAGCAATAGCAGTTCACCTAGGAAGGTGCCGCTGTCAATGACCACCACATCGTGCGCGGTCCAGCTAGTGCAGGCACCTAGGTCCTCGGCACCCGCCACCTTCCACTGCTCCAACATGGAACAGAAGCGCCGCATCTCCGACAGCGCCTGCTTGCTGGCTTGACCTGACCCGGCAAACAAATTGGTGCCTGTGATCTTGGCGGCAGCGTAAGTGTTAAGATAGACTTCGGCAGCCTTGTCGGTCAGGTAGGAACCAATGACCCGCGAGTTCTGGTCGAAGTCGTGGATCATCAGACGATAGCCTGCGTTGGCAAGCTGAGCGAGGGCGCCCGTCTTACCTGCTGCTGGTTCACCGCAGATCAGGATGCGAGGTGGCAGTTTCACTTCATTAAACTTGGGCATTGAACAGTGTCTCCGATATGGATTGTTTGTTGCGTGGATCGTACCGCCATTGCTGGCAGAACTCAGATACAGGACACCAGCTTTGGCAGCGCACTGCTTCACCGGGCCTATGCTCTACATACAGGTTACTTGCCGTACCTGCAAGTGCCTGCGCTTCGATTGGGTCGTCGAACAGCTTGACTGCACGGATGTTGCCGCGCTTCATGACTGCCCACTTCTCGGGCTTAGTCCAACGATCTTCATCTGTGCATAGGGCTGGCACTTCTGCTTGGTGCATAGCTATGCGCTGGTTGATGTAGGCGTCGGCTTCTTCTTCTGACCACAGGGGCACGTCCAGCAGTTTGACTTGGGATTGCGGGTAGTCAGGGCTACGGCCAGCTTCGTTGCGTGACCAGTCGCGCAGCACGGCAATGACTGACATACGATTGACGATCAGGCCCTTCTCCTTGATAAGCAAACGGCGGTAGGTGTTGGTCTGCTTCTCCCAATCAGAAGGCACGACCCCACCCTTGACTTTCCAGGCAGACGTAACCTTGAAGTCAAACAGGTGGCTGTCAGACAGAACCACGTTGTCGATCTGGCCCTTCAGTTTCCAACCGCCGTATCCAGAAGTGACGGTCACTTCAGTTAGGACGTTGGGCAGGGCAAGGCTGGCACGTTCGATGATGGTATGAACTGACTGACCAAGCAATGACCAGATACGGTCGCTCACATCTTCAGATAGTTCTTCATAGTGCTTCAGCTTAAGGTGTCGTAGCTGGGGCGGCGACAACAATTCTGTTACGGAAATGTCGGCATCGCCCTTGGTGTAGCTATCATTCATGATGGCAGCCACGATAGCTTCCGGCAAGTTGTGGTTGTTAGTCAGCTTCATAGCTTGGTGTCCAGTAGGTTGTCGGCAAGGGTAGGCGCGGCCTTCTTCTTGCGGGTTGCGGTGTTTGCCTTCTTAATCTTCGCAGCAGATGCGGCGATTGCAGCATCGTCAGCGCGAGCCTTGCGATTGCGTAGGTTTATCTTCGTGATTTCCTCGATCACCTGCTGCAAGTTAGCGGCAGTTAGTTCTTCGGGATCACGGGCAAAGACCTGGGCGCGGGTCAGCTTTTCTAGAGGAGAAGCAGCGCCGCCAGGATTATCATCAGGTGGATTAGTCGCATCCGTCATATCCATATCTCCGGTTAGGGTCATGAGAAAGGGGAGAGCCTAAGCCCCCCCCCACTAGCGCGTTAGTCGTCGTCGCCTTCCTGAAAGATGGTCCCCCAGAAGTAGCTGTTTTCTTCCGAGTCATAGATAGGCGATTCGTCTTGGTAGTAGGCTTGGTCCTTGAAGATGTCGGCAGCGCCGGGAATATCAAAGACCACCGAATACTTGCAGCACCGGAGCTTTTGATTGTTATAGTCAGACGGCACCGATACTACGTCGGCAGGGTGAATCTTGACGGCAACCAGCTTGTCGCCCCCAGACATGAAGCCCTTAGCATATTCGTAGGCAGCGGCATGGAAGCCGTAGCTACAAGTCTGCTCGCGGTTATCGTCAACGTCACGGCGCGGCATCTCAAGCGTAACGCCGGGCGAGTTGTCGAACTTGCGGGAGTGCTTATCCTTGAAGTCGCTAGTCACTGCCTTGTAAGCAAGGAAGCAACCATCTTCGGTGATAGGAAGGTTTGCGGCTTCCAAGAACAGAAACAATTCGTTGCGGCTAGTCATCGAAGGATTGGACATAAGGTTGTCGAGGAACAAGCAGTAGTGTTCGACAGGCAAACCCTCGTTAAAGAACTGATGCAGCTTGTTGGCAAGGTAGCCAGTAAGCGGGGCGCCGTTGAAGGTGACGCCTTGTTCGTTGACGGACACGCGCCCCTTGCTGATCGTGTTAAGGTAGGTCTTGACGCTTGCCATTTCAAGGGCAGTGTCGAAGTCCTTGTCCTTGATAGCATCGACCACCGCCTGGAAGTTCATGTGGGTGGAGTCGATAGTTACCGGACCCTGACCAGCAGGAAACAGGGACACGGAGTTGGAGGTGAGGATGTAAGGGATCATGGGTTTTGTTCCTAGGTTTGGGTTGTTACTTGGAGAGATACTGAAGGATAGCAGGTTCGGACTGGCTATTCCAGTTTACGAACTGCAACATAGGCCGGGCTGCATAGATAGCATCCCATGCTTTACGATATTTAGTGGCCAGCGTCAAGCAGTCTGCCTGAATACGCTTAACGACGGCGGGATCAATGACGCGCAAGCAGTCGTCGTCGAAGTCCGAGTTATGGAAGTAGGTGTCGCGCATCGTATCCTTGTAAGGACGCAACACATCAAGCATGGCGCTTACCTCTGGGATATAATTGCCATAGGTTGCGTCATGCAGCTTGAAGAGCTTTGCAACGTCGAAGTTACCGCCACCATGAGCAAGGGAACCTGCCGTATAGCTGAGCATAGCTTTGCTAAGCAGGTTGAGCGGGGTGATGCTTGCCACATAGTCAGGCGACAGGAAGAACCAGCCTGCCTTCTCCATGCGCTTGACCAGGGCGGGTGAGTTCTTGATCTTGCTATGAGACATACCAAGGTAGCGGTGCGCCGGAGCAAACAGCCCATAGCGAAGCGCCCTTCTATAGAAAAACAATTCGTAAGTGCCCTTCATGGTGCCTTGGCTGAAGGGAATTACAACGCCGCCGCCTGTCAAGTCTATGTCCTTCGTAATAATATCTTCGGCTACTAAGACAGGCTGGTTATTGGTATTGTGATCGACTTTGACGCCATAGCCCTGCGTAGTCAGCTTGGCGGTCGGACCCTTGGTAATCTTGGGCGGGTCCTCCAAGGTAGCTAGGTCGATGGGTTCCGGCCAGCCCTTGCTGGCGAGCGTCTGCTTGAGGGTGTCGAAGGGGACACCGTTGAACAGTAAGATACGATGGTAAGCGCGCGGGTCGTTAGGGTCGGTGTAGTTGTGGGTAACCTTGCGCGATACCTTAGATGAAGCCGGAGCATCGGTCCACAAAACCTTCGTATCTTCGTCGGCTGCTGAATGGGTAAGGACTACTTGACCTGACGTGTAGCTTGAGCGTTGGAAGTTTTTCCAATGTGGCCGCTTCATAAACTCCGCAACGGTGTAGGGCATAGGCATATCAACCTTGGTGTCGATGTCAGACTGAAACTCGATATTGTGGCCGCGCCACTTCAGCTTACCGTGCTTAGCCATGTCACGCATCAGATTGGTGATGCTATTCTTAGGGCCAGCATAAACGTATTGGCGGGCTTCGTAAAGGGAAGGCTGGTTTGCGAGGTCCTGCTTAGCTGTGTCAATGACTTCGCGGGCAAGCTCGGCAGCCTTCTTAACTAGGGCCGCTGACGTATTGTTGTCATAGGACAACGCTTCGCGGCTGGGGCTGATGCTTAGCGAACCGACAGGCATATTCAAGACGCAGCCCGTATCCGAAAACAGGGTCCAAACCTCGGGCGGCAGGCCCTTGATAGCGGAAGTCTGAAGGCGATAGGCAACTAAGCCCATCAAGACATACGAAGCATTGGAGTTAATGATATACCAGTCAGGGATGCCGTTGGTTTCGGACGCCGACTTGATAAGCATATCATGCTTCGGGATTGTGCTTAGTAGTTCGGCACCCTTAGTGCCCGTGAAGGTAGGAAGTTCGGGCCACCAGCAAAAGAAGTTACGGGCTTCACGTTCCCACCAAGGCAGGTCGCTGCTCTTAGCGGCAACGCTAACTGACAAGCCCGTTTCGGTGCCACACGATTCGCTAGATACCACGTTGACGCGGGGCAGGCCGCCGTCCTTATAGCAAACGTAGGTAGTCTTAGCGCCGCCATGCCATGAGGTGACGGTAAACTGATCGGCTACTGAGAAGGGCGACTTGGAACCTAAGCCGAAGCCGCCAATCAGATCGTTGCTGGTGTCCTTGGTCGAGCGAAAGTAGGTGGTGTATAGGGACAGGACATCCTCATTGGAAAGGCCGGAACCGAAGTCCCGTACCCTGAACTCGGGGTCCGCCCAGGTAGGAATGTGAACCCCTATCTCAGATAGGGGCAGCCCGGCTACCTTGTGGGCGTCGGCTGCATTGCAAGTTATCTCGCGGATAACCGCCAGGATTTTGTTCTGATACAGGTTACTGGACAGAACCTCGAACGCCTTAGCTGAAGCGGCAATCGTAAATGAATTGCCAGCACCAAGGCCCTCGGACTGGATAAGGTCGCGGTCTTGTGTAAGCAACATGATTATTTCCCCTTGTGTGTGCGGTTGTAAGCCCAAGCATGGGCTTCTTGGAAGGACTCAGCAACACGAACTATCTGCCAAGCATGGGCGCGCCAACCCCCTGTGCTACGGAGGTAGGAAGCAAGGACTTCTGGTTCACTGTCCAGATAGTCGTCAGGCCAGGGCATATATGCCCAGACGTTGATAAGACCGTCGATGCGGCGGGAGAAGTCGAACCCATTGAAATGCTTAGACATTGTGATTGTCTCCAAGGAAGGAGGATTGGGGGGACTTGCGAAGCGGACCCTTAGCTTTCAGGCCCACGATGCAAGGGGACGGATCAAGAAACCGGAGGTCGTCGGCATCGCCGTCGATAACCGGATAGCCAAGCCAAGTCGCGGGCAGCCCGTTCAGGAAGGGGACTGCTACGTTCATGCCATTGGCCAGTGCCTTGCGGCAGTCGCTAAGGTTGTTGCCCGAGAAGCTGAACGTCAGCTTGTAGTTAGGGGGCAGACCCTTGCGATTAGGAATCTTGGTGTAGTCATAGAAGCCTAGCATAGACCAGCGCTGGGGTATGCCATGCCGCTCCCACCTAATATCTGACAGGATGTTAAGGCGCAGCACCGCTTCCATATCTAGGGCGCGGGCGTTCTGCTGGAACTGATAGATGTCAGAGTTGAGAAGGTCAAAGAAGGCAGGGCGATCCTCGAAATACATAAGGGTGCGCCTGATGCGGGCATCCTTGACCTTCTGCATAGCACCACGACCAGCGAAGAAAAGGCAGGCCGCGCTGCATTCGGTGCTGTGATTAGCACAGGTGTTGTGACCAGATTCCCAAGCCGGAGCTAAAGAAAGGCCCGCCGTAGCGAAGCCCTTCTCCATGCCCTTGATAATCTTAGGATTGCCTACCGTCAGCATACTCACATTGCGAGAAAGCTGATAGACAAGCTGGGTTGTGTTCACTTGCGGATTCCTATGAAGCGAGCGCGTTCAATCAGGGCGAGGAGGTCATGATGGAACGCCTCTAGTTCTCGGTTGACGTCGTAGTGCTTAGCCCATTCCTCGCTATCAGAGGGCAGCCCTTCGACTAGCCTATCAAGGTCGGCATTGATCATGGCGCCCACCGTAGCGGCATCTTCCATAGCTTCTTCAATGTCCCACCTAGCTTTGGGCCAGTTAACATACTCGGGTTCACGGATTTCCGGCATGACTTCTCTCCTACAGTTGACCTAGATACATGACGACCGGGTTGCGGCAGCCAGCCTTAGCGTAGGCTTCAGCGGCTTCCATCGACTCGTGGTAGTTAGCTAGAGCGTGGTCGGTGATCCAGAAGGGAAGCCACCAACGCCACACTTGCACTTGATACCAGCTTTTGTAGCGGATGATCCTATAGTAGGGCTTCAACATTACCAAATCCTCCAGAGTTTGCGGCCCCACCGTAGGTAGAACCAACCAAGAGCGCCCCGGCTAATCCGGGGAACCCAAAAGAACGGACGTTTAGGCATCACTTCACCCTAGTGACGAAGATGCCCGGCTTATCATTACGCAAGCCGCGCTTAGTGCTAACCTGAATGTCCTGACCACGTTCACGAAGGCGAGCCGTCGTGTTCATGATAATCTTAGACACGCGGCGCTGCTCCTTAGCCTTATAGAACTTGGTGCTGCCGGGACGCATAGCCATAACGAATTCAGCAATGCGCTGCTGCTCTGAGCTAGGGCGGAAGAACGGGGTCTTAACCTCGTCAGTCTGCTCAGGCATAGCAAACAATTCCGCCTGGGGTTCAGCCAGCGGAGTGACGATGGTGCGGGGCTTAGCTGGGGCAGCCTGCTTCTGCGCCATCTCAGGCAGCTTATCGAGGGGAATGTCCAGCTTAAGAGAGCCAAGCTGAATGGTAAGGATGTTAGACATAGGTGCTTCTCCATTGAAGCGGTTGGGATATGCAGCGGATGCTGCCAGAACCAGCCATCATGACTAGCTCTGGAAGCACCCCACCATGAGGCAGGGTGTTCTACGTTAGGCAGCCTCCTCTGCAAGGTCATAGTAAGGATAGACCCCCTTACCACGGGTTTGAAGGCTAAGCAAGGTGCGATCAGCGACCGCCCTAGCTTCCCACAGGGATGCAACCACGATGGGCTGCTGCTTTTCTACCATGCTACCCTGCTTGTTAGCCAAGTAGAACGACACGACAAAGCGTTTCATAGCTTAGGCTCCTTTCGATGCCTGTTTAAGGGCTTCGCGGACCCGCTTAGCGATGTCACCACGCCAATGGGTCATGTTGTTCAGGATGTAAAGCGCCTGAACCTTCATCTCATGGGGATCAGTCACTCCTAAGCCATGCTTGGCATAGCCAATGGCGTAGTTAAGGGACCGGACACCCTGATGGGCGACGATGGAACGGCAGGCTTCATGAAAGGTCATGGCTTACACCTCGAAGGCATGGTTAAGGTTATAGGCTTCAGCTACTCGGGTAGCCCGCCGAATAAACTCCGCCGTAAAGGTACTGTATAGACGGGCACCCCGATAGGCATTATCGTGGGCTTCCTGTAAGTCTAACAGAAGAGACAAGCAAGGACCCAAGGACGCTTCGAGGCGGGGTTCCCCATCTAGGACGCCATCCACAGCACGCCCCTCTTGTTCTTCACGATACCAAGCGTCAGGTATTACATGGCCAGCGGCACACTTGGCACCGTTTTCGCCACGGTAAACGCAGACCACTCTAGCTTCTCCTTCTTCATCGTTAGTTTCAAGGATAGAGGGGCGGCCTTGTTCTAAGACCTTGCTAGTGATGTAGTCAAACAGTTCCTGGGCTTCGACTGGCTTGCCAGCTTCGATCTTGTCTAGGACAGTCATAGGTCAGCACTCCTGCTAACTAGAGCAGTCAGGCACGATTGCACGGCTGCTCTAGGTAACAGGGAATAGGCCCGCAGTCATAGACTACAGGTTCTTCCCTATCGGATTATGGCTAAATTCGCTCTTTATTGGGCTGTTGCCAAGAAGCCCCCACGGCTGTAAGGATGCTGCCAGCATCCTATATCCAAGCTTGTCCCCTAGAGCGTTTTAGACGATAGGGCCACCGCACGGGCATTCTCTTAATCGCTGTCCGACCTGGCAAATCGGGGCGACGGCAGGACCATAGCGGGGTTCGCCGAGGATGTCAAGCAAAAAAATTTCGGCAGCAATTTCAACGGCTTGCGGGGCGATCCTCATGCGGTTTGTGAAGTTGCCGACTGGCAATCATTACGATCCGGCAAGCAGCCTTCCGTGTAAATAGACCTAGCACTTGATTTACTGACTAGCCTAAGTTAGTATGTAGTCTACTGCTATACTGCCAATACTCCGCGCCCCTGCCTAGCTTGGTGAGGGGGCTAAATAGATTCTCACCAGAGAAGCCAATGAAATCAATAACTTACAAGCCCAGGTGAGGGAGTGAGAATGGTGAGCACCTAACTTCTAGATTAGGAAAAGAAGCTATATAATATAATAGAAGTTTGCCCCGACCCGCGCTCACTTTCTCACCCGCGCCCACTTTCCCAATGTTTTCAATGACTTAGGTGGTGAGGGGCGCTTCTGTGCGTTCACCCACTCTCACTCTGGTTCTGTCCTAGTCTAAGCGCGCGGGCGGGCGGTTCTGTCCTAACCTAGGTGCGCGTATGCGCGCGGGCGTGTGCGTGGGCCTGGGCGTGGGTGCGCGGGCTTGTGTGCGTGGGTGCGCCTGGGTGCGTGCGGGTGCGCGTGGGCGCGCGTGCGCGAGGGGCTAAGTTATTGATTTTGCTGGAAAAATTTAATTGTCAAAATTTATCTTTACTTGCCGGGCGGGCTGTGATCCTATGATTGGGCCAAGGCGGAAAGCGCCAAGGCGGGGCCGGACCCTATCCGGGGCGCATAACCTAAGGAAATCAGCGCCATGTCTATTAAAATCAATACCTATGTTTCGAAGGCTGGTAAGGAATTTCGTTCGCTTAGCGTTGCCGATATTTTCGCGGCGCTGGGGATGCCGGAACAAGCGGCGGCGGGTTGTGGCTTAACGCCGGATGGCAAGACCCTGCTGCTTTGGGAGCCAAAAGCGCCTAAGCAGGATAAGGCGCCGCATATCGCGAAGGAGATGCAAGCGGCCATCACCGCATGGGTAGAGCATATCAAAAGCGGGGCTGGTAAGCTTGAAGATATTAAAGACAAGACCTTGCGGGATAGCGTTTCACGGCTAATGAAGCCCGCGCCAATCCAAATGCCGCCAGTTAAGCAGACAATCCAAATGCCTCCCGCGCGCCAAGTAAATGAAACTGGCCCAGTGGGCGTGATCATCACCCGGCGCAAAAAGGTAGCATAATCAAAGAGTTAGCCCCTAGGTAGCAATGCCTAGGGGTTTTTTCTTGCCCAGCGATAGGACGATTTTCCTAGCTGCCTGGCGCCCAACCGAGGGGGTAGGCCGGGGCGGGGCTGGAAAATTACGCCCGGTCAGGCTCGCCATCAGCATGCCCCTACCAAAATCGCGCGTATTTTTAGACTTGCCTTATTTTCGCCACAATCACCCGGTAAAACGCCGACCGCCCTTCCGACCCATACTCGTAAACCCGCTCGACCGTCTCCAGCCAAACCCACGCACCCCTACCCGCGCCCGGCACATCCGCCCGAACCGGATACCACGCAAACCACCTATGCCAATTGTAAGCCTTCAGCGGTCGCTCTTTAATCACATATCTCATGATTTCTTCTCCTGGGCCTGCGCTTCGATAGCTTCCAGCACCGCCGCATCAGCATCAGCTTCTGACGTAGTACCCCCAAGAATCCCTGTTAGTTTGTTCTCCTGCCTTAGCCGCTCACCTTCCGCTTTGTTACCACGTTCCCAATGTTCAAAAAGCTTTTCGGCGCCCTCGTCATCCAAGCCAAAAAGCACCCACGCCACACTAAAGCCGACCGAATCAACTTCCGTCAACTTGGCGGCATCCTGTTCAGCCTCCTCACGCGACGTATACATCTTGCCCGGCTCGACGCCCGCCTTCTTGCATGCCGTCCCCTCATACGGACGAACCGCATTGCGGGTGTTCTTAATGATATACCAATACCAAGAGTACATCGCTAACTCCTTTTCAAGTGGAGATATAGCAACGTAACCGCCACCCGTCAACCCCCGGCGCGGGTGAGTTTCTGTTTGTAAAGCTCACCACAACCCTCACCAAAAAGGTGTAGTCATATCAAGCGATTAGCTCAAAAGTGAGAAAGGTGAGGAAGGTGAGCGCCCCCTTCTTATCAGAGAAGAAAGTATATAATATATAAAAGGTAGGCGATTTTACGCTCACCTCACTCACCGCTCACTTATTCAATGATATCAATGACTTAGCCGCCGCCCCCGAGGTGAAGAAGAGTGACCTTCTCTCACATCGTTTCGTTTCCCTACCATCTCTAGGCGGCGGGCGCATTTCGGCAAGGTAGACTTCTATATAGCACATGTCAAGTTGGAATTCAAGTCCTCGGTCCCGACGGGTCCCGCGCAAAGCGCCCTTGACATCCTCGGCGCCCCGGCGTATATCCCCCTTCCCATCAACGAAGGAGAGGGCAGTGGAACTACATAGTGCAGATCGTTTTGATCTGGAGCAAGCCATCATGCAATGCTGGGGCGTTGTCGACGACCTAAAATCTTTCGTAGCCCAGGACGCTGCGCCAGAGGACTACACGGCCGTGGCCCGCGTCTATCAGAAGCACTTTGAATACCTGATGGCTATCTTTGAAAAGATGCTGGAAGATCGGAAGCTCGGATGATTGACGACACCATGGAACTCACCCACCAAGACTTGGTCGAGGCGCTGGATCGGATCGTCCGTCAGCTTGAAGTCCTTGACAACGCAGCCATCATGAAGTCCCTGAACCTGGGCATGTTTGACATTGAAGAGATGATCAAGATCGTCGTACTGTACAAAAGTAAGGTGGTCGTTGACGCCCACAAGCAAGGAGTTCTGGAATGGAAGTAACCTACCTCGGCCACTATGGCACCGACCTGACCGTTGTGAACGCTGCCCGCGTGTCCTTCGGCAAGCGCACCCAAGACTTCCGGCCCGGCAAGGACGACCGCCTACTTGCCTTCCTGGCGCGCCACAAGCACGAACTACCGTTCGCCCACCACCACGTCAGCTTCCACTTCAAGGCCCCCATCTTCGTGGCCCGGCAACTGGCCAAGCATCAGGTGGGCTTCGTGTGGTCTGAGATCAGCCGTCGCTACGTCAAGGACGATCCCGAGCTATACTGGCCTGCCAAGTGGCGTAAGGCCGCCCCGGACGTCAAGCAGGGCAGCAGCGATGAAGAGTTCACCGACCCCTTCGGCTCCGCTCAGCGGGCGCTGACGACGACACGGGCGCTGGTGTGGGACTATAAGCGGCTGGTGATCGACGGCATGTGCCCCGAGCAGGCGCGCATGATCCTGCCCCAGAACATGTACACGGAATGGCACTGGACCGGAAGCCTTCTTGGCTGGAGCCGGGTCTGGAGCCTGCGCGTAAAGCCTGATGCCCAAGCGGAGACGCGTGAAATTGTGCAACTAATTGGGCCAACCATGAAAGCTTTATTTCCGTTTTCTTGGTCTGCTTTGACTGGCGACCGCTAGAAATTTCTGGCGTTCTTTGGTATACTGATCCATCACCCCAATAGGAGCTTTGAATGCGTAATTCACCCGAAGTGCGTACACCATCCGTGCGCGCTGCTACCATTACTCGTCGCACTTACTCCCGCCCATTGGAAGGCGGCGGCTTTGAAAGCTGGGACGACATTGTCGGTCGCGTCGTCAGCCACCAGCGTTGGCTGTGGCAGCGGGCGCTGGGCGATGTTCCCCTGAACACGAAGCAAGAAGATGAACTCGAAGAACTGCGTGACGTGCTGCTACGTCGTAGCGGTTCTGTGTCTGGCCGTACCCTGTGGCTGGGCGGCACCGAAGTAGCCAAGCGCCGCGAGGCGTCCATGTTCAACTGTGCGTTCACGAAGGTGGAGACGGTCCATGACGTTGTCGACTCCTTCTGGCTGCTGTTGCAGGGCTGCGGCGTCGGCTTCGAACCCGTTGTCGGTACGCTCAATGGCTTTACTGCGCCGATGGAAATCGAAGTGGTACGGTCCCAGCGTCATCTACTGGAACAGAAGAAAGGCCGCGAAACCAATGTCGAAACCTATACTGTCGAAGGCGACCGACTCTGGGACCGCAAGACGGTCTGGACAATTAGTGTGGGTGATTCCGCAGAAGCGTGGGCAAAGTCGGTCGGTAAAATGCTGGCTGGCAAGCGGAAGGCTGATGTGCTACGACTTGACTTCTCACAGGTACGTCCAGCCGGACAGCGTCTTAAAGGCTATGGGTGGATTTCGTCGGGTGATGAAACTTTTGCGCCAGCAATGCAACGCATCGCGGAAATCCTCAACAATCGCGCTGGTCATCTCCTTTCCCGAATCGACATCCTCGACGTCCTTAACCACCTCGGCACAACCCTCTCCTCACGTCGTTCGGCTGAAATTGCGCTCGTTCCTTATGGCGATGCCGAATGGGTAGACTTCGCCAAGGCCAAGAAGGACTTCTGGCTGCATAACAACTATCACCGCCAGCAGTCCAACAACTCCGTCACCTTCCACGCCAAACCTGCGCGCGAAGATATTGCCGGATTGTTCGACATGATGCAAGATGCGGGCGGCTCTGAGCCGGGCTTCATCAACTTTGTGGAGGGCAAGCGCCGGGGTCCGTGGATGTCGGGCGTCAATCCCTGCGCCGAAATCCTGCTGCCCAACAAGGGCTTCTGTAACTTGGTGGAAATCAATCTGTCACACTTCAACGGCATCCACGCCAA
>Ga0181343_1000046_pt1 | contig 52756 bp, 80 predicted proteins | sample Su13VDMLBSD_FD_130110 | JGI IMG/M metagenome (GOLD analysis project Ga0181343, IMG submission 130110) | Freshwater viral communities from Lake Michigan, USA - Su13.VD.MLB.S.D | ecosystem: Environmental > Aquatic > Freshwater > Lake | place: USA: Michigan | collected 2013-07-15
CATGTCCTCGGCGAGGTTGGCGTAGAAATCACCAGAGCGACGGTCTTCCTCTTCGCTCAGCTTTACGATTGCGCCGCCATCTTCGGTATCGACAACATCCTCATCTTCATCATCGTCTACCTCGATGACTTCGCCGGTCAGGATGTTTTCGTCTTCGTCGTCCATCGCCTGTTCCTTTTACACGGCATAAGGATTGACCACGCGCTTGGGCGGTGGAGCAACCTCATCTTTGCGGGCTTGTACAGCATTAAGTAGGTTTTTGTCTATGCAAAGGCGGATGGCTTGTGTCACGCTGTCCACATAGTCGTCGTGCTTGATGCTGCCGGGGCCTGTGAAGGCGCACAATTGCGCAAGCATCGGTTCAATCCAGTTCTTGGGACGGCCTTCGTGTTTGTCGCTCTCAGGCAGCCAGACCATCTTACGTGCAAAGACGGGGCTGACCATGTGCAGGCGGGTAAGCTTGTCCGCTCGACCGGGGTTGTATGCGTATGCGTCCAGACCCTCACGCTCTAGCATCTGACGCAGGGATATCCCCGACCCCTTGTCTTCAATCAGCAGGATGTCTGGCTTGCGTCCAGAGGTCATGGGCTTGCTCGACCCGAACAGTGGCTTGATCAGGGCTTGGTCTGCATCGTCGCCGTAAGGGATTGCCATCTCTTTCTTCACGCGACGGATGAGATCCGGCATGCCAAGGTGGTCTTCCCAGCAATCGAGCAGCATGATGTTGTTGCGCTTTTCGTGATGGAACACGCCCCAGACCGTGCAGGCGGTGGCGTCAGGGTCACCAGAGCGCTTGTCGAACGTCTTCTCAGTGAACGCCGTGTCCAGCGACATGATGATCCAGTCGAAGCGCGGCAGCGGAACCTTGGCAGACCACAGACGAAACTGGCTGCGCTTAATGATGCCTGCCTCTTCTGGCGATATAAGCTCGCCCATGAGTTCTTGACGGCCAAGCGTCGTGCCTTCGTACTGCTGGAGCTGGTCAAAGAAGCTTTCAGGCAGGTTGGAGCGGTTGTCGTATGTTGAACCAGACACAATGACGCGGCCGGCCTTTGGCTTGACCAGCTTGCGCACCAACTCCTTGGGCTTCGGTGTTGTCGTCCACAGCACCTGCGGTTTGTCGCCCAGACGCAGACCCATCATGGCCATGTCCCATGTGTCGTCATACTGCCAAGCGGCCAACTCATCGCACCAGATGCGTGTGTGCTGCGGTCCGCGCAGTCGCTCAGGCTTCTCGGCCGTGAACCCGCGTATCGCCGCAACGTCGCCGACGCAGTTGTACATCTCAATGACCATGTCAGTCTTGTTGTACGCCTTAATCAACTCAGGCGGGATGATGTTGAGCAGACCGTTCTCAAAGCAGGTGAACTTAATATCCTGATAGGTGGGCGCTATCACTGCGCTGGGGTGACAGGCCAGATCGAGAAAGACTTTGCGCGCCAACCATTCAGCCCCAACGCGGGTCTTACCAAAACCGCGCCCCGCCAAATAGCCCATCTCCGTAAAGTCAGGGCTTTGTCCCTGCATCTCAGCAGCGACTTCTGGCACTTGCTTCTCGCGCGCCGTTGCGCACCAGCTCTTCTGCCATTGCATATACTTGGTCTGCCTCTCATCAAGGCGAGACAGGACTGTTGTGTCGCGCGTCACTTGCCAGCGGGGTTTTTAAGCATCAGGGTTGTCAACTCTTGCAGCAACTCAGGCGGAACGCCGGAAACCTCAGTCTTGAGGGTCTCGCCTTCCTTGTTGCCGACATCGACAATCTGCTTGTCGCCGTACTTCTTGGGCTTCAGCTTGCCCATGGCCCATTTGCGTGCGTCAATGCGTACACGCTTCTCCTGCGCATCTAGCGTGGGATGGTCTGCAATCTCAAGGATATCCTCAAGCATGTCCTCAGTGGCAGCCTCGCGCGCACGTACGTACTTCTCTGCGAACTCAGGGAACCGATCTAACCACACATAGACTGTTGAAGCGTTAGGGAAGTCGTCGCTCATGCAGAGCTTACGTAGGCTTATGCCCTCTGTGAGTTTATCACAAATGAGGTTTCCCATCTCTTCGGTGTATGTGCTGGGTCTGCCACCTTTGGGCTTATCTTTACTCATCGCGTGCTCCGCAAACGGACAGGGCTTCCGATTAGCCGTCTATCTAGCCCTTGTGGCGAAGCAATGCAAGGTAGTGGCATATGTTGGACCCGATATGCCAGCGGGTGGACTTCCATCTATGCCTATAAGGCGGGGCTGAGGTTGATGGAAGCTTTATTGTTCCTTCCAGTTGATTAGAGCTTGGAGCCTCTCTGCGTCGTCAATGGGCATGTCGCTAAAGTCGAGGATGCGGCCGCGTATGCGTTCCAGTGCAGCACGGCGCTTGGCGATAGTCTTATCCCTGTCGATGCCCTCAAAGTCTTCTGGATCTGCGTCTGCGCGTTGCAGGTCGTACAGGGCGATGGCCTCGCTTTCAAATGCCAGAAGCAGGCTGCTCAGGTCTTGGCGCTGTTGTGGTGTCATCTCACTCCTCCATGGGGCATTCTTCCCCCGGCAAGCAGTCGTAGACGCCTTGGTAATACTTCAGGCCGGCCAGTAGGAACTGTTCCATATCGGGCGGCTGGTCGTTCCGCTCTTGGAAGAACTCTTCATAGGGCATCTCAAAGACGATCTCGTTGCCTGAGCCTTCAACGTAGATGTCGAGGGTCATGCGGATGTTACCGTCAATGGGATATACGTCAATGCGCACGTCCTTCAGCCATTCGGTAATGTGGCTGTTGATCATGTTCCACATCGCCTCTTCAAAACCATTGAAATGGTTATCAACTTTCACGAGGCCATCGAACTTGGTTACGTCAACGTAGGTCATGCCTATGCCTTTCTGTCGTGATCATGTTATTTGCTCCACAGCCAATCGAGCTTGATGCCGTCAGATGGTATCTCGCTTTCCTTCACCAATTTGGTTCGTGCGCTGCGGTCTGTGGACCATACACCGTAGTGCGGGGCGATTGCGCAACCGAGCAAGTTCTCTGTGCGGAAATCAACGCTGTCGCCGTTATCGCGCAGGATGATCACCTTGTGATAGTGGTTCGGGTAGTTCGAGCTTGTGGTGTAAGCGACCTCCCCCTCTTCAAACTTGGGTTTGGGCTTACCGAAGATGCGGTCGTGAATTTCCTTGGCCGTTTCCATGTCTGGTCTCCTGCGGGGGCCCGAAGGCCCCCTCCCCTATTAGAAGTTGAAGTCATGAAAGGCGTGGCGACCGGCGTAGGCGTTGCCACCACCCTCGAAGGTGCGCGTGCCGGACTTCTTCCACTTGCGACGCTCGTTGCCTTCTTCATCGGCCCAGCGGCGCAGGCTGATCTTAATCTCGTAGCCCTCTGGGTCAGCTTCGTAGCTGTAGCTCTGAACGTGCTGGTTATCGCAGTGAGCGGCGAAGCCACCGGGAATGAAGTTGAGTTCTTCACGGTTGAGAAGCTCGGCCTTGTCGCGGCGCAGCGTGATGGTGGTCGGCGTCTTCTTGACGATAGTGTAAGCGTGAACGTCAGACCAGACCGAAACCGATACGCCTTCACCTACGTTGAGGGCTGCGATGGCGTCTGCGTCGTTGTTGATCTCTGCGGTGCGTTCTGCGGTATAAGTCATTGTCAGTCTCCTTGTTGTGGGGCCGTAACCCCGTTGACCAATTCTCTTTGAACGATATCGCATCACCTTGCAAGGGGATAATTGCATTATTTAGTATTTTTTTTGACCGCCTTCACCTCAATCCGCTCCCCGTTGTTTCGACGGAGCTTATCCATCTTCACCATTGTCAGGAGGGACAGACCGAACTTTTCTGCCACCTCCTCCTTCTTGGCCTTTGGCTTAGCGAGTTCTGCCTGTATTTTCTCCACCATTTGCAGCGTGAGCCTTTTAGTCACTGAGCTGCTCCAACTCTCTGATTGCCCAGTTTATGCCTTGGATCTCAACGCCCATGTCATGCAGGCCGTGAGCATCCTTGGCGTGAAGAAACACTTCTGCCATTTCCCAGCAGACGCGCACCCTGTCTTGCAGGGCGGAGATACGCTGGGCTTTAGTCATTTTGTTTCCTTCATGGCATCGCGTGCCTTTTTCAACGCAAGCGCTGCATGCCCAACAAATTCAGGATGACCGTTTTCAAGAGCCATCTCTAGATAATCCTCAAGAAATGGAATGACATATGCCAAAGTCACACGTAGCAGTTCCACCTTCTTCTTATTTCCCTTAGCCATTGGTCTGCTCCCATAGGCGGTCCAGAACAACCGAGTAGGGTTCCTCTTCGGCATCCCACTGGTCTTCGATCTGGTCCATCAGGTCAAAGAAATCGCCGGTCTCTTCTATACCCACAAAGCATTTGGTTAAGCCCAGCTTGTGGTTCACGAACGTGGTTGTGCTCAAACCAGCGTCGATGGTGTAGTTATCAAAACGGATCATGCGTACCTCCTGTGGGCCATCGGCCCTGTTGATCTGTTATCTTTGGCAGACATTTATTCCCCTTGCAATGGGGTTTCGTAATTATTTCTTAGGTGCTGACGAACCAACTCCCCTCGATCCCACTGACCAGAGCGGATGCCAGCCTGCACGATCATGCTGAAGGGTCGGCCCTCCTCTTCACGCTGGGCGATCAGGGCTTCACGGGCATGCTTCATTCGAGGGTCTTCAATCATTGTATGGCATCCAATTCATCTGGTCTGGTTACGATAATAGCCCAGCGGCCGTCACAAAAGGGAACCGTCAAATGCAGATGCCCCTCCACGTAGGCCATATCATCCCATTCGTCTGCCTCGGCCTGCTCTAGCCGTGCTATGAACTCAAAGATGACCTCGCCGAGCTGTGTGGGTGTCATAGCCACCTTTCCTCAATGTAGTCAGCCACCAGTTCGATCACTTGGCAATTGGCCTCTGTGGCAGCCAGATTGATCTTGGGTGTGTCCATGGCCTTACAAACGGCAAGGAATGCCTCTTCCCTGAGATCTGCGACGATCTGATTAATCAGGGCCTGCCGATCCATCACCTCAATCATTCTGCGCAAATCCCATCCACGACGCCATCCATGATGCTGTCTGGGATAGGCATCTCCCACTGCTTCTTGAGGCGGTCGTCCATGTTGGTGGATGAGCCGTTAGCTTCGTAAAAGGTTAGGCGCAGATCCATGTACATTTTGCTGTCGCACTTAACAGCCGCAAACCCAGTGGCCCACTCTCTTTTCGGCAGGCTGATGCGATACCACGCCCCGATGGCGTCACTGCCACGCTTGATGGTGTCGAGATCAATCCACGCCTTTGTCTCGCCGTTCTCGGCCACGAGCCTCCATGTGGCGGCATCAGCCGAAGAGGGCATGGTCAGGGCGATCAGGAAGAGGATCTTCTTCATATCAGAGTGCTTTGCCACAGGACCGATACCCTTCCGTTAGAGCTTTGTGCTCGCTTATAGCCGGCCGCCTCCACAATCTCTCCTCTTTCGGCAGCTTTTGCAATATGCCCCCACGCCCTCTGGTCGGGTGCTGCCGGCAGTTCTGGGTTGGCCTTGCGGACCTCTTCTGTCGTAAAAGACTTATGCTCGCGTGCGTACTTGACGAAGGCCTGATAAGCGGCCGCCTTCCATTCGTCCCCGGCACGGTCTGCGGCCTGCTTGGCGCGCTCTAATCCAACCTCGATCATAATTCACCCTTTGCTTTAATTAGACCTATGTAGGTGTTATCCCCCAAAATCCCGGCATACACCTTGCCCTCAAACTGCTCGGCTATCGTCATTTTACTGTACACCTTGCCAGTTTTAAAAATGGCTTTCGCCAATTTGCGAGACCCCTCAATGAGGTTTTCGTTTGGATCTTTGGGGGATTGGCTGCCCTTCTTACTCGCCATGTTTCAGGGTCCGCATCGACTTCTTGAAACGTCCCTTCTCATCGCGGTCTGTCAGCGTTGAGTATTCCTCAACCAGTGCGTCGTACTTCTTGCCGGCAGAGTACGCCTTGATGGCATAGCCAGCGGCAAAGGCGATTGCTCCAATAACAACTTCCGTCATGCTACCTTCCTTCCTATACGTTCGGCTGCGCGTTGACGCAGGCTTTCTATGCGTGTTCCCCGGCACCCAGATGCCAAGTCGTACTCACGCGACAACATGGTGAGCTCATGATCCAGAGCTCTCATTTCGACCTTCAGGCGGTCGTATTTTGCAAAGGCTTTAGAAGCCCTCTTCAAAATATCCGTCACCCTCGTTCTCCTTAAACAAGTCGTCTTCAATCCAAACAAAGCCAGCCAGCATTGCCTCGATGGCGACTGAGATCGGGCCAGAGACGGGTAGCTCACCGCTCTCCATGCGACGCACAGTCCTATATCCATTGGTTTCCGATAGGCGCAGGGCGTCCGCCATCTGACGGACCGTCATGTCTAACTTCTTGCGTGCTGCCTTAAATTCTTCTGCGGTCACAAAGCCATCCTAACAGCCATGTAGACCATGATAGCCACACCAATCAGCGCAACAACCTTCATGAGGGTGTCGGTAGGCTGACCAATCTCATTCTCAACCACGACGTAGGGCGGCTTCACAGCGTCAAAGACCTTCTGACGAATATCGACAGCGCGCTTGAGACCAATCCCTTTAACGTCGCGGACCATGTCACTTGGCTCAGCGTCGAGGATGTCTCCGGCCGTTTCGTAACCTGCGCGAGACAGGTCATCCAGCAAATAGCTTTTTGGCATGATGGCTTTGAGCGGGATGGCCCGCCAGATTTTATCGTTAGTCATAGTCATTGTGCTCCCAGTGAAATTACGTCGTATTGAATTGCTCGGCCATTGTGCAGCTTGCCGCGATCAGCAGCCTCCAACTCCATGGCGAGGCAGACACCATCGGACCAAGTTTCCGAGTGAGCGACAGTGGCGATCCACTCGGTCTTGCCGTTTATGTCGATGGCTGTGTGCTTGATGATTTCAAACTTGATCATGTTAGATCGCCTCCACTTTGCAGCCGTGCGCCAAAAGGTTGGCTTTGGCTTCGCGGATCGTGCTGTGGCAGAAGGTCACGCCGTTCTGCTCGCCATTGTGGAAGTCAGGGATTTCGAGGTCGTGGCGATCAAACTCCCACGTGCTGCCGCACGGCCATGTAGCGCGATACTGGCGCGCCTTGCGTACAGGGCTGCGGCGCGTGATGGCAAAGATGTCGTCTGCAAAGTTGTTAATGGTAGTCATGTCAAACCTCCTTGGTGGGCATCATTGCCCGCTGACAATCCCCGTCTAAGAGGATAATAAAACATCGTCAACTATTTTTTTTCATTGGTCAGTGACGGCTGATAACGGACGATGTCCCAGTCGCTCTCGAAGTCGAAGGGCTTCCAGCGCCACTTGCCGGGCTCTTGGTTGCGGCGCGTCTGGCCATTGCGGAACATGATGTCCACGAACTCAAGGTTAGGAGCCCTCCCCCTGTTGGCTGGCAATGCTATGCCTTTCGGTCCACGAAATGGGTAAACGTGCCGTCCGAGTTCTCCCGACGGTTGACGAAGTACGGCCGGCCGCTGGCGATCACCCAGTTCATTTTGTTTGCCTCCTCGCAGTGCTTGTAGAGCATATCAACTCCGTAGCGAGCGTTCTGGGCCTCACCCATCGTCTTCTTCAATGCGTTAGTCATTTAACAAGCCCTCTACTTTCATGATGCGTTCACCGATCCAGCGCATGACTGGCACGGCCATTGAGTTACCTAAAGCCTTATAGCGCGGCCCGTCTGGGCAGTCCTCCGCGCCCTTCTTGCGCCACGGGATGGCCGTGAAGTTGTCGGGGAAGCCTTGCAACCGCTCGCACTCAACGGGGGTCAGACGGCGGACAGTGGACTGTTGCTGCGCAAACAGGCTGCCGTTCGTTGCGCTTGCGTTGCCGTTCCACTTTGTGCCGTAGGCTGCGGTCAGACAGTCTGCCGTTGGCTGGAACGCTTCACTGGGCACCATGACTGCGTATCGATCCGCGCCAGTGCTGAGGGTGGGGCTTTGCTCTTCGCTCAATCCGATGGTCCGCGCCTTCGCGCCCATCTTCCAATCAAACGCCACGGCGGGCTGCTGGCCACCACCATCCCCGCCTTTACGCAGTGTCGGGCTGGCGACAGGTTGAGCAACGTAATCTCCACCCTGATTTCCGCCAACTGGGCCGCCTGCCATCAATGGTTGCGCCACCTCAGTCTCGCGGGCCTTGTAATCCTTGCCGCTGTTCATGGGCATAATTGAATAGGCTATCGCCTGCGTAACGGGACGAGCCTCTAAAGTGTAAGCAGCATCATCATCACGAAACCCGGCTCCATCGGGGCCAGCGTTGGGGTTCTCACAAACTGCCCGCTCTTGGATGGCATAAGTGACGTGCATATGGCTGCTTTTGCTCATCGTTGGCGCAGGCATACCATCCTCAGCCTTTGAGCGATTGGTCTTGGATGTAATTTGCGCAAGGTCAAACGGCACGATGTGTCCCTGCTCTGCGTCCTGCACAGACCGTGATCTTCCTGTTCTAGCGCATAACGAACCAACGCTTTCACCAACCTGCGGATTGTGTTCGGTTATATCTCCGAAGAACCCGCTACACTGGTTAGCGCCGACCGTAAGGGTGTCGGAAGTTCTTTCCCCCTTTTTTCGGCTCGGCGCAGAATGCCCTTGCAAGCTGTGGCGCTCAAAAAGAACCGCTGCGGCACTGGCTGCGTCTCCAAGACATCCGACAACGAACACACGGCGGCGCCTCTGGGCCACTCCAAAGTACTGAGCGTCAAGCACTCTGTAGGCGAACCCATACCCGAGTTCGACCAAGCCCCCGAGTATGGAACCAAAGTCCCGTCCTCCATTTGACGACAAGACGCCGGGGACGTTCTCCCAAACCACCCATCTGGGCCGTTTTCTCTGAGCAAGTTTAAGAAACTCAAGCGCCAAGTTGCCACGGTCATCGTCCAAGCCTCCTCTGAGGCCAGCGACTGAGAAGGATTGGCAGGGGGTTCCTCCGACAAGAAGGTCAATTGCTCCATAGTCATCTTCTCCAATAGTTGTGAAATCTCCGTGTAGCGGCACGTCAGGATAATGGTGAGATAGGACAGCGCGTGGGAACGGCTCAATCTCACTGAAGAAAGCTGCCTCCCAGCCAAGGGGATGCCACGCAGCGGTCGCGGCCTCAATCCCAGAGCAAACGCTGCCGTACCTAATCATTGTAATTGCCCTCCAGTATCTTTTGGAAATTAGCCTTCTTGAACACCCAGTCAAACGTGCACCCGCGCCAGCCGTTATCGCCGCGCAAGAACGGGCTCCGCTCGATGCTGTTGAACACCGCCACAAAGTCCTCAAGCTTGTATTGGGCCATCCGAGCCTTCAGCAGTGCACGCCGCTCCGGTGTCAGGTCACGAACCTTTGGCTTGCCAAGCTTGACTGCAACCTCATTCCAGACCTCAACAACATCCTTCGGGTCGAACGTGTCTGAAACCTCGGTTTCGGACATACACTCGTTAGAGTGTATAATATCTTGGTTAGTGGTTAGTGGTTTATGGTTAGTGGTTAGGCTTTGTTTGGGTTCCTTTTGGGTTACCTCTGGCAAAGGCTTGGGTTTTTCTGGGATGGCTTTGGTATCAGTTTCGGATGCCGACGGGTTGGCTTTGGGGCGGCCACCGCGCTTGCCGTTCTCGCGCTGTTTCTCAAGAAACTTGCGGTAATTGTCGATCTCAGCGTCGCACCGATCATGCGCCCAGCGGTCATCCTCTGCGAGGCAGAAGAAGTCTTGAAGCACCTGAGTGACCTCTTGCACATGGTCGCGCATGCCGATCTGACGAGCCACGTCGGCCTCATCGCCAAACAGCTTCCCGTCGCGCAGGTAGTAGAGATCGAGCAGCCGACGATAGGCCAGATCCTCCATCAGTGAGAGGTGGCGCGTGTGGCTGGCGTAGTCGCCAATGTTGAATTGGAAATAGTGCATTGTCAGGCCTCCGCGTCTTGCACGCAAAGGGACAACTGGGTATAACTCGTCATATCAATGCCTCCTCTTCAGGCGTTGTATCGGGGTGGGACCGCCGCAACTCGGTCTCACCCCCAAACCTTAACTCAAGCGTAAATCTTCCGCAAGGCCTCCGGTGAGACCTTTGACTTGGCACGCAGACCAAGGTGGTGACGCACGCTCGTGTGATCCAATTCTAGGATGTGGGCGATCGTGTACGGATCATAGTCATACCTAAAGAAAAGCAGGGCTATGAACTCCTTTCGGGCCTCCACGATGTGCTTCAATCGGCTCTTGCCGAACACCTCTTCTGCGGAAACTTTATGCTTCCTACGCACGCGATCCATGGCAGGCTTGACCCCCTTGGGCATGATCAGCCCCTTGGGCACCTTGATCGGCATGGCGAGGAACTCTTCCAAAGTCATTTACGTCTCCAAGAAGGTTAAGTGGGGATAAAGTGCCTTGAAGATGGCCTTGCGCAGGACGTAGTCAGAGGTCTTGAACCCCTTCACGTCCTCGCACACGTTCTTATCGCCCTCAAAATACTGGAAGTCCGGCCGCATCCCAACACGCCTGCCGTTCTCGTGCTTGATCTGCCGGCCGTCGATCTCGAAGAAGAACTGCGGCTGCACCACTAGGTGGGTGATATGACCCGCCCGCTCTAGTAGATGCAGCTCGTTGCAGCGCTTGGCCTCCTTGATGCTGTCATGGGTGTGGCCATGCAGACAGTCAGCCTTCTTAGCCCCGTACTTATGCCTTCTCATTGATCAGGTCATCCAAAGCACGGCGCACTTTGACGTAGTTCTCCAGCGTCGGAGAGGCCTTCTCATTGCGCCACAGGCTGAGAACATTCTTCCCAATCCCAGAGCGCTCAGCAATGTGCCACGCCTTGATATTGTGCATTGCAGCATCTGCATAAATCCTGCTGATGAGTAGCTTCACGTCTTCGTTCATAAATCCTCCTTGTCACAGCGCCATATACGCGCGTTTCACCGCATTGCAATTTTTTTCTTGACTGACGTGATGATTGGATTATTTTGGCCGCCTCAAACAATCAGAACTGGAGACCTTTGTGAACGTATATCAGAAGCTCAACAATGCGCGCATGATGGTGCATGCGCAGCCCCTGAAGAAGACCGGAAAGAACACCTTTGCGGGTTACGAATACTGGGAACTTAGCGACTATCTGCCGCAGTCATTGATCGCCTGCGAAGAGGTTGGCCTGTGCCCGATCATCTCGTTCGACAATGAGATTGCAACGATGCGATTGGTGGACGTCGATACGGGAGAGGAGATCGTGATCACCTCGCCTATGGGATCGGCTGCATTGAAGGGCTGCCATGAAGTCCAGAACATCGGCGCAGTGGAGACCTACCAGTCTCGCTACCTCTGGCAGACTGCCATGCAGATCATAGAGCGTGACGTGCTCGAAGCTACCACTGGCCGCGATGCGCCTGAGAAGAAGCTTGCGACTGATGCACAGCTTGCTGAGTTGACCACCATGATTGAGGTGACCTCCACCGACGTTGCGTCCCTCTGCCGCTTCTACAAGGTTGATGCCTTGAGCAAATTGTCCACGGATCAGGCCGCGCACGCGATTGCAGCCGTCAAGAAGAAGGTGAAGTAACATGATTGAGCAGAACACGCCTGAGTGGCATCAAGCCCGCTGTGGTTCCTTGGGAGCCTCTGCCGTCCATGACGCCCTAGCCAAGACCAAGTCTGGCTGGGGAGCGGGTCGAGCCAATGCAAAGGCCCGCATCGTTCTAGAGCGCCTCACAGGGACGCCGCAGGAAAGCTTCACCAACGCTGCTATGCAGTGGGGCCATGATCAGGAGGACAACGCAGCCAACGCCTACGCCTTCCTGACAGGCAATCCGGTTGAAGTGTGCGGTATCTATAAGCACCCGACCATTGAGGGCACACACGCCTCTCCTGACCGCCTTGTGGGCGACGATGGGCTGGTGGAGATCAAGTGCCCCAACAGCGCAACGCATTTGGACACGCTGCTGACCAAGAAGGTGCCGGCCAAGTACATCACTCAGATGCAGTGGCAGATGGCTGTCACCGGCCGTAAGTGGTGCGACTTTGTGTCCTATGACCCGCGCTTCCCTGAAGAGCATCAGGTCTTCACCCAGCGCGTTGAGCGTGACGATGCCCGGATTGCGGAGCTTGAAAAGGATGTGGCTGAGTTCCTTGCGGAAGCAGAGGCCGATCTAAAGGCTCTCAATGAAGGTTAATCACAAGAGGATTAAGCCGAAGGCGGGGGCAGCGCCGACGGCTGAGGAGCGGCGTTTCTGGGATTGGTTGGCGGAATGCGCTTGCCTAGCCTGTGGACGCCGCCCCGTTACCCTCCATCATGTGACCAGCGATGGTTACAAGCGTATCGCCCGAAGCCATAAGAGGGTCGCCCCACTCTGCGCCATGCACCACCTAATCCAGCACGGCCCTACCATCTCGGTAGAGGCATTGGGTCACAAGGGGTTCACTGAGCGCTGGGGGGTCGATCTACTGGCCGAAGCCGAGCAGCTCTGGGAGCAGTGGAATGAAGAGTGTAACTCTAAAGACCAAGGCGCAGCGTGATTATGCCAAGCAGCTCATTGACGAAGCCCCGGATAACTATGTGGTGTCGTTCAAGGAGCGCACGCGCAGTCTCGACCAGAATGCCCTCATGTGGGCGCTCTTGGAAGATATTGCGTCGGCAAAGCCTAATGGCCGGGATATGGACAAGGACACATGGAAAGCCGTGTTCCTGTTCGAGATCGGCATCAAATCACGCTTCCAGCCAAGCCTTAGCGGGGAGGGCATGGTCGTGATCCCCTCCAAGTCATCAACCCTATCTGTCAGCCAATTCTCCGAGCTGATCGAGTGTATCTATGCGTACGGAGCAACCAACGGCATCGTGTGGCGAGACTACACGCATGGCCTTATCGAAGAAAGAAACAAGAAATGAGCGAACAAGTTAGCGCGGATGAATTGCGCCTGCTGATTGAGCGGATCGAGACGCTAGAGGCTGAAAAGCAGGGCATCGCCGACGACGTAAAGGACACGTACAGCGAGGCCAAGTCTCGTGGTTACGACACAAAGATCATGCGCCAGATCGTCCGCCTGCGGAAGATGGAGGCACACGCACGTCAGGAAGCAGATCTGCTTCTGGACACCTATCGTTCAGCACTGGGGATTTGACATGCAGGTAATGACAATCAGAGGAAACATCGGCAAGGACGGCGTCATCAAGGACGTGCGCGGCCGGGACGTGCTGTCGTTCTCAGTCGGCGTGAAGCAGGGCTTTGGGGACAACACGAGCACCAATTGGTATCGCGTGCAGGTTTGGGGCAAGCTTGCTCAGACCCTGCTTCCCAAGGCCGTCAAAGGCGTGGGCGTGATTGCGATCGGTGATTTGAAGATCGGGGACTACCAAGGCAAGCCCAGCTTTGACATTGACGCTACCAAGGTTGAGTTTATTGGCGCGCCAAAGGCGGAGGCCAAGCCTGCATATCAGCAGCCTAGCTTTGTAGAAGATCTGAACGACGACGTACCGTTTTAAGGGAGGGTGACATGGGGTGGTGGAGCATCTTTGAGAACGAAAAGCGGCTGAAGGATTTGAATGAAGAGCTTAACCTTTGCGCGGAGCACCGCAAACAAGGCTCGGCTGAAATCCAGAAGCTTCAGATCATCAACGCTGCGCTTAGGCGTGAGAATGAGATCCTTCGCAGAGACATCCACCACCTCATGGCTGATATACAGCCCAGAGACGCTAAAACGGGGCGTATGCTACCAAAGGTGAAACATGCAGACTGACACTGACACAGCCCTTCTGGAGACCCTCAAAAAGGGTGAGGCCAGCCATGACGTGCTTATGGCCGCTCACGATCGGCTCACAGAACTACTGAGGCAGAAGGGCGACATGTTCAAACAGCTCGTTGAGCAATTGAACGAGATCGACGCCCTGAAAGACCAGTTAAAAAAGAATTAACATTTTTCCCTTTACAAGGTGAAAAGCATCTGCCATATCGGACTGGTCAACGGGGCTGCGGCCCCACAACAGGAGACAAGAGATGGAACTGTTTTTTGATTATCGTGATGATCTGGTGGATCTGGGTCGGGATGAAGACGGCGAAGTTGTCGTCGGTCGTTCGTTTTACGTAGTGGCTGAAGACGATGCCGGTCATCGTTGGGCTCATTCTCATTCGTTTCTGGATCACGTTCGTGCTGTTGATGAAGATGGCGCTCGTTATTGGGCTCGTCGCTCTTTTGCTGAAGTAGAAGATGCAGCAGTTCGTCTTCGTGATCGTATCGCCGCTCACGTGGCTGCCGGTGGTCGTTTGGACGCATCTCTTTGGGTCGAGATTGATCCAGCTTACGGTTCAGCGGCTTATCAGGAGCTGGACGCAGTCGGTTATTTCGGAGCGCGTGAGCGTCATCAGGCCCGCGAAGCAGGCGAAGCGGTTCCTTTCGATCAAGCTATCGACGTTCATTTTGCTTAATCCAATGGGGCTTCGGCCCCACCCTTTTGGAGGATGTCATGGTTAGAGCAGCATCATATTACGACTATCGCAGTGGCCAGTACGCCGTTCTTGTGATCGAAAACATCGGCAACGGCACTCGTGAGCAAGTTGATGAAATCGTCATCCCACGCGGCAAGCGCTCAGCTCGCAAGTGGGCCAAGGATCTCAACGCAACGCCGTGGAACTTCTGATGTACGTGATCTGGGGACGCAAGGCCAACGGCAACGCCGTCAAGTGCTTCACATGGCGCGGAGAGGCCTCACAGGGCGTCCAGAGGGCCTACAGAGAGGCTAAGGACTGGGACTATGATCTGGCCTATTGCTGGGCTGAGGAGGTGCTATGAAGGGCAAACAACGGTTTAACGCTGGGCCATTTGAGGATGCGCTGCAAATGCCCATCCCCGAAATGGTTACACGTCGTATTTCTCAGAAAGCTCTTCCAGCTCAACCGGTCCGCCCTGAGCCATCAAAGGCATCTCGCCCTTGAGCATCTTTTCCATGACGATCTCAGGGTCAACGCCAAGGCGATCAGCGGTGTATTTGATGCGGGCCTCAAACGTCTTCAGGAAGGGTTCTGCGACCGATCCAAGGCCTGTATCCTCTCCGCCGCCAACCCACATTGACGCCTGATACTGAGCGGGTGACATTCCAAGCTTCTTTGCTTGGTCCTGTTGCCAGCCCTCATAGTAACCATATTCGTTTTCATTAGGCATTGATGCCCAGAAATTGGGGCGCGCAACAGCCTCATCCATTGAGATGGAGCCAGACTTGAGCCAATCCTGAGGGCGATACGTTACCTTTGGCTTTGAGCGATCAAGCTTGCTTGTAAACGCATCAATGTCAGAGCCCTGCATGTTGGGATACTGCTCAAGCAGGTCCGAAATGATCTTCTGACGATCATTGTTCTCAGGCTTGATCAACTCATCAAACGATGTGGCAAGGAAGCGCGGATCTTGGCTGATGATGCCCGGCAAACGGAAATTGTGCGTGTCAATCGTGGCGACCTGCTGGTTGCCCTGTAGGTTGCTGGAGAAACTTGCGGGCTTCGGGTTGTCAAAGATGTTCCAGCCACCCTCTTCCGCAATGTTACGGGCGTGTTTGACGTGGCTTTCCTGTGCAACAGACCCATACCCCTTAGCGGGCTTGTCTGGCACTGGGATGCCGTTTTTCAGCAAATAGTTGTAGTAGGATGCCATGCGAATGTTGTCTTGCACCTTGGCACGAGGGCTGGTGGCAGCAACAATGTCCATCAGGCGTGAGTATTCATCTGGGGCACGGCTTTCACCGACAGAAGAAACTAGACGGCGATAGAGAGGGTCGGTGTTGTACCATTCAAGGCCGCCCCGCTCTGCGCCGCGCTCCACGGTCTCATTAATGCCACGCGCCACATCTTCGCTGGCCAAAGCGTCCACAATGCGCGCAGAGGGACCGCGAGGTGCTTGGTAACGCTCAATCTGAAACTGGGGAACGTCCGGCACTTGGCGCAAAGCGCTGTAATCGAACATAGTGCCAAGATTGTCTTCATTGGCGGCCCGCCAATCAGAAAAAGACGGCGCACCCTTTTGCTTAGAAGATGTCGCAGCAAATACGTCAGCCGCCAAATCGCGGTTCGTGCCAGCGCCAGTCTTCAAATAAGCAGGCGCTTCGACTTTGGGTGCTGGGGCTTTAACTGGCTTCTTTTTCGGCGGAGCAGCCTTTTGTGGAGTGGCCTTTTGTGGAGCAGCTTTAGGCGGAGCGGCTTTAGGCGGTTCTACCTTTTTAGCTTCTCGCTGCACGGCTTTGCGGATCGTGGCCTCGTCAGCCTGATCGCCAAGGGTGTCCATGACCTGCTTAACCAGCGGTCGGCCAAAGTCCTTGTAAAGCTGACTTACGAACTTTGACAGACTGCTCATTTCTTCTTGCCCCGCTTAACGGCCATGCCGCCCTTCTTATACTGTTTTGCGGGCCTTTTCACCCGAAAGTTGCTGACCGCGTCCTTGGCCTTTTTAGCGTACTTTCCGACCCGGTTCATAACGCCATAGGTCAGGCCACCCAGAATGCCCTCTTCGACCATGCTGCGGGGAAGATCAGCCATACCCTCAGCCTCACCGGCACCGTACAGAGCGCCCATGGCGACCTCAGGGGCGTATTTAGCTAGGCGGGGAGCTTTAGCTGCCAGTTGCGCCACGCGGGCTGCTCCTACACCGGGGATAAGGCTGGGCACGATAGAGCCAAGCGCTTCATATCCAAAGGCTCCGTAGGGGTCTGCCTCCTCATACGCCTTCATCTCACGACGGATGCGCGCAACCTCACGGGAGTAGGCAGACGGATCTCGCTGAGCCAGCGCACGCAAGCCAGCTTCAATCTCATCGCCAAAAGCGAAGGTCGCCCCTTTTATGCCAGCGCGAAATCTGTCTCTGTTTGTGGTTTCGGGCATGGTTTCTTCCTACGGCCTGTCGCCAGTTTCAAATTCATAGATACCCTGCGCAACCCTTCTTATGCGGTCAGGCGGGATCTTATCGTTAGGTCCAATCCCAGCCTTATCCGCTACGTGCTTGACGTAGTTGTTAAAGGCCTCAGGATCATTGGCAGCGTTTGTTGGGCTCAGCCAGCCTTCGATCAGAGAGTAGGGCGTGTTCTGACCCTTTTTGATCTTGTTGATGATCAGGGTCATCTTAGCTTCTTTGCCAGCCGACATAGTGTCAAACTTGGCAAACGGGATGCCCTGCTCATTCTTGCCCTCACCCGGCCCAATGTAACCCGGCAGCTTTTTGGTCCATGAAGAAACGATCAGGTTGCCGGGGTTGTTGTTACGTTCCCCAACAGAGGCTTTGCCATCGCTAAAAGGGGCGTTGCCTTCTTCAGCTTCCTCCTGTGCAGCAGGGAGAGCAGGCGTAAGGCCATTGGCCTCTTGCGGCGCTTCTTCTACTAGAGGCTTCTCGATGCTGACAGATGGCGGCATTTGCAGAGAGCGATCTTCGACAGCGGCTGGGGCAGTTGCGCCAACGGCTGCCGCACCACGTCCTGAAAGAACGTCTTCAACCTTAATGTTACGAGCAGCAATCGCCTCGGCTTGGCGATATTCTTCCAACAAACCACGAAGCTTTTGAGGATCGGAAGTGCGCAAAGCTTGAGCAAGCTTGGTGTAGACCTTTTCGCTCATTTTAGAGCCCGGAACTTTGCTGGCCAGCCACATGCCAAGGCGCGCCAAGTTACCCGGCGATGTCGGGTTCAGAACCGCGCTCACAACCGTATCAAAATCGCCCGTCGCAATTGAGTTATCCAGCGAAGCGAGATCCTGCGCAAGTGGCGTGGTGGGCGAGCCGCCAAGCGTCTTTGAGGTGCGCTCAAACAGCTCCGCCTCACGCTTCAATGCCGCATCAAGCACACGGAACTGCTCTTTTGGCAAAACCGTGCGAAGCTTTTCACGATTACCCTTTGCCATGATTTCCTTGGCAAAGTTGCGAGAGCGTGCCGTGTCTTCAGTTGGCTCAATAATTCTCTGCATCAGGCCAGTACGGAAGGCCTCCTTTTCAGCCTCCGACATCTTGCCAAACGCTTTCTGGACCTCTTGCGGGCGCACAGAGCGAGACATTGCGTCTCGACCATTTTCTAGCGCTTTGCGCACCTCAAGGTCGCCAGCATACATCCTGCGTGCCTGACGATACTCAGGGACAATCTTGTCCAGACGGTCAAGGATTTGGTCGCGCGTATCTTTCAATTTCTCCGCACGACCACCATCACCAGCCTTGTACAGGGCAGTAATTTCTTCATCCAATACGCGCTTGATGCTGTGCAATGTGCGGACATCAGGAACAATATCACCCGTCGGACGCAGACCAACCAAAGTGCCAGCCTCATCAAGGACAGGCTCCATCTCCATCTTGAGCATATATTTAGACGGATCTTCGCCACGCGCAGCCGCATTATTTGCAGCTATATCAGCGGTTTCCTTAGCTTTCTTCAGTGCGCCAGCAACGCCGGGGTTCTTCAAAAGCGTCTGGATCGTCGGATCTTTGACCGCGCCAAAGGCAAAAGATTTCTCATAACCCTCTTCACCGATTTTGCGCAGACGGTCAGTGACAGCATCTTGTGCCGTAAAATAATCCTGAGCATCAGGGAACGCAGCCCGGACTTGCTCAGTAAAGCGCTCAGGGGCCTCACTTTGACGTTCCGCAAGAGTGCGAACCAATTCCTCGCGGCCCTCATTTGGCTTGGAAATGACAGCCTTCGTCAGGCGAGCCATTTCTGGTGTGGTCATGCCTAATTCCATAGGAACGCCGTACTTCTGACCGCGCTGCATCATGAATGCAATTGTCTCTGGAGATGTGTCACCTAATGCGCGATTGATCTGCTCAGCCGCACCTACAGTAACACGATCAGGCGTTGGCCCAGCACGGCCAAGTCGGCGTAAAACCGCATCCTTACCACGCATCGCCAAACGTCCACCGCCCGGCAACAGGCTACTTACGAGACCACCCGTAATACCTTGCTCAAGAGCCTCAGTGGGGATGTCTCCCATGGTATTCGCAGCGCCAATACCCGAAACAACGCCAGATGACGCACCAACAAGGCCTGATCTCAGCGCAGCGCTTCCAATCTTGCCAATCCCAGTCGCAGCCTGATAGCCACGACCAATAAAGCCAAGGCCGGGAATAAATGTGCCTGCAAGGCCACCACCCAGTTCTAGGCCAAGCGCCTCTCCCGGATTGGCCTTAGCCCATTTGTCGTAGTCGTAATTGATCTGGCCTTTAATCTTATAGTATTCGTCTGCGCTAAGCTCACCAGATAGGAGCATGCGCGTTGCCGCTTCAGCTTCGTCTGCAAAGTCAAAGAGAGCACCCTTAGCAAAGGCTCGCGCACGATTAGCGCCCTCGCCAGCGGTGCCCATTTCCGTCACGATAGGCTTTGTAGGCGCAACCGGGATGTTAACGTCCTCATAGGCGACACGCGGGTTGAGCATGCCGCTCTTTTTGTAAAAGTCTTCGATTTGTTGGACGTTTGATACATTCATGCCATACTTGGAGGCCAAGCTTTGCAATTGAGATGCGTCAAAGCTCTTATTTGCAGCAGCGCTTTTGATGTAAGCAGAAACCTCAGCCTCATAAGCCTTGCGCTTATCGGCATCCGTCATGGGAGTGGCAACAGGCGCTTCAGGAGCGCCCTCACCCTTAGCAGGCTCACCTGTAGAAGGCGCAGAAGAAATGCCGAGATGTTTCTTAACAGTCTGGTCTATCACCTCATCCGGCGTCCCCTCTTCAAACTCTAGAAACGTGCCGTCAGGGAGTTGCGCTTTTATGGTCATTTAATGCGGTTCCCTTGCTTGTCGTAACGGATTGTCTTCGGCGTGCTAGAGGAAGCCCCAGAATAATATCCGCTGCGGATTTTCTCTTCACGATCTTTTGCGCGCTCAATAATGCGCTGAAGCATCGGAATAGCGTTACTCCAGAGGCGCTCACGCGCCGCACGAGGTAAGCTAGAGGAACCCTGAAGCTGAACAAGAAACTCACGCTCTGCGTTGGTAATTGCACCGGGGAAGGTGGTCTTTAATTTACCAATTGCGATTTCCTTGATGAGTGTGTCCATCTCCTGAGCGGCCAAATAGGCAGGATCATCAGAATTAAACAGGCTGCCAATGCCCTTGCGGATACCAGACAGGCTACCCTCAAACGCAGTCGGGCTAAGCTCCATGACTTTCTGAAGCCTGTTCAGCGTGTCTTCAGATGCCGAAATAACATCAGCATTCTCAAACATCATCTTTTGCTCAGTAGACGTAAGTTTGCGCTCTGGAGCCGCCGCAGCAGGCTTGAACTCGCCTGTAGTGTCGTCGATTTGGCCAGCCGTTGCACCATACATAGCCGCTTCTTCAGGAGTAGCAGGGCGCCAATTAGCTTCAGTCGTGAGTGGCTGAAGGCCCTTTGGACCTTTAATGAATTGGCGACCTCCGATGGTCACAACCGTCTCTTCAGCGCCCGGCACCCTTGTCAAAACCTTGTTTGGATCACGCTTGTCAACAACAACGCTTCCCGGAGGCAGAACAAGAGGCTGTGGCCCATAACGAGACTGCAAGTTCTGAAGTGCAATCACGTTCTTAACATCACCCTGCGCCAGAGCCATACGCTGCTTAGCGAGGTTCTGGAGCGCTTCAGTGCGCTCCTCTTCGCCTGTGCGCTTCAACTCACCAAACTTCTGCAAGACAGGCAGGACGTTGCCCATGGTGCCAGAAAAGCCACGAACGCTTGTGGGGGCAAAGAATGCAGACGAAAGGGCTAGAAGCTTTTCAGTCCCACTGGGACCATATCGACGCTCTTTGATTTGTTTTGCCAAATCGTCGTAGTAACGCTGCTGCGCCTGTGAACTAGCAAGGATCGCCCGTGAGATATCTTCAGGCTTAGTCAGGTTCATAGCCGAAAGACCGCCAAGACCCGCATAGGCATCCGCAGCGTCCGCATCAGCGGCAGCGTTGTCTGCGGCATCTTCGTTAGCCACGTTCAGGTCTTCATCTTCCATGTCGCCTCCGTTGATCATCAGATGATACCCGCGCCCTTGAGTTCTTTAATCAACGCAGCGCCACCGGTCAGGGCACCCGCCACCTGAGAAGCCGTTGATGCTGGGTATTCAGGCTTATAGCTTGTCGGCTGGATGCCGTATTCCTGCGTGGCCGTCGGAACAGCGCTAGAAACACCCTGCAACGCGCCAACCATCTGGCTGATCTGCTGCTGCGGGTAAGCCTGACGACGCTCCCATTCAGCACGGGCAAAGTCGAGGTTCTGCTGTGCCAAAGCTTGCTGCTGTGCGCCGATCTGAGACAAGGCACCTGCACCAGTGAGGCCTTGGGTCTGCTGCTGCTGTGCGAGATCTGCCATCTGAGCAGCCGCTGCCATCTGGTTTGCGGTGTCCTGACCGTAATAGCCAGCCGCCTGACCAGTGATGTCAGCCAATTGCCGACCAGCCGCCGACAGCGCACCCTGCTGTTGGAAGCCAAGGCTGCCAGCGGTCTGAGCCAATTCAGCTTGACGCGCAAGATCGGCCTGAGCCAAGCCTGCGGCCTGACCATAGCCCTGCTGCAATGCCTGCGCCTGCTGGGCCGAGACGCCCTCCATCGTGTCACGCAAAGCCCGACCGATCAGTTCAGCCTGACGTGTGCCGCCAAACTGGCCTGCGCTAATCATCTTGTCGCTGATTGCCGGAAGGAGCTGCTCTTGCAGCGTACGTGCGCCCAGTGCGCCAATCCGGCCGACAACAGCCTCCTGATACGGGTTCATGTACTGGTTGATGTTCTGCACTGCCGTCTGGCCAGCCTGCCCCAGATAGGGCTGCGCCATATTCAAACCAGTGGGTTGCGTTCCTTGCAGCGTAAACTGCTTAGCTTCAGCCAGTCCCGGCTGAGCCATGCCGGCGGTAGAGCGGCCAAAAACGTCCTGCGTCTTGGTCGTGGCTGTATTCAGTGCAGGCTGATAACCAAACGCATTCTGACGGGTCGCCTGAAAGCCAGCCTGTTGATCGGGAGCAAAGTCAGCAAAGCGCGGGATCGGCTTGCCAGTGACGTCTACATATTCCTGAAAAGGCTTAGCAGCTACAGCGCGCTGGTTGGACAGAACGTCCATTGCATAGTTGGTGTACCAATCAGGCAAGATCGTCTGCTTGGTAACGTCTGTCAGCGCAGAGCCAGCGGGGATCTCCTGCCCTTCAGCCATGAATGAAGTGGTGTCAACCATTAGATACGTCCTCCAGACATGTACTTCTCAGGGCTCTTAGCATTCACGCTGAACTTACCCTTTGCCAAGTTCTTACCCTTATGTTTACGGACTTTCACCCGCAATTCATCAAGCTTCTTTGCGCCAGCCTTAGACGATCCATCGCCAAGTAAGGCCACCGTTTCAGCATCAATAACATATTCGCCATCGGAAAGCACCGCAGGAATGTCATCTGATCGGCCAGTGCCGGGGCCTTCCACAGCGAAGCTTTCACGCGATGAGCCACGGGAATAACCCATGTCACCACCATGAGACATACCCACGGGTTCCTCAGGGATGCCAGAAACAGCGCGGAAGGTTTCCTCACCCAGTGTACCGGGGCCATAGCCAGCATAGGGAGACGTGGCACGGCTGAGATCAGCACCGGTCGGCATATCCATCGCCGGACCCATACCGTAGCGATACCAGTCGGTGACTGGGCGTGCAGCAAGTGTGCGATCCGCAGCAGTGCCACCAACGCCGCCGACCGTAAACGACCCAGAAGATCCCGCCGTGGGAAGCTTGGCAGAGAAAATGGGGTTGAGAGCATTTTTTGAGGAATAGCGCCCAGCGGAACCACCCCCGCCACCGCCGCCGGCAATGTTGCCGAGCAGGCCGACGCCCAGACCGGCGAGCCTTAGATAGTCGGCGATCTTTTCTGCGTCGGACTTCGGCTCAACGACCTTGTCGGTGAGTTTTGGCCCCGTGCCCGCCAGCGTGCTGGCTACGTCAAGGTTCACGGCGAGGGGCTTGTCCTCGAGGTCAAGGACTTCTTTCTTCGGCGCAGTCACCTTAATCTCGTCGCTAAGGCCAGCGTTAAAGTCCGGCACAACTGGGTTGATGCGGATATTGTCATCTTTGACCGCTGCATCGGCCTTCTGCGCGTTGACGAGGATTTCGGAAGGCATTGTCGTACCGGGTAAGACGGCGAGAGACTTATCCTCGGTCGTCGGTACTTCCTTCTGTGCGTTGACAAGGATTTCGGACGGCGTCGGCCCGTCACCCGAATAACGCGCAGTCGGGATTACGTTGCTGCCGCCAGCAAAAGTTGGCCCTGACAGTCGAGTGCCGGTGACGACCATGGCGGGGTCTACAACAGACGATACGGGGGCAGACGGGTACGCAGGTGGCGTGCCGTTGGCCCACGGAGCGGGCAGCGCGCCGTCTGGGCTGAATGGAATGAGTTTCCCGTTGCTGTCAAAAATACCCGTTTTTGGATCGTTGTACGCCGCGCTGACAAGATCAGGGGCAAACGCGCCCGCTTCGATAATGCTGTTATCAAGACGAGCCATCGCGTTGGAAACATTTCGGTTGATGGTGTCGTTTAGGCTTGGCCCAAGCAACTGGCTGGCGGCGTACTGTCCTGCGCCTGCGGTAACGCCTCCAATCAGCGAGTTTTTAAGGCTTTGGCCTGTCGCGAGGCCACCGCCCGTCGCGCCGATACCCGTGCCGACTGCCCTTGCGGCGTCCGCAGACAAGCCAAGTTTGCTGAGTGGGCCAGTTGCTCCACCGAGAAGCTGCCCACCGGCAGCCGTTGCGCCACCCAAGACAGCGCCCTTGAGGATGTTCTGGCCCTTCAGGCCGGCGCTTACGCCTCCGACGCCTGCGCCCAGTCCGATGGTGCCCAACGTACCCAAGCCTGCCAACGGAGCGCTTGCGCCCATCGTAAGTGGGATCATGGCGATAGGAAGCGCCGTGCCGAGTACGTTACCGATCTCGCCCAGTGTGCTCCTGTTCGCCTTTTCGTGCGCAACCGTTGCGTAGCCAGACATGCCCGGCGTCGCTGCCTGAATGTCCCAGTTGGCCTTGCGGCCACCCGTGTCGGTCAGACCCTGCGCCAGATCGCGCGCCGTCTGAGCCGCCTCATAGCCAACGCCCTCGAACACGACTTGGCCTGTGGCGTTGTCTACAAGGCGCACGGACGTCTGCGGGCTTACCGCAAATGTGTTGCTTGTGCTGGAAATTTGGGAGGTCGGGTTGCCCTTGTTTGACACAGGTGCCGCGAACGTCTGCGTCGGGCCGCCGTAGCGACCGCCAATCAGATCGTACGTGCCGAGATCCGCAAGGGTCGTGCCCTGCGTGGCAGCGCTAAAGGCCGTGTTGCCGTAGCCAGAGCCAGTAATATCTTCGTACGGGTCGGCCATTAACCTTGTCCTTGAAGCATTGGGTAAGCTCTCATCGCCCATTCCCGCCAATCATTAAATTGATATGGGTTAGGCGGGTTGCGCTGCGCAAATGGCTGCGCGCGTACAAAACCAGCGGCCCAAAATTGCCAGTCAGCTTCGTCCTTCAGTTTCCCGAAAGACCAAGCGTCTCCATTCGACAGTATAACCGCGTCTGCCCATTGAAGCAAGGTAAGGCCGCGCGGATCTATCATCCAATGACAGTTCCGTCGCCCGGCTGCGTATGCGCCAAGACCAGACCCATTTGGAAATCTCCCCCAACCGTGTTACTTTCGAAGCGGAAGCGCAGTTCACGGCGCTGCGTCTTGAAGTAAACCACCTGATCTTGCGGCGTCGGTGGCGTCTCGTAGATCGTCATCACGTCGCCGTTAACCTCCGGCGCGCGGGCGTTTGCACGGCCCATGACTTGCACCGTCATGTTGCCAGACTGCACAAAGTCAGGCTCCATCATGAGCACCTGAATGGCCTTGTTCGTCTGCGCCGACACAGGAAGCGACAGGTCCGCCGTCTCAAAGTAAGACTGGATCGGCTGAATGCTCTGCCCGTCGATGGCGTCAGTGCCGACCTCATGCACCCACAGACGATACTGCGGGTCGTCGCTTTCCTCAGTGATGCGGTCGTTACCGTCTTGCGTGATGCGGGTGTCGCCACCTTGGGTGATGCGCGTACCAGTGGGTGTGAGATTAGGCTCAACACCCGTCATGAGCGGCTTGCGGAACACCGTCGGGAACGTGCCAGCCCCACGGCCGCCTTCAGGCAGTGGCGTGTCGTACCAAGTATCCTCGCGGACGTTGTAGATCACGGCGTGATTTGGCTCAGTGCTAGACCCCTTGGGGAAGCACCACCAAATCTCACCGAAGCGCGGAACCTTGATGGCGAACACCTTCTGGCGATACTGATAGTTGAGGTTATCGAAGAAGAAGTTCAGGTTCATGTTGTTCGGAACTTCACGCACGACGCCGTTGAAGCTCAGGAAGCGGTCAGAACCGACCCAGAAGAAGATGCCGTCATACTCAATCACGCTGTTTGCGCTCATGATGGACGACTGCGTGCTGATCGTGTCAAACTGGAAGATTGCATCGCCGCCCACAAAAGAGGCGCGCAGGATGCTGTCAGCCGACCAGAACAGGCCAGACGGTGAGTTGCCGGGGCCGCCGCGCAGAGGCATGCCCTTGACGATCTTCTGGCCCGTGATGTTTGCAGCACCCGCTCCAGAGCCTGTATAATCGGCCGGATCGCCGGGAACAGACCAAGCCACATAGCCGTCGTTGCCGTAAATGAACGTGTACGGCTGCAAGGAAACAACGCCGCCCGTCAGGCTGTAGCCAGTGGGGAGGTTGGTCACCTCGGTCAGCGCGGCAGTGCCGGTCAAGTCGCCGATGAAGAGCTGACCGCCTTCGCTGTTGCAGATGCAGTTCAGGTTCGGCGCGACCTGAGCGATGATCTTGTTGGTGAAGTTGCCAAGGACATCGGTCTCAGTGGCAACGTCAAACTGCCACATATTGCCATCGCTCTGCGTCAGCGAGGTTGGCGTGCGGTCATAAATGATGGACGTGTTGTACGTGCCGTCCATATACAGGCGCTCAATCAGGTTAGCTGAGCCTGCGTGGATGTAGGTGAGCTGGTCCTGAGTGTATGCCTGCAACGCGCGGGGGACGCCGCGCAGATACTTGTTTGCCGAGCGATAGCCCCAGATCTTGCGTGGCAGGCCGCGTTGAAAGCGCACCCACGAGCCGTCAACGTACTGGTCACCCTCAAACTTGGTGCCGTCCCGCTTGATGCCCGGCAGTGATTTAATCTGTACGACGTTGTCTGCCATATCGCTGCCTTACGTGTAATATGCGAACTCGACGGAGCCGCCAGACGGCACGACGAAGTTGTAGGTGGCACCCGGTGTCACAGAGACGCTGGTGTAGGTGGTGGTAGCCGCTGCGTTTCCGGTCTGATTAGGATATGATCCACTCAGGCTTCCGCCGTTAAACGTGTAGCCAAATCCCGTCGTGTTTGCGCCGACAGAACCGTATTCGATGAAATTGGCGCGAGGATACCAATAGCGTAGCCCTTGGCTGTACAATACGTTCCCTGAGGTCGGCGGGCTGCCTTGGCTTGGGTTGTTTTTACTCGTTATGTAATAGCCAGTCAGGTCTTTGCTGTCGAATACCGCCAGTTCCCACGTATCGTCTGACGCAACGTACCAATACATTTGTCTAAGGCCTGCGCTGCCAGCAAAACCACTTGACGGAATGCTGTTGTAGTCCGCTTGGTTCTCCGCGTAAATAGAACCCCAATCTGCGTAAGGCGCGTTGGCGAAGGGGCCCGTGTCTGGGAAAGTTCCGTAGTTGCCAAGAAACGTGCTGGCATAATCGCTAATGCCGTTTTGCCCTTTACCGCGAACATAGACCAAGCTCGTTACCCCAACTGGGCAAGTCCAAGACCCGTTTGACGTAAAGACTTCCTTGCGCGTCGTGGTTCCACTCTCAAGCAACCCAAAGCCGCGCCCCGATGCCGCCCCGCGTGTGATCAGTGTCGGCACTAGACGACCCCTTATGCAAACTGAGCGACAGAAGCGAGGACGGTGAACGTAGCGCTGCCCGTCTTGATGATGGTGTACGTGTACACGTCGATGCTGTTCACGTTGCCAGCAAGCGGAGGCACACCGCCCTGCCACTTAGTCGTGACGCCAGTTGTCGTGCCGTCCACCTGCACAGTGCTGTTGTAGTACGCCGTGCTGCCGTTCGTCACCATGAAGGCGACCGTTACAGCTTGGCCCGTAGACAGTGCTGTGTTCATCGTCGTGCCAGCCGACCAAGTCAGGTTGACCGTCCAGTTCGCCGAGGCGTTGCTCGTGTAATACAGGACCGACTGCGTTGACGGATAAATCGCAATCGTGCCCGTCGCTGCCGTCGCCGACACCGTGACAGGCTCTGCAATGTTGCGGACGATCTCAGCAGGGACTGAGGTTGAGCCCGTGAACGTCTGCGTCGCAGTGAACGTCGTGGCTGTGCCCGGCGCAACGTAATCAGTGCCAGCCGTTGCAGCGCTAAACGCTGACGTTCCAGAGCCTTTAACAAGACCAGTGAGTGTAGCAGCGCCTGTGCCGCCCTGCGCGACGCTGAGAGGCGTCGTAAGGCCTGAGAGCGATGTAATGTCGCTATTAGCCCCAGATGCCGCAGCGCTTAGCGTGGAACGTCCCGCAGCCGCGTTTGCCGCCGTAAACAGCGCGTCACCCGTTGCCGTCGATCCAAGCGTGGTGCGCCCTGACGCAGCGGACGATGCCGTGAACAGCGCAATACCGGTCGCGGTGCCTCCAAGGTTAACGCGGGCGCTTGCCGCCGTCGTTGCGCCAGTGCCGCCCTGTGCGATGGTCAGCGGGAAGGAAACGCCGCCAGTAGATGCAGCAACGACGTTCGTGCCGTCCGAATAGACGATTGCCGCCTCATTTGCGCCGATCTCAACGCCAGTCACCTGCGTCGTCGTGCGGACGGTAAAGGTGTAAGAGCCGGTCGTGTTGTTTGTGATCCAGTATTGCTGGGTCGTGTTCGGAACGACGATTTCCATGTTCGCCGTGAGCACGCCGACAAACGTGTAGGCGATGCGGTTAAGCTCTGCGCCAGACAGCGTGTAAGGGCTTGTCTGTCCGGTGAGGTTGATCGACGTATAGTCAAACGCAAACGTCGCGCTCTGGCCGAAACCAACCGTGTACCAAGTGGTGCCGTCGGTAACGAGCGTGCAGCTATCTTCCAAATTGAGCGTTAGCGTAGACAGATCGTTGATCGTCTCAGACCCAGCCGGATCAATCGTAAGATCGCCTGTGCCGTTGTTGCGCACATTCACAAACCAACCGTTCGTCAACGTGGCGGCGGCGGGCAATGTCAGTGTGCCCAGTGCACCAGTCCAGACATAGGTTGACGCACGATCCGCAGCGCCCAGCGTAAAGTTGGCGCTGAACTCGGTAATCGGCGTCTGCGTGGACAGCGTTGCGCCAGTCGCAAGCAGACCATAGCCAGCCAATGCAGAGGCCTGAGCCTGAGCCGTCGCTGCGCCCATCTGGTAAGTGCGCCATGTGCCAGCGGCAGTCGTATTGCTCGTCAGGTAAAGCTGGTACTGCAAGCCCTGCGCAATCGACACCAGAGTGCCGCCAGCGTTGTTCTTAATCGTGATCGTGCTCGGACCGAGGTTGTTGAACAGCACCGTCTGCCCAGTTGCCGTCTGATCGGCGGGAGGCATGATGATTGAGTAAGCACCCGTCGGCGTGACATCAATGATGCGTGCAACAGGCGTCAGGGTTGTGCCACTCTCAAGAGGCCACTCAAGTTCAGTATCTGCCGTCAGAGAAAGCGCCAGATAGGACACGTCAGACGGATAGATCGTCGATCCGCCGAAGACCTGTGTGTAGGTGTTGGTCATTAGGCCTCCTTACGAACCGCCGAGCGGTCGAGTATCTTGGCGAGGTCTTCGCCGTTGAGCATAGCGGCAGCGCGATCATACATCTGCTGCCAGACAGGGATGCGCTCATCGTTCTTGAGGAACGGCGTTGCCTCCAAAAGCGTGCCGTAGAGCAAGAGCTGCGGTGCGTAATCGGTGAGCCAGTTGGTCTGCACTTCGTCGTCCAGAAGTGGCGGCAGCTCATAATAGAGCACCTCAAATGGGTACGCAGCGTCAGGCGTCGGGGCAATCAGCCAGTTGTTATAGTCGTAATCGCCGTAGAAAATTGGCTGCTCCGTCTGAGACCGATCAGGCCAATAGCTGAGCAGATACTCATAGGCGCGGGTGTACAGAACCTTGCGAGTGTTGTTCTGCGTACCCGTTCCGATGTTCATCGACACGGTATCGCGCCAGCGGTCAGGCTTGGGGTAGACCGACTGGCCGACAGTCAAAGTGCCGGTGACCACGTTGATGAAGCCCTGTATCTTGAGTTCACGCGAGATCCGGCGCTCTGCAAGGTTAATCAGGCGCGGGATTTGCTCGTAAACGACAGGGTCAGACGCATAGGTGTTGCCGCGCTCTAAATAGCGCCGAACGTCCTGTTGGAGCGTCGTGAAGGTCATTGTGGTCGCCATGGCGCAGTCCTACAGCATTTTGTGGCAAAACGCCACGGTCAGGAAAGGTACTCAAACACAAGGCCAGCAACCGCCAGAACGAGAGCGCCAAGGGTCATTTTGCCCTTTGAGATGCCCTTCTTTCCGGCGAGTGGGAGTGTCTTGCCGATCACAGCCTTCGCGCCTTCTTTTGCAGCAGCCTGCTTCAGTTTGTTGAGAATGCTCATGTCTATCTCCTCACGCCCAAGTGGCGTATTTCTTTGTCTTCATGCGACGGTCATCGAGACCGTGCGTGCCGCCATTGATACGCTTTGTCAGTGCAAGGATGGCCGCTTCGTTAATCCCCTTGTCGCAGATGCTCCAAAGCTTGTTCTTGTCGAAAAACCACAGCGCGCTCTCAAAGCAGAGTTCGCCTGCAACGAGGTCTGGATTGTCCATGACGTCTGGCCGACCGATGTAGTCAGCGAACGCTTTGTAGTTGTCATGCCCGGTCAATTGGAGGGCACCCCGGCCCCTGAATTTCCATCCGTCGCCGCTGCTCTCAGGGCCGTTGCCCATGCGATTGGCATAGACGCGGTTGGCGATCTTCTGCGGCTGGCGCTCGTACATGCGCGCCTCCAGATCGGTCTTGAAATACTTGCCGAAGATGCCGCGCAGGCCCTTCGCGCCGTAGTTCAGGTTCTCGCTGAACGCTTTGAAGTTGCCGCTTTCATGCGCCGTTTGAGCAAAGAAATGCGCAGCCCGAGCAGGTGACAGCTTATAGAAAGCCGCAGCCTTCTTGAATGTTCCCGGACCAAACGCACCATCTGCCGTCACTCCGATCTTTTTCTGAAGCTCAACCATGCTCATTTGCCAGCACTCCGCCAGTCAGGAAAGTCATCTTCGTCAACCACGCCGTCACCGTTTGCGTCGTAGCGCAGGTCGTTGCGGTACTTCTCCCACGGGGCGAGATCGTCGTCATCGTCGTCATCTTCAGCCACAGGCTCAGGGGCAGTGGGTTCAACATAGGGAACGACAGGCAAACCCTCAGGCGCAGGTGCGTCAGGCTCAGGTGCAGGTGTCTCCAGTTCCAATGGCTCTTCTGGCGGCGTCTCCTTATCACGCGCATTGGCGTTCAAGCTAAGACCGCCCAGCAGGCCGACGAACGCGCCGACAACTGTGTTGAACGCAGGGCCGATGATCTCAAAGATCTTGTCGTTGCTGACGACGCTGTCCGAGACGAACAGGCCGGCGACCATCGCAATGATGACCACGAGGATCACGCATGCCAGCGTCATCACTGCTGTGCGGATCGTGAACTCAATCGTGTCCTCGATGCCCTCTTGCTTGCTTTCGAATTTATCCCAGAAACTCATCAGTCCCTCCCAGCCAGCGGGTTAGCCAAGGTCTTGGTGATCCGCTCGTCAAGCTGCTTCTCAAGTTCTTTTACACGGCGCTGCTGCTCAACATCCTGAGCACGTAGCTCTTGTATAATAGCACGTTGAGATTGCAATGTCTCCCTCTCTGAAACTTGCGTGCGAGCAGTCACTGCATCGACCGTCTGGCGCGTGCTCATGACGCTGCTGCCGATGCTGCTGGAGAGCGCGGCAAGGTTGTCCGAGAGGTACTTCGTCGTCTCAAGGTTCATCTTGATCATGCGCTCGTTGCTGTCCTGACGCTCCTTCATCTTGTTGAAGTCGTCGCCCATAGACGCATAGGTAGAGGTCACCTCCTGCATGGTCAGGAACTGCTGATAGACCTGAAAGCCAGCCCAGAGCGAGCCAACCACCGTCGATATGGCCGCGAAGATGATGGCGATCTTGCCGCTGCTCAGGCCACCTACGTTAAAGCTGAAGCCACTCTCATCAAACGAGACTTTCGGCTCCTCTTTGTCGTCACTCATATTGGTCCTCCACCATGTCGTCCCAAAGCCGGTCTTGCCCACTCATCATGCGGTACAGCGCCATATTGGCGTCTGGGATGCGACGGTCCTTGTATATGTCCTTCGGCCGGTAAAACGGCATATCAGGTATGCGCGCTTGCGTATATGCTGAGTACCCAACGGGGACCGCCGCCAGTTGCGCCATTGTCTCGCCGTCTTGGCTGTTCACGTCGCCGATGTCAGTAGGGGCACCAGCCGCCATCTCGGCCTGCATCCCAAGCAATTCCATCTGTTGCGCTTGTCCGGCTGGGCTTGTGTCAATCGCCGCCGTCATGACAGGCTCAGATCGAATGGGGGCTTCAGTGGTCACTACCTCAGGCGCTTGAGCAACCTCTTGCGCAGGCTGCCCATCGGTCCACGCAGGCTCATCAGGGGTCGCCATGCCTGTCATCTGCGTCGGGGTAAAGGTTGGCCCTTGCTGGGGCTCAATCCAATACGTCGTGTCAACGGTCTCCGTTGTTGTCTGCTCGCCGTGCATCTCGGCATATTGAGCGTCGGCCTGCGCCATGAAAGCGACGTTTTGAAGCGATGCGTTGAGGACCGTTTCACGTGAAAACGTGTCGGCATCCTCAATAGCCTCGCTCTTGAAGAAGTCCACGTTGCGGTCACGACGGGTCTCAACCGCCACTGTCTGGTCGGGCCCTTGCTGCTCGGCGCGAGCCGCTTCAGCCGCCTTCGCTTCTTCGCCAACCGCTTCTACAGTCTGCGCCACTTCCTCATCAGTGGGGGCATCAGACACACCGCCGGCCGCAAGCGCAGCCAGTTCTGCTGGGTCTAATGGCGGGTCGTTAGCGTCCTCCGCTTGGTTCTCGTCCACCTCTTCGGTCTCTACGATGTCATCGGAGACTATGTCCTCGTCTGGCGTAGCCTCTTCAACTATCACCTCTTCCGCCACAGCTTCTTGCTCAGGTTCGCTTTGCAAAACTTCAGTCTGCGTCTCGGTTGGGTCCGGCGTTACGTCTGGCGCAGGGTCAACCGCATCGGGCACTGGGACAAGAGTAGGCTCTGGCGCACTGGGGACTAAAATGCCTGACTGGTTCTGAAGGTTCTGTACGTTCTGACCGTAAAAAAGTTGCACGTTATCAGTGGCTTCTGGCCCAGTTATGCCGACCGAGACCGTGTGGAACGTGTTCGCCAGCGCGCCAAAGTTAAACTGTATCTTGCCGTCATCGAACAGGCCGATCTCAAATGTGACCCTATTCTGCGTCCCGAACTCTGTCGTGTTATACCAACCAAAGAGCGCCGACGTGTCGGTCATGCGGTAATAGGGGTTGGGGTTGCTAATGAGATCAGTCCAGTAGCCGTAGATGGTGTTGCGCTGCGCCTGATCCATTGGGAGGCCGTCGCAGCAAAGATGCGCCGCACTCTGGAACGACACAAAGCCGTTTGATGATACCCACGCAGAGGTGAATGTCTGCCCGTAATACTGGAACGGGAAGGCAAGTTGCACAAGCTGCGTGCTGTCATCGCCGCCATTTAACTGCGTCATCGTCTGCGGCGAGCCAATGATCTGCGGCGGTATTAAGGCAGGCTCGTACTCCTGCGCTGCAAGAGGTGTGCAGATCAGCGCCGCGAGGAGCGCTTGGGCTTGTTTTCTTCCCATGCCGCTGAAGCCTCCTTGCCGATCTTACCCTCAAACGGACACGGCGTCCCTGCCATCCTCATGGCGTCAAATACGCGCTCATCCTGACAAAGCAGCGACACAGCAGCCACCCGCATACCCATGTCGTACAGCGTCTTGGACAACTTCAAGGCCTCGCAGTTCTTGTCGCGGATCGTCTTACCGCCAGAGATGCCGAGTATCTGCGTCTGGACCGCCCCAGAGATGCCGGTGGTGCAGAGGTCTTGGCTGTACGACATCATGCTTGGCGCAATCGCAGAAGGCGGCGGAGACTTGATGTTCTGGTCGATCACCTGCCGGTTCTCGCTATAGCTTTTGCTGTCGCTCACGTTGACGTTCTGATTGACGTTGGTGTTCTCAGACACCGAGCGGCTGTCGTTGGTGTTCTGGTTCACGTTCGTGCTGACCGAGCGGCTGTCGTTCACGTTGGTGTTGACCGAACGGCTATCGCTGACACTCGTGTTGATGTTGGTGTTCAGGTTCTCGCTGGTCGATATGTTGGTGTTGAGCAACGTGCTCTCGTTGATGTTTCGGTTCTCGCTGGTCGAGGTGTTGATGTTCGTGTTGACCGACCTGCTGTCATTCACATTCGTATTGAGGTTTGTGGACACACTTTCGCTGGTTGAGACGTTTGTGTTCAGGTTGGTCGAAGTGCTGGATGACACGCTATCGTTGAGGTTTCGGTTCGTATTGATGCTAGTGGACGTGCTTTCGTTTACGTTCCGATTGGTGTTCAGGTTGGTGCTGTTGATCGTGCTGGCCGACGTGCTGTTGACCGTCTGGTTAACGGTGCTGGTCGAGACATCGGTGTTGAAGTTGTTGTTTGTAGCCGTGCTGGTGGACGTATTCTGATTGATGTTCGTCGCGGTGCCAGACTGGATGTTGTTGTTCGTGTTCACGCTGGTGGACGTGTTCACGTTATTGTTGGTGTTCGTCGATGTCGCCGTGCTGGTAGAGGTATTGGTGTTGACGTTCGTGTTCGTCGCAGTGCTGTTTGTGGTCGTGTCGTAGACGTAGTTGGTGCTCTGGGCGAGCACGATGCTAGACCAGCCCACCGCGACAAGGGCGAGATGCCGTTTGTTGATCATGTTACTTGGCCAGTATGTTGACGAGCGTAGCAATGACGCCGCCGGCGCAAGCAACGAGGATCGCCTCCAGCCGCTTGATGCGGAGGATCGTCTCGCGCCAGCGTTCGTCTTCCTTGGTCTCTAACGCAGTAAGGCGGCTATCGACTTCTTTTAATGAGGTCACCTATGTTCTCCCTCACTTCAAGTTCCTCAACTTGTAGATGGCCGACAGGTAAACACCTGTCAGGGTATCAATCAGGTTAGCGACAGCCCGATTGCCCTGACAGATGTTTTCGTGGTGCTCCTCGATCCATGCTGCGTCGTCTTCCAGCGCCTTGAGGCAGTCGCTGGGTGTCGTCTTGGGGGCAGGGATAGCCCCAATAAGCTTGAATGCGCCCTGATACGCCTCAACGAGGTCATCAATCGCCTCAATCACGTCGTCGTAGAAGGTGCCCAGCGCCATGTGCTTGGAAAAGCTTCCAGTGCCCGTTGCGCGCCAGTGCTCAAAGTGCGCAAGGTTGCGAGCGTAGAAGACGCGACCGATGAGTTCCTCGATCATTATGCGATCCTCTCTGAGACTAGGATAATCGACGGGATTGCCGGGGCAATCGCGCCCGCCGCAGTGAAGTCAACCGTCACCGCCACGTTGGATGGCAGCCACATGATTTCAATGTACTGGCCAGCCGTCACTTGCTCATAAATCACGATCTGAAAGAACTGCGCGCCGCCTTCAGACACCTTCGGTATTGTTGTGATGGTCGCAGAGTTGGCAATGTTGGTGCCGTTCAGGCGGAACCAGACAGTGGCCGTATGGTCTGCGCCTGCGGAGTTTGCAAACTGTATCGAGGGGGCCAGCATATACGTACCAGCCGCCGCGAACGTGATGCGCGTTGGGTTGCCTGATCCGTCGTTGGCGATGGTGATGCCCGCGCCAAAGTCTGTGTTCTCTAACTTGATCGCCGTGGCAGCCGAGACACTGCCCGTCTGATCAGTGTTGCTGAACGCCTGAATATATGCTCGGCCAGACAGCGAAGCGTAGGGCACCGCAGTGGCGCTGTTGCCAATCGCGCTCGCCGCCACCTTACGGCTCTCGCCGCCCTGCACGATCTCTAGCAGCTCGGTTCCTGCGAGCGGCGTAGTGGCCGCTGTCATATCCGTGATTTTGACGTTTGCCATTAGGGCCTCCTGTTGGCGCTATATCATGAGTTAGTAAGGTGTGAAAGCCTGTGTAGGCGCTGTAAAGTTGGCGGTGTAGCGGGCAACGCCCTTGGTGATGCGGAGGTCATCGAGGTAGCCGACAATCGGGAAGCTACCACTTAGGCGACTTCCGATTTCCCAGCGCGCAGTATCGTAGGTTGCAGTGTCAGTGTATGTTGATCCAACCTGCGTACCGTTCACAAACAACCGAGTGCTGCTGCCGCTTTTACAGGCGGCGATATGCTGCCAAGTGTTTGCGGTCAGCGCGCCAGTGCCTGTGATGTTGGGAACGCCTGAGCCCACAGTGACCCAAGAAATGCTAGTTCCTGAGCTGTAAATTTCCATTTGCAACACGGTGTTTGCTGCGTTGAGCGAGTCAAAATACACCTTGGTTCCACTCGCATCCGTGTACGCCCAGAACTCAACCGTCCAGTTGCCCGATCCCAATACAAGAGGCTGGGAATTTGGAATAAATAGACAGCCGGTAGGGATGTAGATCGAAGACCCGCCGAACTTGCTCTGCACAGTGCTGACCTGCGCGCTGCCGAAAGTCTCCATGTCGTTGATCGCCGTTGCGTCGTATGCGCCAGCGTTCATGCCGTTCGCAAGCAGGACGGTGGCGGGGGTCGGTGTCAGAGGGGCGCTTGGCGGCGTGAATGTTGCCGTGTAAATCGCGCTGCCTTTGATAATCCGCACGTCAGACACATACCCCTGCATCGGCGAATAACCGCCAACAGAAGTGGGGCCGTTGCCAATATAGACCGTAGGCGTTGCTGTGGCCCACATCCTGCTCGACGTTGTGTAGGTTGCGGTCTGCTTAACGCCGTTGATGTACATGGAGAACACGTTGCTGGCTCGAGTAACCGCAACGTGGTACCATGTGTTAAGTTTATAGGTATCGTTTGCGTTTACGACCGTACCGCCAAAATCATAGCAAGCGAAGGTGATCTTCTGCGTTCCAGTGTCGAACAGAAGATTTGTCGCCCCCGCAGACGCCCATGTGTTGTTGAAGTTAACGATGCGCGAGTAGTTTTGGACCGACGTTGCATACACCCAGCATTCCAAGGTGAAGTCACCGCCGCCGATGTCTGTCACATTGGTCGCGGGGACAGTCAGGATGGTCTCAAGCGCCCCAGTGTTAGTGCTGCTAAAGTACATCGAACCGCCGTTGCTGGCAGTCGTGGACGTGTAGAAGGGATCGAATGACTGTATTTTTGTATCGCCGTTGACCGTGATAGATAGGGCATTGCTGCTGGTATCAATGAAGCGGGCTGACTGACAGGCAAGGAAACTCGTCCCGCTAACTGCGGTAAGAGGTGAGGTAGGTGGCGTGAAGGCAGCGGTGTAAAGGGCGGTACCTTTTACGATGCGAACATTGCTCAGGTAGCCGGTTACGTAGGCACTATCTCGCTGGTTGTACCCAATTCTCAGATCGTTAGACGACGTGCAAGTGCCGGAAACGGTAGAGGATGCCCCAAGAACACCATCGATGAATATGCGGGCGGTGCCACTGGCACGCGCCACTGCGACGTGATGCCAAGCGCCATCATTTACGTTAACAGAAGCGCGGAACTCATCAAATCCACCTCCGTTACCGCGAGCGAAGTAGACCTCGTTGCCGCTATTGAAGCGATTGCCGATGCGCCACGTTCCGGCCTCAGTGCCTGTCAGCAGCGTGCCAATCGTCTGGGTGTACGACCCAGAGGCAGCGGCATTGATCCAGAACTCAACCGTAAAGTCGCCTGTGCCAAGCTGGAAAGCAGCGTTATTTGCTACGGATAGATAGTCACCAGACCCATCAAAATACCCGCTATAATACCCCGCCTGAAACGGATTGCTCCCCGTGACAGTGGTGTTTCCAGCAATCGTGACGGTGGCATTATTGGTGCTATTGTCCGTGAACGCTGCGTTCTGGCAGGTGAGCAACCCCGTCCCACTAATAGCTGTCAAAGGCGAAGTCGGCGGCGTAAATGCACCAGTGTAGACAGCGGTGCCCTTTACGGCGCGAAGGTTGCTAATGTACCCGTTAAACTCGCCAGCGCCGATGCTATCGCCAGCAGTTCCGACCCACCAGCTATTAGCAGTACCTGTAACCGTTGCGGAACTTGTTGCTGTTCCATTAGCTACGCCGTTAACGTATAGTGTGATCGTTGACCCGCTGCGCACCAACGCAATATGCGCCCAAGCATTATACACAATGCTATCGGTGCTTTGAATGACAGGGAAAGAGCCGTTAAACGACACATTATATTTGGCCGTGTTTGCAGACCCGTGACCAGCGAAGATGGCAAAACCGCCGTTGGTAGTGTAGGTGCTGTAATTATTAACAATACATGGAAAGCTAGTTACGCGAGCAATTGGGAACACCCAGCACTCAACAGTAAAATCTCCGGGGAACTGAAGCCCAGTTGAGTATGGGTAAGCAAGATAATCCCCAGTCCCATCAAAATACCCAGACCAATACTGAATGTCGCTCTGGTTGTAGGTGATGCCGGGATAGGCAGGAGCAAACGGGCTGAAGCTCTGGACCTTGGTGTCGCCGTTAGCGGTGATCGTGAAGTTGTTCGTGCTGGCATCGCGGAAGCGGTTGCTCTGACAGGTGAGCAGCGATGTGCCACTGATCGCAGTGAGTGGCGATGTGGGGGGTGTGAAGGCAGCAGTGTAGACGGCTGTTCCGTTCACGATGCGATAGTTGCTTAGATTGCCGTTAAAAAAGTAATCAAGCGCCTGCCCAGCGCCGACTTTCAGTGCTGTGTTGCTTAGTGTACGGCTTACACTGGTCGGGCTTATGTCTTGCGCGCCGTTAATGTATGTAGTCCAAGATCCGCTAGAACGAACCAACGCAAAGTGCGTCCACGTATTAACAGACACATTGATGGTAGGCGTCCCGATGAAGCCGTTGCTATATATGGAAACCTTGTTTGGATATGAAGCGTGGTTGTAGATAACGCAAAACCCAGCAGCATCATTTGTCGATGCGCGGGTATCGTAAAAATACTGGTACTGCCCAGTTCCGGTCGAGTATATCCAGCACTCAAACGTAAAGTCACCCGTACTTAAAGCCGTCGGTGATACAGTCAGGTAATCCCCAGACCCATCAAAATAGTTCGACCAGTCCGCCCCGTAAGGCGTGAACGACCCCTGTGTGGTGGTGCTGCCACGACTGATTGGGTTGAACGCGCCACTGCTGTCAACGAACAGGTTGTTGTTAGCGTTGCCCAGAGCGGTCGTTGAGAGCAGCAGGGAGACGTAAGGAAAGTACGTATCAGGAGCTTGGATGTTCGCGTTGGGCCACACGCCCTGCTTAACCCAATAGGCAACATCATCCATGCGCCAGACGCCCGGAGCGCGGCCAGCAGTAGTCGGCCCCGTCGGGGTCGCTGGAGACTTAGTGATGATGTTTGCCGGATACCTGCTCATTTACACTTCCTCCCATAGACAGGTATCTTCATTAAGTGACCAATTTCCTTCGGGCCTTGGCGGAATAAAAGCATCTCGCTGCGCATCGTATGCGTATCCCAGACCTGCAAAGTTTTTGCGCAACGGACGGCCTTCAGGGTGCTGGCCGCCATGCGTGTTGTACGAGGTCTGCACCCAGCCATCGCCAAACAAGCCGCTATCAATAACATCCTGCTCGGCCACGATGACCTGAGTTACAATCCCGTCTTCAACCTTTGCAAAATGTCCCATATCCAACCTTAGTATGTAATCGAGCCACTGCTTGTGAAAGTATAAATAGTGTAGCTGCCGGACGTTGTAACAGTTGGAGACCCAGTTGTGGAAGCCGCAGCTCGAAGCGCGCGGATAATAACCACGCCAGAGCCACCAGAGCCGCCTCCAATAGTGTCGTATTCGCGCGTTCCGCCACCGCCACCGCCGCCTCTGTTAGCCGTGCCGTTCGAACCATTGCCGTTCATGCCGACGCCCCCAGCGCCGCCGCCACCTGCGCCACCGGCACCACCCGTTGCGCCAGTATAGATGCCAGTAAATGTTCCGCCGCCCCCGCCGCCAGCGTATGTCACTGAAGATCCAGTAATCGTGGAGGCGGTCCCTGCGCCGCCAGCGCCACCGCCACCAGTGCTACCATTGCCACCAACAGCACTTGCGCCACCACCACCACCAGCGCCTGCGTCTTGACCGGAACCACTGCCGCCGTTGGAACCCTGAGAAGGTGTTGTGCTTGGCGTGTTACCAGCGCCGCCAGCATACGCGCCAGCAGCCCAGTCACCACCGCCGCCGCCAGAGCCGCCAGTGCCGCCCGTAGCTTGCGCGCCACCGCGTCCGCCACCAGCAGAAGTAATGGTTGAGAATACTGAGTTTGACCCTGCCGTGCCATTTATTGGGCTACCACCAGACGCTGTACCACCAGCACCGCCAGCGCCGACTGTTACTGTGTACGCCGTGCCGTTATCCAGCAAAAATCCGGTGCCAGTGCGGAAACCGCCTGCGCCGCCACCACCAAACACGTTTGCGCCGCCCCCGCCGCCAGCCACAACAAGGTAATCAACAGAAACCGAAGTGGTCGGCCACGTCCCCGCCGCATTCTGCTGCATCTGCTGATCAAGCGTCCATGACCCAGAAGCCGCTGTCGTGCTGGGCGTGGGTGGATTAGCAGTTATGAAACCACCGCGATAGCGCCGGGACATATGTTAGCCCCTTATGAAAGTTCTTCGTAGCTCAAGGTGTACGTGATGCCGCTCGCAGTACCCGACGTGACGGTAATGCTCGTGCCTTCTTCAAGGTAAATCTGCGTCGTCTTGTCAGCGATGATCAGTGAGGCATCAGCCGGAACCGAGATCGTGGAGGCAATCGGGTAGGCGGTGCCGCCCGAAGGGGCCGACCCCTGAGCGACAGCACCATTCGTGTAGATCGAAACCGTGCAGTCAACAGCCGAGGTGCCGTTCACGTTAGCCGCGATGATCTGATTGATCTTGAAGACCTTACCAGATGACGCTGCGTTAGGAAGCAGGACCACAGCCGTAGTCGCAGACGGCGTAAGATACGTCGTTTTGCCTGTCGCGGTCGTGAGACCAAGGATGTTTGGAGCCGCCATAATTCAGTCCTTATAGCCCGAAGAGGAAGTTAATGCCAGTGACCTTCGCCTGCGATATACCCGTCGCGGCTGGAGCCTGTGATACCCAAGTCGTGCCGTTGCTGACAAGCACGTTGCCATTGGTGCCCGGCGCCACCGTCTGCACGGCGCTGGTGCCGTTACCAAGCAGCACAGCGTTGGCTGAGAGCGTAGATGCGCCCGTGCCGCCATTGCCGACCGGAAGAGTGCCCGTGACGCCAGTCGTCAGCGGAAGGCCCGTTGCGTTGGTCAGCGTGCCAGATGAAGGCGTCCCAAGTACGCCGCCCTGAACAACGACAGAGCCAGCGGTACCAATGTTTGTGCCCAGCGCCGTCGAAACGTAAAGCCCTAATCCGCTGACGCCCGTCGAGATCGGCAGGCCCGTGGCATTCGTCAGGACACCCGCAGAGGGCGTGCCAAGGTTCGGCGTCGTAAAGACTGGCGATGTGGTCAGTGCGACGACTGTGCCGCTGCCTGATGTCGTGTAGCTGGTGCCCCAAGCCGAGCCTGTGCTGTTCGGAATGCCAGCGCCGGGGTAGACCATGCTGGTCGGGGCTGCCGTCCACGTAGCGGTCGTGCCGTTCGATGTCAGAAGGTAGCCGTTAGCACCGATGGCCAGTCGCGTGGCGCTATTTGCGCCATTGCCGATGATGAGATCGCCGGTCGTCGTGATCGGAGACAGTGCGTTGAACGCCGCAGAAGCGGTCGTCTGGCCAGTTCCGCCGTTTGCAATAGATACTGGAGCCGAAAGGCTGAACTGCGTGCCAGTCAGCGTCAGGCCGTTGCCAGCGCTGTAAATCTGCGCAGACGATACCTGCACGAACGAAATGGCCGTCGTGCCGAACACAATCGGACTGGCCGCATTGCAGACGTAGGTTTCGCCAGCGCCTGTGTTGCCCGACGTGACAAAGAAGGCGTCGCCGTTACCGAGAGCGTCCGTGTCCTTGAGGCCGTAGCTGTCAGCATCCGTAGCGCGGGTCAGAACCCAGTTCGTGCTGCCACTGCCGACTGTGGTGACGGTATAAACGCCGTTCTCGAAAGCGTTGGTCTGGTTGTAGACAAGGATGCGATCACCAACAGAGGCCACCACACCATCAGGCGTAAATGCCACCTGAGTGCCAGCGTTAGTGAGTGTCGCCCCAACGCCAACACCAGCGCCGCCCGGCTGGTTATATGTCGCAGTCAGGTTCCCAGTGGTGCTTGGGACTTCGTACTTGACCGGCGAGTGATATGTGATGCCCGAAGACACCAGACCATCAACATACTGCTTGGTCGCAACCTGAAGCGCTGTGCTTGGGTCGCCAGCCACCGTCACCTGCGTCAGAGACGGCGTCATGGTGTAGGCTGGAGCGCCCCCACTGGCCGCAATAACACCCGTGCTGGACGCAAGGAACGTCGTCGTGCCAGAGCCAGTCTGGTAGGGAATAGACCCGTTTGCGCCGCCAGCAAGGTTTGTCGCCGTGCCAATCGTGATGTTGGCTGGGTTCAGATACTGCGGAGCCGTTCCGTTAGAACCCAACAGATAGCCGTTTGTTCCAACCGATAGCTTATCAAGTTGCGTGGTCGTGTTAGCGAACAGAATGTCGCCAACCGAATAGCCAGTGATGCCCGTACCGCCGCTGGTCGGAGCCAGTGTGCCGCCGATGGTGATCGTGCCAGCCGCCGTGATCGGGCCACCCGTCGTCGTCAGGCCCGTCGTGCCGCCAGAGACGGCAACGCTGGTGACCGTGCCCAGACCTGAGATCGTCGTCCACTCAACGTCAGTTGCGCCAGAGTTCAACGTCAGCGCCTTACCTGCGTTGCCAGCATAGCTAGGCAGCAAGTTAACGCGCGCACCTGCCGCTGTCGTGGCGTTCGTGCCGCCATTAGCGATGGCAAGCGTGCCACTCAAAACGTAGGCAGGGCCGCTGATCCCGAAGGACAGACCCGTCGTACCGCCTGATAGATTGTACCAATCAGGAGCCGAAAGCGCCCCGCCAGACACGAAAATCTGACCAATGCTGCCGCCATTAGACAGCGCGGTCTGAGACCCGGTAGAATAGAGGATGGCACCGGCAGCAGGCGAGAGCGAACTGCCGGTGCCGCCACGAGACATGGGGAGCACTCCAGAGGTCTCAGTGGTATCGGACAGATCGACAGCCGGGTGAACGTGGTCGTCGCGTGCTGCAAAGGTGCTTGCGCCAGCAGTGGCGCTGCCGCCGGGCAGTGGCGTCGCAGCGGTAAGTGCCAGCGAGATCGTGCGGTCAGCAGCCAGTGTGCCGCCGCCAGACAATCCGTTACCCGCAATGATCGAGCGCGATGTCGGGACGTAACCACTCAGGCTGATTGGCGTAGTGGTCGCAACCTCTACTCGGCCTTTTGCATCCACCGTGAGAACTGGGATCGTAGAAGACGAGCCGTAGGTGCCAGCAGTGACACCGCTATCAGCAAGCTGAGTATAACCGACCCCGCCAGCAGCAATAGATATAACACGATTAGCAGAAAGGTCGCCCCCACCAGTAAGGCCGCCGCCTCCAGTAATCGTCCGGCTCGACGGCACAGCGCCAACAGACGCGATGTTACCGAAGCGAACCTTGTAGGTGACGCCGTTGAGGACATAGGGCAAATATCCGTCTTGGCTCAGACCGTCATACTCGGTGAGCTGCGAAATGCGTGTCGGAACCAGATTTGAGGGAACAGTTGTCATTTACGGCTCCAGATATTCTTCAAAGTCCTCGCTAACGAGGAAGTAGCTGTCGTCTTCAGTCGGCAAACCAAGTGGATCTGTGCCAATTGGCGTGTCAGGACGCGCAAATTGCAGCGCAATCTTCTCAGGTTGCCGCGCAGGAAGGCGATATGGGTCGTATTCGTCCCGATCTTCGAGGCAAACCTTCAATCCGGGGTAATTTGGGTCCGAATAGAGGTCATCGAGGCTCATTTTGCGTGAGCAACGGCCGCAAATCCCGATTGCAAGGGTCGATCTACCGCGTGTGTCGAGATAAACGCTCATAATTACCTCGTGTACATGCTGATATTGGGCGCGATCATCATCGGGCTGTTGTCGCGCTCTTCAGCCTGCGCAATATACAGCGCACTTTGGGCTTTTGCGTCCAACAAACCGATCATGTTCGGGTCAACTTCGACGATTTCGAGCGCCATCTTGGCTGCCAGCATGGAAACAATGGCCTCATACCAACGCTGAGGCACCTCAAGCTCCTGCGTCATGGTGCCAACGTCCATAATGTAGCGCTGCACCCACAACACAAGCTGGCAATAGTCCGCGCCGCTGTTCGGAACGGGCCACAGGTGCATCACTGGGTTCGGAATGAGGCGGTCGTACCAGTATTGCAGGGAGCGATTGCTCTGGAAATACTTGTTCGGCAGGTTCGTGTAGTCGTCGCGGTTCATGCGCGCCAACGGGATTTCGGTCGGCGTGTTGCCGGTGTAGATTTCTTCAAATACGAGAGTGCCACTCGTGGCCCGCACGCGGAAATACGGCGTGGCAACTGAACTGTCGAGGTCGTACCAAGTCCACTCACCCGACACTGCGGACGGGTTTTCGGTCTGGATGGTTTCCCAAACGATGTTGTCGGTTGAGCGTTCAAGCGCAATCGGAACCGATGCGGCCAGCCACTTAACGCCCACTGTTGTCACGAACGTATCGCCGCCAAACGCAATGGTGTGCGTGGTTGAGGTGGTCGTGTTGACGCCAGAGACGGTCTGGAGCTGACGGAAGTTGCTGTTCAGGATGTCAACAACCTTGGTATCAAGGATGACATCGCCAACGCCGTTGTAGAGCGGGATGATCTGCTTCTCGATGCACCACAGAGGCGCGCCCATGTTAGCGAGGTCGGAGAGCAACAGATAGAGCTGGTCGTTCGCAATATCGACGTATTCAGCCGTGATGCTTTCAGCAGGCAGCTTGCAGCGGCGTATCGAATTTTCGATCACCTTCCGCGTGTTGAATACCGTTTGTGAAACCGTGTTGCTGTAAGCCATCAATCCTGCTCGCTGGGTTCAGTCAGCAGCCTACTAGCTGGAGCAGGCATTTCTGGCATGGGTGTTATACAGGACGGGACGCCTATCCGCAAGACAAGCGCCCTATCTGCGTATTAGCATGCTCCGCCGTAATACTTGGCCATCAAGCCGCCCATAGCCATGCCTGTTGGCGCTGGCTGCGGAGCTGGCTGCTGTGGCACGTTAGACAGCGACAGCGTCCGAGGCACGTTGCTCAGCGACAAGCCCTGCGGCTGCTGCATCGCATTGGCGATGCTCTGTGGCTGCATAGGCACGTTGCTCAGCGACAGACCTTGGGGCTGCTGCATCGGAGGCGGCGTCACAGCCATAGGTGGTGTTACATCTATAGGACGTCGTTCTACTGGCTTAAACTGATACAGATAGTCCTTTGCCGCCTGCAAAGCCTGCTGATGCTGCTCTGGCGTTGAATTCATGTCAGTCGTCAGCTTAACAAGATCGCCACGATATTTCGCAAGCTGCATAGGGTCTACGCCACTTGAGAAGATGCCGCCTTGGAACTGCTTGTTCATTTCACCGGCATAGGTGTTGATTTCACGCAAAGCAGCGTTGCGATCAAACGATGGGGCGGGGCGCGAAGGTCCGGGATTAAACACATTATCCGTGGGTATCGGACGCACAATCTCTGGCGTCTGCGGCATCGGCCTCTGCGGCGTCACCACAATCTCTGGCTGCTCAGCCACAGTCAGGCCGCCCTGCGCAGGCATCGGCTGCGCGGGCATCCCCATGGACGCAGGAGCAGGCATAGGAGTACCCACAGGGACGCTACGATTTGACGAGTTGTTTATGCTCATGCCCTGCTTATGCAGCGTATTCAGCGCATTAACCAATGCGTCTCGGCGCTGATCGTCTGTCGCAGACATGTTTAACTGCAATTCTCGCAGAGGTGCCTGCATTTCTCGCAGCTTATCAGGCGTGAAGCCGCGATCCAGCATTCCCTGTTGGCCGCCGTACTGATTGTACAGTTTTGAAAAGTATTCGTTAAACTCGCGCAATGGATCAGTTGGCGGCCGAACGTAACCGGGATTTGGTGTGGACATGATTAGCAGCCCTTCCCTTTGGGCATAACAGACAAGCCGCCGCTCTTCATGCCAAGGCGCAGGCCGCGCTTAGGCGGTGTGGTGCTGGCCAGCGTCATGCCGCGTGCTGGAGTTGTGCTAGATAGCGTCAGTCCGCGCGTAGGGGCTAGCGTCAGTTCGCGCGTAGGAGCCGTGGAGGGCACGTTGCTCAGCGTCAAACGGGCAGACTGCGGCACGTTGCTCAGCGTAAGGCCGCCGGCAGCCTTCTTAGTCACGCCAATGCTCTTGCCGACTTCCTGCATGCGCTTTGAAATCATAGGCTCACGGTTTGAAGGGGGAACGCCCTTCTTGACGGTCTGCTTCTCAAGACGCTCACGAGCCATGCGGACGCCGCGTGCGCCCTGAGCCAATTCGTCCTTGGTCATGCGGGCCATCAACACGTCGGCACTTTCTGGACCTTCACCCATAGGTGTGCCTTCATTACGCTTCTTCACGCGCGGGATCTTGGCACCAGCAGCGCGGGCTTCGTTCAGAGCGATGGCAACAGCCTGCTTCGTGCTCTTGACCTTGGGGCCTTCCTTGGAGCCGCTGTGAAGCTTGCCCTTGGTGAACTCTTCCATCACCCGACCGATCTTCTGCTCGCCCTTCTTGACGTGTCCGCCCTTGGCGTACTTAGCCACCATAGCAGGCTTGTTCATTGGACCTTCACCGCCGGGCATGTCGGCGCGGCTGACAGTCATGCCGCCATTGGCAAACTTGCGACCCGAAGTGGTGTCGTAGCTGGTCTTCGTGGTGTTCTTGAAACCGTCCATGTTACTTACCTTTCTTGCGGGCGACCGCTAAGTTATCAACGAGATTTGGATAAGGCCGACCTGCGGCCTCTGCTCTGCGTTTAGCTGCGGCCTTTCTCTTAACGGATAGAGGCTTAGGCTTCCCAAGATCTTTGGGGCGCTTCTTGTCCCAAACAGGCTTTACGGAAAACTTACTCATCAGCAGTCCCACTTTCTCAGGGCCAAAGCCTTGCGTGTCGGCTTACCGCCTTCATCCTTCATCGCCCCCGGCATGCCGCTCATCCGAGCACAAAATGATTTCCGACGAGCGGCCGCCTTGGGAGACTTCTTAGCCTGCTTGGCTGAAACCGGGGGCTTGATGTCATGACCCTGCGCCTTGAGAGACGCACGACCGAGAGCGTTCAGTCCGCCTTCAGGGTTCTTGCCTTCTTTGCGTGTCCATGCACCACCGCCCTTGGCATAGGCCTGACGCCCAGCCAGTTCGCGCATGTGCTGGTTGCGGGTGTTTATGAACTCAACGTCGCGCTCATGGTGTACAGGGTCAGAGCGTAGAGATGTCGCCAGACCACCCTCTTGGAAGGCCTGCCGATACCCAATGCCGCCAGAGACGCCCCCGCCCGGCTGATACTGCACACCCGCACTAAACGGTCCGCGCTGGTACTGTGCCTGCAATTGCTGAAGCTGCATATTTGGGTCTACGGATGCGCCAAGGTTAAGCTGGCCACCCGCTGCGGGCATACTGTAGTTTGCACCACCGCCGCCAAAGCCTTGAGGCCCGACAGTAGCGCCCCCGCTAAGCATGCCAGAACCAATCTGTTGCTGGCCAGAAAACGACATACCCTGTTCAGTCAGATAAGGGTTGCCCGGTATTTGCATCGGCTGCTGATTAGGCGCAGGCCCAAGATCAGGCACGCGCTGACCAAGCGCTTCATTTATCTCATCTCTTGCTCTTACGAGGCGGAGATCAAATGGTCGGTCCGATGCCATGTCGCGCCTTGCCTGTTATTAGGTGTACAACACAACGACAGTGCCAGTCGTGATAACCGTCAGGCCATTGTTCGCTGCGATCCCGTTGCCGCCAAAGTGAACAGTCTCGCCGGCCGTTGCGCCAGTCTTGGTGTACAAGATCACGCCACTTGCGGCGGTGGCGTTATCATAGACGGTTACGTTGCCAGCACCAGTCACAGACAAGCCGAAGAAGCCAGCCGGAGTGGCCTTGATCACTGTGGTGGTATTGTTGACTACTCGGTAACCGAGTTTATCGCCCATCATGTTGAAATCTCCTTCAGGTTGCCCTGCTAGAAGGTGGCCGCCCAAGCTTTGAGGGGATGAAGCCTAAGCGACCACGCAACTTATATCACATCAATTACTAAGGCGATATGCCTTAGGCGACCGTTGCGCCGTAGTTGGCGAGGATCATCCAGCCCAACGTGGTGAAATACTGGAGGGTCACGCTGTCGCCCACGTCTCCAAACGTGATCGTGCTGAAGCCAGTCTTCGTGGTCGGGGTGAGCGTGCCGTCGCCGCCATCGACAACCATGACGATGGTCAGGATCTGACCGTTAGCGCCGTTGGCAAGCGTCAGAGCGTCAGCAGCAGTCGTTGTGAGACGGACAGTGGCAGCCGTGATCGGAACAGCGCCAGCGCCCGAGCGGGTCGTGACCGTGCCGAACGTGCGGCCGGTGAGGTCGCCAGTGACGTTACCCGTCACGTTACCCGTCACGTTGCCGGTGATGTTGCCGGTGACAGTACCGATGAAGCCGTTGGTCGATGTAACTGGACCGGAGAAAGTTGTAGAACCCATGTTCATATCCTTTTGCACAAGTCGCTCGCCAGTCTGTGCAACGTCCTCTGGGAAGGTCTGGCAAGCTAATTAACCCAGTGCGCAGCGATATAGCACAAACAAATAGGGCTTGCATAGCAGACAAAAGAAAACCCCCCTTGGCGGACCAAGAGGGGCTCCCTTTGACACAAGGTCGAGGCGATTAGACGCCCGGCGTGCCGTAGATGCCGCGGGGGTCCGTCCACCCGAACGCGTAGCGCTCAGTGGCCTTGTACCGCATGCTGTCTGTTTCGAAGTCGCCTTCCATGGACTTTTCGAGACCACGACGCATGGCGAGCTTCAGGCCTTCCGGCGCATCGGTTTCGACCCACCAAGCGGTGGACGAAGTGATACGCGAGAGGTTGGCCTGACCTTCCGCCAGCAGCCCCATGGATTTCACGGGGTTGATGTCGTTGTCTGCCGTGCCAGTACGGAGGACAGACTTCAGCAGGACTTCAGCTTGGAAGACGTTGCTGGGACCAGCGACGATCTTCTTCGGCGTCAAACGGATGCGCTTGCCGTTGTTGTCAACAGCGTTGCGGACCTGAATGAGAAGCTGCTCAAGTGACGTCTGCGAAAGCGCAGCAGCCGTGTTGAGCTGGTTGCTGAAGGTAGCACCGTTAGCAAGCGGGTGGTTGGTCGCCACAAGCGAAACGCCGTCGCCGCCGACATACGAACCGTTGAAAGCACGGTTCAGGATGTTAGCGCCAAGGGTTTCCTTCGTTTCAATCAGCGACTGTGCGAGGTGACGCGCATAGGTCTGACCGATACGGATGTGGTCGCCGTCTTCGACGAGCACCTTCGTCAGCGCGAATGCAAGGCCGTAGACCTTGTAGACGTAACGCTGAATGAAGAGCACGCCACCCGACTGGTAGGTGACCGGCATGCCGTCTGGAAGTTCCGGTGCAGCACCGAAACCGTACAGGACGGGTTCTTCGTGGTAGTTGCGAGCGATACCTTGGAAGGTCTTGAAGACCTGAGCGTATTCGTCAGCGCGCTGGTCGTAGATGCCGTTGAACTCTTCGTTCAGGATCGGCTCGACGATGGAGCGGAAGTCAGTACTCCGCATTGGGGTAGCCATGTGTCAGCCCTCCTTTAGATAGCGGCCTTATCAGCGACAAACTGGTGTTCGCTGATCTGGACTTCAACAGTGAGATACGTATCTGTTGCGGTATCTTCCACAGCGTCGCTGAGGCCGATAAGGCGGACAGATGCGTTGGCGGCAGCCGATGCAACATCGAGAGCAGCAGACGACAGACCCGTCGTGGTGTTACCCACGAGCGTGTTTGCGAAGTCATACTGCTTACCGATGTCAGCGGTCGTGACGTTAGCGTTCGTCTGCACTTGGTAGACGATTGCCGGGTCAGTCGTGACATAGGCAGTGATAGTTGTTGCCGAAGTGGAGGCAGTCCACTTGTTGCTCACGCGATAGCGGCCGTCGCTGTCGGTGAACTCCACGCCTTGGAACGTGCCAATGAAAGCTTCGCCCGTTGCAGCAGCAACGATTGTGCCTTCAGTCTGACCCGAGCCAGTGGATGGGGCAATACGAACCGGCTGGTTCTGGAAGATATTGACCGCGTACCCCGTTGCGATGGTGTAAGCCACCGGACGGATCACACCCGACGGATGTGAAGAGGGACGCAAGCCAAACGGCTGAGCAGTCGTAGTCATAGCCATTTACCTCTTGATGGTTGAGAAACCGACCATCAGAAAATACCTCTGGTCGGAGCGTAGTCGCCCACTTCTCGCATCCCATCGCTTTCCAGTAGTCTGCCACCAGCGCGCTCGGCCTGATCACGCATCAACTGCGCAGTCTCTTCGAGCTTCTCTTCTTCACGCAACGGAGCGTCGTGGTGAGCTTCCTGCATGTACCTGTAGTACAGGGACAAGGGTAGCTTAGCCGCAAGCATCTCGTTGACCGCAATGCAACCAGCGTACTCGCCAGTCTTTTGCGTGACCAGTTCCATGCCGGGAACGTCTTCAGAGCGGATCAACTCGTAACCGAGGCGCATACGCTGTTGAATAGTGTCCGACTTGTTGGTCGTCGTGAGCCAGCAAACATGATAACCCGGAATTTCAGGGATATTCGGTAGGTGGTCGTTGTATAGGTTCATACGGAACATTTCGAGCCGTTCGTCATCGCTCAGTTGCCGGTCTTCCGTCACATGACGGTCCTGCGCATTCCGAGGCCGACGGCCATCGTCCAGTTCACGCTTTAGGCGTTCATCCATCCGTTCTTCAGTCATTAGCTCTCTCCTTTTTAGCGAGCTGCGTTGTTACGGTCATATTCACGATACGCCTTGAGCTGACGTTCCCGACGAGCGGGATCGTCCCAAATGCCCGCTTCGATCATAGCAGCCTTTCTATCGGGTGTCACGTACACTTCTTTCCGAGTAGAAGGCGGCGCATGCTCACGGGTATTTCCTGTCGGCGGGGCCCTACGGCGCGGCGCTGCTTCACGGCGAGATGGGCCTTCGTCCCCACCAATGCGTGCAGCAACACGGCTCGTAAGCTCGTGCCAGTATTCTTCTGATGCAGGGTTCCAGCCCTCCGCTGCCAGAGCGTTGTCAATCGCTTTGGTAATGGCGCTGTCCTCATCGCGGCCCTGTGGGTTGTACCAAGGGTTCGCATCGAGCCACTGCTTGGCGTAGCTAGTCACACGCGGATCTGCACGCGGCTGCACGGCTTCCTGTGCGTACTGTTCGGCTTGCTGCTTGGCGTAAGCCAATTGCTGGGCACGCTCCTTAGCCTCATCGCGGATGCGCATGGCCTGAGTGACATCGTCACCATTGCCAGCCTCAACGGCGCGGCCAATGATCAGTTCTGCCTGCTGCGCCTCATACAAGGCACGCTGATATTGCTGGTCAATCGACTGCGCTTGCTGACTGAGGGTGTTCCCCTCAATGGCCTGCATGCGACGCATCAGTTCGGCGTTCTGCTCACGCAAGATGGTCAGCTCTTCTCTGGCCTTGTCGCGTGCGCGCTTCTGAATTTCGCGGCGTTTACGACGATCACGGTTCTGCTTAGTCGTGATTTCCTCATCGCTGTCGTCTTCAGAAACGCCCATGCGCTCCTCGTCGTCTTCCTCTTCAGGCTCTTCAGCCGGTTCGGCCTCTTCCTCTTGAGGGACGGGAATGCGCTCGTCTTCTGTCTCTACAACAACGAGATCGTCGTCGTCCTTTTCATTAAATACGTCTTCAGCCATGACCGGCTCCTTTCGTTAGCCTTATGGATCAGACAAAGGCCTTCATCGCCAGCGGGTCGCCGGTGACTTTGCCAATGAGATCCAGATCGTTGAGGATCACGAAGATGACTTCTTCATCGTCGTTGATCTTAACCGTCCATTTGTCGCCGCCGTACTTGGGGACGCGGACAAAGTCCCCCACTTCACACCATGAACCTTCTGGCCATGACTGCTGGGTGTTACGGTTTTTGAAGGCGAGAGACCCAATCGACACCACCTTTGCGATCTGCGTGTTCCAAGTCTCTGTGTCCTTGGTATCGCCGGTCAGGATGATGCCGCCTGCGGTCTTTTTCTTCGCCAGACGGATCTGACAAAGCACGCGCGAGCCAAATGGCTGCACGCCGGGGTCAACCGCTGGGAAAGCCTCATCGAGGCTTCCAAAGTCGAATTGAACCTTATTCAGTACATATTCTTGCATGGGTGCTCCTTCCTGCAAGGTTATAGGTCAAAGTCCCTCCGCTCCTTCTCAGCCACCATGTCGATCAACGCGGTTTTGGCTAATTCCAGACCGGAAAACATACCCACAACCCGTCCATACTCGAACAGATCGCGGGATTGAGGCTGCGCCAGCGCTTCACGGGCAAGGTCTGCCTGTGATTGCTCCAGTCGCTGTAGCAGGGTCTCAATTCTCATGCAGGCGTCTTAGGCATCGACGGAACCTTGGGCATCTCGCCCATGGCCATCCGCTTGTGCTGCTTTACGCCTTCGCCCTTCTGGGCAACGTCACTTGTGTTGGGCTTGTCGCTCTTAGCCATTGCGGCCTCCTTACGGTTGCGGGTTTATCCCAGTGCCCGTAGACACCGCGATCTTCTCACCAGACGCGATCTCCGCAGCGGCAAGCTGCATAGCGGTCTGGTTATCCTGCATGTTCATTGTCATGCGGGCATCAAGTTCAGCCTTCTTGCGCTGGTCCTCACGGTCCTGCTTCATCTGCTCAAGCTGCATTTCGATCTGCTGCTTGGCGGCTTCAAGTTGCATGCGCTGCTGTTCCATCTGCATGTCGGCCTGATCCTGCATGACCTGAGCCTGCATCTTCTGGCCTTCCAGTTGCATCTGCGCCTGATCACGCTGCGCCTGTGCCTGCACCTTCTGCTGCTCAATGGCGATGCGCGGGTCTTGCGGCATGCCGGGCTGCGTGAATTGCTGGATGACTTGCTGCACCTGCTGGATGACGGGCGGCAACGACTGGAACACGCCTGTCGCCTCCTGCGTCACTGTCTGCGAGGCTTCGGCCAGCATACGGTCAAACGCCTGTCTGTCGTCAGGGTCTTTGAGGTTCTTCATCACGCCAGTGACGTCTTCGCCCGCAACCTCTTCCGACAACTCCAGCACGCTTGAAACATACCACAGGGCCAAATGTTCTTTGAGGTGGTTTAGAATGATCGGGAGGTAGACCGGAGCAATGATCGGGTTCATGCCCAGCACTGGGTTCATCATGTATGCCAAGTGCGTCTTGAGGTGCGCAATGTGGTCCTGCGCTGGGAAGGCAACAACCGGCCGGCCCATCGTCGCGGCAGCGTTCTCGTTCACCGCGTTCTGCTCTTTTGGCTCCATCGGAGGATTAAGCAGATCCTTGGCGTTCGGGATTTTCAGCGTGTCAAGGATGCGCTCTTCAA
>Ga0181343_1000047_pt1 | contig 51996 bp, 37 predicted proteins | sample Su13VDMLBSD_FD_130110 | JGI IMG/M metagenome (GOLD analysis project Ga0181343, IMG submission 130110) | Freshwater viral communities from Lake Michigan, USA - Su13.VD.MLB.S.D | ecosystem: Environmental > Aquatic > Freshwater > Lake | place: USA: Michigan | collected 2013-07-15
GATAACTATAAAAATGTAAAAGTAGATGCTCCTACTAATATTGAGTATATTGATGAGTATAATCCTCCTCGTACATTTAATATTACCAGACAATTAGCTAATCTTAAAAATGGTGCTCCTATTAATTCTTTATATTTAAAAGTACCTGGTAGAAAAGGTACTTTTACTGGTAAGCATGTAGATTATTTAAATCTATTTCTTACTACTAAAAAAATTCCTCAAGTTAAAGAACATAAACTTATTAGAGGAGGAATTCTTGAAACTGGTGCTTACTACTTATGTTTAGCGTATGCTACAGAAGATTATACTGAAACAAATGTATATACTGTAAGTCAACCTGTTTATATTCCTAAAGGTAATTACTTAGATAATGGAGTAACCCCAGCAGTTCCTTTTGAACATATGACTGGTGCTCCTGCTAATACTCAAACAGCATTTGCTATTCAATGGACTTATTCATGGAGAAGTGACATTGCTGAAAGTTTAGATACTTTATCTTATGATGAAAACTATCCTTACATTGCTCCATATATTATTAAAGTATCAGGAACTACAAGAACTGCATTTAAACTTCCACTAGTCCCTACAGAGTTAATAGGACAAATTACTTTTACTGGAAATGAAAACTATGCAATTAGTTCTGTAGAAAGTATTGTATTAGACAAGGCTACTTATTTAAGTGCTAAAACTATTACTCAATTAGATAATAAACTTTATCTTGGTAATTTAACTGCTCGTAAAGATATTGGATTCCAAAGATTTGCAGCTAACATTAAAACTGTTCCTATAATTAAAGCTATTCAAAGATTTGACAATCGTGTATTTGATGCTCTTAATATGAATTATGGGTATACTCAAATTCTTAAAAGAGATTCTACTAATAGTAATTATAATCAAGATTTTGAAGATTATAAATTTATTTCTACTTATTACAATAAATATCAATTAACGTCAATCTATGACGGTGATACTGGGTTTTGGACACAAGATGAGGAAAATTCAGCATTATATTACCCAGCTACTGAAACTAACAGAATGGGAGGATATAAGAATCAATACACTGCATCGTATTTAAAATCTTATCGTAGAGGAGAAGTGTATGCTTTATACATATCTTTTGTACTTAACGATGGTACTGAAACTTATGCTTATCATATTCCTGGTCGTTTAGGAGATTCTATAAATAGTTGGTACTCAGCACCTGGTGATTATCAATTTTTATTAAATGAAGATAGAAGTGCTGTTGGAGATCCGTATACACCTTGGAGATCTGTAGAAGAAGATGACAATGGAACACCAAGAGCTTCTTCTATTCAAAACTTTGATTTACAAGATAGATTAGGAGATTACAGATATAATAAAATATATGATACAAGTAAAGAAGTTATTCCTGATCGTCTAAGAACTGATGACGAATACTCTATGGGGTATTGGGCAAATGAAAATGAAACATATCCTGATACACCTGATTTTAAATCATTTGATGTTACAAGTACTGGAGAATCAGAAGAAATAGTAGATGACTTATATATTAAAGATGATAGACTTGTAAGACATCATAAGTTTCCATCTAATTTAAATAAAGAGTTTGCATTTATTAAATTAGATAGAGATAATCTTTATAGAATTAAAATTCCTCCAAGTCCAAGTGCAGTAGTTAGTGGACATGTAGAACAAAGTCTATTAGTAAACCTTAGGACTGCTACAACAGGTTGGGATGATCAACCTAACCAATCTGCTTTCTTTTATGAAACAATTAATATCTTAGGATTCCAACTTAAAAATATTAAAATCCCTAAATTTATTCTTGGTCAAGTACAAGGATTTAAAGTTTACTATGCTAAAAGAACTTTAGAAAATAAAACAATTCTTGGACAATCATTAGTGCATCCATCATTTTTTAGAGCACATGGTTTCTTTTCTGATACAAGATTAAATCTAAGTAATAAAAAACTTGGACCGTTTTATCGTTATTGGAGTTTTTATGGTAATATTCCTGATGTTAGAACTACAGATACAAATTCATTTATTAAATATAATACTTACTATATAGGTAAATTTACATTTGAAGATGATAATAGTATTAACACAGGATCTAATGATATTTATTTTGGAAGCCCTATTGTAAAGTTTCATGACTTTACAATGCTTAGAAAAAAAATTAATGTAGGAATTGCTGATTACATAAGTATTCAATCTATGATTACTATGCATCAATTTCAAGGAATGTTTAGAAATGCAGTTAAAGATCCTACTATTAGAGAAGATAATTCAAATAATAACTCTAATATTACTTATTTAGAAGCATATAAATTTTTCTTAACTGAGCAAAATGAAAATGAAGATTTTAGTTGGGTGCATGCAGATTTAGGTAATTTAACTTCAAAATTTGCTAGAGCAAATGCAGATGGAAGTTTAAATGATTTTGCTCCTAATAGAGGACCTTCAAGTTTTAGAACTAATGTAATGATAGGAGCTAGATATAACTCTTATTATGAAAGTTCTTTTAGAGCTTATGAAAACTCTACAGGAGTATTTACTAACTACTTTAATCCTAGAGCTTTAGCTAACGTATTTACTATTAGTAATAATGGTGCTACTTACATTAACGGATTAAGTTATTTAAAAGTTACAGATGTTGATTCTTTTCATGGTGCTCAGTATCTTGATAATAATGCAGGAGAATCAGCTATTGTTTTATCTATTAAAAGTGGATTACCTAATTTATTTGGATATAATATTGATCCTGGAGATGATACAGTTCCTAGATATGATGTTACTTCTGCTCAAGGTAGTATTTTAACAGCTGTAGATCCTACTAAAACATCTGACTCTACTTACCCAAATGAAAAATATGGAAAAGCTAATATATTTTTAGCTAATCTTCATAGTTATAAAACTGATGTTTTTAATCCATTTGATAATCAACAATTAGTTTGGACTGGATATTATCATCCATTTCAGGTTACTGATGCAAGTTTAGAAACAGGAGCAATAGGAGGATTATTAAATTGTATTGAAGTAGTTAATTATGAATTAGTAGGAACTATTGAAGCTAATATTACTCCAACAAGCGCAGCAGGATATGTATTACTTGCGTACGATATTAATGAAATATATCTACCTTTTATTCAATTTGCATGTACTGATGAAAATGGAGATACATTTATTGCAGGAGAAACTTATAATTATACTGTTGTTTTAGGGGCACCTATTCCAAGTACTCTTTTTAATGCTTCAATAATATTAGGAGATGGAGATCCTGCAGAAATAACTGATAATGAAATTGAGTCAGGAGAAACAGTTTTTACTGGAACTGTAACTTGTGGAGAAGCTGATCCATCTTATTTAGCATTTCAATTAGGAGCATCTTACTACAAATCTACAGTTAAAATTACTATTACTAGAGATGCTCCTAATTGTATTTCTACTTATGATTCGTCTTATTTAGAAACAGCATTTCAAAATACAGACAATTATAAAACAATTCTTCCTGAATACGGTAATAATAATAATTATTATTTAGGATTTAATTCAGGATGGATATTTGGGGGAGATACATTTATAGCTAGATATGGATACCGTTCTACTAGCATGGACTTTTCTAATTACTATTTAGTACAAAATTCTTATGGAGTTAGTACTACAATTTTTGGGAATGAAGTTATAACTCCTACTACTATAACAACAGGATTTGGTTCTCAATTTTCTCTTCCTGAAAGTACTACTACTCCTTTTTCAGGAACTTCATCACCATTAAATACTAATGCAGATGCATATATAGGAGGAGTAGCTTTTATGAATATGCGGGTTGCTAGAACTTACGGAAATGATCCTTGGCCATCTATATCATCAACTGATAATGTATTTAAAAATTTAATATTTTTAGAAATTGCAGGTACTGTAGGAGAAGGAGCTGATCCTGACGCAATGCTTGCATTAAGGAACTTTAAAGAAAAACCATTTGTAGAAGGAGTTAGTACATTATATTCTGTATTTGTAGAATCTGATGATAACTTAAACTTTAGACATTGTGGAGACGTAGTTAAAGGAGTTAATAAATCTAATAGTTTATTCTTTGATAGTTTTAATGCTGCAGAAATTGTATTTAGATCTCCAATGATTGACTTAACTAAACAAGACAATCTTTTATATGAAGATCACTACTCTGCAGTTCAAGATATTAAAACTACTATTCCGTTCCCAAAGAAAGGAGAGATTGAAACAGCATTCCCTTCTCGTGTAATTAGATCTAATGTACAAGATGGAAGAATTGATGATAACTATAGAAACTTCTTAGCTCTTCAATACAAAGACTTTTCTCAGAATAAAGGAGCTATTACTAACCTAGTAGCATTAAATGGTCTATTGTTTATTCATACTGAAAAATCTTTATACAAAACTACTGGTAAACAAAATCTTCAATTAGGAGATAGTACAGAAGCATACATTGGTTCAGGAGATATTTTTGCTCAAGAACCTATGGAACTTGTAACTGCTGCTGAAGGATATGGAGGAAGTTTTAATAAACACTCTTCTATTATCAGTAAATACGGGTACACTTACGTGTCTAGAAAAGAAAAGAAAGTATTTTTGTTAACTGATAAGTTAACTGAGATTAGTCAACAAGGTATGGAGAATTGGTTTAGGTTAAACATTCCATATACTTTAGAAACTGTAAGTGAAGTTAATCCTTACCCAGTTAATTTAGATACTATTCCTTATCTTAATCTAGATGCTCCTACAGGATCCTTTGGATTTGTAAGTACTTATGACCCGTTATTTAAAAGATTTATTATTAGTAAACGTGAATTAGTTTATTCTGATAAACTTAAAACAATACTTAATGAATTTTTTATTCCCAATGGAATTGATTATACTTATGATCCAGGAGGATGTTTAGAAACTGAATATAATATCCTTAACAATGATACTATTCCTCAAGGTACAGGAGTTGGAATTATTAATGGATCAGCTTTACTTACTCCTTCATACTTAGCACCAACAACTGCAGGTATATGGTATGATCCTAATTTAGGAGGATTTATATTTAATCAAGCATTAGCAGTGCAACTTAGTGAATTAGGAATTGAAAACTGGTCACCATATGTTAAAGAAATTACTCTTCAAACTACAGGAATTGATTCAATGTATTGTGCAACACTTTCATACTATTTAATAAATATATCTAATGACAATTATTGGTTTAAAGAAAACGGTTGGACTATATCTTATTATCCAGATAATCAATCTTGGATTAGTCGTCACAGTTATGTCTCTCCTTGGTATTTCTATAACTCTGAGTATTTCTTTAGTTTTGAGTCATTTGTTACTAATCCTGTTCCTGATACATTTAAGATTTGGAAACACAACTCTACTAATGGTGCTCAATTTTATAATGTTAATCATAATTATGAGTTTGAATTTATTGTAAATGATTCTCCAGATATAACTAAAGTGTTATCTTCTGTAAACTTTATTGCAGATGTATACACTAAAGACGAGACAGGAGCAACTGCTTTAGAGCAATCTACAACAATGTTAAAAGATAAGTTTAATACTTATAATATTGAACTTCCTTTTAAACAATTCTATATCTATAATACTTACCAAAATTCTGGATTAATAGACTTTGAATATCTTAACAACATTAGAAAAGTAGAAGGTTCTTGGATGTTTAATAACTTTAGAGACTTAGTTAAATACTCTAGAAGTAATGAACTATCTGATAATCAATACAATATCTCTGGAGCATTTAATTCAAATGTACAAACTCCAGAAAAACTATTAATGTTTACAGATGAAGGAGTTGTTAACTCTTTAATCTTAGACACAACTAAACCTTGGTATGAACAAAAGAAATTTGTATCTAAGTTTTTTGGTGTGAGATTAATTGGACAAGGTAATAATAATTTAGTAAATTTGTATTCAGCTAACGCTACATTACGTAAATCTTCAAGATAATGGCTAAACCTAAAAAATATATATCCTCTAAACTAAAAGTTAAACGTAAATTTTTATTAGGAGGAGATCCTGGACAGGAGCTTTATTTAAATAATAACACTACTTACCAGGCTGCAGATGCTCCAACTGCTATGCTTCAAAATCAATTTGAAGCTAACGAACAAGCTAAAGCTAAACAGAACACTGCCATTTTTGGTAATCAATTAGCTAGAGAGATGGACTATCTTCAAGATTTAAATGCTAATGTTGAAAAAAGAAAAAAAGCAGAAGAGACTGCTAGACAACAGCAAGTTGAAGCTGATAAACAAGCTGTTAATCAACAAGTTACACAAACTGCAGGTAAAGCTGGAAAACAATTAAGTAAAGATTATAAAGCAGGTAATATTCCTATTCTTAATACTAATATGTTAGGAGACTCTGCAAATATGTTTAGTAATGCTAATATTGCTGGAGGGGCACCTTTAAGTCCTACAATGGGAACTACTACAACAAGTTTAAGTACTTACTCTCATCCTTTTATTCAATCTGGTACACCTTTAACTTCTGCTAATGTAATGCCTAGTGCTCCTTCAGCAGTTAATCAATTTATGCCTCAAGGTTTAAATCAAGGTACATATTTAACTGGACAAGGAGCAGATACTGCAGTTAAAACAGGAAGTGCTTTTGGACAAAATGCTGCAGCTATAGGTAAAAGTCTTGGAAAATCAGCTTTAGTTGCACTTCCACAAATTGCAGGACAAATTGCTTATAATCAACTTAATAAAGCTGATGATAGGCAAATGCAAAAGGAAGGTAGAAGTCAATATTATGACGATACTGAATATTCTAGAAAAGAGTTTAATGCTCAATTAGCTAAGTCGACTGGTAAAGGTGCTACTATTGGAGGAACAATTGGAAGTATGATTCCAATTCCAGGAGTAGGAACTGGTGTAGGTATGGCTATAGGAGCTGGTGTTGGAGCAATTGCAGGAGCAGGAAAAGCTATACATCAACGTCGTATGACTAAATCTGAAGATGAAAGAGGAGTTAAAATTGGAAATAAAAGATTTGGTAAAAAACTTTTATTTGGAGAAGAAAATGTATATGATGAAAATCTAGATCCTACTGTAATTGAAAAGCGTAACAGAGAAGCACAAATGAAAGCAATGACTGATACTGCTAATGCTATGGATAATGCTAGAGTAGCTAGTATGCTTACTGACGTTAATCAAGGATTTAATTTAAAATCTACTTCTGGTCAAATGGCTAAGTATGGTGGTAAAATTGAATACTTAAAAGGAGGCGTAGCTAAGTCATTAGGTAGAGGAGCTAAAGAATATGTAGGTAAAAAACATGAACAAGGTGGAATTGATTTGCCTGGTAACATTGAAGTTGAAGGAGGAGAAACAGAACAAAATAATTATATTTTTTCTGCTACATTAAAACTACCTACAGGTCTTACTTACGCCCAAGTTCATAAAAACTTATTGGCTTCTGGGGCATCTTCTGAAGAAATTAGACAACTTGCTTTATCTCAAGAAGCAGCAGCAGGTAGAAATCCTAATGAAATTAAAACTATGAAGTTTGCTAAATATGGTGGTCCTTTAGAGTATAAAAGAGGAGGAAAGAAAAAAGGTGCTAAAAATACTGAAGAACCTAATTATTTTACAAGTGGTCAATTTGCTAAAGATCAAGCAGAAAAAGGTCCTGAGTCAATTACTAAAGGAAGAACTAAAGAGTATTGGCAAAATTTAGAAGAAGAATGTCGTTTAAATCCTAATGCATACGGATGTACAAAATTTGATGATCCAGATACATCTGTAAATTTAGCTGGGTCATATGCGGCTAGACGTAATGCAATGAATAGAAATATTGCATTAGGAGAAGAAGTACCTACTAACTTTTTTGAAAAAAATTTTACACCTAGAAATATAAATTCATATGCTGATTATAAAGATGCTATGAAATTTTATGATGAATATCAAAATAAATTTCAAAATAGCAGTGAGCTTACATATACAGATTATAATAAAGATTTACTTCCTAATTTAACTGAAGAAGAGTTTGAATTTTATAGAGGACAAAAAAATAGTCCTGATATGCAATCTTATGTAACAGATGAAAGATTAACTCAAAAAAAGCAAAATACTAGACGTAATGCAGAATTGTGGCAAGATACTGCTACAGGAGAATATATTTATAGAGCACCTGATGGAACAGAAATAGCAAGATCTATGGATCAAAATCAAGCTGGTGTTAACAGAGATCTTTATTTTGCTCAAAGACGAAATTCTATTGGTGTTGCTCCTCCTGCAAATAATACAGCAACAGAAGATAATAAAATGTATCAAGGTGCAGATTTGCCTGAAGTATCAATTACTGGTGAAAAACCTAAAGTAAATACTGAAGTTGCAAATACTAATACTCAAAATAATCCTCCTGCTAATACTACTCAAACTCAGACTACTAATAACCCACCAGTTGTTACTAATACTAATACTTCTGGAAATGTAACTTATACTACTTCTGATAAAGAAGTTCCTAAACCTACAACTTCTCCTACTGATAACAAACCTAGGTTCTTTATGGGAGCTACTAGAATTGTAGATGAAAATGGTAATGTTAAAATTCTTACTGATAAACCTTTAACAGGACATAGTAGTATGGCTGGTTCTAGATTAGGAACACCTACTATTGAAGGATTAGCAGATGTAAGAAATAACTCTTATTATGCCGCTGCTAATCTTAAAAAAGATGAAGATTATAAAAATAAAGTAGAAGGTGCTGCTTTAAGTTTTTCAGATGCTGTTAATGATAGAGAAACAATTGCAGGAACTGACTGGGGTAAAAGATGGGGATATAAACCAGGTATGAGTGCTGGAGAAGCTCAAGCTGCACATGATGCATTTGCTTCTGAAATGCGTACTAAGTTTGATAAATCTCCTGATGAAATGTTAGGTTATTATCAGTACTTAATAGATTCTGGAAAAGTAGATCCTAAAACAGGAAAAAGAGATTATACTGGAGAAGATTCTTTTGGAGATGATGCAAGAGCTATTTATGAAAATCTTAAATCTAAAGGACATATTGATGCTGATGGTAAAATTAAATCTACAGCTTTATCATATTTAAAAGAACAAGCTACTGATGAATTTGTAGGTCCTATCCATAATGCAGCAGGTGCGTATAGTTTAAAAGGTAAACCTACTACTAGTAAAATTGTTGAAGACACTCCACCACCTGCTAGTCCTCCTGAAACTCCTAAAAGAGATTACACAATGGAGTTACCGCCTCCTCCTAAATATGTTCCAACTAAGTCTACTAACAATATTGGATTATTACAAACTATTCCTGCAGCTTATGCAATAGCTAATCCAATCAATGTTAAACCTATTGCTCCTTCATTAGCTACTGGTTATGTAACTCCTGGAGGAGTTGCAAGAACTAATATTGGTAGAGTATCTTATAATACAGAACGTGCTGCTAACCAAGGTAACTTATCTGCAATGAATCAAGCATTGCAAAATATGTCTGGTCCAGGTGCAGTTGCTGGTATGTTAGCTGCTAAAACAAAAGCTGATCAACAAAATTTAGCTATTGCAAATGCTGAGCAAAATCAAAATGTAGGATTAGCTGCTAAAGAAGCAGATTTAAATGCTAATATTTCTAAATTTAATGTTGGAAATGCAATGCAAGCTCAAACTACTAATGCAGGAATTGCTCAACAAAATGCAGCTAGAATGCAACAAGCTAGTCAATTTAATACTCAACTTAAATATGCTAAAGATGTTGAGAATAGAGAGCAAATTTTAGGAGCATTAGATAGAGGAACTCAATCTATTGTACAAAGTGATATAGATAAAAGAAGATTACAATCTACTGAAAGATTAGCTGGAATCTATGATGCATACCAAGCGTATAACAGATATTTAGGAGCTACTCAAACTCCAAATAATGCTACTAAAAAAGAAGAAGATAAAACTAATCAAGTAGCTAAATTTGGTGGTGTTAAAAAATATGTTTCTAGATTAGGAGACTTAAAAAACGTAAAATATAAAGTATAAGAGATGGCTTATAAATTTGATCCTGTAATTAGTACATATGTAGATCCTAAATCCGTAGAGATCTCTAAAACTTTAAATGAAAGATTTGCACAAAATTTTGCAGTAAATGATGCATTAGAAACTGCATTACGTGATATGCAGTATGCTCCTTTTGAAAACGATTCTGCATTAGCTAAACAAGCAAGAGAAGAAACTGATGCAAAAATTAAACAAATTGCAGAAAGAGGAGATTATGAAAACATGACATTTCCATTACATACTCTTGCAAAAGAAACTGGAAATAAACTTAAACCTTTAGCAGACAATTACTCTAGATATGCTAACACTTTAACTGAACTTAACAAACGTCTAGAAAAAGCAGATATTAATGCTGAACAATATGACCTTTATAAAGGATACATGACTAGAGGTTATAAAGGACTTCAAATAGATGAAAATGGTAGAGTAAAACAAGGTAGTGAATTTATGCCTCCTACATTATATAACGATCCTAAAATTATGGATCGTATTGGTAAAAGATTAGAAATAATTCACCAACAAAAAACTGGAAGAGAAACTTCTGGATATCAAAGAGATGCTGAAGGAAACCTACTAGTTATTGAACAAGGTAACACATTAGTAAAAGTTGCTGATGAAGATGTGCAAAAAGTATTTGATGCTGTAATGCAAGAATCTGATGTTAAAATGTATCTTGATCAAATGTCTACTATGAAAACTTTTAGAGCTAGTGATGCTGTAGGAGGCCCTGATCAATTAATTACTTCAAGAGTAGAAAATCTTCAAGATAAAATAGGAGAATTAAACAATGAATTAAATTCAGGTAAATATTCTACACAACAAAAAAATCAAATTAATCAGGCAATTAAAGGACTTCAACAAGAAATTGAAAATGTTTCAACTCTTTCAACTCCAGATCAAAAATTAAATTATGCTAAAAACTCTATTTATCAAGAGATGATTAAACCTTTTGAAGAGTATGCTAATCTTAAAGCTGGAGTATACGAACAAACTTCTAAATACTCAGTAAAAAATATTACTGCTGAAGAAAAAGAAAAAGCTTCTGTTAAATGGCACGCAGAAAATCCTGACATTAAAACATTAGGAACTATTACAGCTGCTGATGTTAATGGAAAAACTGCCACTGAAAAATTAGGAATTATTCAAACTGGAGCTAATCGCATTGCAACATTAGAAAAAGCAATTTCTAATGGATATATGATTAATGAACAAGGTCAACAAGTGCAACTAGATGCTTCTGAAATTGTAAAACTTAATCAAGAAATTGCTCAAATTAAAAATGATAGAAATACTTTAGAAGCTCAAGTTGAACAAGCAGCAAGAAATAGTTTAACTTATGCAGAACTTCAAAAACAAGATCCTACATTAATAAATGCTATGGCAGAAATATATGGAACTAAAGATCCTGGTAAATTATATTTAAAAATGCAACAAGTATTTGATAATCTTAACGATCAAGATTATTTAAATTTTCAAGCAGCATTTAATGCTAAATATGGAGAAAATGCTTGGACTAACCATAATAATCAATATTATAAAAAAACAGAACAAGTATTTACAGGAGGGTATGGATCAGGAGAAAGATCTGGAGCTGCTGGAGCAGCGTTAGCAGGAATTGAACCAGTTCCAAATCAAATAACTTATACTAGTCCTAAAGATATATTTGTTCCTAAATTTGAAGATAAAGTAAATAAAGGATTACTTGAAGTTAAAGTTAGTAATGTATTTACTAAAAACAAAGTAGTTACTTTAGATCCTGCAAGTACTAGATCTCATACTACTGCATTTAATAATTTCTTCTTAGGAAAAAGTTTATCACCTACTGCAGTGTATACTGATGGTAATGGTAATGAGTTTACTGGTAATAATCTTGCTGGCTATAGTATTGAAAGTTATTACTCTCCTGATAATGGGGGAGATGTAATGGCATTTGATATTAAAGGTAAAACATCTGATGGTAAAGATGATATTAGAACAGTTTACATGACTACTGATCAAATTACAAGTCCTGAATTAAAAGCAGTTTATAATACTAATAGTTTTCAATTAGCTAGAAGAATTAATCAAGCAGGTAATACAAGTTCATTTAAAATTAATGCTACTACTAGTGCTAACGGATATAGTGGTAGTTTTACATTAAAGTTTGATGACGTTAAACGTAATGGAAAACCATTAGTTACTATTGTGCAATCTGATGGTAACCCTGTTACTAACTTAGGACCTTATATTTATGGAGGAGCTTATGATTCTACTGATAAAAGTAAACAGTTATATGTAACAGGAGCTATGGACCCATCTTCTGAGTTGTTTACAAAATTCATAAGTCTACCATATATTACGATAAATTAAGTAAATTTGTATCATGGCAGAACAACTAGACCCTCTTACAGGCCTTCCTACAAATGTTATTAAACAAACTTCAACTAATCCTAACTCTACTGGAACTGTTTTAAAAGGAACAGATCCTTTAACAGGATTACCAGCAGAAGTTATTACAAGTGCAAAACCTGCAATTGCTCCTAAAGTAGGATTAGGATTTGGTAGTTCTATTTCTCAAAACTTAACTAATGTTTATACTGATCCTTTAAGTAACTATAAAGAGTATGATGTAAACACTAATGTATTTTCTAAAAACTGGAATGAACAAAGAGCTCAAAACCAACCTTGGTATGAACAAGTAGGTTATGGTATAGCAAAAGCTGCTACTACTGTAGGAACTTCTATTGTAGATGGTACCTTAGGAACTGCTAATGGATTATTATCATTAGCATTTGATAAAGATCATTCTTTTGCTGATAATACTATTGGGCAAAGTATGGATGCTATTAACGAACAAATGCGTGAATGGCTTCCTAACTATTATACTCAAGAAGAACAAGATAGTTTATTAGGTGCGTTATCTAACCCTGCTAACTTTATTGGAGATAAAGTATTAGGAGGAGCTGCGTATACAGTTGGAGCATTAGCTACTATGTATCTTACAGGAGGTATAGGTGTAGCAGGTGGATTAGCTAGAGGAGCTGGATTGGCGGCAAGAGCTGGCAGAGCTGCATTAGGTGCAGAAGCAGGAATGTCTGAATTGTCAGCTACTTATAAAGTTGCAAAAGCTTTAAAGTCTGGAGAAGATATAAGTAAGATTTTAACAGGTGCTGCTAACACATCACGATATTTAAAATTAGCACAACAAACAGATGTTGCGTTAACTATGAGTTTGTCTGAAGCTGCAATTGAAGCTAGAGAAACTAAAAAACAGTTTATTGAAGAAAAAACTGCAGAGTGGGAAGAAAATAATTATGGGCAACAAATGCCTGATGAAGTTAAAGAAGCTATTGATCAGTCTGCAGCTGCTGCTATGAATACTAATTTTGCTATTAACTTAGCAGTATTAGGAGCATCTAATGCTGTAATGTTTGGTAAAATGAGTTATAAAAAATTCAGTGGCCAAGCAATGGACGATGATATAGCAAATGCTGCATATAAAGTCACTAGAAAACCTGGAGAAAAAGGTTTAGAATATGCAGAAGATCTTTCTAATTATAAATTGTTAAGAGGATTTCAAAAAGGAAACAGAATATTTGGTAAAGCAGGTCAAGGTATGCTTACTGAAAGTTTTCAAGAAGGTGCGCAGTTTGCAAGTAATGAAGCATTACAAGATTACTACAGTAAAAAAATGAGTGGTAGTATAGAAGGAGGATTTTCAGATATAATTAGTTCTGCTTCTAAAGGTATATCTGAAACTTTTAGTACTACTGCAGGTTTAGAAAGTATGCTTATTGGAGCTATTGTTGGAGGAGGAGCATCCGTTCTTACTGGTACTGGAAATAAACAAAAAACAAAAAATACTAAAGAGTTTTTAGATTTTGCTAATACCCAAGTATTTTCTAATCTATCTGAAAATTTTGAAAAAACTAAAGAAAATTTAAATATAGTTGCTAAGATGCAAGTAGCTGAAAAAAACGGAGATACCGTAACAGCTGAAGCACTTAGAAAAAAATTAATATTTAACCATGCATATAAGTATAATAAAGCAGGGGCTTTAGATTATATGCTTGAAGAGTTAGATGATACTGCTAAACTTTCTGAAGAAGAGTTTAAAAAGAAAATGTTTTACGATGTTAGTAAACCTTTAGCAGATCAAACAGATGGTAAAAGTCAACAAGAAATTGTAGATGACATTAAAGATAATGTAAAAGAAACTCTTCAATTACATAAAGACATTTTAGCTATTTCTCCTCTTACACGTCCTACAGGGTTAATGGCTGCTTTGCAGTCTGACCAAGCTAAAAAAGATTTTATATTACAGCAACAAGTAGATAATGCATATCGTAATATGCTTTATGATTCTGCATTAAGTAGTAAAGTAGCAACTCAAGAAGCTAATAAGCGTTATAACGAATTAATAACACTTAACCCAGAGTTTGCAAAATTAAACAAAGATGAACTATTGTACAAAGTTACAGTAGGTGATGTAAGCATTAATGACCAAGGAGAGATAGAAGTACAAGCTACTAGAAAAGCAGATTTAGAATTAGAAGAAACTCAAGATAAAAAGTTTCAAGAACAATTAGAAAAATCTAGAAAAGCTAATAAAAACTTACCTGCTGCAGATCAGATTAAGTTTCAGTTAGCTATGCAAAGTTTAGAAAAAGCTTTAGCTATTAAAGGAGCTGCTGAGTTATCATTTAATGAACTTAGAAAAAATCCTGAACAAAGAGCAATGTATGTTGAAGCTAAAAAACTTCAAGATCAAAAACGTAAACAAGAAATTGCAGATGATCAAGCTGCTCAAGTTATAGAAAATGCAGCTACATCAGAAGAATTAGAAAATGCTCTTCCAGATGATACATCTGATGAAACTTTAAATGCTGCACGTAAAAAAGCAGAAGAACTTAGAAAGTTAGAAGATAAGGCTCAAGAAGAGTTTAAAAATCTTACTGATGAAGAAGTTGAAACTGGTTATTTACACAATGGTGTTATCTTAGATGAAGACGCTTTAGAGGATTTAGATCCAATTAAAGCAGTTGCATTTAAAAGAGAACAAAGAGAAAGAAGACTTAAGAAAGAATTAAATGCTAGACAACCATTAGTAGATCCAAGTATTCTAGCTGAAGTTCAACAATCTGAACAAGCAGATATTGAATTTAATCAAGCTAAAGAAAATATTCAAGAAGACTTTATTGAAGAACTTGATTACGTATTGGATCAAGTTGTTGTAGATGCTAATGGCCGTAAGTTTGTAATTCAAGGTAGAGTTTATGAAATATCTAGTATCAATAAAGCAGATGCTTTAAACTTTGATGAAGATGGAAACTTAGTATCTGTTACTTTACGAGACACTCAAAATAATAGAGATAAAGTTTTTTACTTAAAAACTAGTGTAGATAATGTTAATGATGTTATTGATTATCAAAATAGAACTGCAGATAATCAGTATAACATTAATGATATTATTCCAGAAGCTATTGCATATAACATTCTAACATCAACTTTACAGATAGATCCTGAAGTATTAACTATAGATGATATAATACAATCAGAAGAATATAATCAAGATCCTGTATTTGAAGATGTAGCTAATACTATTACAGAAGAAGAAGTTGCTACTAAACAGCCTAACTATAATATCAATAATAAATCTATTGATAAATTAAAAGCTGAGATGGTAGATCTTAGAGCTCAGAATAATGCATTATTAGAAAAGTTAGATAAATTATTTCAAGCTTTTAATAACACTGGAAAATCTTTTGAAGAGTTTGAAGCTATTCCAGAAGTTAAAGAAATTATTGCTAATTTAGAAAAGCTTCAAAAAATAATGGATGTTAAAATTGATGCTATTCAATATAAACAACGTGGAAATAAAGAAGCAGATATAGATTTAGATTTAGATGCTAGCCCAGATATCATTAGTGAAGCTGTACAAACTCAGTTAGATGCTATAGAAGAAGTTAATAATACACTTGTTCCTCTTGTAGAAGCTAAAAAAGTTTATGATGATATTTTAGAAGCTGCAAAAAATAATCAAGAATTACCTGGTTATCCTGCATATACAGAACAAGATCTTCAATATATGAAAGAAGAATCTGTAAGATTAGGAAGACAAATAGGAACTCTTAAACGCAAAGCTAATTATATTAATAAAAAGATTGCGTCAATAAAAGAAAAAGAAAATGAAACTAACATTGCAAGACTACAACAAACTGGTGAAACTACCAGCGGAAGTACAGTATCAATTGAGGGGCAAGTCGCTGAAAGAGCGAATACCAATACTAATACAGGAAATGAAGAAACGAGGGTTGGTGAAAGTAAGCAGATGACCGAATCTGAAATAGAAGAGGCAAAAGAAAAAGGAAATGAAGTAGAGCAAATTAAAACTGCTACAGACGAAAATGAGTTAATACTTACAACAGCTATTGGTCAAGAAGTATTACCTCAACCAGCACAAGATGTTATTGTATTAGAAGGTGGAAGATTAAATCTTCAATTAACTCAAGGAGCATTTGAGGGAGTTACAGAATCTGGAGATATTATTTCTGCAAGTTTTGTTCAACAAAACGATTTAGATGATAATCCTATACTTGTAGAAACAGAAAGAATTGCTGCATTTGGTCCTGAAAATGTAAATGTTGGGGATACTGTAGAGTTTGTAGTAGATGAAAATACAGAATGGTGGCAAAAAAATCAAGATAAATATCCAGTAGAAGAACATTGGAAACGTGTTCCAATTTTTGTAGTACATAATGGAGTTAAAGTAGCTTTATTAAGTTCGTATAAAACTGATACTGAAAATGGAATAGAATCTGTTTATGGAACAGATAGAAAAGTTATTTATGAAAATAGAAACTCTAGACCGCAAGCAACTGTTGTAGGTAAGTTATTCAATGTCAGTAATATATCAAATGCTACTACACAAGTAGCACAACCTGATGGTTCTTTAAAAACTGAAAAACATTTCTTTAATCCTACTGAATTAATTAATCAAGGAGGAATTGGAATTGTTACTAATAAAGGAGTAGAAATATTCTATGGTCCTAATTTAAATACAGCAGATAAAGATTTAATAAGCTCATTAGATGTAGAAGCTTCTAAACTTAAGCCAGGTACTGTAGTTATATTTGGAAGAAATCCTATAGGAGAAATTCAAACATTTGTAGCTACTACTAAAAATATGGATGAATTTGGATTAACTACAATCAAAAACCATATTAAAAACGGAGCATTTGAAAATATATCTAAGATACTAGGAGCAAACATAATATCAGATGAATTTATTTCTGATGATTTAGAAACTTATGATGATGTTAAAAATAAAAGTTTAGAAAAACTTTTGTTCTTAGAAGAGTTTAACCAAGAAGTATTATTTAGTTTTTACTCACCATCAGCTAAAAGCTTTGTTAGAGTATCAGCTTCTAATTTAAAAACTGTATTAAACTCTCCTAATCCTGCTGAAAAATTAAACTTTAGTTTTATTGATATTGTTCCAGCTCAAAAAGAAGGAGTAACAGGATTTGACATTGTTATTAATAAAGATAGACAAAACTGGGCAGATGTTGAAGGAAATATAGTAGAAGAACTTGAACAAATAATTCTTAGAAAAAAATACCAAGTATCTAAAGGGCTATTAAGCCAGTCTCAAGGAACTTACCAAAGTAATCTTAATGAAGGAGTAGAGTATAACTCATATGTAGAATATCTAACTTCAAGTAATGAATTTTCTGGAGAAAGAGAACAAGGATTAGGACACAATGCAATTTTAAGTATAGATATTAAACTTAATGATAGAGGTTCTGCATGGAACGATATTGGATTGCAATTAGATAATCTTACTACTCAAGGTAAAAAAGTAATTACTAATGAAGAAGTTCAAAAAGTTACAATTGAACCTGTAGTACCATCTCAAGTTCCTGCTCCAATTCAAACTGCATTAGATGAATCAGATGTAGCTACAAGTATGGCTGATGATTTATTTGATAGTTGGGAAGAAGAACAACCTGGTATTCTATCTAATAGTCAAGTTATTGAACACAATGGAAATACATATATTGTAACTATTGAAAATGGAAATGGAATCATTAAAAATGCTAAAGGAAATATAATTAGTGGTCAAAGTCCTATAGGAACTGCAGTACTTAATAAAGTCAATTGGGATTTGTTAGAAGAACAACCAGCCCCAGCAACTCCTGCTTCTGATAATACACCTACACCAATACAAGGTCTTAATGAAAGATTAAATGCTTATGGAAATGCAAAAGTAATTTTACCATCAGATTTTTATGAAGGAGAAAGACCAAAAGGAAGATTAAATGCTTTTAAATCAGCTATAAATACAATTGCTGATAATTTAATAACATTAACAGATGTAAATTTAAATGAATTCGATTTTATTACTGAAGAAGAAAAAAGAAGATTAGATGCATTAAGACCTTTAGCTGAAGAACTTAGAATAATAAATATGAATGACATATCTCTTGACGGTAGAAGAACAGTAGCTGTAGAAAAAAGATATGCTCAACTTACTAATCAATTAGCAAATGAATTTGTAGATATAATTAGTAAACATGTTAAACAACAATTAGGTAAAACTATTACAAGTTCTAATCCTAAATTATCTGCAGAAAGTAAACCAACTCAACCTGAAGCTACAGTACCTGCAGAAATAGCAGATCAGATTGCAGAAGTAATTGCAAATAAAGATTTTATTAAACTATCTCCTGATGGTAAATATTACATTAATACTAAGACAGGAGCAAATTTAGGTAGAGTTACTAAATACATTGCTGAAGAAGATTTTGTAGATGGAATAGAAAAAGATGAATCTATTGAAGATTATGAAACTAGACTTATCCAACTAGGATATTCAGGTAATGATCTTTCTCGTAAAGTGTTAGTAGGATCTTCTAGTATTATTGGAACTAAAGTAGATACATTAATTAGAGATTTCTTTGCAGGAGAATTAAAACCTTTTGAAGCGTATGAACTAAGTAGTAAAACTCAAATTAATAATTTAATTGAGCAACTTACAAAAGTTAAAGAAGCAATGGATGCAAGAGGAGAAGTAGTTCTTGCAAATGATATTATTGTTTATAATGATGAATTAGGATTAGCAGGAACTGTCGATTTGCTTACATATGATTCTCAAGGTAATATCCGCATATATGATATGAAATCTATGCGTGGAGATAACTTCTCAACTAAATACGGAAAAGAAACTATTAGTAAGTATGATAGTACTACTTATGGTAAATCTAAAAGACAGTCTCACACTGAGCAGGTATCTCTTTATAGAATTTTATTGTATAATACTCATGGATTAGATGCTAAAACAATAGGAATTATGCCTATTGAGTTAGAGTATAATTCAGGAGATACTACTACAACAAAGTTAAATTTATTAAAAGGAGTGCAATTAACTAAATTAGATAAAGTAAAAGATGCTGAATTTGGAAATACTGCTGCTCCATTTGATACTAGTTCTTTAGAAGATCTTTTATCTAGTATGCCTGAAAATACAGAAGATATTAGTAATATATTTGCAAATACAATCCAACCTACAGCTGAAGAACAAGAAGCAATGCGCAATGCAATGTTTGGAGGAATGCCTGTACAAAGTTTAAATAAACTTATGCAAGAAACAGCCCAAGAAGGTGAGAATAATAATAATAAATGTGGTAAACAAAATAATTAAAATATATGCAATTATATTGTGCTAATGCAAACTCTCAAGAGTGGAAAGACTTAGTAGAAGTTCAAGGAAAAAGTACTGCTGGATATTTGTGGAATAAATATAAAGGATTTGTTCCTAGTGTATTTTATAGTAATTCTATTGAAAAAGTTTTAAAAAATCAAAATAATCTTTATCGTCAAGCTGAGTTAGGTGACCAAATTTTTGAAGATGTACGGGATACTTTATATACTGTTTTTATGGAAAAACGAAAAGAGTATGGAGATAAGTATGATGTAGATTTAGGATTAGGAACAGGCACAAATAAAGGTAATATTGCTAATGATTACGGAAGAAAAATATACAATAGCAATCCTAATAAAACTGAAAAAGAAAATAAAACTTTAAAAATTCAAGCACTTAATCTTGAACTTGCATATGAAGATGCTGCTGCTACAGGTAATGAAGAATTAAAAAAAGCAACAGGAGAAGCATTAAAAACTTTTATATCAGAAAATGGATTAACTGTTGCTCTAAGAGATACAGATTTAAATAGAAAGGTTAGAAACGTATATAAAAACATTTATAAAAACTGGTATTCTAAAGAAGATCCTATTACAGGAAACTTATTATCTGTAGGATGGAGAGATGTATTGGTAGATAGATTACTAGAATCTGGTGTAGAAATTAAAGGTAAAGAAGTTTATGATGCAGATGAAGCTGTAGACTTAGATGAAATGTCTAATACAGAACTTCAACTTTTAAATACAACTGGAGGAGTAGATAAGATTTATGGAAGACAACATATTGAAGAAAATCCTGCTAAAAAATTAACTGGAAAAGTTAAAGAACTTTTAGCTACTATTCCTTCAGGAAAAAGAAACTGGTTAGGTAAAAAAGTATATCTAAATAAAGATGAAGTTTATAAGTCTTTATTAAACATATGGGTTAATAAACAATCTTTTACAGATATGTATAGTGCTTTAGAAACTCTTGTAAAGTATAAAGCTGATTATAGACATATCTTAGATTTTATTGATAATTTAGATGGTAAAGATAAAGCTATGTTTTACACAGCTTTTGCTACTAACTATAACAAATTTTCTATATTTAAAAAAGAGATTACTCCTAATGGAGTAACTGTAAAAATCTTTGACTCTAACCTTAAAACTGTATCTAAAAGTTTTATTGGTAAATGGAGACAGCAAAGTGTGCAAGGAGATCTTGAAAGCAAACGCGCTTTATATAGATTAAATGAAGATGGTAAACTTGAAATTAAAGAAAATGCTTTAAAAGAAATTAGAGAAAGCATTAATACAATAGAAGCGTTTAGAAAAAATAGAAAACTAGTAGGACAAAGCTTAGTAGTAGAGGAAGGAATTCATCCTATTGTAAGAGCTTTAGGAAATGCTATGTGGCATATGTCTATGAATATTGGAGATGATTCTAATATTGGAGATACATATTCTAATCTTCAATTGTACATTAACAATGGAGATAATATTAAAAATGATAAAGGAATTGAGTTTTTAAATGACCGTCAATTATTTTTAAACTTATATGAGAAAATTAAATTAATTGCTGATAGTTTAGAGAATGATAAAGTAATTGATATCTACCAAAACAACAAAGGTGATATTGAATATATTGCTCGCATTCTTCCTTACTTTATTAATCAAGTAGGTGATAGTTTTACTAATGGTAGTGGTAAACAAATTTACCCTGCTAACCAAGAAACAGAACTAGATCAAATTATTAACTCAATTAAAGATCCTAGTACTGCAGAAGCATTTAGAGGGATGTATTTGCAAGATGCTTTTATATCTGGATACAATTCCCCTAAAGTAATGAGTTATCTATTCCAACACTTTGGAAATAGTAAATTCTTAAGTGAATTTGAATTACGTACTTTAGATACTGTAGTAGATGATTCTACTTTTGAGAATCAAGATTACTCAGATTTTTCAAAGTTAGATTCTATTATTACTCGTATGAATGCATACATTAATAATGGAAATAAAAAAGTTCACTATACTTCTATTACATTAGGTAGTCGTGGTGCATTTAAAATGATTGCTATGCCTCGTATAGGTAATGAAGCAAACTACGGGATCAACACTACTCCTACACAAGAGATTCGCAAACAAATTCTTCAAGACTTTATCCGTATTAAAGAAGCTGATAAGTTTATTGAGACTGTTAAAGAGAATAAAAATTACTCAGACTTACTAGATGGTATTCACTATACATTAAAAAAAGGTGAAGAGATAAGTAATGAAACCATTTTAGAAGCATTAAAAAATAGAACAGGTAGAGAATTCTCTAATGATGTAATGCAGTTTACTGTAAAGAATGCACAAGGAGAACAAATTGTAACAGATGAGTTTGTACCTGGGACTGAAAGTAAACTTAACAAGTATGAAGGATATCGCATCTCTTATTACATACAAGACTACATCTTAGATAGTACTAAACTTGATCCTAAAATTAAAGGATTTATTGATTCTAGATTAGATGATATGGTTAAAGGTGTTGAAGGATACTTTCAAAAGCAATCTGAAATGTTATTTGAAATGCTTAAAGAAAGTGGAAAATTAGCAGAACTTGACATTGTAAACTTTAAAAAAATAAGTCCAACATTTGAATCTCTTGCAAAAGACTTTGTAACTAATGATGCTTTAGCTAGAAATGAATTAGTTAAACTTATTCGTGGTAGAAGATCTATGGCCAAAGATGTTGTAGACTTTTATAAACGTATGGAGTTAGCAGGTACTCCAGGAACTAGACTTGCTGAAAAAGGTACTGTAGGAAAGGTAGACTGGATGTCAGAAGAATATGGAGTTCCTAAAACTTTATTTGAAGCTACTATTCAGGATATTAAACTGAATATGAACACTGCTCAAGTAGAGCGTATTAATGCAGAAGCAGATGCTTTAACTCAAAATTTATTAGAATTAAATTATGACCCAGCAGTTGCTAAACAAATTGGAGATGCATATAGATCAGGGCAAGTAGAAGGTACTGATGCTTTGGCTCATTTAAGTTTAGATGGGTATAGATATATTCGTCAAGGTTTAGGTCAATGGACTAAAGAAGAAAACGAAGCATTTAAAGCATATAAAGCAGCGCCTGCTGGTCAAAAGATATTTGCATACCAAGAAGGATTTGTTCCTAAAGGAGCTAAAGCAGGAGATAGAATACCTATTCTACCAATGAAACCTTTCTATGGTGCACTTAAATTAGAGAATAATATGTTAATGAGTATTATCCATAAGAACTCATATCAAGTATTATTAGAAGAGTATACTAAAAACTTCCCAGTATTAGAAGATCTTAGAAGCACTATGGAAAATAGAAACATCCATATTGTTAATACAGTATCTGCTAAAAAGTTAGCAAGAAAAGGAGTACATGTTGTAAAAGGAGTTCCAGGAGAATTTAATAACATGGCAGTGCAATCAATTGCTTCTAATGGATTGCGTTTTCCTCAAACTATTAATCCTACTAAAGCTGAGAAAAAACAAATTGTAAGTAAACAATTAAAGAAAGTTATTTTATCAGGAGTAGAAGCTAATAATGTTTATTCTTATAACGGTGGACTTGCAGACGCAACTGCAGTTACAGGAACTGATATTAAAAGAAACTTTGAAAAAGCTTTAGAAGAAAAAATGGCAAGAGAAATTGTAGCCATTGAAAAAGAATTGGGATTTACTAAACTTAAAAAAGCTCTTAATACTAAAAATACAAAAGATATTTTAGAAGCTAAAGTTGCTATTATGAAAGCAATTAAACAGATTCTAAAAGAAAATGTAACTTCTAGACAATTGTCTTCTAATTACATGCGAGCATTAGATATTGAAATTGATGCAGCAGGTAACCCTAGATTTAAGACTCCTATTGATATGCCTTTCTACGCTAAGAAATTTGAGTCTATTATCTTATCTGTATTTCAAAAAAGAGCATTTGATCAAAAAATTTCTGGATATGAAGCTGTACAGGTAGCTCAAATTGGAGGACACGCTATTGACAATGAACTTAAATTTTTATCAATAGAAAATGATCCTATTACAGGTAAAAGAATTGTACATGCTGAATGTATGATCAGAGAAGACTTAGCTGCTCAATTTGGAATTAATCCTGGAGATAGTTTAGATTCTATTCCAGAAGAACTTCGTCGTATTATAGGTTATCGTACTCCAACTCAAGGTAAATCTTCAGTTATTATTTTAAAGATTACTAAAGTACTTCCTAATAACTACGAAAAAGCAATTGTAGTTCCTGGACAGATTACCAAGATGATGGGATCTGACTTTGACGTTGATAAATTGAATCTACTATTTTCTGAAAAAGAAGAGGTAGACGGAATGCTTCGTAAAGTTAAAGTAGATTATAACGAATTAAATGCTACTAAAAACTTTAAAGAGTTATCAGATAAGCAAATCAATAATGTAATTTTTGATACAATAGAAGCTGTAATGTCTAACCCTGCACATGCTTTAGAAATATTTAAACCTTTAGATTCTAATAGAATATCATCTGAGCAAGATCGCATTAGAAAAGCTTTCCCTGAATTTGCTGCAGATCTTGAATGGAATTCTCCACTTACTGAATCTGAAATTACAGATAGAAATATTGTAGCTGCTAAACTTGTGGGTAAATATGCTAATATGGCCTCTGGTAGAAACGTAGTAGTTAATGGATCTGTAAAAGTAGCAGATGAGTATGCTATTAAATTAGATGGGCAAACTCATTCATTATACCAAAAAACTACAAAAGATGGTTTAAATGAATCTACTGAAATTCCTATTAGTGATAAACTTACTGGAGCTTTGGATGCTTCTAAAAATCCTGCTCAAAAAGAACTTAATGATAATCTAATCACTGCTAATATTACAGCAATGTTTATGGCATTGTACCCTGAGTCTAACTATACAACATTACATAACTTTTTAAATCAACCTATCATTAGAGACTTTACAGACTCTATGGCAATTGATTTTAAAAATAATGCAAAGAATGTAAGTAAAGCATATAAAAAAGCATTTAATAAATGGAGAAATGGGGTAACAGAAGTTAATAGTAAAGGAGTTGAAGTCCCAAGAGTACCACTAGCACATAAAGATATTCAAACTAAAAACATGTCTTCTACAGAACTTGCTAATCTATCTAGAGAAGATAGAAATAAAGAAGCACAGCTAGATATGCTAGATAACTTTTATAAGTTTTACATTGGAGGAAGACAGTTATTTAAATTATATAAACGCGTAACTCCTGATACTTTAAATAGTATTAACCGTGTAGGAGATTTCCAAGCATTTAATGATGTAATTAAGAAGTTTGATTCTGATGAAGAAAACGAGAATAAAACTGAACCTACTGCTTGGTTAAATGCTGCCAATCCTAGTATTAACGTGATCTCTCAGTTTATTGGAGAAGACTCTGTGTACGGATTGACCAAATTATATGATGACTTTTTAGAAAATACTTTTAATAATATTAAACAAGTATTTAATATCCGTTTATCTCCTGCATTTGAATTCCTAAAAGATACTATATTAGAAAGTACTGGAAGATCAGATCTAACCTCAGAAATGCATGAGGCTATGGATAATGGTATGTACTTTATGTTGTTAATGAAAGAAAATTCTCCTATTAAAAACATGTTTAAAGGAGAACAAATTAGAAGAATGTACACAAATAAAAATAATAATCTTGTAAGTACATTTAGAAACTTAAAAGCTAAAGCTCCTACATTAGCAACAAACTATGTAATCAATGCTTTAGAAGAAGATATAGATGCCAAAGCTAACATTTATGCATTGAAATTTACAGGATCATTTGGATTAGAACCTTTTATAAAAGAAAAGTTTATAAAGTCATTTGAAAAACTTTTATATAGTCCTGAATCATATGCAACAACTCCTGAAGTAGCAAATGAGATTAAATTATTTGCAGAAGATTTGATTGCTAATAACTTTATTAGATACGGATTTAGATCAGGATATGGATCATATGCAGATATTATTCCCCATCAGTTCTTTAATACACCAATGAAAACTGATACAGGAATGCAAACTGTTAACGAATATTTGCATAATCAAAAAATTGCTATGCAATCCCCTAATTACTTTACTCCAGAAGATGTAATTGAGTTTGTACAAATGTTCGGAGGTTTACAAATTAAAGGATCAACCTTATTAAATAGGCAAAAATTAGATGATGTAAAAACGCTTACTCCTACAGTACAAACGTATCCAGGTCAAACCTTTATGATATTCTACAATGCAGAAAGAACAGAATCTGGATTGTACATAAAAGCTAATGAATATAAAGGGTCTAAAGGAGAAAAACTTGCAGAATACGTAGCATTAGATAGAACTTTTGCAAAAAATAAATTGTACGGAATCCATAAAGATGCATCAAACCCTGCTTATAAAGATAGGTTAAATGCAATAGCAAATATTAATGCAACATTAAGTACCTTTGTTGCAGACTCAAGAAGAAGTGAGAAAGACGATATACAAAAAATTTGTACACTATGAAATGTAACATTGTAGGAATAGATAGAAACAATGCTGTTAATGTAAATCCAAGACTAACTGCAGTACTAGACACTCTAGATACTGTAGTTTTTGGAGATATAAACAAAGCATATGAAAATCTAGATGAACAGATTCCAGCATCTATTAATGATCTAACTACAGATGTACTTAAAAAATCATTGATTGCAGCTAGACTTGCAAGTCATGGTACAGTTAAAAATCAACGTCAAATTCTTGTACCAGTAGATTATTACGCTTGGGAAACTATGACTAGTTACGATAGTATGAATAAATTATTCAGACGTAACTATGGATTGCAAGGAGACTTGTTTACTATTGAAAAACAGGTAAGATGGACTAAACCTAATAACTCAAAAATAGGATTTAATATTACTATTAATGGTAAAAATTTAGATGTAAATCCTAATAACTACTATATTGTACATGTTAATTCTAATCTTCTTAAGTCTTTAGAAGATAATTTTAAAATGACTGCTGGTAATACTGCTAATAAAATTAATGCAGATATTGAACAAGATGCTGTTAGAAGAGAGATAGAAGCTGAAATAGAAGCAGAAAGACTTAATAAAGAGTTAGAGGATATGGCAAGGAATCAAGATCCTTACTATGATGCTAACGATTCTAGATTAGAAGAAGGTAATACTGTTCAATACTATTCAGTTAAAGATCAGATTCTTAAATTGCAACAAGCATTTGCTTCAGCAGGTATCAATATTAAAGTAGAAATAAATCCAACATTAGAAGTTAAGGGAAGAGTAAAAGCTATTACGGATAACACTGTAATAATGGAACTTAATACTAATAAGTTAACTGACGATACGCACATACATGAGTTTAGTCATATTCTTGTAGACTTATTAGGAGTAGATAATCCAGTAGTTCAGCAAGCTATTACACAATTACGAGGAACTGTATTAGAAGCCAAAGTAAAAGCAGCATATCCTGAGTTAACTGGAGAGAAATTAGATAAAGAAATTGTAGTTACTGCCATTGGATTAGCTGGTGCTAAGATTAATAGAACTAAGCCTAACTTATTTCAACAGATATTTAATAAAATAGCTAGAGCATTACGCACATTATTTAATGTAAAAGAAGATGCTGTTGAAAAACTTGCTAAGCAGTTACTTGAAGGTAGGTTTGATAGACAAACTTTTAAAGGATCTTTAAGTTACTATAGTCAAGAAAGTAAATCTACAAATAACTATGATCATGAGAAACTTCAAGATATAGTAGCTCAAGTAAGAATAGCTGTAGAAGATAGTATTGTACAATTAGAAAGAGTACCAGAAGAAAATAGAAAAGAATCTGCTATTAATACACTTAAAGTTCTTAAAAGTAAATTAGAAAAAGAAATCACAACTGTTGAGCAGTTAATTCCTTTTATCCAATATGCTAATAGAATAGTAGTAGAGGCTGAAAATATATTTGAACACGTATCAGAGCAGTTTACAGAAGGAGCCACGGATCCTGAAGAAAGAATGTCAATGATTACAAGGCTTACTAATGTTGGTAAATATCTTTCAGATTTCTTTGATGGTGACGGAAGTTTAATGGCTACTATTCAAAATCTTACTCAAAAAGAATTGAATAGAGTTAAAGGACGTATAGGTTCTTCTACTGTAACAGATGCTGAAAAAGCTACATTAGGTGCTAGAGAAAAATCATTGTTAGATAGTATTCAAGTATTAAATGATGCTATTGTTAGAATGAATATTGTTCGTGAAGACTATTCAGATAAAGGAGTTCCAATGTTAGTAGATTTACTTTTAGACTACCATACTCCTGAAATTAACGAAGATATTAAAACTATTCAAGATAACAATACTGCAAACAATAGAACTGTAGGTTTGAACAGAGCTACTGCTGAATACAAAGAGATTGAAGAAAAATATAAAGGCAAACTTACTGATGAAGAAAAAGCTGAAAAGCAAAAAGCATTAGTAGAATTAGCCAATAGACAATTAGAAGGATCTAAAATTGGTAGAGAAACTCTTATTAGCGAGTTAAGAGAAGCTCAAAAAGATAAGTCTACTTTTAGTTATTTAGCAGATCCATTCGTATACTCATCTCAACCAGCTTTGCAATTGTTTGCTAGCTTTTTAAAAGATCATATTTATAAAGCTTCTGATGATACAAGAGAAGCAATTTATAGAATAGCTCCTGCATATAAGAAATTTGAAAGTGTTAAAGGTTCTGATGTAGATCCTGCTAAGTTTAATGAAGATCTTTATGAAGTAGTACCTTATTCTTTAAAAGATGAAAAAAGTGGTGAATATAGAACTGAACGAATTTTAAGTTTTGTTCAACCTTATGACATGAATAAGTATAATGTTGCTCAAAGAGAGATGTATACAAAAGCAGCAGAAGCAACAGGTCGTCCTAAGCGTTCAGACAAAGATGCTTATGAAGTATGGGAAAAAGATAAAACTAAAGTAAGACAGTATTATAGTATCATTTCTAAATGGTATGCACAAAATACTGAAAAATCTATTACTGCTGATTTGCAACTAAAGAAACTTAAAGATAAAAAAGCTAAAGCACAAGCTGCTTTAAAACAAGCTACTTTAAATGATGATAGTGTAAAGATGGCAATAGCTTCTGCAGACGTTCAAGTATACTCAAAGGCTATTGATGAAATTTGGGATGACTATAATAAAACTTATAGAGGATCAGCTGTTATGCCTAACTCTAAATATGCTAATTCTAAATTTGATAAACTTATAGATAGAAAAGGCTCTAACAATATTGAAGATTGGGAAGCTAAAAGCCCAGCAGGAGAATACTATAAAACTTTAATGCTTGAGTATACTAAAGCTCAAAAAAGAATGGGATATGGTAACTTAATTAGAAATAACTGGGATTCTTTTTCATACATGGCTCCTCCATCAAGAGCAGAAGGATTAGAAAAAATTCAAAAAGATGGAATGTTTGAAGCTGCTAAAGACTTTGGAAGAGACACATTTAAATTTTTAGAAACGGATATAGCATATGGAGAATCTATAAATGCAAATAAAGAAATTCGCAATAAGATTGTCCCAATTTATATGCATAATCCGATTAATGAAAAACTTGTTAGTCGTGATTTAGGAACTACAGTTGTTCAGTTTATTGGAATGGCTAATATGTTTCATCATAAATCTGCTGTACAAGGTGCAGTTATTATGATGGCCGATGTAATAGAAAAAAGAGATGTATTAGAAACAGAAGCTGATGGTACTCCTATTATTCATAAGTTAGCAGCTAAATTAGGGTATACTAGATACAAAAAAAGAAAGAAAGGTAAAGACTCTAATAACTACAAACATCTTGTATCTTTTATAGAAGCTAATTTCTATGGAGAAAAAGAAATTATGTCTACAATTGCTCCATTAGGAAAGACTTTATCTCTAAATAAAATGGCTGCTAAGATTGCTACTTATACAGCTATGAATAACTTGGCAGGTAACTTACTACAAGCTACTAACCAGATTGTTATAGATAATATTCGTATGCAAGAAGAGGCTGCAGCTGGTGAATTCTTTTCTGGTAAAGATTATATATGGGCTAAGAAACAATATTTTACTACAGAAGCAATGGCTTCTATGCAAGATGCAGGTGCATTTGCAGCTAAGAGTAAAATAGTACAAGCTGCTCAAATGTTTGATGCTTTCCAAAATTACTTTGGAGAACAGATGGATAAGAAAACTGGAGTTAAAGTTTTAAAAGCAGCTTCATTAAGTGGTATGTTTAGTTTGCAACATGCAGCTGAGCATGAATCTGGTATAACAAGAATGCTAGCTTTATTTAAATCTTATGAAGGTAAACTTGTAGATAAAGCAGGTAATGTTATTAAAAATAAAGAAGGTAAAGACGCTAATGTTTACGATGTTATAGTAGATAATGGTGATGGTGTTTTTAGACTTAGAGATGACGTATACACTAAAAACGCTGATGGTAGTGTAACTAAGTTTAATAAAATGCAAGTCATTAATAAAATTAGTGCTATTACTAAAAAGACTAACCAGATTAAATCTGACTTTGATAGAGTACACTTACAAAGACTTTGGGGTGGTAAACTTGTAATGCTTTTTAGAAATTACTTTGTACCATCTCTTCGTCGTCACTTTGGACATATGGGATTCTCTGGAGGTTTATATAGGGATTTAGAAGCTAATAAACTATCAGAAGGTACATTGTTTACAGGTGCAAGATTCTTAAAAGAAAGTATATCTTCAGGATTTAAGTTTGGAAGAATGTACGGACAACTTAATGATTTTGAAAAAGCTAACTTATCTAGATTAGGAGTTACATTAGGATATATTACAGCAGCACTTGCAATAGTTTCTACAATTATGGCAATGATAGATGATGATGAGGATGAAAAAACTTATGGTAAATTGTTTTTATTGTATCAAGCTAAACGTGTACAATCTGAATTAACGCAGTTTGTTAACCCTGTAGAATTCCTTAAACTAGCATCATCTCCTTCGGCTGCTATTAGACCTTTTCAAAAAGGAATGGATTTAATGTGGTTTACATTAACTGAAGAATTACCTTATATAGCATGGGGAGATACTGATGGTGTTTACTATGAAAGAAAATCTGGTATTCATCAAAAAGGTGATAGCAAATTTGCAGCTAAACTTGAAGCAATGTTTCCTATACTTAACGGTATACAAAAATCTAGAACGCCTGAAGAAGCTGTTAAATGGTTTGATTTACCTATGGGTGGAAATAAATAGCATCAAAAGGGGGGAGCTTGCGCCCCCCGTCTTTTTACTGTTCTTTTAACGCAACTTTTAGCAGAACTAAATATCCAATTAAATCGGATATTGTATCTTCTGTTTGATCTGTTATCCCTTTGTTTTTAATCCTAGTTAACTTATCATCTAATCGTAGTTTAATTCCTTCGATTGATGGTTGTTTACTAAAAATATTGCTAGGGGTTAAAGCAGAATCTCCATAGGCTGCATTTTTAGAGAGTAATAGAGAGGTGATTTCCGCCATCACCCCTCTAATTTGTTGCTCTCTAATATTAACTTTTGGTTGGTCTAAACCACTCCAAGTTTCTGTGTACTTCATTGAATGTATTGTATCGCTCATAGGTGCAAAGTTATTTCTTTATTTTCGTTTCGTAGTATTCAGGGTTAAATATTTCTACATTCATATCTGGTGCATCATAAAGCTCAGCGTCTTCATGAATCGTCACATCTAAAGTCTCTTCGAGCTTTTGTTTTAGTGACGGTGATTTGAATAGAATTTTAGACATATCGGAATCCATTGATATTTCATGAAACGATACTATTTTAAGTTTATAAAAGTCAGACATCTCTGAATATCTACCATCTTTAAAAGCTAGATAGGAATTCTCCATCTCCTCTGTAAGATCAAATATGAACATTACATGATAAGGATCTGGATCCATTCTTCTTCTAAAAGATCTAAATGATTCTAATGCTTTCTCAAACTTAGCAAATAGCACATCTCCTGAAAAACGATATAACAATGCAATACAGTTATCATCATATGGAGTACCAACAAATACGTTAATTAGATTGGTTTCCCAAAGAAATAGTTTTCGGTTACCTCCTAGTAATGGCAAAATAAAATAGGAAGATTTATTTCTCATGGTATAAGCCAAGTCATAGCACATAATGTTAGCACCTTGTACATATTGAATGATGTGATTAATCTTAAAAGCATAGCCTCTTTTAGGTTTGAATATCATACCAAGTTTGTATGCTATTGCTCCACAATTAATTTCTGTAATTACTCCGTTATCATCATAGATAGGACGATACTCTGTTAAATTTCCTGTCAATCTTACTACTCGCGGATTGACTACTGTTTGTACGAGATTAATCCCACAGTCCTGCATCATTGTCAATTGGGTTAAAAGTTAAACATTCTAATGGTGGTAACTCAACTCCAACTTCACGCTCAACATCTTGCCGAGTCTTTAACAAATATACTAACCTAAAGTTTGTATAGAATTGAACTAGCCCTTCAATCATTCCAAACTTCTCCACATATTGCTTTAAAGCAAATCCTTCATAATCTTTAGTACGGTCTTTTAACCAATTGTCTGCAGTCTTGGTTCCTACTCCAGGAATCCCAGGGATACTATCAGTACTATCTCCCATAAGTACTTGCTTCCATAAGAACAAATTAGCTTCTTCTGGAGAAGTATGTAAGAAAATAGCTTTCTGATAATTATAATGCATACCAACACATTGTTGTAATACATCTTTATCTGGTGAACAAATAATAGTTTTACGAGTATCAGTATACGAATAATAACTAACTAAATCGTCAGCTTCAAACCCTTTAATTCCATAGAATTTCCAATGTTGTTTTAGATGCGCTAATAACGCATAGAAAATAATTGGTTTAGGTCTGAATTTTCTGTTCCCTTTATAATTGTCATAGACATTATACCTGAAACAGTTAGCTTCAGTTAAAAACCCTACATAGAGGGAAGTGTTACATTGATTAAGAATATGTTCTATTCTTGAGTTAACCCCTGCAACAGCTTCCTCTAAAGTAGGCTTATCCATTTCGTAATATATTAGACTATCTCCATCTATCAAACACACGTGACCATCTCTCGGCAATCTCTCTACACTGTCTAATGCCATATTACAAAGAACTTAATCGTTGAGCTTCATTAGTAATTTCTAAAGCTTCCCACATTTTAACTTTAACTGCTTCTGCTCTCATTACTTCCCATTCTTCATCAGTCTTAGCTGCGTAGGTAGATGAATGGTAAATAGAACCATTAACCCCTACTAAACTAGAATGAACAAAGTATTGAAGACAACGAATAGCACCAGTCTGATCATCTGGAACTGCACCGATATGCATTGGATCTACAAATACATTATGAATTTCTCCACTATAACAATTAATGTACATCAATCCACCAAAGTGCAAACCAGGTACACAACTTTGATAATCGTTAGTATTCACTTTATCCCATGAATCTAAACGATGTGTACATCCAACTTTAATAAAGTGACTAGGTTTAACATATCCATTAGGACCTTCACAATAGAATGCATCTCCGCTTTGCCCCATAACTGCTGGTTCAAACAAACGATCTTCTACAAATTCAGGAAGACCATCTGATTCAATCTCTCCAGTATCTGCATTAAATGTACGCTTGTAACGATCTACTATCTCACCAGTTTCAGTGTCAAACTTATGGAAGATTTCTCTTGATACTTTATATCCGTTAAGAAGACCCTCTTTAGTAATCTTCATTTGATACATAGTAGCACGCTTCTCTGCAATTTCTTCTGAATAGCCATGCTTCTCCATCAAATCTTTCTTCAAAGCTGGGTGAACATACTGAAGGTTAACAAAGTTAAAGAAACGATTAGAGAATTCTACTCCTCTTCCTTCTTTCATCTTTTTATGAAGAATAGGATTACGCAACCATCTAGTCCACATCTTAATTAAAGGCATAAAATCCAATCCTTTGTCAATAGATTCGTGGATACGATCTACTAATGCACTAGGCATTGGGATATTAGATATTACATCTTTTGTTTTAAGAAAGAACTGACCAGTCAATTCACTCATATAGATATGCTCACACTTAGATTGAATGTATTCATTGACATCAACTTCTGTAAGCATAGCAAAAGCTTCAAGACATGCTTTATACTCTTCCATTGTGGTAGCGCCTTCTGCAGTTGTCTGCAATTCTACCATTTTATCATAGGTTTCTTTAGAGAATGGGACACTGAATGCTGTCTCTCCATAAGAACCTACAATCTTTTCTTCGATTACGTTTATACTAATCATTGTTTTAAAATTTTAAATAAAAATACGACTAAATTTCTGAAATTTTAATGTCAAAGTTATAATTTTTGACAACATTTTTAATAGATTCCAAAGGAATTTCTATGTCAAACTTTTGTCTCCAATTCAAATAACTATACACTTCTTTGTTACATTCTGCACCATCAATATCATACATATTGCAAAGGATATGTTGAACATCTTCGTTAAATGCTTTAACATATTCAACAATATTTACTATATCCTGATCTTGAATTACTGCAGTTTTGATATCACTAAGCACAAACAATTCTTTAGAAGTTTCTTCTATAAGTTCTACAGAATCTGACTTGCTAATCTCTTGCATTGTATAAAGCTTATTAAGATCCTCTTCAACATGTGCAGGTAATTCAGATGATTTAGTATGAATCTTTTCAATTACACTTGCAATAGTTCTAAACATAGGATCAATATCATGTAATCTACTCAAGTAAGCATATGCTAGATTATCTGTATACTTACGATTAAAAGCAAGTTTAAGATGCTTATCTACAGTATACACTTGATCTTGATCATATCCTTCTAACTCAGTAGTAGTCCTATAAAATTGACTAATAGGTTTAAAGTTAGGGAACTTGCTAATAATTTTTACATTAGCTTCACTAACCTTTAAAAACTGAGGAGTAGAATTTATATAATCTTCTTCTACTTGTCTTAGTCTATTACCTTCATTAAGATATCCATTGACAAATCTATCAGGAGCACATCCCCAGAAATAAACTTTATCAGTGCAACTATCTCCTTTAGGAACACCACCGTATTGATGTCCATAAACATTTAAGATATGCGGAAGACTATTTCTAGTAATCCAAGCAGCTATTCTAATTTGATCTGCATGTTCATCAGTACCATAATAGATAGTTCCTTGTAAATCTTGTAATGTAGATAGCTTAGGTTCTACTTTATCCCATATCAAAGATTCTGCACCGTTTCTACGATAAGAGTTATGATTATCACGTAAAGTAAATGCTACTATCTGCTGATTAAGTTTACGTCTTTCTTCATTAGTTAATGAACTTGCATCTTCAGCATTATAAACAACATCTTCTTTAACTTTAAATTTGCTTTCAAAATCTTCAGGAACTACAACATCTTCATAAGTTTTAAATACACTAGATTGTTTGATTAAAGCTACTAGTTTATCTGCACTTATCTTACGTTTGTTATATTCCTTTTGATAATGTTCAGCATCTTCATCAGTTAATGCATCATTAATCTTTTCTACAAGATAGTTAAGATTCTTAGGATAAATAGTTAAGAACTTACCACCGTGTTGTTCTATCAAATAGAAATCTTTAAGTCTTGTATAACTATTATCTTCTTTAAAATAAATAGCATCTAAGTTAAATCCTTCCCAATGATTTAAATCTTCTGATTTACTGTGATAAGTCTTATCTTTAATGTAACTAGAGTGCTCTTTAACACTCATTCCGTAAAACACAGATTCTACTGGGCCCCACTTAATAGAGGGATCTGCTGAATACTTAGGTTTAATAGCCGATCTGTCAATAATTCTTGCTAAAGCAGCAACAGCTGGATCACTATTAATTTTATCATTCAACACATTTCTACAAGCATTAACCCATTTCAAGAAATCTGTTTCTTTCATACTCTCTTGAATAATATCAGTTGCCTCTTCAGCAGCTTTAAGTATCAAGTTTTGTACGTATTGCTTAGTATTATCATTCCAGATAACTTTCTCACGACTTGGAGTTACTTCTACACCGTCCTGTATAAGTACTTCATTACCGTTTTCATCTTTATAGACTTGTCTAATAGGACATTTCAATCCTACTGCTCCATAAAGCTGTTCCATTTCTAACTCTCTAAAATCTACATACCCATAGTTAATTCCAGTAGTTGATCCTGGTTCTTTTACTATTACTATATGGGGTTTATTGTACATATAAGAACTAGAAACGATTAGGTTATCTGAGTTATATAATACTCTAGCTTTAAACTCCTCTTCTCTAATAGTTCCATCCTCTCTTTGAATAAAGAATTTTACATTAGATAGATAAGTTAATTGTTCCTCTACCGCATCTTCAAATCGTTGTCTATTAAATTTCTTAACTCCAAAGCTAACTTTAGTGCTGTTTAATGCACTAACTTCTTCATAATAAATAATAGATCCATCTGACAATGTGATAGACGGGTTCATTTGACCTGTCTCCAGATTAAACTTAGGGATAACAAAGTCAGTTTTGTAATTGTAACAGTTGGCTTTGAATCGCATGCCATTATAAACAGTCTCAATAGTATAGAAGTCTACACCTGTTGATAATGCTACCTTAGCACCTAAACCAAATGCTCCAAAGTTGTGCGCAGTGTTACGTTTAGTAGAATATCCTAGTTCTAAAATACCTTCTAGGCGTTTACTACCGATACCTACACCATAATCTTGCACTACAAACTCATCACAAAATCCAACTCCATCTCTTTGAATATAAGTAACAATAATATCGTTGTTTATTTTGTCTAATCTGTCTAGATTATAATAAGAACGATCAAAGTTACTATCTTCATATTGCTCTCCATGTCTCTCAATATAGTAGTCACTAACTTGAGACTTACCACTCAAGATATCTATTGCAATCTCTTTCTCTTTCTGAGCATCACAAGCGTTAGTTACTAACTCTCTAACACTAGAAGGGATTGGATTAGAATACTGAGTAGCTTGAAGAATGTCAAATACTAATTTTTCAGCGCCAGCATTAATGCGCTTTTTAATACCAGTATCACTACCGATATGATCGTTACCGATTACTTTTATACTCATAAATTAAATTTGGTTTTAAACTCAGTTATTGATTTTTGTTTCTCCTTTGAAAGGAGATTCATGGGATACGATACTACTCTAGAATGTACATACTGACCATTTATATGATCAGATTGAATTTTATCATATTCTAAACGTCTTTTAAAACTTGTATACGTCCAAGTCCATTTTGCAGAAACATGATCTACAGATATAAATCGAAAGATAGAAGGATACTCATAATAATCTTCCCCATCTTTTTTTACTCCTATAAAATCTTCTAAAGCTATTGCGTAAATTAAACTATTATCAGACGCAACGATACACGTATCCCCTTTCCGTATACGGATTAGGGTTTTCATTAATTTTTATTAAATAGTTTTTAAATACTCGACTACTGCGAGTGCTTGTTTTTGATTACGAGGCATGAAAAGAAGTGGAGGAACATCATGAGTTTGGCTAAGCATAAACTTAAACATTTTCCATACATTAGGAAAACGCTCATTAGCAAATCCTTTACATTCAATAACCCATTCTATTTCTCCTTTTTCATTGTACTTAACAAAGTCTGGAGTATAAGTAATAGCTCTTATTGTACTAGAATCTTTAACGATTAAGTCTTCTGACTTCCCTCTATTTTCAAAGGTTATAGCATCATAAGTAAATCCTGGGAGAATAGTAAAACTCTTAGGTTCATACTCACCTCCTAAATTAAATTCTTTAAGCTTCTTATACATAAAAACTTCCAACATTGAGTCGAATTCAATACCATCAAATGTTTTTTTGATAGCATTAATTTTCTTTACTCCTCGCTTGGTACTAGTCTTTCGTACAGTTTTGCGTCCAAATTTTGGATTTCCTTTAGCCATTCTTTTTCTAATTGTTTTGCTTTTTCTTCAGACTTAACATCTAATTCTGTTCCTGTCCCCAAATTTGCGAATAATTTCGCACACTTCTCTAAGATATTATCAACTTTTTCTTTACTCATAAGGCAATTGTAGGTTTAAGATTCCTTTTGCAACAGTTACTCCGTGATTCTTGATAACATCCGAGATATCCTTTGATTCATAATGATCAGGAATAATGATATTTTGAAAACCATATTCTTGACATATTTTGTTAGCCATTGTTTGGCCTGGATTAGTATCTGACGTATAATCATTATCATAAAGTATTACTATTGTGTGAAACCTAAGTTTTAACTTACGGATTAATTCTGTACTAGGCATCAAGGTCTCGCTCTGCAATGCTATTGATTTATATCCCATCTCATAAAGACACATAACATCTTTAAGAGACTTAGTTATTATCAATAACTGTTCTTCTTTAACTCCTTGTAATCCTTGTAACCCTTGAATGCACTGGCTATTTGTGTTACTAAACCACTTATTCTCCTTCTTAAGTGGGCTGTATAATTTGTACATACCATTAAGGTGATAAACATAAGTGATAGAGTCACAAGTAAAACGCGATTCATTTATCCAAAAGTGTGAAATAGGTTCAACTGCAAATTTAGTCAAAGTCTCAAGTGTAATGTTAAACAATCCCCAGTAATCTAGATCTTCTTTTGTCCAAGATCTTCTTTTCTTTTTAATACGGACTGTTTCTTTCTCTTTAAGTACTTGATTGTCAATGCCATAAGTAGTAGCAACACTCTTTGTATACTCAGTTTTGTTAGCTAAGTTTAATCCAAAATCTGTATCAATAACCTTTAAGGCTTCAATAAAAGTTAGATTATACCTTGCTTGTACATAACTAAAACAATCATGAGATTCTCCATTCCCAAAATCTTTATACAATAGTTTGCCATTTAAATAGATAATAGAACAAGTTGGGTTATTATCTCTCCTTAACTCACTACAAAACTTAGTGTTAAACTCTTTAAAGTTGTGACAATAATGTCTGAAGATATCATACTCTGTAATCTTTTCTAAAATAACACTTGTGTGCAAATAGTCGTCACTCTTTCTTGCTTCAATCATATACTTTGCACAAATATAAAATGAAACAGGGGTACGATTTGTACCCCCGTTATCATCTTAATTAAACAACTCTTATTTGTCCCAAAGATCTCCATCATCTCCTGCAGCCATAGCTGTTGAAGAATCTGAATCTTCGTCTGCTACAAGCAATTCTGGAGAATAAACTTGCAACTTAAGATCTGTGTTGTACTCTGCATTGAAAGAACCATAGTCATTGTTCAAAGCTTTTACGAAATCTGCATCACGCATAGGCTTAATACGACCAAAATGCTTACCATAAACTTGCTGATATTTACCATCTTTCACACCAATTAGTACACGCAAAGAGTTACCACTCAATGCTTTAACTAATTCTTTAATCTCCTTCACATCACCATTAGCAATAGCAGTGATAGTATCAAATGATACTTCCCCACCATTAGCTACGTTAGCCCAAGCTTTAGTAAAATCAATCAACACATCTTCTCCAACATAAGCTTTACGAGTCTTATCTACATTCTTCCACCAATCATAAGAAGGAACATCAGCAGACCATGTAGTTTGACCTACATTGTTAATCCACATTGACTTATCTCCGTTATTATTAGTACGATGACCAGCTTGCATTAAGATCTCAAACTTAACTTTAAAGCTAGGATTGATACACTCAAGCCAGAACACAATCTTGTTGTACTCTTTCTCGTTGATTGTTACTTGATAACTAGGATCAGTTTTAGCGTTGATTCCTAGATCTTTTAGTTCATCCATTGTTGGATTAACTGCAATTACTCTCACTGGAGCAATACCTGTGTACAGGGTTACGCCACCTGCTACTTCTACTTCTGAATTGTTCGACTGTACAGCCATTTTTACTTAATTTTTAAAAGGTTTAAAGAAAATATTGATTGTGTTTAGGATCACCATCCACCATTCTAGCATCTAGTGTCATAGCCAAGTTTGGATCTACTTCAGAATCATTAGATTGATATGCTTCTGGTTCGCATTCTTCAGTGTAATCTAAAACTTTAGGTTGACCTTGAGAATTTACAGTTGATACTGTATCATCTTCTAGTACAAATCTAACTGCTGGCTTACGCTTAACACGACGACCTTGTAATTTAGGGTGCTTAAATACTTCGTTAACTTCTTGTTTAGTCAATCCATATTTTACACTGATCTTATCACGGTCCAATCCGTTATCTAAATCTGCTAAAATGCCAGAAACTGTCAATTTAATTGTTTCTGTTGTTTGTGCTACTGGAGTTACAGTAGTCTCTACTCTTGCTTCTATACTCATTTGAGTTTGTTTTTATAAAGTTTAATTTGTTTTTAATTAGTCGATGAAAATATTCTTCCAGTCCAGTTCCATCTTCTGGCCTCGTAAATGTTCACATCTTGATCCTGCGTTAATGTCTTCGCTAGAATCAAATGAAATCATTGTCTTGTCTCCTTCACGATAGATAAGTCCGATAGCATCAGCATTTGCACATGCAATGTTTCTGATTTTACCAGTCAAATCTAAATCCTTACTTGCTACTTCTTTACCTTTCTTGTCGAGCATTTTATCTTTTAAATGGCCGATATAAATGATATGGTCTGCTAGCATTTCTAGTCTATCCATCCATTTCTTAACAGCTATCCTAAGATATAAATAACCACCACCTTGAGGTAATGAAAGTACTGACAACCCTTTATTATCAGAGTCGAAGTTCTTACCCATAGGAGTTTGTCTGTAAAGCTCTTTAGCTTCTGACTCACACCATACTTCTAGTTGGGTAAGAGTGTCAATAGCAATGTACTTATATGGCTTTTTATTTGCCATAATAGCTTTTCCTATTTCTGCTAGTTCTTTTAGGTTACTAGCTTGAACCTTTAGCGCTTCTACCATGTCTGAACCACGCTCTAAGTCGATAATAAGACAATTATCCAGCTTGGCTATCGCTGTTGTCTTACCCACCTTAGGCTGTCCATACACTACCAAGTTTTTGGGACTTTTTCTAGTCGCTGAAACTTTTTCTGTAGGTAATTGAATCATCTTTCTTGAATTGTAAATGTTGATAAATTGGTTTCAAATGGTATCATACCTAGAAGACCGTCACGATTCTTCTCTATATGACATGCCAGTAAGTTAATTGGATCTTCTCCACAATACTTATCTGTAATGCCATACAAATCATATGGTCTTTGTAGCATGATAACTACGTGAGCATCCTGACCAATAGAATCACCACCAAACAAATCGGTAAGTAATGGTTGGTATTGATTCTTTGCTCGGAACTCTTGCTCAATGTTCCTGTTTAACTGAGATAATAATATGGTTATTGACCCCATTTTAGATTGCATCCACATACAGGCTTTTGATACTGTATTAAGCTTTTGCAATTCTGAATCTTCTGATCCTAAAATAAGTCTAGAGTGGTCTAACAAATTAACTATAGTATGGTACGGATACTTCATAGCTACTTTGTTATTGGTCTCTTTAATCTTATTCATGTTCTGTGGGATAGAACAGAAGTAAATGGGATAATTCTCATACTTTTTAGCTGCAGTTTCGAAACGTGATAACTCTGCATCTTCTAATGGCTTATCTACGGAATAAAGTTGAGAGAACTTTAGATTCGCATCATTAGAAGCAGCACGCATAATCTGTTGATAATCTGGCATCTCGAAAGTCCAATAAAGTACTACTATAGGAGCAGACTTATTGGTATCTAAAAGATCAAATAATAACTGATTACTAAACGCTGATTTACCTACGCCAGGTCTACCAGCAATGACATACATCTTTCCTGGTTGCAATCCTCCAAGTAATTGCTTGTTTAGTCTAGGCCATTTAGTTGGGAATACAATTCTCTTACCATCTTTTGCATTCTTAACTTCATTAATAGACTTTGCAACAGCATCTTTAATATGCCTAAACTCACTAATTGCCTTAGAGTTTTCTTGTGATCCGTCCTTCGGATTCTGTTGTTGATTTTCCATCTTCACTTAAATCGCTATACTTTTCCCATGAATGGTTGTTGAGCCATGTTTCTAATTGCTGCATAAATGCTAAGCCATTTCCTTGTTTTCTTAATTGTAATTCTCTATTGAGGCACTTCATAATGTGCTCATGTTTGGTGACATCAGTCCCTACAATTTTTTGATACTTAAGTTTTGACTTTTGATTTGCTTTAGAATCAGGATCTTTCGCTCTTAAGATTCTTGTAGTACCATTCGCATATACTTTAAGGGGATACGTGGAGAGAAGTCCATGCCACATTCTATCAAAAGGACTTGCAATGTATTGCAGAAATCCTTCTCTTAAATGAACCACATCCTCCTCTCCAATTTTAATGTACCCTGCTTCTTGTAATTTGGTTAGGTCAACAATTAACTTTAAATCTTCTAAGCTCTCTTTGCGATAAGTCAAGATCAGAAAAACATACTCATCTGCAGTTACTCCTAACTGCTTCAGAAGATCAGTATTAATTTCAATCATACTAAATTTTGTTATACTGATTCTTGATTCTCAATACAAATATAAGAAGAAAGTTTATCAATCCAAACAATATTGTTAAAACTTTGTATACTGCTTTTCAACCATTTCTCTTCTTGAGAATCTGGTACATACAATATAATTACTTTTCCAACTTTGTCTTGACTTAAACGTAACAATCTTCCTACTCTTTGTATCATTGACAGGCTCTTTGAATCCAATCCACAGATAATTCCTATCTCTGCATCAGATACATCAAACCCTTGATTAAGTGCTTTAGTAGAACATAACACATTTGCTTTGCCTGTTTTAAAGTCATCTAACGCTTGTTTACGAGCTTTTGTCCCTAGTTTGGAGTGATATACCCTAACGATATCTCCATGCGTTTTTTGGACTTCTGCGTAAATCTTGTCAGTGAACTCATTATTACCTGCAAAGGTTAAGATTTTCTTGTCTTTATGATATCCTACTAATTGACTTGCATATAAAATTTTGTTATACGCCTTTTGAACTACATCCTTTCTATCACGAATAGCTTTATAAAACATTAGTGCACTTGTGTATTCTTCTGGTGAATATCCTTTTGGGTTCTTAAGTATCGCATTAGCTTCATTGAAAGCATCGAACTGACCCAACTTGTATTTGTAGAATACAAATGTACTGTTTGCTTTAGTGTACTCTTTCTTTTCTTCATCTGTTAGTTCAACAGGAATACAATAAATTTCATAAGGGCTAATCAAACCCATTTTAACACACTGATCCATAGTAATCTGATATACAACAGGGGCTAGCTTTTGTAATCTGACTAAATACATAGGATCTTCTGGAGGTGTTGCTGTTAAGCAAAGCAGCTTATTATAAGTGTTTTTAGTAAAAGCTTGAATGTAAACATCTGACAACCCTAAATGTACTTCATCTGCTACTATAATCTCATAATGCTTGTTTTCATACTTGCAAGCTGATTGATAACATACTATCTCAACATCATCTAAGATGTCATGATACCCCCATTTCTCAAACTCTAATCTAAATTGGTCTTGTAATTGTGTAGTTGGAACTAGTACTAAAGCTTTACCTCCCCATTTTCTAAGGATTTCTCCAGCTCCTAATACTCCAACTCTACTTTTTCCAAAACCAGTACCTGCGAATACAGATCCAATAAAGTTATTAGACTGCCAAGCTTTCAAGGCTTTTCTCTGTTCTGTATTCTTTAATTCTAAGCTTTGCTGTAATGTCTGGTTCATATTGTTTCAGTATTAATTTAATCGTGTTAGCAGTTTCGTTAACTAGTATTTTATTTACCAATAATCCTTCAAATAACTTGTTGATTGCTCCTAAATCTGTACAAGATTCTTTCTCATCAGTAGGACCCCAGATAAGTGGAGCATAAAGAGTATGACCTCCAAGGAAGTCTACTAAGATAATCTTATCATCTTTATAAACTACATTAGTTTTGTCTAGCAATTCACAATTCATTCCTACAATGATTATTGTTTTGTCTTTAGGATCATAAGTAAATAATAAATTACTTCTATCTTCAAGAGAATAGATAACTTGTATATTACTCATTTTCTTCTCCGTTTACTATTTTAACTAATTGTTCAAATGTTTCCTGAGTTGCTTTTCCCCAGAAATAACTACAGGTAAATTTGTTACCTTCTAACTTTCCTGGTACATCTACAAAATAAGATTGATGCTCATCAGATTTAGCTGTAAACCTAAAACACTTTTCTTTTACAGGACACTCAGTCCCTTTACACATTGTAATGTCAGGCATCTTTGTTTTGTTTATCTAGTTCATCTTGAATTTCAGTAACAGTTGGAGCATGTTCTATTCCTTTTCTTCTTGTGATTTTAGCATAAGCTGCATTGACCTGATCACACAGGTTTAAGATTTCTTTTTCATTCATAAGTTATTTGTTTTTAAAAGTTTGTAGAGAAGACAGGTCTCGAACCTGTATTCAGGGACTTGAAGTAAGTAACCCTCCAAGTTTGTATGGCTACCATTTCGCCACTTCTCTATGTTGCTTGTCTTTCCAAGCTGTCATCACACTATTATAAGGGTTAGTGAGCGTTTCCCGTTAGCAGCCAGGACAGGATTCGAACCTGTATTTGTCAGAGCTTTTATTATTCTTATTGTACAATTCAGAACTTTTATTACTCGTCATCCAATCGTGGTTGCAACATCCACAGCGTCTACCATTCCGCCACCTGACTATGTACGGGTCTTTCCCCATCTGTCACCTTTCGCAACTTTGCGCATCAACTTGGATTTGCTTCCGAAAAGCTTTTCCTCCTATCTATTAGGGCTGCGTATTGGTCCTCACCCCTCGTAACACAGATAGGATTCGAACCTATAAATGAGCGTAGTTCTCATACGACAACGCATGTCGCCACTGTGCTATGTTTGAGGATGAGAAGTCCTCTGTGTTGTACATAAACTTTATCTTTCAAATTATGATTTAGCGTACTCCTTTCTCAAGGGAACAACACATACACCCGACTTTAGCTTGGTGTTAGCTACTTGCAATAGTGTCTAGCTCACCTGCAAGGGACTCTCTCCTGGCGCTCATTACTGAGTGAGAGGTACAATTACTTTTTACTTGAAAATAAACCCTAATATTTAAGGTTTTTATTAATCTGTTCAGTAAAATGCTTTAAAAATGTGCAGTACAGAACCCAGTGCTATACGTCACTTCGATTAGACGTCCTTACGGAGAGTATTCCTCAACTGGGGTGAGTAGAAGCTACCTACTCTACTATCTGTACCGCTTTTAGAAGATTAAATGTCCAGTTTTTTATGTAAAAAACTTGACATTTTAATTACGCTTCTTGCTCAGAATCATCATACTTTGTACGTAATCCATAAGCTAAGTTAAACATTGCCATGTTTTTACCAGCTTGTCTAGCAGTGTATCTCAATGTCTGTCTTAAATACTTTTCTCCCCATTCCATCCATTGTTTTTCTTGCTCTGGAGTCATAGTGTATTTAGAAAACCATTCACCACCTTCTGCTGCTAAATCTTGTGCAGTAAGTTCGTATCCTGCGATTTGCATCATAGCATTGATGAGGTTTTCACAAACCATTGCTTCTTTCTGTTGTCTAGACATTCTAGTCTTCGTCGTCGTAGTCATAGTATTCTTCTTTAGCGCATTGTGGACACAAAGGAAACTTATCTAATTCTTCTTCAATAACTTCATCAATCCTATCGTCATCTAATGTTGAATTTAAGGCTATTATTTTAAATAATTGTTCTTGAATTTCTTCTTTATCACAATATCTACATAACTTGTCTTTTTGATTCCAAGGTGCGTATGGATCGTTTTCTGCACCTAAAGGTAGATTACTCATAAGTCTTTAATGCTATTAATGTATTAGTTTTAAATGGTTTCATTGTGTTTTGAATACGTTCTAAATTAGTTTGCTTACTACCTTTTGCTATTGTTTCAGCAATTTCATTAAAACTGTATTCTCTGTCTGGATAAACAGAACTTTGTATTTGAGGTTTCTGTTTAGGCCAAGACAAATCTACATCAATTGGTTCAAAGTTCAAAATTTCTCTCATTGGTTTGTTCGTTAAATAGTTCATCTTCTTTTGATATAGTAATTAGTTCAGCATTACATCTAGAACACAACCCTGCAACAGGTAATGGAGTTCCAAATGTATAATAGTTAGTACCACATGCAAAGCATTCTTTAGCATGTTCGAGATAAGGCAACGTCAGATCGACTGTTTGTAAATTAAACATATTATTTGGTTTAGAGATTACAATACAAAAACCACAAGGGGACAAAAATGTCCCCCTGTAGCCAAACAAATAAAAACAAACAAGTACGAAAAAGTAATGAGCGATAAACTCAAGTAACAAATTTAGTAAACATTTGTGACAAGATTTATACCCGATTGCATATAATTTTTAACTTTTTGTTAAAATTATACCCGTTCGCATATAAATTTATTTACTCCACTTTTCAGTAATTGTTGTATCTGATTTTAAAAGCCCGTTTTTAATTACGGCTTTCCCTGCTTTCTCCATCAACTCTGTCATTTGAATCTTCCACTCTTCAGCGAAATCTTTAGGACAGATTGTGTCTATCTGATCATGCACAGTCATAACAATCTTAACAGGTAAATTATTCTCTTCAATTCTTTGCATGATATATACTAAGGCTAACTTAGTCATATCTGCAGAACTACCTTGAATTGGAGTGTTCTTACTTGCTCTTTCTATTGATCCAAGTTCCATGAAATTTTCTTTCTCCGTATACATTTTAGGAGTCCAAGTATCAAAGAATCTTTTACGTTTAAAAGGAGCAAAGGTTGTAATGTACCCATTCTTTTTTCCAAACTCACCAAGACCATTAAGAAACTTTTCAATTCTTGGGAATGCTTTAAAGTACTTAGTAATCAACTGTTTAGCTTCTTGTTGGCTAGAGTTAATTGTTTCGCTAAGTTTTTTAGGTCCCATACCGTATGCCAGCACGGATCATATAGTTTCCTATATGCGTGGACTATACCTTTATGTATGTCTAGAGTATTTTCCATACTCATCTCTAATGCAATGATGTTCTTGATGGCATTTTTTACATAAAACTTCTAAATTAGTTAAATCATTATTAGATCTGTTATGATCTATATGATGTACTAATAAATGTTTTATAGATGCACATTTATTACAAACTTTCCCATAATGTTTAAAAGCTTTTTTAGAATAAAAACCAATACCATTTTTATATTGATGATTATCTGTACCCCATTGATTACCTCCAGATCCTACATTAGGAGCTTTAATTAATCCATGTTTAACTCTTGATTTATGAGAATTAAATGCTACTCTGCATTTTACACTACAAAATTTAGCATTTTTATATTTATGAACTGGAATAAGTTCATTGCATTTCATACATAACTCGTGTCTAGTCTCTGCACCTTCCCTATTCTCTGGGCTTGGCTCAGGATTGCCACCATCATTACATGCTGAGGGTTCCCTGAATTTACGAGTTTTTACTTCGGCCTGGCTATCTTTTTTCATATTACAAAGATAATAAAATTTAACCGAAATTAATTGTCTTAACTTGTGTTCTAAGTTTCTTATGTTTCTTGCATTCACACTTTTCTTTTGATTTCATATAAGAACAATCTGGTTCTGCAGCATCAATCCATTCTTTACCAAATACTAATTCAGCACACACTGAGTGTAAGTCCTGATTTAATTCTAATGCTTGTAAGAATACTGGATCTTGACTACCATATGCAATTACATTTAACTCTTGAGAAGAATAGTCAGAGGATACAAAGACATAATCTTTAGGAGCTATAAAGCAATTACGATATAGATTAGATGCTGGTATTTGCTGCATATTAGGGTCAGAACTACTAACGCGTCCTGTATCTAATATCTGTTGGAAATTAGTGTGTATTTTTCCATCTTGTTCTATGAATTTGTTAAAGTTATCTCCAAATGCTGATACTAATTTAGATTTCTCTTTATACTTAATGTACAAGTCAACTAATGTAGACTTATAACGATAAGGATTAAGTTTCTTCCCATTAACATCATCAATTTCTGGATAATAAATTTTAAATACTTTGAGTACTTGTGTAGGTGAATCCCAATTAATTGTAGTCTTTTCTTCAATAGTAGGACTAAACATATCTAATTGGTTATCTCTATACTTTAGTAGTTCAGGTAAGTTATAAGCATGTTTACTAAGATCTGCTAATGCTAAAGTTGAGTCATGTTCGTTAATCTTCTTTAACTTATCCCATGCTAACTTATCCACAATTAAACCTTCGTATTCAATCTCTGCAAAGACTCTCGTAGCCTTCATCTCTAATTTACAAACATTAGACAGTCCTTGTATATCAATGAATTCTAACTGCTTATCCCTTATCTCTACTAAATACTCTACATCTTTAGCACCATAAACTATTTGATCAATAGTAAATGGAGCTGAAGCTGTATCTGTAAATCTACCACGTATCTCTTTGTTAAGAGTTACTCCCATATATCTTTCTACTACTTTACCAAGGCCGTACCCATAATCTGTTTTCCCACAGTTCAGTACTTTCTCAGCTAAATAAGTATCATAGATATTATCAGTCGCTGCATTAAATTTCTTTTTAAGAAACTTATAATCAAACTTAGCATTGTGAAAGATCTTGACATAGTTATCTGATTCTAAAAAGATTTTAATCAATTGCTTTTCCCTGTCATTAATAGGATTACGACAATCAATAATAAATTGGTGATTATTATCCCCAATTTGTAACATTAATAAATCTTTAGAAACGAAACTAAATCCAGATGTTTCTGTATCTACACCATATACTACATTAGCACTATAATGTATGTAATCAAACATTGTATCCCATGCAGATTTTTTAATGTTAGGATGCTCGTATTCGATTAGCGAATCATTAAAATTAATTAAATGTATCATGCACTAACTTTTCTGCTTTATACACTGTAAATAAACATGCAGCTACCATCATAACATTTAACTGATTAATCGGATCTGATAAATTAAAGTTACTGTTATGTACGAATGTACTATACTTCCTAAATGTTTCATAAGAAGCTTCGTTACCGTTTATCATTTCAGCGTATAACCTTTGTCCTAATTGACTTACGTCATCACTAGTTTCCACTAGATATTTCTCGTATGCTGTCATACTCATCTTTTACTTGTTTCATTATTTGGATCAATTCAGGGAGCATCCAATAACCCTGCTCAGACATTAGTTTAGTAAACTCTTCAAGATGTTTCGTTATCTCAGGCATAGTAGTTTCTTTCACATCCCACAATGTAGAAAGTGTATTACCATGTTCCTTTAATATTGTTTCAACTATCTGTTTACATAGATATTTGGTCTTATTTTTATAAGCCCATCCTACTCGCTCTACTTCATCAATAGCGTGAATAGTTTGCATTGACCACATGATTAAGTTTAACAGAATAACTTTTTGTTCTGTTTCTTTGTTGATTCGTTCTGGTTTTGCCATTTTAATCCCTCATTTAATTACTCGTTTTAATACCTCAAATTTACTTTTAAACTTTACCTTATTGAATTTCTTAATTTCAAAGTTATACACCCAAACTTCCATGTCTTTACTCCATTGTTTATAACAGCATATTCGACATACTTTTACTCTACCTTGGTCACTTGGTCTTTGATATTTCATTTTGTCTTTGCTAAACATAAACAATGGATACTTTTTATTGCATCCAAAACATTTCTTCATTCTTGTCCTCCTTCTATTTTATCTCTCATCCATTTAGCACCATTAATTCTATCAGTAAAAATTTGATTCCCCATTGTAAACTCTTTCTCTATCTCCTCATCAGTTGGTAGTTGGATTGATTCAGAAGTTAAAATAAGATACTCAGCAGTCAATCCCGTTTCTCTACTTTTCTCAATCATTTGTTTTACTTGTTCTTCCGTGTATAACTTACTCATTGTCTTGTCCTCCAAATGTTTTGTTGTAGTAATGCTCTGCTATTAATTCATAACCACCACCAATAGTATATTCTTTATTCCCATTTACATGAGCATCAACAATTTCCTTGTTATGCATTGCTTTGGCTTGTTGAAGTGCTGCATTGCCTTCTTCATGTGTGGCTTCTGGATTATCTCTAAACCATCTATCAAACCAATCAATGCTACTTTGTTTTTTGTTACTCATCTTTACCTCCTTGTATTCCAGCAAAATCTGCAACTTCAATTAATATATTAGCTAACTTTTTAGCAAGACTTTTAAGAGCTTCTTTTTCTAATGACTCTAACCATACATCTTGAGTCTTTTCTGTACAGTCTTCAAAGCAAGTTGGTTGTCTTTGTCTGTCTGTATCAAATTTCTCAAAGATATAAATACCTGATAAGTTTCTTCTTTTCATAAGCTATTCTCGTGATTAATATGATCTTGGATTAGTATTACCATTGCTTTAGCTACAGGAGTTTGTAACTGTTTACCTTGATAGTTAAAGAATGGTTTATTAGTTACTTCTGCTAACTTAGTTAATCTCATTAACTCATCACTTGCATAGGGATCGTTAGCAATCTCTAGCAATCTTTTCATTTTACTCATATAATTTTTGTTTTAAGCGTGATTATTATTTGTTCCGTGATTATTATTTGCGTTGAATAATCAACAGCAAAACAATAAAGTGTATAGCTAACTCTTGCCTATTCTCAAGAGTTAACTATACGGTACTAATCATAGGTTATCTATATAAATAGATGAATAGGAATATTAAGTTGTAACCCTCCACTATACTATGGCACTTAGTCGCGCTTCAGCCATAGTTTTAAAACGCTTCCTTGGGTTACAACTATTGTTCCCCTGCAAGGTTTCACTCCTTGCTATGAACTTTAAGTTACAGGGGAAATAAGAATTAATTAAATAATTCTCCAGTGTTTAAGTCAACACCTGCTGGAATACCATTAGTAACTTTAACAGTTGTGTCTGGCTCTAGCATTACGTGGTTAGCTTTGTCTAAAACTACACGTGTATTGGCAAAGATGTACATGCCTTTATGAGTAATAAAGTCACCGTCTTTACCTTTACGTTTTGCAGCAGTTTGTAGATTAGCAGCTTGCCATTCTGTTGGTTCTATAGTTTCCATGATTTCTACACACAATTTGTGGTGAGTACCATTAACTGTAATAACAGGATTAAGTACGTTCAAGATTAGAACTTCTCTACCCATATTATCAGTAGTCCAAGCAGCAGCATCTGATAGGTCTAAACCTAATACGATAGATGCATCTTTTTGTTCTGCAGTCAACCAAGCTCTACGAGCTTTGTTACCAACATTGAATCTGTCGTCAGACTTATTAAAGATTCCGAGAGGATTTACTGTAGCAGTTGATGTTTTGATCAACTCAGCAAATTCTAGCTGAATTTTGTTACCGTTAACTTTACGTGCTGACAACAATAAAGTTTGATTTTCTTGAAGCATCTCAAGTGCTCCGCTGTTGATTGTGTTTTTCATTTTGTTTAAAATGATTAATTAATGATTTGTTTTGTTCTCTGTTTTGATTGTTGAAAACAAACTGTAGGACAGAGATTAACCTACAGTTTGTTTTATATTTTAATTAAAAGTTAACTATCAATGTTAATTTGTTAGCATTAACCCATTCAGTGTTACGTTGCATACCATTAGCTTTAGTCATTCTTGTGTATTCAACTTCATACTGATCTTCAGCATACACATTAACATTAATTATTTTACATAATCCCATATCTTGATATTCAGATTGTTCAGTTACTGGGTTATATACATAAAGACGTTCGGTAGATATACATTCATCTCCAATAACAAATTTTGTTTCTGGAGAATTAGCTGTTAATGCACTCATAAATATACCACCAATGGTATCTTTATGAATACCATAACCAACAACTGCTTCAATAAATGCTTCCGCATTTGCAGATTGGTTTGTTAATGACAATAAATATTGTCCAATTTGATCAGCATCAACTGATACTCTTACTTCTTTGTTAAATTTTTTCACTTGATTGTTTTTTATTTGGTTTATATGATTTTAAGTGTTAAAATGAAAGCGTGACATTATATCACACTTTCATTAAGTTTGTTAGTCACCGAATTCTACAGCAACATAACTAAGTGTACATATTAATGCAATTAATGCATTTAATACGCTACATGCTCCAACTAATAACTCAAAATAAGTTGTAGTTGAGAATGTAACTATCATGCCC
>Ga0181343_1000048_pt1 | contig 51556 bp, 71 predicted proteins | sample Su13VDMLBSD_FD_130110 | JGI IMG/M metagenome (GOLD analysis project Ga0181343, IMG submission 130110) | Freshwater viral communities from Lake Michigan, USA - Su13.VD.MLB.S.D | ecosystem: Environmental > Aquatic > Freshwater > Lake | place: USA: Michigan | collected 2013-07-15
GCAGCTACAAAAGGCGTGATGGCTCGCGGCCCTATGGCCTGATACGAACATGAACTACACCCAGTTGACCGCTGCAATCTGCGATTACACGCAGAACTTCGACCAAGACTTCATTGACAACATCCCGGTGTTTGTCACGCAGGCGGAGCAGCGCATCTACAACACGGTGCAGTTCCCTTCGCTTCGCAAGAACGTCACGGGTCTGACAGAGGCAAACAACAAGTATCTGTCTTCCCCCGGAGACTTCTTGGCCGTTTACTCTCTGGCTGTTGTGGATGCCACTGGCGCGTACGAGTACTTGCTGAACAAGGATGTCAACTTCATCCGTCAGGCGTACCCCACGCCTACGAGCACCGGCATCCCCAAGTACTACGCCCTGTTTGGTCCAACGACAACAAGCGGCGCATCGCCAGTCATCACCAATGAGTTGTCGTTCATCATGGGCCCAACCCCTGCGGCGGCGTACACGGTGGAGTTGCACTATTACTACTACCCTGAGTCGATCAGTGTGGCGGCTTCTGGCCAGACATGGTTGGGTGACAACTTTGACTCCGTGCTGTTGTACGGCTCTTTGGTGGAAGCCATCACCTTCATGAAGGGTGAGGCCGACATGGTGGCTTTGTACAACACCAAGTACAACGAGGCATTGGCTTTGGCAAAACGTCTGGGCGACGGCATGGAACGTCAGGACGCATATCGTTCTGGCCAATACCGACAGGCGGTGACTTGATATGGCATTTGAGCAAACACTCACCACGAGCTTCAAGCAGGACATCCTGCTTGGGGTTCACGACCTTGAAACCGACACCATCAAGATGGCGTTGTATTTGGCAACCGCCAATCTGGGCGCAGACACCACCATCTACACCACGACTGGCGAGACTTCCGGTACGGGCTATTCTGCTGGCGGAGAAGTGCTCACTGGTGTAACGGTACTAACTTCCGGTACTACGGCGTACGTGGACTTTGCCGACCCATCTTGGGACCCTGCTGTCTTTACTGCACGGGGTGCGCTAATTTACAATGCAAGCAAGAGCAACAAGGCGATTGCGGTGTTGGACTTCGGGTCGGACAAGACGGCCACAACCATTTTCACGGTGCAGATGCCCGCTAACACAGCGACAAGTGCGCTGATCCGTATTGCATAAGGACCAACCATGTTCAAAGAAAACGCAAAAGCTGGTGGCGTGTTCCACGTCCAGTGCATCGACAAAGATGGCAACCTGAAGTGGGAAGATTCGGTTCCAAACCTCGTTGTGAACGAGGGTCTTCAGGACATGAACAACAAGTACTTCAAGGGTATTGGCTACAGTGCTGCTTGGTATATGGGTCTGATTACTGGCCCCGGTGCCAGCACGACCATTGCTGCGGCGGATACGCTGGCCTCACACGCAGGTTGGACTGAGTTTACCAACTACTCCGGCAGTCGCCCAGCCATCACATTTGGCACACCGACAACCGCAGACCCATCGGTTGCTACCAACTCTGCTTCGCCCTCTTCGTTCTCGATCTCGAGTTCTGGCGGCACGGTGGCAGGTGCGTTTATCTGCACAGCAGCTTCTGGTACTTCCGGCACACTGTTCTCGGCTTCTGACTTCCAGTCTCCCGGCGACCGTGTTGTTGTGTCCGGTGACACATTGAACGTCACGTACACATTCAGCCTTGACGCTGCCTAATGGGGTAGCGAATGTTTAGCGGATCGGCTTTTGCAGCGGCACCCTTCGCAGCTACAGGGTCGAACACGTACAACGCCTCCATTGACGAGAACGCGAGCCTGTTTGACACGTTTGTAGGCGTACCGACTTTTGCGACAAACATAGCCGAAGCGGGTGCAGGCTCTGACGCTGTGAGCGTTGCTGCTTCTATTTTTAATGCTTTGGCGGCGGAACTTGCCACAGCGACAGATTCCGTCACGGTTGCTGCGTCTTCATTCAGCGCCAGCATTGCCGAGATTGCCACAGGTACTGATTCGCCCAGTGTGGCTCCATCCACGTTTAACGCGCAGGTCGCTGAGACCGTTACGGCCTTGGATCAGGTTTACGCCTACATGGCGTTTGCCTGCGTCATCACCGAGGCTGGGGCGATCAGTGACGTGGCCACGGCCAGATTGCTGTGGGAGCTCATCAACGACTCACAAACTGCTGGATGGCAGACGCTTAATGCGGCACAATCGACCACATGGTCAACGATCAATGACAGCGCCCCAACTACGTGGTCTGACATACCAACATTGGATTAAATATGGCAATCGTTGTAAAAGACAGAGTACAGCAGACATCCACCACGACCGGTACAAGTGACTTTGTGCTGTCGGGTTCGGTTTCGGGCTTTCAATCCTTCGCGGCCATCGGTAACACCAACATCACGTACTACGCTGCGGTTGATCCAAACACAGGCGACTGGGAAGTTGGTCTGGGTACATACAGCACAACGGGCCCAACTCTAACCCGCACCACCATTTATGAGTCCAGCAGCGCAGGATCAAAGATTTCTTTTGGCGCTGGTGCGAAGAACGTCTTCTGCGTATACCCCGCAGAGCGAGCCATCTACGAAGAGCCCGATGGCCAGACCCTGATCGACGGTGGGCCCATCACAATCTTGGGCAGCGGCGTTACCGTAAACCCGTCTCTGGAGGCAGAGCTGGGCAAGTTCGTGGGCAACGTGGATTCGTTTGGTCAGGTGTACAACCTGAACCAGAATGACGGCTCCTCGGCCTCTGCTGACTTCGTGGTGTACAACGACTCCACCACAGACGGGTACACGCACTTCACCGACATGGGCATCAACAGCTCAAACTACACGTCGGTGGACTACCCCATCTTCACGCCCGGTTCGGGCTACGTGTTCCATGACGGGGATGACTTCTTCATCGGTAACCAGACTGCGGCCAAGGATGTCGTGCTGTTTGCTGGCGGAGCGGATACAACCAACGAAGCTGTTCGCATTAAAGGTGCAGACCAAGCGGTCGAGCTGGCAAGCGATCTGTCCGTAGCCGGTACGGCCACCATCACGGGTGCGGCTGAGTTCCAGTCCACCGTTTTGCTGGATGCAGACCCAACACTTGCCCTGCAAGCTGCCACCAAGCAGTATGTGGACAACGCCACGTCCAACGGCTTCCACGTCCACGAGCCCGTTCTTGTGGCCACGACTGGCAACCTGACTGCCACCTACAGCAACGGCACTGCCGGTGTTGGCGCGACCCTGACTAACTCTGGCACCCAAGTAGCGCTGTCTGTTGATGGCGTGTCGATGGCTGTAAACGACCGGGTTCTGGTCTGGCAGCAGACTACCGGCACTCAGAACGGCGTGTATGTCGTCACTACAGTGGGCTCTGGGGCAACAAACTGGGTACTGACTCGCTCCGCTGACGCAAACACCTCGACCGAAGGCGATCCAAACACGCTGGGCGGCGGTGACTATTTCTTTGTTCAGAGCGGCACTACGCAAGGCTTCTTTGCGTTCATCTGCACAAACACAGCCGCAATTGTGTTTGGCACCACCGCCATTACGTTCAACGAATTCAGTCAAGTTCCTGTTTACACAGGCGGCACCAACATTGACATCACAAGCCAGACGATCTCTCTGACTGGCACTGTGGCCGCAACCAACGGCGGCACAGGTGTAAACACTGTTACAACGGGCGATCTGCTGTACGGCTCTGGCACCAACACATGGAGCAAGCTGGCTGCGGGTGCTGGGTACAAGTCGCTGGTCATGAACGCTGGCGGCACCAACGTCGAGTGGAACGCTGTTGCCCTGAACCAATCAGGCGCAGTGTCTGGTGCCTTGGGTGCTACAAACGGCGGTACAGGCCAGTCCTCTTACGCTGTTGGCGACATCTTGTATTCCGGCTTGGCCAACACATTGAGCAAGCTCTCCGGCAATACGACCACGACCAAGAAAGTCCTGACGCAGACTGGTACTGGGTCCGACTCGGCTGCTCCTGCATGGGATACTATCTCCTCCGGGGACATCAGTGGTCTTGGCACGATGGCTACACAGAACGCCAACAACGTGGCCATCTCGGGCGGCAGCATAAACGGTACGACAATCGGTAACAGCAGCCCACAATCAGGCGCGTTCACCACACTGACGGCCAACAGCGGCAACACGGTGCTGGATGCAAGCAACTACACAACATACGCCGACCCTGCTGGCACGGCGGTGGCAATGGCAATCGCTTTGGGGTAAATCATGGCAAATACTTTCACCAGATATTTAAACAAGAGCGTTGGCACATCTGCTGCCACGGTTGTCACTGTGGGCTCATCCACGCAGACCACCATCATTGGCCTGTCTTTGGCCAACACCACGACTTCACCGATCACGGTCAGTGCGTTCATCACGGCTTCTGCTGTGGACTACTACCTGATTAAAGATGCCACAGTCCCTGTGGGCGGTACGCTGGTGGTTGTGGGCGGGGATCAGAAAACAGTGCTGGTGACAAACGATGCGCTGAAGGTCATCTCTTCTACGGCGGCTTCGGCGGACGTGGTCACGTCAGTGCTCAACATCACCTAAAGGTAGCCCATGTCGTACGTAGGCAATACCAATACAACCCAAGCGTTTACAGCAGCCGTTGATTATTTCAGCGGTGATGGCTCGACTGTTGCGTTTACACTGTCCCGTCCTGTTGCTTCGACGGCGCAGGTTCAGGTGGTAGTCAACAACGTACCGCAGAACCCCACTGACGCTTTCACGGTACTGAACAACACGATCACGTTTACAGGCGCACCGTCGTCTGGCACAAACAACATCTATGTCCAGTACACGAGCCCAATTACTCAGGTCATCCAGCCGGGTCAGGGCACGGTAGGCGCTGTGCAACTTGATATTGCCGGTGGAGCAGGAACAGGCGCAGCCAAAATGCCCGTTGGCACTACTGCACAACGTCCTACAGGTGCGGCAGGTTTGTTTCGGCTGAACAGCACGACCGGAAACCCAGAGTGGTACGACACATTAACATCGTCTTGGATTCCTTTTGGCGACACCGCTGGGTCTTTGTACCCTGTTGAATACCTCGTCGTTGCTGGCGGCGGTGGTGGTGCAAGTGGTCTGGCAAACGGAAACGCCACAGGTGGCGGTGGCGCAGGTGGGTTCCGTACTGCATCTCTTACTTTGACATCCGCCACGGCATATACGGTAACAGTTGGCAGTGGTGGTGCAAGAAACGGAGCAAACCAAGGAGGAAGCAACGGTTCAAATTCAGTATTTGGTTCAATTACATCTACTGGAGGTGGTGGTGGCGCAAATTATTCTTCCGCTGGAAATGCTGGCGGCTCTGGCGGTGGCGGAGGTGCTGGCCAAACTGGTGGTGCTGGCACATCTGGCCAAGGGAATGCTGGCGGTGCGGGTTATGGATCAGCAGTCCCCTATCGCGGAGGTGGCGGGGGTGGTGCAAGTGCTGCTGGAGCAACTGGCTTGTCTTCTGGAAACGGCGGCGCAGGTTCTGCATCTTCTATTTCTGGAGCCAGCGTCACTTATGCTGGCGGTGGCGGTGGGGGTTGCTACATAGGCTACTCAGCAGGTTCTGGTGGCTCAGGTGGCGGTGGATCAGGGACTGCTGGTGCTGTTGATGGCACGGCTGGAACAACAAACACTGGTGGTGGTGGTGGCGCTGGAGGCTGGGAATCTGCTAATCAAGGTCTTGGCGGCAACGGAGGCTCTGGTATCGTAATCATTCGTTACCCCGGCGCACAACGCGGCACAGGCGGCACAGTGACATCCTCTGGTGGCTACACCATCCACACCTTCACATCGTCCGGCACATACACGGCATAAGGATCAGAAATGGCGCACTTTGCAAAAGTCAGCAACGGCGTAGTGGTTCAGGTCATTGTGGCCGAGCCGGAGTTTTTCAACACGTTTGTGGACTCATCTCCCGGACAGTGGATTCAGACCAGCTACAACACGCACGGCGGCGTTCATGCCAACGGCGGCACACCCCTGCGTAAAAACTACGCAGGTGTCGGGTATACATACGACGCACAGCGCGATGCTTTCATCCCGCCACAACCAGCGCCAGAGTGGACGCTTGACGAAGAAACTTGTTTGTGGGTACAGCCCACTGAGGGGGCATAAATGGCACTCAGCACAATTAACAACTCCGGATTGGCTGCGGGAACCGCTCGTGCAAACTTTGGCGCTGGCGCTGTGTTGCAGGTTTTACAGACTGTGAAAGTCGATACATATTCCAGCACAGCAACAACATGGACGGATGTAACAGGCGTGTCTTTAAGCATTACTCCAGCTTCTGCTTTAAATAAAGTTCTTATCAGTGTAAATATTGCGGTTGGTTCATCTAGCGCATCGCCTGACATAATGTTGCGCATTGTTAGGGACTCGACAGCTATAGCGATTGGCAATAACGGCGGCACAGACCAATTGACCATCACGCCATTTTCAACTGCGGCATCGTCAACTACTGAATCATATCGTTCAATGGCTAATACAGTCCAGTATTTGGACAGCCCTGCAACAACTTCAGCGGTTACTTACAAAATACAAATGCGAAATTGGAGCAATAGTGACACTTATTTTGTTGGGCGAAGGGGTTTAAATTCGTCTTTTATCGAGCCTACATTTTTAACTGCAATGGAGATAGCAGGATGAACCACAATGCTATTTACGCACTTTATCCGCAAGTCGTTACAGTTGATGATGGCACTGGTGCATTTGACGCTCAAGGCAACAAGGTTGAAATCGACATGGATGCCGTCAATGCTTGGGTTGACCCCAACGCATACAAAGCCCAACGCGCCGCCGCATACCCGCCAATTGGTGAACAACTGGATGCCTTGTGGAAAGGCGGAGACGCTGCTGCTGATATGCTCGCTCGTGTCCAAGCAGTGAAACTGGAGTACCCCAAGCCATGAGCTACATCGGAAACGAGCCAACCACAGTTGCCTTCCTGACGGACACGTTCTCGGGTAACGGCTCGACTGTTGCCTTCACCATGTCTGTGGCTCCTGCCACGACCTCCTCCATTCTTGTGGCCATCACTGGCGTGGTGCAAGACCCATCGACCTACTCTGTGGTCGGTACAACCCTGACGTTCTCTGCTGCGCCGCCATCGGGCACAGGCAACATCTCCGTGCGTTACCTTGGCATCCCTGCCAGCGGAGTAACAACTACCGCGTACCGCACCGTCACCGACTTCACAGCCACCGCAGGGCAGACCACTTTCAGTGTGCCCTCATACACTGTGGGCTACATCGACGTGTACCGTAACGGTGTGCGCTTGGTTGCTGCTGACTACACGGCCACAAACGGAACCACGGTTGTTCTGGCTGCTGCGGCCACGGCTGGCGACTCTGTGGTGACTGAGAGCTTTTATGTGAGCTCGGTACTGAACGCCATCCCGGCAACGGCAGGGGCGGTGAACTCGACTTACTTGGCAGATGGCTCGGTGACGCGAGGAAAAATGGGCTACGCTGGCGCTATTTTACAAGTGGTTACAAACACATCTGCTGGGGCAAGTTCTACAACCAGCACAACGTACGTCGATATGACAAACGCAACGCTGTCGATTACACCGACAAGTGCAACAAGCAAAATCTTGGTTACGGTTTCTGGGACTTTGTTTGCGTCTCTTGTTGGTGGAACCAACGTTGTTGCATACGCCCAGTTGGTCCGTGGGTCAACGGCGTTACAAGAGCAACTTGGAAGCGTTCAGAGCGGTGCTGGAGGTTTGCAGGGGTACTTTCCAACCAGCTTTTGTTTTTTGGATTCCCCCGCAACAACATCGTCCGTCACGTATAAATTGCAGCAAAAAGTGAGCACAGCCTCAAGCACGCTCACATCATCCTCGTTTTATATTGTTGCTCAGGAGGTTTTTGCATGACTAACGCCGTAAACATTGCACAAGGCGGGACGAACAACGTCTCGTGGCGAAACCGCATCATCAACGGTGCGATGGTGATTGACCAGAGAAACTCTGGTTCGGCAGTAACGATTGATGGCACAAACGCAACCTATTCGATTGATCGTTGGGCTGGCGCTGATGCCACGGACGGCGTGTTTACACTGCAGAGGTCAACAACCGCTCCCGCTGGATATACCAACAGTTTGCTGGCCACGGTTACCACGGCTGATGCGTCTTTGGCGGCTACCCAGCGCTCGTTCATTGTTCAGTATATTGAAGGTTTAAATTGCGCCGATCTTGGCTGGGGCACGGCTTCAGCGTCCACAGTCACTTTGTCTTTTTGGGTGCGCTCAAGTTTGACGGGGACTTTTGGCGGCTCTTTGTACAACAGCGCAGAAGACCGCAGTTACCCGTTCAGCTACACAATCAGCGCCGCAAATACCTTTGAGCAGAAAACCGTCACCATTCCGGGCGACACCACAGGCACATGGCTGACCACCAACGGTATTGGTATTGCTGTCGGATTTAATTTGGGTACGGGATCAACCTATACCGGAACCGCTGGCGCTTGGGCTGGAACGCGGTACTACGCCCCCACAGGAGCTACATCCGTCATTGGTACGCTGGGCGCAACCTTCTACATCACCGGAGTCCAACTGGAATCAGGTACTGCTGCATCCCCGTTTGAGTTTAGGAACTACGGGCAAGAGTTTGCCATGTGCCAGCGGTACTACGAATTTATTGGGGGCCCTTTGTATCAGACCTACACAAACGTGGCAAGCTCTAATACGCGAGGCAGCTCCATATATTTTAGGGTAACTAAACGGTCGGCCCCCACGGTGACATACGTTGGTACGAGTGAGTACATTCCGAGTGGTAGTGGCGGCAACAACTTTACACCCAGCGCACAAAACATCACTGTTAACGCTTTTAGTCCTTGGGGTGACAACTACAGTTCGGGAGTGTTCCAGCTTTGCTACACCGGCACGGGCGCAGGAATTCAGGCATCAGCGGAGCTTTAATCATGTACCAACTTCTCCCCACCACACCACTGGGCCCAGCAACAAGCGTAAAGCGCATTGCTGACAACGCCTTCATTCCAATGGACCCTGATAACACAGACTACGCCGAGTACCTCGCGTGGCTTGAGCAGGGCAACACACCCCTTCCCGCAGAGGAGCAACAATAATGGCACTGACAACTGTCGATCAAGGTCTGCTGGGGACATACGCCCAGTACACGGGGTTCAAAAACCGCATCATCAACGGAGATATGCGGATCAACCAGCGGAATGCTGGTGCGAGTGTTACGTTGAATAACACAGGGGCTTACACGCTTGACAGGTGGTACGACCGCTGTGTTGGCGGTGCTGGTTCGGCTGTTATTACTGTTCAACGCAGCACTACAGCCCCGTCCGGGTTTACCAACTCCTCTTTAATAACCGTAACGACAGCAAAAACTCCGGCGGTGTCTGAGCAATTCTGGAGGTATCAGGCAATTGAAGGTTTTAACGCCGCAGATTTTGCTTTTGGTAGCGCTTCAGCTTTGTCGATCACCATGTCATTTTGGGTTCGATCATCAGTCACAGGCACGTATTCAGTTGCATTTCAAAACTCCGCACAAAACCGCTCGTATGTCGCCACTTACACAGTCAATGCGGCCAACACATTTGAGTACAAAACAATCACAATTTCCGGAGACACATCAGGAACATGGTTGACTGACAGCGGCGTTGGTTTATATGTCTTCTTTGATACTGGCAGTGGGTCAAACTTCAACACAACTGCTGGCGCTTGGGGTGCTGGGACGTTCTACAGAACTAGTGGGTCAGTGTCTTTGATTTCCAATTCCGGAGCCACCTTCTACATCACAGGCGTTCAGCTTGAAGCAGGCAGCACAGCCACATCGTTTGACCGCAGGGACTACGGGCGTGAACTGATGATGTGCCAGCGGTATTTTGAGAAGTCGTACAACGATGGTGTGGCTGTCGCAACTGCAACGGCTGTTGGTGCTGCGTCCGGGCAGACCAACGTGTCCAACATCTCCACCATTTCAATTCGCTTCAAGGTGGACAAACGCACAACACCAACAGTCACTATTTACGGCACAGACGGAACCGCTGGCGTGGTCACTGATAACATTAACCGAGGGGGGACACCAACAAATACAGGCGCGACAGGCACAAACATTTATTGGGGCGGCAACACAGGCTTCATCGGCTACGTCCACTACACAGCAGCATCGGAGTTATAAATGTACAAACTCGGAAAAAACATTATGGACGGTGATCGCGTTGTGGTTCAGGCCGACTACGTTCAACGCCTCTTCGACAACGCCTTCATCCCCTTCGACCCCGCCAACACAGACTACGCTGAGTACCTGAAGTGGCTTGAAGCCGGGAATACACCCCTTCCCCCAGACACGCAGCCCGAGTAAAATCTGCCAAACACACGAGGACTCACATGAGCACCTACTCCCCAGACCTTCGGATCGAACTCATCACCACCGGCGACCAAGCCGGTACGTGGGGTACAACGACCAACACAAACTTGGCCTACGTGGTCGAGCAAGCCATCGCGGGGTACGTCTCTGTGTCCGTGATCTCGGCCAACCAAGCCCTGACTTACATCAACGGCGGCTCCTCGACCGCGGCTTTGAATCAGGCTGTTCACGCATCTTTGGCGCTGACAACCACCACCGGTGCAAACTTCGCCGTTTACGCTCCCCCTGCCTCCAAGCAGTACACCATCTACAACGCCAGCAGCTACACGGCCACGGTCTACAACTCGACTGTGATCGGAAACACCACGGCTGCGGGTACTGGAGTGGCAATCCCTGCGGGTAAAACCGTCACCGTGTGGTCTGACGGCACCAACTTTTCCTCGCAAAACACCCACCTCCCCGGCACCGTCACTGCGGATACAGCGGCACCCGGAACAAACACAACCCAGATTGCAACCACTGCATTTGTGCAAGCCGCAACCGGAACTCTGGGCACCATGTCAACCCAGAACGCCAACAACGTTGCGATTACCGGCGGCACGATTACAGGCATTACCGATCTGGCAGTAGCAGATGGTGGTACTGGCGCATCCACAGCAAGCGGCGCTCGCACAAACCTTGGCTTGGTTATCGGCACGGATGTTCCGGGCCCAACCGGCACAGGCGCTTCTGGCACATGGAATATTGCGATCTCTGGAAACGCAGCTACCGCTACAACCGCCTCAAACGGTGGGGTTACGAGTGTTAATGGCAGCACTGGGGCTGTTACCGTGGACTCTATTGGGGTTGGCCAAACGTGGCAAAACCTGACTGGTTCCCGAGCATTAAATACGACGTACACAAACAGCACGGGGCGAGCTATTCAGGTGACCTGTAACCCAATTGCTCAGTCGGGCACTACGGCAGGTGTAATTGTTGGCGGCGTTACCATATTGACCGCAACGACGCTAGACTGCTGCGGCATCCCTCAGATTTCTTACTTCCCCTTCTCGTTTATTGTTCCGACGGGGACAACGTACCAAGTTTATGGCAGCTACGGTTTTAGCGTCTGGGCTGAACTGCGATGATGTCGTCAAAAGAAACCATTGCAGCCCGGATGGCCATTTGCGCCGGGTGTGACAAGTCAACAGATATGAGCAAGAACCCGCTTTATTTTTTTGTTGATGCAATAGGAAACCTCATACCGGACGCTCCAAAAACAATGTGCTCGGAGTGCTCGTGCCCTATCTGGGCCAAAGTTCGTGTAGCGGCAAACACATGCCCACTGGGCAAATGGGACAAAGAGGAGTAAGCACCATGAAAGACTGGGCAATAGCAATTACCGCTGGTGTCCTTGTTACGTGCCTGTGCATGTGGGTGTCCTTTTCTCTCGTTCCGATGCTGTGGTGGGTGTTTAGATGATCGGCCTTCTCCTTGATCCAGATGCCGCGCTTGATGCGGTAAATAATGCTGTCCGTCTGGTCAAGAAGGCCAGCGCAACTGCGCAGAATATTGAGTCTTTGGCCCCGATGCTGGGCAAGTATTTCGATGCCAAGGCCAACGCTATCGCATCTGCTGAGGCCGCCAAGGCTGGCACGTTCGGTGGTTCTTCTATGGGCAAGGCTCTAGAGATTGAGCTGGCGATTGATGCCCAAAAGGAGTTTGAAGAAGACTTGAAGCGCCTGTTCTGGAACGCCAACAAGATGGATGTGTGGCAAAAGATCAAGGCTCGGGCTACCGTCATGGAAGCAGAAGCGGCCAAGTCTGCTGGCAAAGCCAAGGAAGACGCACGGCGCAAGAAGCAAAAGGAACAAGAGGAGCTGGAGACTGCGATTGCCGTCATCATCTCTGTGGCCATCTTCTGCGGCCTGATGTGGGGCGGATGGGAGCTGTTTACTTTCTGTCGCAAGCACGGGTGCTGAAATGTGTGGAAGCTCCTCAAATGGTTTGATGTTGGCAAAGACTGGAAGCTCGGCATTGACCGGTACATTCAGTTCTGCTGCATGCTCATCGCTGCCAACTGGGTGCTCGACATGCTGTACGTCCTGCCTGTAGACGACTCGAAGTCGCTGATTGAATTTGTGAAGTCCAGCATTCCTTTTGCTGGTGGTGGTTAACTGGAGGTTCTTATGTTGTCTTTAATTTCTACTCTCGGTGGCTTGCTGATTTCCGGCTTGCCAAAACTGCTGGATTATTTCCAGAGCAAGGCCGACCAAAAGCACGAGCTGGCTTTGGCGCAAGTGCAGACCGAGCGGGAGTTGGCGCTGGCTGCTGCTGGTTTTGCCGCTCAAGCCAAGATTGAGGAAATCCGCACCGAGCAGGTGGCGATGCAGACCAACGCGCAGATGGCCCAAGCTGAAGCCGAGATGACCCAAGGCGCTCAAGAGCACGATAAGGCAGTGCTTGCCAAGGCATCCACATGGGTTGCCAACTACATCGGCACCGTGCGCCCAACCATCACCTACATCTTTGTAATGGAACTGGTTTTGATTAACGGCTGGCTGGCTTGGTATGTCTGGTACAACGAGAAGCTGATTACAAACCTTGAAGAGCTGGTGAAGTTTAGCGACATCATTTTCAGCACTGACGAGATGGCCATGCTGGGCGGCATCATCGGTTTCTGGTTTGGCTCACGCGGCTGGAGCAAGAAGTGAAGCTCTCCAAAGCTGGCGCAGATTTGATGCACCGCTACGAAGGGTGCAGGAATAAGCCATACCTGTGCCCTGCCCACATCTGGACAATCGGGTACGGCCACGTCCTGTATCAGGAGCAGATCAAACTGCCGATGGTGCGGGTTGAGGGCAAAGACATACCCATGATCCGCAAGGAGATGCCGCTTAAACCGGAGGACAGTCGTGTCTGGAGCAAAGAGGAAATCGAGAAACTATTCGCTGATGACGTCGCGTCTTTTGAACGTGGTGTTTTACGACTTGTTCCCGGCGTTGTTGGCAGGCAAGGCGCTTTTGACGCTCTTGTCTCAATATCCTTTAACTTTGGACTAGGCAACTTGCAGCGCTCGACCATCCGCATGAAAGCCAACCGGGGTGACTGGGAGGGTGCTGCCGAGGCGTTTATGGCTTGGACCAAAGGTGGCGGCAAGGTCTTGCCGGGGCTCGTCAAACGGCGCGAAGCAGAGATTGCGCTGTTCCTGAGTTAAGTGCGAAAATGCCATAAAACTGAGGTAAACGATGCCCTTACAAAAACTCCAACTGCGCCCCGGTGTAAACCGAGAGTCGACATCCCTTGCCAACGAAGGCACTTGGTTCGAGATGGACAAGGTGCGCTTTCGCTCGGGCTACCCTGAAAAGCTCGGCGGTTGGACTCTGGACACGGGCACTGCTGAAGCCACACTGCAACCGCCTTCCGGCTCGTACTGGGGTGTTTGCCGCGCACTGTTTAACTGGATCACGCTGTCTGGCTTTAACCTGATGGCTCTTGGTACCAACCTGAAGTACTACATCCAGCAGACAGCTGGCGGTGATTTCTACGACGTAACGCCTATCCGGTACGAGAGCACAGTCGCATCCAACGCCTTCACGACAATCAATGGCTCGACCACGGTGGTGGTCAACGATGCAGGCCACGGTGCGCAAGATGGTGACTTTGTAACGATCTCCGGCGTTGGTGGCGCGATTAACGGCATCCCTGCTGCCGCGTTGAATCTTGAGTTCCGCCTCACTTATCTCACATCCGGCACCTACAGCATCACGGTTTCCTCCCCTGCCACATCCTCCGGCACAACGGGCGCGGCTGACTTTGCGTACCAAATTTCTACGGGTAACGAGATTGCTACTGTGGGCGTTGGTTGGGGTGCTGGTGGCTGGGGTGGCGACTCTGGCGGAACTCTGACTGGTTGGGGCGAAGCTGCGCCTGCTGGTCTGGGTGTCGATCTGCAAATGCGTTTATGGAGTCAGGCCAACTACGGCCAAGACCTCATCATCAACCCTCGAGGCGGCGGCATCTACCTTTGGAAAGTGAACGCTACGCCCACCGTTTACGACCGCGCAGTACTGCTCAGTTCAACCAGCCCTTCTCCGTACACCACGGATACTTCTTGCCCGTCAATTTGCAATGCAGTGGCCGTCTCGGATGCTTCGCGGTTTGTGTTGGCTTTTGGTTGCAATGACTACGGCTCAGTTGAACTTGACCCCCTTTTGGTTCGCTGGTCAGACCAAGAAGACTACGCCACATGGACCCCTGCTGCTACAAACCAAGCTGGCAGCTACCGCCTGAGTACGGGCTCGTCTATCGTGGCCAACCTGCAAACTCGTCAGGAAATCTTGGTGTGGACGGACGCTGCTCTGTATTCCATGCAGTACCTTGGACCACCATATGTTTGGGGCTTCCAGATTCTGGGTTCAAACCTGTCCATCGCAGGGCCAAACGCTATTGCCACAGCGGCCAACGTGACCTACTGGATGGGGCTTGATAAGTTCTACATGTACTCCGGTCGTGTGGAAACGCTCTACTGCCCTCTGCGTCAGTACATCTTCGGCGACATCAACCTGCAGCAGCAGTATCAGTTCTTTGCCAGTACCAACGAAGGCTTCAACGAAATCTGGTGGTTCTACTGCTCGGCCAACTCCACGGTGATCGACCGCTATGTGGTGTACAACCACTTGGAGAAAATCTGGTCTTACGGCAACATGTCCCGTACGGCTTGGGTTGACTCTCCTCTGCGCGACTTCCCGTCTGCTGCTGGTTACGACGGCCAGCTCATTTACCATGAAGACGGCGTGAATGACGGCACAACCAACCCGCCCAGCCCCATCGAGGCTTACATTCAGTCTGCCGACTTCAACATCGGTGACGGCCACAATTACGGTTTTGTCTGGCGGATGATCCCGGACATCACGTTCGACGGCTCGAATGTAAACAACCCCGCAGTGACCATCACCATGCGGCCACGGCAGAACCCCGGCTCGAACTACGGGACAGCCCCCACTCCGGAAGTTATCAGCGCCCAAAACTATCAGGGCCAGCGCAACTACGTGGTGCAGCAGTTCACAGAGATCGTTTACACACGGGTTCGTGGCCGCCAGATGGCGTTCAAGATTGCCTCCGACGGCCTTGGCGTTCAGTGGCAGTTGGGTGTCCCTTCGATTGATGTTCGTCCGGACGGTCGTCGATGACTCGCCTGACCACTACCCGGCCTCCGTTCCTGCCCGTTGCGCCGCAGGAATACGAGACACGCTTTCACAACCAGCACAGCGATGTGCTGCGTTTGTACTTTAACCAGCTCGACAATACGCTGGCTTCAGTGCTGGCTCCTCGCGGAGGCAAGTGGTTGGACTTCCCCTATGCTGCGATTCAGCGGGATACCAGCAAGTCGTTTACAGCCAACACAGCCACGCAGATCACGTTCGACACCAATGACTTTCTGAACGGCTGCACCAACGACGGCACAGACGGCATTGCCGTAGAGCAAAGCGGCATCTACAACTACCAGTTCAGCGTGCAACTCAAAAACACAGACTCGCAGATTCACTCCGCATGGATTTGGCTGCGCGTGAATAACGTGGATGTGAACGGTACGGGTAGTAAGTTTGACGTAATCAGCTCGCACGGCGGCACCCCCGGCTACATCATTGCTGCTTGCAACTTCTACATTGAGGCCGAGGCCGGAGATACGGTGGAAATGTGGGCGGCTGTTAGCAATACTGCTGTGACTTTTGAAGCCGCTGCGGCCCAGACCAGTCCTTTCCCGATGCCGTCCATCCCCTCTGTGGTGGCCACACTTTCATTTGTGTCAAATGTACCGACATGATAGACTCAACCAACCCCCTTTCCGAGAGGCCACAATGAGCTTCCCCCTCTACCCAAATACAACTGCAGGTCTTGCGGCTATTGGGCCTGTGCAGGCCATGTCCGACCGCAATGAAGCCCAAACCTATATGGCTAACAGCGGCCAGATGTTTGCGTCTGGTGGTATCGCTTCGCTCGCCGGCGGCGGTATGGATTCCCTGCCAAAGTACAAGTTTGACCCCGTTACCCAAAAGTATACTTTGGAAGGCGATGCAAAGTCTGAGGCCGAAGCCGAGTTGGAGCTGCTGAAAAAGAAACGCGCACTGGAAAGCAGTGGAGGTGGCGGTGGGCTCGATTCAATTGGCTCAAATTACGCTGCGCCTTCTGGCCAAACAATAGGTGAGGCACTGGCCAGTGCAGGTATTGGTTACAGCCGTGCGTTGGGCGGATTCCTTCCCGGCGGGGCATTGGCGGGGTGGCTTGGCAACGCCTACATCAACAGCCGCACATCCGACGCTGCTAGATTTGGTGGTCATACCGGCACATATACCGGCTACGCAGCGTTCGGCGACCGCCCAAACAACACCATGACTGAGGCCCAAACTCAGGCGGCTATTCGAGGTACTGGCGGTGGTCCGTTATCTGGTCCGGCTTGGGGTACTGATCCTAGCTACGGTGGCAATTTGCCCGGCGGAGTGACCGGTTATCAAACAGGTGAGAACGGTCTCCCCAGCGAACTCGGAGGCAGTGCTGCTCCCGGTTCAGATGGCGGCGGGTTTTCAGATGTTGGCGGCATGGGTGCGGCAGCAGCAGCCGACGCAGCGGCGGGTGGGTATATGGCTCAAGGCGGTCTTGCCGCTCTGGCTCGTGGGGGTCAAAGCCACTTGGGTGATTACTCGGATGGCGGTCGTTTGTTGCGCGGTCCCGGTGACGGCGTGTCTGACAGCATTCCGGCCACTATTGCGGACAAGCGCCCTGCGCGACTGGCTGATGGCGAGTTCGTGGTACCGGCCCGTATCGTCTCCGAGTTGGGCAATGGCTCAACCGAGGCAGGTGCTCGCAAGCTGTACGCCATGATGGACCGAATTCAGAAGGCCCGTAGCAAAACCGTTGGCAAAGATCGCGTTGCAGTTAACAGCCGCGCTGAGAAAAACCTGCCAGCATGAAAATCCAATTCGTTCCTTTGGAATGGGTAAACCAGACATGGCCTCAAGTTGAGGCCTTTATCGCATCTGCGCTGGACCACTCAAAGGGCGAATACACGGCAGAACACGCCAAGGTTATGGCGACCACTGGGCAGTGGCAGTTGTTGGTGGCAACAACGGAAGAAGGTATTGAAGGCGCTGCGCTGGTGCAGTTTTTTAACCGACCAAATGATAGGGCGTGCTTTATCATTGCGATCGGTGGCAAGCTCATCAGCAGCGACGAGACCTTTGAGCAACTGAAGAATTACGCGGCCTCCAACGGGGCTACTTGCATTGAGGGCGCTGCGCGGGAATCCGTTGCACGCTTGTGGACACGGTACGGCTTCACTGAGAAGTACCGAATTGTAGGAGTGAAATTATGAGCGGCGGAACAACCCAGACACAGACCAACAGCATCTCCCCTTGGATGGAGGAGGCAGCTAAGTCGCAGCTTGGCAAAGCCACGGCCCTAACCGACATTAACCAAAACCCGTACAAGCAGTACGAAGGCCAGCGCATTGCGGAGTTCAACCCGATGCAGCAGCAATATTTCCAAGGCGTGCAGAACCTGCAAGGCTCCGGGGCTATTGGTCAGGGTATTGGCGCTGCCGGTGAGGCAACGCAGCGAGCCCTCGGCACTTCGTACAACCCCTACCAGACAGGTCAGTTTGGCGCTCAGGCTGGTCAGTACATGGACCCCTACATGCAGAATGTGGTGGACATCCAGCAGCGCGAAGCCCAGCGTCAAGCCGACATTGCTCGTACTCAAACCAATGCACAAGCCGTGAAGTCTGGTGCGTTTGGCGGTGGCCGTCAGGCCATTGTGGATGCCGAAGCCGCTCGTAATTTGGCCACCCAAAAGGGCGACATTCAGGCTCGCGGCTTGCAAGACGCATACTCCCGCGCACAGCAGCAGTTCAACACCGAGCAACAACTTGGCGAGCAGTCTCGCCAGTACGGCGCAGGTCTTGGCATGCAAGGGTTGCAGACAGCTTTGTCTGGCGCGTCTCAATTGGGCGGCTTGGGCTCGACCCAATTCGGTCAGCAAAAAGATGTCCTTGGTCTGCAAAGCGTTGCAGGCGCACAACAGCAAGCGCAAGAACAAGCCAAGCTGTCGCAGGGCTACGAGGACTTCCTCGCCAAAGAGAAGTACCCCTACCAGCAGTTGGAGTTCATGTCCAACATCATGCGCGGCACGCCATACGGCACAACCACCTCCATGTACAGCCCCGGCCCGTCTACAGGTTCGACACTGCTCGGTGCTGGCACATCGCTGGCTGGCGCGGCCATGCTCGGCGGCTGGAAGCCTTGGACAGGCAAATCAGGCGGTTTGGCTGACGCATACGCTGCTGGCGGTAGTGTTGACAGCCCCGATAACGTGCAGTCGATCGCAGACAACCTGTCAGACGCGCAGCTCCAGCAAGCAGCCGTCATGGCGCAAGCTAGGGGCGACAAAGAGCAAGCCGACATCATCCAGCAAGAGATGGCCTCCCGCGCCGCTTTGCGCAGTGGTGCACCGGTTATGCCAGAAGACCAAGGTATCGGCCAGCTCCCAGCCGGGGATATGAACTACGCCAACGGCGGCATCATTGCGTTTGCTGACGGCGGTGATGTTGAGCGTTATCAGGCAGGGGGTATGCCGTACAACCCGTACGCCTATGGGTACAGCCCTCTGTCTGCGGAACAACAAGCAGCCGTCAAGGCTCGGGCTACAACGCCCCAGCTCACATCCATGACGCGAGATCTCGTGGCACAGGCCAAGTTCAAACAGATGAACGGTTTGCCTCTGCTGCCCGAAGAAAAAGTTGCGCTGCAAAGCCCAACAGTGGCGGCACCTGCTGCGGCCCCCGCCGCCGTATCAACACCAGAGCAAAGAGCTGCAATGGCTGCTAAAGCCAGCGCGTCTCCTTACGTGTCGGCCCCAAAGTCCGCTGAAGAGACCGCTTTACTCAGTCGTTTCCCCACCACTAAACCGGTAGCTAAGGCGGAAGGCATCGCGCAGGTTGCCCCCGCAACAAAAACGGCTGGCGCTGCTCCAGCAGGCCTGAGCATGGCTAACGACCTTGCCCGTATGGACGTGGACAAGCTGACTACTGACGCGTTGAAGGCGGCTGAGAAGCAACCCAACCCGTTTGCCAAAGAGATTGAAGCCGTTGGCGCAGATAAAGTGGCCGCAAAACAAGCAGAAGTCACGGGCCTTGAAGCTATTCAAAAGCAGTTCAGCGACATCTTCAAAGGCCGCAAAGAGCGCCTTGACACCAAACAAGGCGAGATCGACAAGATGGGCAACCAGAGCTTGGGGCTGTCTTTGCTTCAGGCTGGCGCAGCCATGATGAGCACCCCCGGCGGTCTTGGCATGGCGTTGGGTAAGGGCGTAGATGTCGGCACCAAGCAGTACGCCGCAGGCCTTGACAAGATCAACGCCGCTAAAGAGAAGCTGGCCGATGCCCGTGACCGTCTGGAGGAGATCGAGGCGCAGCGCGGTGAGTTGTCTGCCCGCGAGATGTTCAAGGCTAAAAACGAGGTTAAAAATACGCAGATCAGTGCCAAGGAAGACCTCATCAAAGCCAACATGCAGATGTACAACGTCAACCGCGAAACCGCGCTCAAGATGGTGGACAGCAAAATCAAAGTGGCATCGACTGTCTACGAACAACAGCAAGCAAACGCCCGCTCTGCAGCCCAGATTGCAGCGTCCAAGAACAGCCAGTTGGAGTTGCTCCGTGCTGTTCAGGCCGACCCCAAGTTGGCGGACGCATACCGCGCCCTGCACGGCAAAGGCGTGGATGTCATGGGCGAGTACAACGACTACTTGAAGGCAAACCCAATGCTGGCGGCAGACCCGAAAGCGGCCATGACCCAGTTCTTGATGACAAAATCTGTGTTCTCGCAACTTGGCGGCGGTACTGTTACGGACAAACCATCGACAAAACTGCGCACACAGCCGTAAAATACGGGCCACGCCCACGTTGTGGGCGCATCACAATTCGGAACAAGTGCTATGGCCAAATATCTGACCCTCCCCGACGGTTCTTCGTTTCAAATGAAGGAGGGGCAGAGCCCCGCCGAAGCCATGCAGGTGGCGATCCAGCTATACCCGGACGCGTTTGGGTTTGGTCAAGCCGCCCCCACGCAGGACACCAAGGGTTTCAAAGCTGCCGCAGCTGCAGGCTTTGAGCGTCTGAAGGGCGAGACAGCGCTTACTGCCGGTAAGCTGGGCCTGATGGACACCGCTGCCGCCGAGCAGTACCAGAAAGAAAAAGAAGCTGCTGCTCAAAAGCGCTTCACCCCCACCGAAGAAGGCTGGACCGAAGCCCCGTTCCAGAAGTTCAAAGAGACTCTTGGCGGCTCTGTCCCCTACATGTTGGCCCCTGCTGCCGCAGGTTTAGCCGCCGTTGCCGCTCCAGTATCCGCCCCGGTTGCTGCTGGCCTTGGCTTGGTTGGCGCTGGCGCTTTGTCCGCTGGGCAGTTCACGGGTACCAACTTGGCCCGTCAGATGGATACCGGCAAGACGCTGGAACAAACGAGCCTAAGTTCGGCTGTGGGCGCTGCCCTTCCCCAAGCTGCGCTTGATACCGCTGCTATGGCGTTGCTGCCCGGTGTGGGTAAACTGTTCGGTTCCGTGGGCTCCAAGCTGACCACTGAGCAAGCCCGTGCTATTGCCAGCCAGACGCTGGGCAAAGCTGCAATGGACTACACCGCCAAGACCGGTTTGGCTATGGGCCGCGAAGGTTTGACCGAGACCGTGCAGCAGGTTCTGGAGCGTGTGCAAGCAGGTTTGGCCATCGACGACCCAGAAGCACGCAAAGAATACATTGACAGTTTTATCGGCGGCTCAGTCCTTGCAGGTGCGGGTGCACCCATCGGTCGTGCTTTTGAGCGCAGCGGTGCCAAGGCGCAAGTGCGCGAAGCGGATGCCCAAGAGCAGGCCAAAGCAGCAGCCGAGGCCGAAGCTGCCAAGAACCAGCCAGATGCCTTGCGCAAACTCAGCGCCGACTTCAGTGCTGCGGAAGAACAACGCAAATCGTTGCAAGCTGCGGTGGATGCCGCCAAGCCCAAGAAAGGCTCGACTGAAGAAGAACGCGCCAAGTACGACGAGCTTAAAAAAGCCCGTGACGAGTTCATCAGCGGCACTTACAAACCCCTGCGCCAAGAGTTCACCAAGCGCAAAGACGCGATTGCCCAGCTCGATGTAGACCGCCAGACAGCGTTGGAGGTCGAGACTGCCGCCGGACAAGAAGCTGCTAAAGCGCCAATCCCAACTGACGAGCCCAAGCTCGACGTGCAAAAGCTGATGCTTGAGCAAGACACCCTGCGCCAGCAGATGTCGCAGTTGGAGTCACAGCTTGGCCAAGCCGATCCATCGCAGTTTGATGCCTTGAACGCACAACGGCAAGACCTGCAACGCCGCATTGATGCTCGCGCTACCCTGATCGAAGAGCGTGGTGGTTCCCCGCTGGCGCAGCAAGAGTTTGAGCAGGCCACTGCCGCCAAGATGCAGGCGCTTGACACCAAGCTGGAGCAGCTTGGGTCGACGTACAAGACTGCTTTGGAAAACAAAGACTACGACGCAGCCGCAAAAGCCAAAGATGGCCTGCTCAGTTTGCGCCAAGAACGCGAAGCACTGACCGCCAAGACAGCGCAGCAAATGCAGGCGCTGCAAGAAAAGCAAGCAGGCTTGACTCAGCGCGGCCAGACTCGTGATCTGTTTGCAGAAGCCCCAGCCCCGACTACAACTGCGGTGGACGAGGAGCTCAAAAAGCAGACGCTTGAGGAAGAAAAAGCCCGTGGTCTGTACGGCCCTGCGTCAAAAAGAGAATCTGCCGAGCAAGCCTTTGGCGAAGCAACGGTTGGCCCTCGCGGTCAACTGGAGCCCACTACGCCAATGCCTGACCTCAAAGCACAGACAGGTATCAAGCCCAAGCAGCTTGAGTTGGTGGGGGAGACAGAAGAGAAAGTTTCCGCTGCGGAGACTGCGCTGGCCGATGCGGCCAAGACCAAAGACACCGACGCTATCTACGCCGCCGTGGATGCGTTGAACCAAGCCAAGGGTGAGACTGCACGGGCGCAGGGTGAAGTTGGGCGTGGGTTGTTCCGCCCAGTGGTGCTGGACTTGTTCAGCCCTGCCAACATCATCAATACCGCTATCAAAAACAACGACACCAAGCTCATCAACGATCTGGCTACGCATGCCCAAACAACAGCACTGCGCACGGCACTGGATAAAAATCTGAGCGAGCGCGAGAAACTCGTGCGTCTGTTGGACAGCCGCCTTGACTTGGGTGGTGATGAGAAAGCCAGCACTGGCGAGCGCCTGCAAAGCGTCAAGCGCGAACGCGCCGACCTGTTCTCTCAGCAGTACGATGCCAAACAGCAAGCCCTGTTTAAAAACGGCACCTACCCCGACCGAGAACTGCAAGCGCTGTACGACAAAGGTGGTCCTTCTGCTGTTGAGTACGAGAACGTCATGCGGGCGGTGGAGGAGCTGTCCAAGAAAGTTACCGCCAAGCAAGGTAACGCCAAGCAGTCTTTGTACGAGCAACTCGTTGACTTGGCAGCACAGCACGAACGCCTTGTGGCTCAGATGGAGTCCGGTATGGCCGCTCCAACCATGCGCGAGAAAGTTGCTGGCGCACAGGCCAAGCTGGGCAAAGGCGAAGCCCCAGCAGCACGCGAGATGGATGCTGCTGAGAAGTACCAACTGCAGCGCCGGATTGATGCGCTGGTCAACAAGTACCGTCTGGTAGAGGGCAAGATCGCGCCCGTCCGCGATCAGATTACCAAGTTGTACGCAAGTTTGTACAAAACCACACCCCTTGAGAAACCTAGCGTTATTGCTGAACGCAAAGAGCGCGAAGCAGAAGCTGCGGCTAAAGGTCCCAAAGCAGTGTCTCGTACAGCCAAGACCGCAGCACGTATTGCCAAAGGCGATGTGCGCAAAGAAGCCGAGACCTCACAGAAGATGCGCGATCTGGCGCTCAACTTGGGTCAGGAAGAAGCGGAGTACCAGAAGTTTTATAAAGAACAAACAGACCGTTACGCCAAGCTGAAAGAAAAATACGGCAAAAACGACCCCGCTGTGGCCAAGTTCCAGCGAGAAATGGCCGAAGCCCTAAACGACAAAGCCATCGAGATCGGTAAGAAAACACCCGAGTACAAGGCCACGCTGAAAGAGCAGATCGAGTACGTCAAAGGCGCACTGTCTCAAAGCAAGCAAACCATTCCGACTAAACGCACGGGGCAAGTTACGCGCAAGCAGACCGCTGCGCCACGTCGTTTGGTTTCTTCCTCCCCTGAGAGCCGTGCCGAGTCCGAGGCCGAAGCTCTGCGCTTGAAGCGCCGCGCATTTAAAGAAGCCCAAGAAGCGCTGGACTCCGAGAAAACCGGCACTGCCTACCGCCTGAAAGAAGGCGATGCAGACACCGTGGTCGATGCTGCCGAAGCACAGAAAGTCATTGACGGGTTGAACCTGCCAGACAACGTGAAGTTTGTGTACGCGCCCACAGCGCGGCAAGTTCCGATCAAGCTGCTCAACCTGATGGCCAAAGACGGTATCGACGCAGTGGACGGCGTTGTGCGTGGTGCTGTGTTCCCTGACGGCACTGTGCTGGTAGTGGGCGATCAACACGCCAACGTCAAGGACTTGGAAGAAACAATTGCCCACGAGTTGATCGGCCACTACGGCGTGGATACCGTGATCGGCATGGACCAACTCAACGCCTTTGCCAAGAAGACCGACGTGATTGCGCTGGCTGAACAGCTTGGTGGCAAAGAGCTTGTCTCTGAAGTCCTGAGTACCGTCAAAGCCAACGCCGCCCTTGGTCGCAGCGAAGAAGTGCAAAAGCTCCAAGCCCTGCGCGAAATCATTGCGCACACTGAGGAAGCCCGTGTCACAGAAGCGTTCCGTGAAAAGGCTGGCCGCTGGCTTAAAGAGTTGGTAGGTATGGTCCGCGCAGGTCTGCGCAAGCTGGGCCTGAAGAATATGGCAGCACTGTCCACATCGGACGTGTTCTACATGCTCAAGCAGTCTCGCAAAGAGTTTGCCAACAAGACGATTGGCCCATACCGGTCGGCTGACGGCGGCGTTGCATTCCGTCTGCGCAAAGAACCGAGCCCCTACACCACTATTGGCGCAGAGCCAAGCGCAGCAAACCAGTTGGTGGGTAACCTGATGGGCCTTGCTGGTCGCGTTCAGTACGTGGACCAGTACGCAGCTCTCGATGCCGCTACTAAGAAGGGCTTGAGCGCCGGGGTAATCAGTGGCTTGGAAGCCACGAACATCAACTACCTGTTGCGCTTTGGCCAGCAGCGTAGCCAGTTTGCTGGGCAGTTCCTGACCAACGGCCCGGTCAAGGCCGAGCACGTCAAGAAGAATGGCGGCGTGGAAACAATCTACCGCAGCACCAAAGGCACGTCGATGGTTGACGTGGCCCAAGCCTTGAACAAAGCCAAGATCGGTACTGACACCGAGCAAGAAGCGATGTTCACGCTGTACATGGCGGGCAAGCGTGCCAACCAAGTGGGTTGGAACAAGCTCAACGTGAAAGACCCGGCCAAAGCACAGGCCGAGTACAACGACGTGATGGCGCGTCTGAGCACCAACAAACAGGCAGAGGACGCGTTCAAAGAAGCTGCCACGCTGTACAAAGAGTACAACGCAGGCTTGATGGACTTCCTTGTCGATACTGGCGCACTGCCCGCTAAGAAAGCTGCGGAGTTGAAAGCAATCGACTACGTGCCTTTCTACCGTATCAACGGCAACGGCGAAGTGCAATTGATGATTGACAAAGAGCGCCCAGTCCGCATTGCCAACATCAAGGACCAGCCACAGCTCAAGGAGTTGGTGGGCGGCAACGACGCTATCTTGCCAATCTTTACCAGCGCAGCGCAGAACACCTTCATGATTACTGGCATGGGCCTGCGCAACCAAGCGGTGAAGGAGACTTCCTTCATGTTGCAAAAGCTCGGTATTGCCAGCCGCGTGTCTGCGGGTAACGGCCCTGCTGGTGACAACGTTGTGCGCTTTATGAAGAACGGCGAGCAGTACTACGCGCTGGTCGACACTGACGCATACGGTATCCCCGCTGAGTTGATTGTGCGCGGCATGGAAGGCATCAAGACCACGCTGCCTGCCGTCATCAAACTGCTGGGTATCCCTGCCAACATCCTGCGCTCCTTCGTTGTGCGCAACCCGACCTACGCTGTGCGCCAGATCATCCGTGATCCTTTGAACGCTTGGCTGACCACCGGCACTGACGCTACGCCTATCTTGTCGTCCATGAAAGAGCTGGCCAGTATGGTCGCGGGCCGCAGTGACGCAGAGCGCAAGCTCATGGAAACAGGCGCTATCAGCAGCAACGTGTACAGCGGCGATGAGCAAGACATGGCCAAGTTCTTGAAGGACATGTCGGCAGGCAAGTCCGGTTGGGACAAAGCCGTTGCAAAGCTCGACACCTTCGCGCTCCAAGGCGACGCTGCTACCCGCGCGGTGATCTACAAGGACTCGCTGGCCAAGGGCATGACTGAGCAAGAAGCTCTGCTGCGCACACTGGAGTCGATGAACTTTAGCCGCCGTGGCGTGTCCCCAAGCATGCAGGCGCTGTCTACCCTCATCCCGTTCTTCAACGCACAGATTCAAGGTCTGGACGTGATTTACCGGGCGTTCAAGGGCGACATGCCGTACAGCCAGCAGCTCGATATTCGAGCCAAGATGCTGCGCCGTGGTCTGTTGATGGCCGCAGGCACTGTTGCCTACGCCATGATGATGGAAGACGACGAAGCCTACAAACGCGCCAAGCCTGAAGAGCGCTTGGCCAACTGGTTCGTATATGTGCCCGGTATCGACGAGCCTGTGCGTGTGCCAATCCCATTTGAAATGGGCTTCTTGTTCAAGGCGCTGCCAGAGGCGGTGTACAACATGGCCACGCAAGACGACAAAGCTGGCGCTGCCGTCAGCGGTCTGTCCAAGCTGGCGCTGCAAACCGTACCGTTGAGCTTGCCACAAGCCGTTAAGCCGCTGACAGAGGCGATGCTGGGCAAATCGTTCTACAGCGGCGACATCGAGTCCACCCGTGAGAAGAACGTGCTGGCAACGCAGCGCTACCGTGACAACTCCACCGAAGTGGCCAAGACCATTGGCGCGGTTACAGGCAATGTGGGCATCAGCCCAATCACCATCGACTACCTGATTCGCGGATATACCGGCGGTCTCGGTGTTGCATTGGTGCAGCTTGCAAACCCGCTACTGGCGTCCGACACCAAGGCAGACGTTGCGCAGCCCACAACCAAGATCAGCAAGACGCCGTTCATCGGCGGTTTGTTCCAGCCTGTCGAGGGCCGGGGTACTTTGGACGAAGCGTATGACCGCATGAAAGAGATTCAGCAGGTCAAAGGCACGTTCAACGATCTGGTGGAAAAGGGCAAGCGAGCCGAGGCGATGGCGTTTGCACAAGAGTACTCAGAGAAGCTGGCCGCAGCGTCGATCTCGGGCAGCGTACAGAAACGACTGGGTGAACTGGCAGCGCTTGAGCGTCAGGTCAAGGCAAGTCCTACGCTGACCACTGAGCAGAAAGACGCACAGTTGGAACGCCTCGACAAGCTCAAGGTTGCGCTTGCAACCCAACTGCTGACGGTAAGCAATCAGCGATAAAACCAAACCCCGCTCATTCCTTTGTGGATGGCGGGGTAGGCTTTAGCGTCCAAGATGCGTAGGGGCAGGGCTGCATTGAGCCCTGCTCTCCTGACCTTTTCCGTGGCAACGCAAGGGACAAAGAACCCCTCGCCTTTCTTAATCCGGGCCCACGGAAACATTTTTGAGTATGTCGTCGTCGATGGCATTGGCGTTGGCCGTCAGCTTGATCGTTGTGACCCGCATTGGTGGCCCCTCCGTTTTAGATAGCATATCCTTTTTCGTCCCCGGATAGACCGTAAACCACTGGCCAATTTCGGTTTTGAAAGCCGTGTAGCTAAAGCTCATGTTCGAGCAGAAGGCACGCAGCACCCTCTCCTCAATATAGAAGTCCACACAGCCCGGCGATACGCCATGCTCCACCCGGCCCATAACCTCCGAGCGGGTGGTGCCCCTGCCAACGCTTGTGCCATCGGTGAACATCGCAGCAGGACCGGCCTTGTCGCCGTACTTGACCACGACGAACTTGCCCTGATACTCCTGAATGAAGTTGTTGAGCACGTCCTCGGCGGTGCGCTTGCCGCCCTTGATACAGGCACGCTGGTGGTCGATCTGGCGGCGGTACGCCTCAATGATCTCGCGCACAGGAATGTTGCAGATGCCGGTGTACTTGTCGCTCAAGATGATGCACATGGCCACAATACAACCAACGCCGGCCATCCAGTAACGCTCGTCATTGGGGGCCTTGTACTCGTCGTACATACGGCGCACACAGTCAGGCACCAGTTCTCGCAGCAGGTGGATGTTGTCCACAAAGAACTGCGACAGCACCTCGCCAGCTACGCCGTAGTTGTCGGCCAAAGACTTGATGGTCTCGATCTCGTCGTGTGACCACTCCAGCTTGACATCCATTGCGAACTCAATGAAGCGGCGCAGTTCACCCTCGGAGGAGTGCTTGCGCTCGCCAGTCATGTAGTCGATGGCAGGCTTGTTGGATGACATCAAGGAGAACGATGCCCATGTGGACAGGTTCAGGCGCTCTTTGTTGGTGCCCGACTCCATCCGCTCCTTGCCCCGGCCCTCGCTCATGCTGAACAAGAAAGCAGGGAACCACTCGAAGTCCTTGCGGTTGTTGGTGGTGATCTCGTCTGTAATCATCGGCAAGCTGCGCAGGTGACCAAGGCGCTGCTGCATTGCCACGGGAGAAGTACCTGCACCCGTGCGGTAGTGTTGGGGGTGACCCCAGATGGAGGCGGCTGTATCCAGCGACAGCGACTTACCTGTGCCTGACTCGCTTGACGCAACGTGCACAGTCATACCGAACAGGCCAGTGAACTTCATCAAAGGAGACGCAGCGCCTGCCACCACGACAGCCAACTGATCCCACATCCGGCGGCGCACCATCATGTCGATGACCTTGCGCCAGTTCTCAAGCGTACCTTTTGGTTTTGTGGAAGCCACGATGTTTTGCAGCTCGATCAAAGGCACGGCCACTGGCTTGCGGCCAGCACTGTACACACGGCTTGCAAACACAAAGGTGTCGTCGTCCTGCCAGCCGTAGCTTGACGGCAGCTTAACCGGGTCCTTCTCATTACTGAGCTTCTCAACGCTGGCGCGGATGTACTCAAAGAAGTTCTTGTCGTTACCCGAGCCGAACGATGCCATGACGTTCTGGCTTGACAGCGCCTTGATCGTGTCGTCCTTGCTGGCCATCGCCTTTTGGGGCAGCACGATGTCGTGCATCTGGCGGTTGCGGATGACGCAGAAGTGAACCTCGTGCATGCCGTTGTTGTTCAGAATATCCACCGGGAAGATCGTGTTGGCGCACAGCAAGAGCAGCTTCTTCGTCTCGTTGCCGTCAGCGTCTTGGTCAACCTTCTCCAAGAACACGCCGCCGTTGCGGCCATAAGCGTAGCCCCGTGGTGGTTCGGGTTGGGCGAACTCGATAGTATCGGCTTCGGAATCTGTGTCGCCGGGCACAGCAATCTCCACCGTGGTTTCTTCCCTGACGACTGCCATGTCACGCCCGAAGATCAGCGGGTTTGTAATCTTGCCCCAGTGTTGGCAACCACGGCAGATACCGGGCTGGGCATCGTCCATCGCCGCGCATGAGTAAGGCCCCTTGATCTCGGCCAGCTTCTTGTGCATGCGCTCTTCATCGTAGGGGTGCAGCTTACTGAGCCACGCGCTTGCCCGGTCGCCGTCATCACAGACCTTGGACCAACTGAGCATCCCACGCCAGATCGGCTCCATGCCGTCATCAGATGCGTTCTCGATGTAGTTCTGGAGCTGGGCGCAGCCTGTGCCTGCGCGAGTTTTTGCGTAGATGTTTTTGAAAAGCGTTAGGCTGTTTTGCGTAAGCGCTTTGGAAACAGAAGAGGTACTGACACTGGTCGGCCTCTGCCCCGGCAGGGACAAAGAAGATGCGGGAGGCTTGGCAAAGTTCTTGTCGATACCGTTGGCAATCAACACCGCCTCGATGTCGTCCACGTTGAACCGGTCGCCCTCGGACATACCGCGCACACGGGTGGCAGCACGCACTGGCTTGCCGTTCTTAATCCCGGTGTTGGTTGTGTCAGGCACACGCAAGACACGCGATGCGTCGCTGGTGATGGCGTTGTCGATGTCAAGGTTGAACTTGTGGCACAGCTCTTTGAAGCGCTTGGCCAGCGGATACCAGTCCTGCTTGAACAACAGCTCGTTCAATGGCCAGTAGGCGTGGATACCACCGCCAGAGTGCACCACCCACGGGTCACCCAGAGCGGACAGCCCGGTGTCTTCACAAAACTTTTGAAGCGCTATCGCCGCAGCTTTGGCGCTCGGATATGCCTTGGGCTTGACCACCATCTCGCCTGTCTCTTCGTCCAGCATGGACGGCAGGTCTTTGGGGTGGTTGCAGTCGATGTCCACAGCCAGCACCTGACTGGCGTGCATGTTGTCTTTCGTGCGGTCTTTGTTGGTGCCGAACGTGCCAAGCGCGAAATATGTATCAAGTCCTTTTTCCGCCCACTTCTCAACGGTGGGCATGATCTCCTCAAGCGTCTGTCCAAAGACGTGTTCTTTTTTATTTGAAAGCTCAACCGCGCAGTAATAGCCATTACCCGGCGACGGAAGAACAGCCGCTAACAAATCGAGCGGGGTCATGGAAGTCCTTCAGTGAATGGGTTACAGCGGCAGTTCGAGTTGGCGGGGGTCAGCGCCCATATCAATAAGCCCCTGTGCAATGTCCAGCGTTTCGATAAGGCGGTCGTGCAGCTCCTGTACGTACTGCACGGGCACGTTGTAGTTCATGGCATAAACATGGCGCAGCAGCTCGTCTGTTGTCAGGGTTCTAAGTTCAGTTCTGTGCATATCCTGCTCCATGCGGCATCCGCGTTTGGTGATGATTTCAAAATTTCCAGCATCCACTCAGCCCGGTCACGATAGGCCGGGAAGATTTCTTTGCCGAAAAACCAGTTGTAAACGGTCTGACGAGTTACCCCGAGAGCCCGTGATATTCGCACGACCGAGAAGTCGTGGTGTATAGCCCACCGCCCAAGCTGGGTGCCCAGCGATTTGGGGGTAGCGGCTACCTTGTTGATGATGTCTTGTGAGTAGGGCATTATTTTGCTCGTGGTTGAGCCACGGTGTTGCACATGATGGCATCGGCGTGGGCGCTGCCAGAGCCACCGACACCCAAAGCACACGACACGACAAGCGGGTCGGCTCCATCTGCCACAGCCTTGCTCCACTTTTCTTTTGTCATATGTGAACCGTACGTGCATGAGCCGATACCTGCGATAAAAACCGCAGCAACCAAAGCCCAAATACGAAACCAAAAACGATACTCTTCCATGTCTTTCTCCTTGTAAGGTGGGGCCTACTCGCTGCGTCTGACCTCATTTACCAATACACATCTTTCGGTGCATAGCGATAGTCAGCATCCGCTTTCGGCCCCGATTTTTATTTCTTGGCCTTGCTCTCAGGGAACAGCTCGCCCAGCACACGCTCGTACTGTTGCTTGCGTCGCTCCAGCAAGGCTACCTTGTCCAGCTTGTCCAGCAGGTTGGGGAAGTTGATCTCTTCCTTGGCGCACTGTTCTTGGATGTCAGCCTCAAGGCGAATCAGCTCGTCGTCCAGCTTGGCCATCTCCAGCTCGGCCTGTGACTTTACCTTGCGTGCACGGATGGGCGCAAGGGACTCTGCCAATTTTTCTTTGGACAGGGCGATAATTTCTGCGAAGGGTTTGAGTTTCATTGCGTTTCTCCAGTTAATAAAATTTTGTTGTCAGTGTTTTGTAAGAAGGCCAGTGGGTCCTTTGCGTCGCCAACGAACTGCAAGGTTCCGACTGTCGCCCCTGTACCGCTCGCGCTGATGACGTACGGGTTGTGGCCCATTTGTTGTTGCGCCAACATCTGCTGTTTGCGAATCATTTCTTCCTGATGTCGCCTGTACTCCCGCTCTTGGTCGCGGTAATAGTCGCTGCCCACGTACATGTCGCGGTTTGCGTCGTAGAACATACCGGCTTGTCCGATTGCCATTGCGTTCTCCTTGTAAGGTGGGGCCTACTCGCTGCACTGCGTCCATGGATACCCGGATGGGTGGGTTACTTTGCGCAGCATCCGCTTTCGGCCCCGATTTAATTACTCGTCATCCCAGTCAGACACGATGTCAGCGAGCTTGGACTTCTTGGCAGGCACGGCTGTCGCCTTGGCTGTCTCCTTGCGCACTTCTGGCTCGTCGTCCACGTCAGCTGCTGGCTTGGTCTTGGGGGCCTTCGCCTTGGGAGCTGGGGCTTCTTCCTCTTCGTCCTCAACCGCTGGCACAGGTGCGGGCTTGGCTGCTGCTTTGGGGGCAGCGCCGGGGATGGCCATCGGTGCAGCTTTCACGCCGTCGGCTTGCGCCACAGTCAGCGTCACAGCTTTCTTGGCATCGTCAGACTCGCTCTGCGCGACAACAGCAGGGTACTCGTCATCAGTCAACCAACGCACAGGTTGGAAGAACAGCTTTGGAGACTCAGCCTTGGTGTCGAACTTCATGCGGGTGACAATCTGCTCGGGGTTAACAGGAGGGTTCTGCGCAGCAATGAAGCGTGCGTAGGCTTGCAGGGGGCGCTTGTCGCCGTCCTCTTTACCGAAGATGCTCGTAGCTGGCAGAGTCAACTGCAACACATCACCTTCAAGGTCGTTGGCCAGCACAACAGCAAGGCGCTGCTGGAAGCGGCAAGCACGGCTATTGCCCATGCCTGACCCAGCTTCGTTCTGTGGGCAACCCATACAGGTTTTGTTTTGTGGGGACTCGATGCTGGCATCTGGCTTCTCGCCGTCGTTGCTCCAGCACTCAGGGCGCACAATCTTGTCAGCGTCATATGCGCCAGCGTAGAAGATGCGGCTGACCTTGGGGGCAGCGCGGACAATCACCACATCCAGATGGCGGTCTTCGATCGAGGTGATCTCCTTGCCACCGGCCACCAGACGGAACACGCCGCCTTTGATGGAGATGCGCTTGGTCGAAACACCAGCGCCACCGCCCGTCAGGGCTTTGGCTGTGTCAGACAGCTCGTTGTTACGGGCAAATGCGGGGACATTGGACGAATTGAAAAGCGTGATATTGCTCATGATTGCGTTACTTTCAGAACGTAGTTGGTTTTGCGATGGCACGGGTAAGGGCCATGAAGCCCTTTTGCAAGTCGGTTGTGCCGATGGCGAGCCAGCGCTGGTCTGTCTCCTCCATTTGTCCGATCTTGTTCACGATGTCGCCCACTTGAGCAGCGATTTCTTTTACGCCGTTCATGCAAGCGATCTCATGTTCGTTGAGTTCTCTGTAGCCTTTGATTTCTCGGTGTTGGTTTTCCATGTGCTTCTCCTTACTTTCTTGCTTTGGTTACACGAATGTCGAACCCAGTGACTGAGTTCAGTCCCGGTGGAACAACACCGGGGTTCTCTTCCAGAAACTGTGCCATGTTGGTTTGGGCGATGCGCTTTTCCAGCAGGTCAACGACTTGGTGCTCAAGCACGAATGCTTTGAACGAGTCCCAGTCCTGCGTGTTGTAGCGCGTCGTCTTCGACAACGACACTGTTCCGAAGGAGGTCTTGACCGACTCAAGCCCGAGAGCCTTCATCTGGTCTTTGATGGCGAGGCGCACTTCCGTGCGGGCCTCTTCAAGCTCGGCAAGTTCAGCGTCGAGCTTCTCTTGCTTGGCCTTGATCTTTGCGTGGATGGCGACCAGCTTGTCCAGCGGGATCGCTTCGTCGGCGGGCGCTACGCCCACCTCTTCGAGGTCTTCAGTCATTTGCTTTCTCCTAATGTTTTTGTCTAGCGTTGGACAGTTTACATGGTTTTTATCTTGGTGCAACCCCCTTTCAAGAATTTATTTCAAGCGTGAACATCTCGGTCAAAAGTGTGCTGTCACTAACTTTTGCCTCGAGCGCCTTGAACATCTTCTTCTCCACAGGGGAGCCTTGGATGTGGATAACTGTCACCTTGTCGGAGTTCTGTCCCTTGCGGTCAGCTCGGGCAATACACTGGATGTACTGCTCAACGCTCATCAGTGGACCGTAGAACACCACGGTGTCAGCAGCCGTTAAGGTAATACCGTGGGCAGTCGCTTGCGGCTGCATGACCAGAATCTTCGGGTCCGGGTTTGTTTGGAACCTGTGGATAATGTCGGCCCGTTTGGTCGCAGTCACGCCGCCGTGGATGCACTCGTTGGAGATGCCTTTGCTGGTCAGGTGTTTCTGGATTGTCTCGATGGATGCGCGGAACAACGCGAACACGATCACCTTGCGGCTCGTCTCCTCCAGCACCTCCTCCAACACGCCAAGCCTTGGCGCAGCGTCGAACTCCACCACCTCCTTCGTATCAGTCAGCGCAGCACCGCACGACACCTGAAGCAGCTTACTCAGCATAGCAGCGGCATTGACCGCTGTGATGACTTCTCCTGCGGCTTGCACCAGCATCTGGTCTTTGAGCAGGTTGTAGTACTTGGCTTGCTGCGGTGTCAGCGGAACCTCTCGCGTCATGGTGATGACTGGTGGCAAGTCGAGGCATTGGTCTTTGGAGAACCGGATCGCGGGTTGCAGTGCGTTGAACACTTTCTCCTTGGAGTCCTTGGATGGTGCCCACTTGTACATGGTGACCTTGTGCATCACCGCATCACGCCAACCCGTGAAGAACATCGGCACGTTGTCAGGGTTGACCAACTTGGCCAAGCCGTACGCATCAGCAGGGGACTGCGATGCTGGAGTACCTGTCATCATCCACAGGTGCGACGATGGTGTCATGATGGACTTTAGCGTCTTCCAACGCTTGGTGGTCACGGTCTTGTAGGCGTTGGCCTCATCGACAATCACCAGATCAAAGCGGCCATCGTTCTTGATCTCGTCTGCAATCAAGTTCAACCCGTCGTAGTTGCAGATCACGAACTCGTAGTCCTGCTGAATCATCTCGATACGGCGCGATGCCTTGGCATGGTGCGCCACGATTGCTGATCTGTGGATGATGGAGTTGTTCAAGTCACTGAGCCATGCCGAGTGCATGATCGACAGTGGGCACAAGATAAGCACACGCCGCACAAAGCCAAGCGTCATCAAGTAGTCAGCAGCCCACAGCGCAGCAAGGGTCTTGCCAGTACCGGGGTCGTTGAAACAAAACGCACGCTTGTGCATCGTGAGGAACGATGCAGTTTCGACTTGGTGCTGCATCGGCTTGTATCGACCGGGCCACTTGTATCGGCGTGTGATCGGTGACTGAATCTCTTTCACGCCGAGGTTCTTCAGAACACGCGCTTCGTCCAAGCCCCAGTACACAGCAACATCGTAGCCGCCATCATCACGCTCGATGACTTTGTGCTTGGGGATGATCTTGTACTTCTCGGGGTTGCGCGTTCTGAAGACGACGGCTTTGTCGTCGATGATTTCCATCAGTTGCTCCTCAGAACTGCCAGCTCGTCGAGATCGTACTCGCGGCTACCGTGTTCTTGTAGCATTTCAAATGCTCGCACCGCCTCGTCCTTATCCGCGTAGGCGTACGGTAGGATGCCACTCCCGGAGTTGTCATAAAAGCGCCAGCGAATAATGTAGACCTTGTTCATTTAACTTTCTCCTTGTAAGTACGGGCATGTACCAAGTTCAGGTTGGTACAGCCAGCACAGTGTTTTGTTTTTTATATCAGCGCAGTCTTCATCGAAGTCTGCGCACCGCTCACTTGTCGGACATGTTTGCTTTTGGGCTTCGCAGTCGGGTGTTGCCCGGCGTTGACTTGCCTCCCGCACGCAAGGGCTTGATGTGGTCGATGTGCTTGCCTGCACGGTCCACGCCCTCTTTGTCGTACTTACGACGCGCTCGCTGGCGCTCGACTTGATCGGCTGTCTCGCCGGATTCTTTTTGCAGCTTGTAGGCATGCTTGTAATTCCTCTTACCGTTTACTTGTGTCATGTTGTTGCTCCGATTGTTTAAGGTTCTTTAGTTTACGCAGGTACTTGTGAAACGCTGAGTACATGTCATTTTGCACTTTCGGTGTGGCGCAAGCCTCTGTGTCATGTACTGTCAGCGTCAGATGTTTTAAGTCCGGCGAGTGCCCAAACGTGAACTTATCTGACATCTTCAATCCCTCTTCTTGTTGAACTCGCACGTCTTGACGACGCACCAACCACATAGCGGTGTGGGTTTTGGATTCCACACACCGCTCTCATGCGCCTGTTCAATGCGGGCGACGCGTGCCCGATAATCCCACCAGTACTCCTCGGACTCACCGCGCAGGTAGCTGGCCTTTACCATGTCGTTCTTGACCACGAACAGCAAACCGCCGAGCACCTTGCGAATGTGCGGGAAGTGCACAAACACCATCAGCGCCATGAGCTTGAGCTGCTCCCGGTCCGGGTACTTGTTGTTGCCAGTTTTATAGTCAACAACGTACGCTGTCAAGTTCTCATCGTCGATGATGAGCAAGTCAGCAATACCGCGAACCCATACCTCTTTGTCCATGAATCCGCAAGGGCGCAGATCGGCTGTCACGCCCATCTCATGCTCACACAACTTGCGACCGGGCTTGGCCTTAAGCGCTTCGAGCGTGTCCTTGACGAACTCAAACTGGGGAGGCAGCGGCTTGTCGTCCTTGATGTAGAACTCAGCCGCCTCGTGTAGCTCCTTGCCGTACAGCGTTGCTTGCGTGTCAGTGAACGGGTAGTTCTTGAGCACCTTCACTTCGTTGTACCGCCGGGGACAGCCCTCGTAATCTTTGAGGGCAGAGTGTGACCATTTAACTGTCATGTGGACCCTTTGTGTTTTGGGCGACCCACTTCAAATGTTCGCCCAGTTCGGTGTACTCCTCGATGGGTATTACCCGCGTTGAGAGCTGTATCTTCTCATCCATCTGCATAACCAGAACGCCCGTTCCGTAGATCATGGCGTTTTGCATCAGCTTGTCGAAGTCATCTTCCATCAAAACCTCGCAGACTCAATGGCCTTGGCCAGACGGTTGCTGAACTCCTCGACAAAATCCTCGTCGTTGTTGAGCTCGTCGCGCCCCATGCTCTCAAGGATGGCGTGAGTGAGCTCGTGCCAGAACGTCTCGTGCAGTGCCGACAGCTTGAGCGGTACACCGTGGTATGACTTACGCGCCAGCGTGATGGTGCGTTTGGCGTAGTGCACCTCACCAATGAACGGGCGGTTGCGGATGGTGTCCGCTACATCCACGGTGTACCAGTTGTTGCCCACCTTGACTTTCTTGGGCAGTGTCAGTTCTTTCATTTGCTTTCTCCTTACAGTTAACCTTTTGCCAAACCATAACGGCGGTGTGCGCCAACCTCTGAGTTCAGCGGTATGCCCGGCATATAGGTCGGCACAGCAATCATCTGCTGCAACACCCAGTCCGTAGCTTCCGCGACCTCAGCGTCTGGCACGACACAGAGCAATTCGTCATGCACTGTGCCTACCACGGGGTACCTTTTAGCAACCCGCAGCATCCCGTCTGTCATCACTACTCGCGCAGTTCCCTGCACGATATTGTTCGTTATCTTACCGGCATACAACTTGGTGGGCTTGACACCCTCCTCACCGTACACCCAATTACTTTGCTTCGTTTTCGTATCGACTAGCCTGCGCAGGTTCGGATACTTGAGCGTCATCCCAGAGGGCAACAGTATCTCCTCCTTGCGGAAGGTGACACATTTATACACCACCTCATCGCCGCCGTAAAGCGATTTCTCAAGCAGCCTTGAGCACATGTCCCAGAAGCTCACCACCGGGTGGGCGGTAGAGCGGTAGATGTCGATGATCTTCTTGGCCGCAACGCAGTGAATCAGCAACTCCCGCTCGGTGCAGGTGTGTGGAATCTCTTGGAGCTTCTTGACGTTATCTTCCCAGCCAACGAATCGCTCGATGTACTCGGGCGTAACCCCGAGCTTCTTTGCAAACGCCTTGTCGTAGCGTATGGGAGGTGCGCCAAGGAATCCAACGAGAAGCTGGGCAGCGAAAGACGCCCAGCCAAGCCCGTACCCCGCGCCGAGTAGCGCAGACTTTGCAGACTGTCGCAGGTCTGGATGGCTTTCTTTTGAAAGGCCGGGTATGTTGAACATCTGAGCGCCGAACGCGGCATAAGCGTCACTGCCAGACCGGAAGATGTCGAGCATATCTTCGTAATCCGCAAACCACGCGAGTACTCGCGGTTCAATTTGCGAAAGGTCCCCAACGACAAGCTGGTTCCCCACCGGTGCCATGATTGCTTTGCGTAAGAACGAACCTCGCTTGAGGTTTTGCATGTTGATTGCGGAACCTTTTGCAGCCGTCCATCGACCCGTTGCCGCGCCGTAGTAGCTAAGAGGGACCGGGAGTGCGCCCCTGCCCGAGATGTCAAGGAAACGCTGCGCTCTTGTACGCTCGGTCGTGGATTTAACCCGAAGACGCGCTTCACAAAGAAGGGCAACGTCCTCACGTTCACCGTTGAGCAGCGTTTGAAATAGCGCGTCATTCTTTGCAAAAGCAAACGCCTCCTTCCCAGTGGTCTTGCTGACTTTTGTAGGGGGAGTGACACCCATCGCAACGAGGACTTGCGCAAACTTATCGTTCGACGCAAGTGCAGTCTCCTCCACGCCGAGCTTCTTGAGTAGTCCTTCACGCTTTTCTCCTTCTTCAGACAGCGCCTTGATGAGCATCTCCCGGTCAAGCACCAGCATGGCGTTGGTGTACATCTTGAGCGTCATGTCGATGAGCCGCAGCTCCTTGGTTGGGTAGTGGAAACCACCCAGCTTGAAAAAAATCTGCTCGCACAGCCACGTGTCGTGGCAGCAGTAGTCGGCCAGCACCTCCTCCACATCGGGCGGCAGCTCGTCAAGGATGTTCTCGGACGGGTTAAGCCCATCACCCTTGGGGGGCAAGCCGAACCATTCGGCCAGCTTTTTGAGGCTGTTACCCACCTCCACACCGCGCAGCGCTCGGCCCATCGAGAGCGTGTCCATGACGAACGCGGGCTTGGCGTTGTAGTGCCATGACATGATCGACACGTCGAACTGGGCATTTTGTGCCAGCACAGCGGTTTTGCTCCAGTCGATCGACGCAAAGAACGTAGGCAAGTCCTTGCGCGTTACCCATACTGGGGCTTCATCGCTGCCAAGCCATTTCCAAGACAGCCCCCACGCCTTAAAGCGAGGGTCGCGTACATACTCTTCGTTGGTCTGGCAGGAGAAGCCCAGCTTGACGTGTGGAGCACGCCCCCAAGAAGTTTCAAAATCAAGCACGATGACTTGCTCAAACGGGGCGCTCATTCGTCGTCCTCCTCTTCCATGTGGTCTTGAAGCAGTTGCATCTTGGCAAGGTCAAGACAGCCCAGCGCTGTGGGCAGGAGCAGTGTTTCGTCATAACGGTGCACAACTTCAAGCAGTTCGTCCACCAACGCTTGCGTCAGGTTTCCTGAGTAGTTCAATTAAACATCTCCTTGGGTGGGGCATCCGATGTGGCTACCTCTTGCACCAGCTCGTTGGCGCGGCTCAACATCTCGGCACACTCGAACTCGGTTGCGCCTGCGCTGAACATCATCAGGTTGTCGTCACGGGAGATGAGCACGGTGGCCATCACCCCATCATCGGCGTAGCAATCGGCTAAGTTCACAAGCAGCAGGGCGAAGTGCTTGCGCTTGGCTGGGGAGAGAGCCATAAGCATCTCCATCGACTTCTCCCAGTGGTCTTTTATTTCTTTGTCCATTGCAGTAACTCCTTGAGGTTATTCATGTTGTCTTCGTTGATGACAAAGGCCAGCCCTTTGGCTGTGCGAATGGCATTGAGTTCGCGCTCTTGTAGCGCAGTGGTCTTGCCGTTGCCTGCCTTGCACTCGATGGCAAGGAACAGGCCGTTGTAGCAAGCAATGATGTCCGGGATACCGGCACGCCCCATCCCCGCTTGGAAAGGAGAGAAGTGGTACACGCCCATCTCATCCAGCGTCTTCTTGACGTGCTTTTTTACAAGCGCTTCTTTTGTTGCAGCCATGTCAGTAGCCCCGCACTTCTTTGAGTTTCTGCATGTAGTGCAGCGCCTTGCCTGCATCATCGCTGCCGTCCTTGCGTCCAGCACGCAGGCTGTATTTGATAATGTTGCCTTTAAGAAACCCTACGAACTCCTCGGGGGTGAGCACTGCTTCCATGATGTGCCACGGCTGAATGGGCATGTCCTTGTAGTGGTTGCCGCTGACTTGGATGTCGTCGGCGCTGGTGCCATTGAAGCCTTGGTTGAGCGCGGATGTTCTGAGCATGTGCTGGAGTTCCTGTTCTTCTTCGGGGGTCAGTGTTGGGGCGAGGTCAAGTTCCATTTGGTTCTCAGTTGGAATAGGCGTCATCGTTCTTTCTCCTTCGTTTAGCGTCAGGTCGGGGGCAGTGGTCTGGGGGTACAACAACACACCATATGGCGCTGGGCATGCCAGTGCCACCGAAGTGTGTCCATCTGTCGATGTATGCGTCCGGCATTGTCTTCAGGATGCGGCGCACGTTGTGTGGTTCACGGTGCAGGGTGTTGGCAATCGTGCCCACATCCATACCGTCAGGGGTTTCGCGTAGTAGCGCACGGACAGAGTGCGTTGAATTGGTTCTCATTACAGTTCGTGTTTATTGGGCGAAGGTTTCACATTAGGATGAGCGCGACTGAAAATACCAAACTGTTTGTATGCAATCAGCTCGGCTTCTTTCTCGTTTTTTGTTTTCACAAGTGTCTGGATTGAGCCTGACATCTTACCCACAACTCGCTGGGATTCAACAAAGTCGGTGGCAATTTGTGAGCCGCTCTTACCATCTGCACCCTTGGCACGGAAGGTGTGGTCAGCCATGAAGATACTGTCGCGTTGGTGTTCAGCCCAGTGGAAGGGCGAGTCAGGGTGGCAGTTGCAGGTGCGTTTTTTCATGGGGCCTTTCAGTACAAAACAATTTCGTTGGGGGTCGTATCTTACGAGGTCGAGGACTTTCATCTTGCTCCTTCTGTGATAACCCATTGGGTCTTTGGTTTCTTGTGGTGAACGCCCCACTTCACACGGTCCTTGGGGTGAGGGCAGTCGTCTGGTACATGCACAGCGACCCACACCTTCTCGTACTGGCCGCGCTTACCTATACGCCAGCGGTCTACATACACATCAGGCATAGCCCTCAGTGACGTGCGTACATTGGCAGGGTGCATCTCCAGCAGTTCGGCGATCTCAATCGGTGTCATGCCGCCGGGTCGTGTGCGTAGCAGGGTGCGGATTCTTTTCTGTCGGACGGGGGTCACTTTTGCCCCCTTGCGCGGATGGCGTCAGCGTGTTCGCCTTGCCGCGCCTCCCAGTAATCAACCAATCTCGCACACGCCTCACGCTCGTCAGCACGGACAAGCTCGGCAAAGCGTTCAAGATGAACATCAAAAGTTTCACGCCACTCAGAGCCAGAGTTCCACCACTCATCAATCCCAGCCTCACGCGCCATCTCAATCGCTGTTTTCATTTCTTCATCCTTTTGCGGATCAAGTCCGCTGCGTTGTACGGCTCTGCCTCGTCTGCGATCAGGGCGCAGGCTTCGTTCTCTTCGGCGCGGACAAGCTCGGCAAAGCGTTCAAGCTGATCCACGTTAAATGTGTGCGTTGGCCTGTCTGGGTAATGGCGGTTTGTGTAGGGCGTGGCTCCAGCCTCACGCGCCATCTCAATCACTGTTTTCATGGTTTCCACCCCAATCCAATTGCAGTTGCCACGACAAGCATGGTGCCTCCGCCGATTTTGGCAAACTCCTTTGGCATGTGCGGAGCAAGCCAGACGCAAGCCGCCAGCACAAGGAATTGTTCGTCAGTCATAACCCCAACTCCTTCAATGCCGCTTGCAGTCCAGCCAAGCCACCTACCCGCTGGTTGTTGATGAATATCTGGGGCATCTGACGATATTGAGCATCGACATGTCCCAGCATTTTTTTGTAGCCGATGTCTGTTTCAACATCGTAGGCCGTGTACCCAATACCCTTGTCATCCAGCAGACGCTTGGCTGTCACGCAGTTGGGGCAACCTGATTTTGTATATACAACGATATTCATGTGTTCTTCTCCAGTACGATGCCATCCAGCACCTTTACGGCCACGCAGAGGTCGTCGTGAAGGTAGTCAGGCAGCATGTTCTTGGTGCTGAATGCCCACGACTCCAGCGCGGACAGTAGCTTGATGATCTTCAGTGCTTCTTCTTTGGTCATGTGTTCTTCTCCTTGCTTTTGGCTTCGATAGCGTCAATGATCGGGAACCGACCTTGAAGGTTCAACACTTCGTTGAGGTATTGTTTATCCCCTTCCGTCAGCCCCACCCATGTGCGCTGTGGTGGGGCTGTGTAGACAGGCTCTTTGACTGCCGTGTGGTGACCGCACGATGGGCACTCATAAGCCCCATCAAACGGTGTTTGGCATCTGTCACACAGATAGGCTTCGCCAACAGGCTCCTGCTGTGCTGGCTGCTCTGCCAGTGCTTCTCGCAGTGCAGTGATGGCATCTAAGAGCATGTCAATGTCGTTGCCAAGCACATCATCTTCACGCAAAGCGGTTGACATGTTCTCCATCGCCTCCAGCGCCAGCTTCATTGCTTCTTTGCTCATTGCTTCTCCTTCAGTTGTGCGGCTATCGTTTTGTGACACCGCTTGCAGACATACATGTAATGCCTTGGTTGTGGATGGCCGAACTCGGCGGGTATCCAGTTGTGTTTGCAAGTCACAGCGGTGCGTCCTCGAAGTTGTCCGGGTTGAACCTCGGCGGCTTGTTGTTGGGCGGTGTCGGTAGGGGTTGTGTCGGGAACGGCCATGTCATCTCACGCCCCAAAGATGCCGCGCAACTCAGCGTACACAGCCATCGCTTGGCGCACATTCAAGCCACCAATCACCGAGTCAACAGTCCATTCTTCCTTGCGTGGGTTGATGACCTCACCTGTGCGCTTGCTTGTGATCTCCACATACTTTCTCTGGGCTGGCGCAGCTTCTGGCTTGGCCACGGGCTTGACTGCCTTAACAACAGGGGTTGCGGCCTTCTTGCGTCGGACGGTCTTCAGGGGTGTGTACTGCGAGCTAGTTGCGAACAACAACCGATGCGTGCCGCGCTCAACAAAAGCGCCTGACTTGACGAACTGCCCGATCAAAGACGTTGTGGATGAGCGCTTATATCCTCGGTCTTGCAGTGCGTTGAGCACCTCTTTGCGCAGCTTGCCGGGGTTCTGGTACACGTAGTCAAAGGTGGCGCGTGTCACGTTGTTGGTGGCTTGGAAGTATTGCTTGGGCATGTCGATCTCCTTGGGGGTTTCAGTTTTTACGGGTTCAATTTTCTGGTGGGCTTCATCATCTGCGGCCCATGTGTTTGCAGTCTTAGCGAGCGCTTGTTGGAGCGCGGTTTTGATGTCAGGCATTGCCTTCTCCTTTTGTTGACGAACTTGGTTAACCCACTGCACGAACTCGTGCTTGCGGTAGTATTTCTTTCCCGCCTTCCAACGGGTTTTCTCGTGTTGCAGTACGGGCTGAGGGGCATCAGGGTACTTCGCGGCATAGCGCCCGAACACTCTGTGGTCGACACCTGCCGCCTCGCAACACTCTTGCAACGTGTGTAACGGCGTGTGCTTCACGCCATTTGCTTTGTCGCGGTGATACCGCGCCCATGTCTGGGCAACAGACTCGTATTTCATCGCTCCCTCACTTAAAGCGGCGCAGAGTCACGAAGGCAGGCTCGGCTATGCTCGGCGGTGGGGGCGGCGTAGTGCGGCTCTCAGAGGGCGGAGTCCACCCATGCTTGCGCCATAGCGCCTGAACATCAGCGCCAGATGTCCACTTAAAGTCGGGATGGCCCACGGGTACGATGGGCATGGTTTTTTTGAGGTTTGAAATCATAGTTTTCTCCTTGGGGGTGGGATTATTTGTACAGCGTTAGACAGATGTCAACAACTATTTTTAGCCGTCTCAATCTGCCTAACTTCGTACTCATTCAACGTAAAGAATTACTGCCACAACGATGGCAAGAATTAAAAAGATGATGCGTTCAGCTTTGTCGCTGACGATCTCCGTGTGCGTAGGGATAGGCTTTGCGGGGCCTGTGTACTTCTTCATGTGGGTTCTCCAAAGTGTTTGCGTGCGGCATCAATAGCCAGCGCGTTGTCCTCAATCATTTCCCAATACTCAGCGTCATCCAAGTCGTCGTACACCATCCAGCGCTCGGTCTCATAGAACTCCAGCACCTTGTTGATCGAGCCGAACGACTTGCCCAACGCATCGTATATTGTCAGCGCATGGTCGAAGTCTTTGACCATTGCCACCGCCTGCATTACTGCGGCGGCTCTTGCGGATTTACTTGTCATTTACTTTCTCCTTTGGTTACACGCACCAGCCACAGCCGCCTACGGCGAACAGCTCGGTGCATTTGGTTTGAATGTCTCGATACTCCTCCTCGGTGATGCTGTACTTGGCCAGCACGCCCTCGGGTATGTCCGTGTGGGGTGAGAATTGGTTGTCAGCACATGCCCAGTTCTCGTCGTCCAACGGCCCATACTCGTAGTCAAACGAGCCAATGTCGTCGTTGCTTCCGAAGTCAGACTTGTCTCCGGCTACGCCGTTAACCTCAAAGGTCTTCGCCTCGCAAGGCAGTGCCCCGTAGGGCACGATGTTTATCGTGTGCATTTACTCTCTCCTTTCAGTCTTTGTAAGCGATGTCGAATATCTCAGCCAGCACAGTGTCGGGGTCGAACACAGTACTGTGTTGCAAGGCGATGGTCAGCGTCTCCTCGTCCAGCTTGCTCCTGTCGATGAAGTGCTCGGCCATCTCAGGGTCTTCAGGGTACACCGACTCGCACAGAAGCTCAATGAGCCACTGTTTGGAGCCAGCCATAGCGTCATAGATTGCGTCGCGCAGCTCCTCTCTGAACCATTCCTCGTCGCCGTAGTCATGCAAGTGATGGTAGGTATTCCCACCATCCCGCCCGGCAACAGAGCTGACACTGGTCGCCCCCCACCCACTAGACCCCCACACCCCCCAGTCCTGTGCAGTCCATGTCTCAACCTTGGTCGGGTCGCGGTCAGTTGGTAGGCTGTCCCAGTCGATGCGAGCAACGCGCTCGGCAAGCGTAGCGAAGTGGCTAATGTCAAGGCACTCGCGGTCAGAGTGCTCAGAGTAATACCCCACCGATATGTTGGTGCACTCGGGGATGATGTCGATGAACTCGGCAGTGTCGGTATACACACCCGTGTTGTCGGGCAGGTACATCAGCGTCATGTCCTCATTGAGCGCATCAGCAAGGGCTTGGCCGAACACATCAGAGCAGCAACGCCCACGACCTTGGTGTGTGATAACGCTGTCGATACCCCGGCGATCAAAGGCAATAGCCCGGTCGAACTTGGCAAGCCCGTCCTTCCAGTTGTCAGCAAGCCATGTCGCACCGATACCGCCGCACTCCTCACCTTGCGTGAAGATGTAATACGCAGGGATACCAGCGTGTATCAGGTGCATAAGCATCGCAACACCCGCGCCATCATCGGCACCGAGAGCTGCCCCGTCAGCGTGCCAGTGGGTCGCAGTCTTCCTGATCTTGTTGGGGCCTTCCTTGCGGTGCACTGTGTCCACATGGGCAACAAACAGTGTGCGGTTGGATGAGTTAAGGCGTGTGTCCACATGGAGATTGCCAATGGCATCTCGGCCAATCATTGCGTTGGGTAGGGTACGCGCACTGTCCTCAAGCCAGTCGGTCAAGCGTTTGGTTCCCTCACTGTTGTGCGGTCGCATCATGGACAGGGCACGAGCAAGGGTCTTGTGAAGTGTAGAGTTTTTGTTCATGGAAGTTTCTCCTAAAAATTAAGCGGCGAGCGAGAAGCGCTCGTCAAGGGTTACTTCAACGGTGGCAGTGGTAGTCAGGACAAGGGTAGGCTCGGCCTCGACCGCTGTCTCAGCCTCGTCCTCGTCCTCGTCCTCGTCCTCTTCTTCATCGTCGTCAACCTCAGGCGCATGGTCAGGGTGGTACTTGTCGCCATCGACCTCTACATAGTCCTCGTCATCGGTGTACCAGTTGCCTGACTCAGCGCATTGCCAGCAGTCCTCGACCAGCTCGTACTGGTTTGTGTTCTCGGCATAGCAGATGTCGTCGTCATCCTGCTCGTAGTACTCGTCGCACGACTCGAGCCACACAGCGTTGTCACTGTGCGTGAAGTCGCCGTTATGCAGTTGCACGATGCTGTTGTCAGACAGATAGTTCACGTCGTAGTACTCTCTGCCTACCTCAATGACATCGTCGTTGTGGATGTAGTACTCGTTGCCACGGCGTGAGTAAGCGTAGGTGTAGTTATCGTGACGGCATGAGTCGCACACATGGTGGTCTTCATGGATACCAGTCCAGTAGCCGTCATCCTCGTCGAACCCCTCACCGCAGTCCTCACAGGTGCAGTTGTGTTGGTTGATAACACCAGCGGTGGAGTCTGCTTGGAACTCACCGCCGTTCTCTGCGACGAACAAGTACCCGTCAGCCCTGTCCACTTGCTGATTGCCGCCGTCAATGTAGGGCATGAGGTAGCCGCCCCGTTCTGTCTCGTACTGCATGAGCGGTGTCTCGTCAGGCCAGCCGCCCCACTTGGTATACCCCATGCTCTTGAGATACGCCTCGATAGCCTCGTCAGCACCAGAGTGTGAGCACTCGTTGCGCTCACGCTTGTATGAGCGCACAAAGCCAAAGGTATCCGAGCTGTCGGGGTCACTCCAGATAAGGCAACGACCGAGCACCTCGTCACCCTCGACACGCACAGCCATCGACCAGCCAAGCGAGGGGTCATACACCTCGTAGGGATGGCGCATCTTGCCGTCAGCGCATCGGATGTCGAACCTGCTGGACATACAAGAGCGGGGGCCACCGCTTACAACCTGCACCATGCGCTTGATGTCGCTGGTGATACTGATCGTGCCGCCGTATGTATGCTCGGCCACGATGTCGCGGATGATGTCGGATGGCACATCAGGCCAGTGGCGAGTCAAGTACTTGCCGATGCTGGTGACCAATGCTTTCTTGTCGCTGTCACCCTCGTACATGGCGGACTTCTCGTCACGGGTATAGGCCAGTCGGTTGGGGTCAGTGAGGGACTTGTGTGGCCACTCAAGGATGAGGCGTTGCCATGTGGCTGGCATATACAGCTCGAGCATCTTCACAACTGCGGGGTGCAGTTGATGGCGGTCGTGTTGCTGGATGAACCATGGACGGCCAGCGTAACGCCGGATGTAGTTGTACCCACCGTGTGGGTTATTAACCCTGTCGTACACATCACCGCTCAAGATACGCACGAGGGGGTTGACCCACTCAGACCAGAACTTCTGGGCTTCACGGCGGTCTGCAAACTTATAGCTTGGTTTCATTGCTTTCTCCTAGTTTCATTTGAAAGTACCGGGCATGGTCGCCGCCCGGCAAGGCGTTAGAGAGATTTCTCTCTCGATTCACTTGACTTGATAGAACCCAAGCCACTGCGTGTCAGCAACTTGGGGTTGGTACATCTTGATGTCGTACAGCGACTCGTGCGAGCCGGGCACAAGGAACAGGTTGTAGGGGTACCCGTCCTTGTCCATGAGTTTCAGTAGCTGGCGCAGGTCACGCTTGTCGTTGGTCGTAGCCCACTGCGCTACGCTTGATGCAAAGAAGTGGTGTGGTTGTTCTGTCATGCTGTCTCTCCTTGGGTTGTTGTCTCAGTTGGTGCGAAGCGCTCGAACATATCCCCGAACGCGGCGAGTAGTCGGATGCGGTTGCACGTATCGGCCACAAAGAAAGCCTGCGCTATGGATGCGGCGAAGCTACCGCCGTAGCTGTCCATGTTGTGCGCCGCTTTGTACAGCTCGCTGTCCGTCAGGTTGGGTGTTAAGTCAGTCATTGCTTTCTCCTTTGATAGTGAAGCTGTGCACAGGCTCGCCGATGCTGTCTGTCCAGCCCGCTTTGTATGCGTCAACGCGCAGGTCGTTGTCGTTCTTGACGTGGGTTGAGTAGTCCGCCCCTGCAAAGTTGATGTCATACCCACCCCAGACGACCCACTCGTCGGCATTGGCCAATGAGTCGTTGCAAAATGGAATGAGGTCGAGCAGTGCTTGGCGGTAGCCTTCGCAGAAGGCTCGCAGTTCGTTCAATGTTTTCATTTGCTTTCTCCAGTTTCAGATGCCGCCCTGTTCAGGGTAGGCTCGGCTGTGTGGGCGGCATCGCACAGCCAAGTCAGAGAGATTTCTCTCTCGTTTATTTCAGAAGGTTCTTCAAGGTTTCTTTGAGCGGTTGCTTTATTGACATCGCATCGAGCTTGCGGATGTACTGCGTTCTCTTTTCGACCGGCACTTTGAGGCTGTCTGGTACAGGCGGGGTGTGTTGGTTTGCGTTCTCCTGCGCCCACTTCATCCGCTTGCTCGGCTTGGCTTTGATAGCCGTCACCATCTCGCCGTCATCGTTCTCGTACATCACATCCCGCACCATGTCAGCCCAGTGGTTCGGCACATGGCCGTTGAAAGGTATCTCGTTGATGCGCTTGATAGCTTCCCGCAACAGCCACTCCTTGCGATGTGCTTTGGTGTCATCCGGGTCGACATCTTGCTTGGCAATCACCGCTTCCAGTGTTGCTCTCGTATATCGAAGTAATCTCGAGCGGCGTAGGTCGGTCAGTGCAGGCGGGCTCACTCGCTGGAACGGTGTCTTGAACTTGGCCCGGTCGCGGACGGGCACCATGTCAGCGGCGTGGATGAACGCTTGCTTTATCTTGTCCGGCACATAGTCGACCCAATGGCTGTGCTCTGGCATCTCATGGGAAAGCCGCCGCTTTGCTTGCAGTTTTTCGTACAAGGTGTCGAGCACCTTCATGTACTGCACCACGAAGTCGTCACGCTCGGGTGCTGGCTCTTTGGTTTTGTAACGCACCATGCCACGCAAAATGCGGCGCTCGTGTTGCAGGGTCTGGATGACCTCGCCCCACTGCTTGTTGCTTACACGGCGGTGGCGCTTGGCGTTGGAACGCTGGCTTCGGTGCGCTCGGATGTCGGTCAAGGTCGCCTCGATTTGCTCGAGGGGTAGCCCATCACGCTCAAGGCGGGCACTGATTTCGCGGTAGGTGAGGCCGTCGAAACGGCGGAAGGGGTCGCTCATGGTAGCTCCTGTGTTGTTGGTGTCTTGAGTGTACCTGATTTAATCAATTAAATCTCCTGTTTTGTGGGCTCTGTCCGAGGTTAAATCAAGCGTGTTCAAGTTTGTGTCAATGCGAGGCCGCATGGTTGCTTGGGTTGAGGTGTTTCTGTCCTCTCTGGATATAGTTTTTTTGGGGGTAGCATGCCCAAGAACAAGACCAAGAGTTTTTTTCTTTGTTTGTTTTTTTGTTTGTGTATAAAACAAACACTCTTCTTTCTTTATAAATATATTTATATATAGATAGAGAGGACAGAGAACGCTCGAACCCACGCAACCATGCGGGTTGCATCGTTCCCAAACTGTGCACGACCGGAAAAACCTCGGACACGAAAAAATCTGTAATACTTGAGTACTCAGAGAGAATTCTCTCTCAGAACAGCTCGCGTTGGGCACCGAGATGGCCTTTCCAGTGGTCGTATTCACGCTGGTTGAGGAAGACCAAGCCATGCCTGTGAAGCTCGCCCTTCCTGAACACATGGATGTGTTGCTGGGTGCCGTAGGTGATGGTCTGGACATAGTAGTCCTGCCCTCGGGTTGTGACGGTGCCGAGTTCTTTGATGATGGGGTTATTGAGGTTACGCATGGTTGTTCTCCTTACTTCATACGGGTTGCAACGAAGATAGTCCACAGATTACGGAAGCCGTATTCGTGGATGGCGTACCAAACGCCGAAAGCGTCAATGGATGAGCGGACTGCGTGGATGTTGTCCATGATGTTGATGGTGCGTCGCATGAAAGTTCTCCAATAAAAGTATTGCGTGGCAAGCGCATGGTGTCGTTTGACAGGGTTTGAAACACCGGGCAAGCCACGCCCGGCAGGTGGCAGAGAGAAATCTCTCTGAGAATCATTCTCATTACCGTTCAAGCAACGGCGCGAAGTGCGGCAATAGCGTCAGCGGCGCTCTCGAAGTTGGCAAGGTAGGCTTCAGCCAAGGCGCGAACATCCTTGCTCAGTCGCTTTGAGGTCTTGGGTGCGGCGGGCTTGGCATCAGGGCGCACAACCATGTAGCGGAAGTCGCTCGAAGCCCGGTCAATGGCCTTGATGTGCTCGGGCTTGGCATCGGCACCTTTGCCCTCAGAGAGAATTCTCTCTACGTTCTTGAAGCCTTGGCCCTCAAGGTGCCCCGTCATCCAGCGGGTGCGAAGGTCTTTGCGTTGCTCGGGGGTCGCCTCAAGGTACGCCGCATGGAACGGGTCGGCGGCCTCACGAATCTTGCGGCTCATTGCGCCGGTGTTGAAAGCGAATTGTTGAATGGTCAGTTTTTGCATGGAAGTTTCTCCTAAAGGTTGATGATGTGCCCCGGCTTTCCCACCGAGACAACTCTAGTTTACGGATGCCCCCATTCGATAGCCCTCGAGGGCATCATTTCTTGAGCAAAAAGGCTACTTTCCCGACCCCACCGTACCCCTATGGGCCTAATATTGACGGGCTTACACGCGCATAGTACAACACTGTTCCACAACCGCACAGACTAATTCTGTAATACCTAAGTAATATTTTAAAAATCCCACAGCCTATTTGTCTAACGTTATACAGGAGACCACCCCCTCCTCAAAAAACAGGGCCATGCCAAAATTTTTTAAAAAATTTTGAAAAACTCGGGGCATAAAAAAACCCCGCCAGTTGCCCAGCGGGGTTAAAGAGGTCTTCAACCTCAAGGAGAAAGCAATGGAACTTGCTGCGAACAGCTTGCACCAAAGCCCAAAGTAAGTATATACTCACGCCATCGGGACTGCAACCCGCCACTCCTCAAGGACAAATGCTGGACCACCTTTTAAACTTCGACGCTGAAGTTCTCTCTACCTCCGAGGCACCGGCCCCGGCGGCTAAATCTGCGCCAGCAGATGTCCTAAACGCCAAGATCACCACGACCGACTGGCTAAAAGAGATGGGTGCCCCCGACACGGAAACGATCGTGTCAGAGCTTGAGAAGCAGCAAGCCCGTGAAACATTCACTGCGCTCACAACCGGCGCTCCCATAAAAGACCAACACGCCCTCGTCTCCAGTATTGAGACTCCTGCTGCCGTTCGGCACCTGACCAGCATGCTGACAGCATACGACTGGGAGTTTGTGAACCAAGCCAAGGAGCTGCGGGGGTACGCGGTGGCCAAAATCTTGGAAGAGTGCGAGAGTCCCAACGCCAATATCCGCTTGAAAGCACTGGGGTTGCTGGGCAAGGTCACAGAAATTGGGCTGTTCACGGACAAGATCGAGGTCAAGCAGGCCGAGATGTCCGACGCTGAGATTGAGCAGCGCATCAAGGACAAGCTATCCAAGTTCATGGGCGTGATCGACGTCATTGATGTCTCCGCCTCGGACGACGGCATCCCAGAAAACGGCTCCTCTTACGCAATGGCTCCTGAAGCCCCCGAAGAAATCACAGATGAACCTGTCCAAACTGACGACGCTGACAAAGCGTGAGTTGGAGGCGCTTGAACGCGCACTGCCAACGCTATCCGTCAAGGAAAAGATGGAGTTGCTCGACGATTTGGAGGCAAGAGAGCGTCGCACACGCTTGATGGCAGCGCAGGACAACATGCTCGGCTTTGCCGCTTCGGTCTATCCGGGGTTTAAGATAGGGCCCCACCACAGAAAGCTGGCCAAAATCTTCACCGACGTGATCGAGGGGAGAAAAAAGCGTGTCATCATCAATATTGCGCCGCGTATGGGTAAGTCTGAGTTCAGCTCTTACTTGTTCCCGGCCTACTTCTTGGGCAAGTATCCCCAGAAAAAGATCATCATGGGCACGCACACGGCAGGTCTGTCGGAGGACTTCGGCAGGCGTATCCGTAACTTACTGGACTCGGAGGAGTACCGTGAAGTTTTCCCCCAAACAATGGTGGCAGACGACCAAAAGGCTGCTGGTAAGTGGTCTACAAGCGCTGGCGGTCAGTACTATGCTGCTGGTGTCGGCGGCGCTCTTGCTGGTCGTGGTGCTGATCTGTTCGTTATTGACGACCCTCACTCGGAACAAGATGTCAAGACGAACTCCCGTCTGGCTTTCGACACGGCGTGGTCATGGTTCCAAACAGGCCCCTTGCAGCGAC
>Ga0181343_1000049_pt1 | contig 51519 bp, 72 predicted proteins | sample Su13VDMLBSD_FD_130110 | JGI IMG/M metagenome (GOLD analysis project Ga0181343, IMG submission 130110) | Freshwater viral communities from Lake Michigan, USA - Su13.VD.MLB.S.D | ecosystem: Environmental > Aquatic > Freshwater > Lake | place: USA: Michigan | collected 2013-07-15
ACTATGTTATGGGGTTAATGGCTATTGTGGATTGATTAGATAGGGTAAATTTGGGGTTTAGTGGTTTAGGTAAGGTGATTGGCTAAGGGGAGGGGAGATAGAGGGGATTTGATACCTTAAAATCATTAGTATCCATCCAAAGGTAAAATAACCACCTTAAAAGGGGTATTTGCGACAATCTTTGAAAATAGTTTGAAAAATATTTGGTGGTATGCTACGGATGTGCTACGTTTGTGCTATGGATGTGCAAAACAACAGAAGTTACGCTAAAGAATCAAATAAAAGTAAGCCATCGGGAGTTAGGTTTGATTTGGAACAATTAGATTTTATTCAGAAACGTGAACCCAAACTTAACACTAAGCAAAAGGTTGTTGATTTCCTTTTGAACAAATATTGGTGGGAACAAAAGGTTGATACTAAACCGAACCATAAAGGGTTGCCTCCCGAAGAATTAAATAATATGCCAAATTATCAGGAAGCTACCCCTGCGGCATTTGATGGCAAAATGAAAAGGACTAATTTGGATGACCCTGCAATGTGGGCAGAAGCTAAATCGCCAATTACGGGTTTACCACCTAAGTTATCTTTGTTTGATGATTTTATGACTGAACTTAATAAGGCTACCACAATACCACAAGTAGAAGATATTATGAAACGGGCAAAGGGGGAAGTGTTTACCCCAAGAGATAAAATAGCACTTGAAGCCCACGCCAAAGAAGTATCAAAAGAAATGTTTAACGATTAACCCCACTAACCAATAAAAAACAGTTGAATTATGACAAACGGAAATTCAGAAGTAAACGTAATAATGCACCCTGTAAGTGGTGAGGTTGAAAATTCAGGCTTAACCAAACGTGAATACTTTGCTGCAATGCGAAAAGAACCAATGTACGGGGAAGTTGTACTATCTGAAAGTTGGGCAAGATTAATTAATGGTACAAATCAGCCAGATTTTAATACTATTGAAAATATAAATTGGTGGATAAATGCTCACGAAAAATTTGCAGTAATGAAAGCTGATGCCCTTATTGAACAATTAAACAAAAGTTCTTAATCATATTGCCTGTTGTGTGTGGTGGGTGGATACAAGCTAAGATACAACAAGGCTGCACCCGCACACAGGCATATTTTAAACATAATAAATAAATAGTTATGGAAACAATAGTTTACACCGTAATCGGAATATTTATAATTGCAGGTCTTTTCATATTGAAAATGGTATGTGATATGCCCGATAAGGATAATCCATAATCACCACCAACTATACACCATAACCAATCTACTCACCACCCCGTAAATGGGGTAAAATTTGAAATGAAATGAAAAAGTATATAACAACTAAGGTAGGTAGCATAATCACTCGAATAGCAAAGCCAACAGAAATTAAAGGTTATACCGAAGGCGTGTTGGAATGTTTTTTACCTGATGAAAATTCAATGACGGATGAAGATTGTGATAAATGGATAATTGAAAATAATAATCGAATGAGGGCTATTTGTGATTTTTTAAACAAGTCAAACCTTTAACCCCACCCCTTAACAATTAAAACAAATCAAATGAACGCAAAAGAAAAAATAGCAGTTAATGAATCAAGAACAATTAAACACAAGCCAATGACAAACGAAAACAATAGAACAGCAGGGGATGTGCTAAAAGAATATCAGATATTAACTTGTGATATGACAGTTGCACAAGTTGAATTAATGAAGTTGGCTATGGAAGAATACCGCAACCAACCCACCCCACCTGCAAAGGTAGAAGGAGTGGAGCAGATGGCAGAGGCGTTGAGGTCTATAATTGAAAGGTCAGAAGAAGATTATGCAAGCGAACCAATGACATTTGATTTTATTATTGATACAGCCAAAGCAGCCCTTTCCTCCAACCCCCTTCCACAAGCAGGTAAGGTAGAAGATGCGGTAGGGTTTGCGGAGTGGATAAGCCATAATATTTGGGAAAGGGGCAGTGATGGGATGTGGTTTTTGCCAATGCTTGAACCAAACGAATCAGTTGAATACACCACCACTGAACTCTACCAACTCTACACCCAATCATTAACCAATAAATTATAAATGTATGAACACAGATAGCAATTTTGTAAGTGTTTATTGTCAAGGCGAAAAATGCCATTGCGGTAAACCTGCCGTTAAAAAAATATCAGAAGTAATACTACCTGATGAAGATAAAATGCGACATGAATTGACACAGTATGTTTGTGGTGAGCATTTTGACAAGGCGGTTAGACCTTATGTAAAGTATCCCGACCACACCCCACCCGAAGGTAAGGGGTATAGTTTGGAGGCATTAGAAAAAAGGCTAACAGAATTTTTAATGGATAAAAGCAGACTTATGCACATCAATTTGTTTCGTGATGCCAATTCATTATCCCATGAGTTTTTTGCCTCCCTCCCACCACAACCTGTAAAGGATGATTGGGTTGATAGGATTGAAAAAAGAATTGCTGAATTAAACAAGGCTGATGCAGAATTTTGTAAGGATAGATGGAATACAACACTCCCTGAAATACAAAAATCTTTAGCCCGTGAAATGAGTAATCAGGTAACATTTGCAAGGCAGGTATTACAGGAGTTTTTACCCAACCCACCGCAGCCTAAAACCCATCAGGGGGAGCAGGGATGAAAAGCAATTTAATAATTATGGATGCGATGCGTATAGTGTTGCATCTATTTTCTTTTGGGATTGGTGGTGGATGCAGAACTTAGATGCCATTTGTTCGGTTAATGATAAATGTTTAGAACAGCCAAACTTAGCACAGCATCTTGGTTCATCCTGATCTGTTCCATTAAAATTAATTCTTGTAGGTGGAACTTGCAGGGTTATGTCCTTCATCATTTCAGACACCGTTTCCCTACCACTTCTTAATGAATAATAATGACGGTTATAATCTGCCATGTAATGCTGTCTTTCTTCTTTAGTCATGGTTGGAATAAGTTTAATTGCTTAATGTGGTTTTGGTATCTTTTTTCTGCTGCATCAAAATAATCTTTGTCAAGTTCAAAACCTACATACGATAATCCTTGTCTATGAGCTGCAATGGCCGATGTGCCACTTCCCATAAAACAGTCAAGAACATTACCTTTACCATTTAATATTTTCTTATAAAAATATTCAAACCATTTTATAGGCTTAGGACAAGGATGGTTATGGCTACCCATTTCTTCACCGTTACGAATATTAACGTAATCATGTATGCAGATACCTTTTGTTTTACCATAAACTAAAAGAGGTTCCCAATCATTAAACCCAACAAAAGAATTATGGCCGGGGCTTCCTTTATACCAACAAATAAGCCAATCAGGAGGAAAGTTATTATAAATCCATGCCATTTTATTTATGCTACAAGACGGCATTATTACCATTTTAGAAACACGAATAGCCTCGGGTATAAATTTAATCATTAGTTCTTGCCAATTTTCTAACGTATCATCATAGCTATTATACTTCAAATTAACCCAGTAGGGTGGGTCAGTTAAGCATAAATCGAAGTATTTATCAGGATACCTACTCATACCAATCATACAATCCTCATTAAACACTTTACTTTCCATTGGATAAAAATATTATTGGTTCATTAATATCTACAATATCAGTCATTTTTAAATCTCCTTTTTGGACATAGTATTTATCCTTAACTGAACATCTTAAAGGTAGTACCTTATAGAGTATTTCATGGGGGTCATCATCCTTTAAAAAGGTATCCCCTACTTTTAGCTTATCTACTGGTGTTAAAGTGTATTTTTTCATAATGTTAAAAGTAGCCCCGATGGTTTAAAAAATGAATTACTTAACCCAATTAAGAAAACAAATTTTTTTGTATCGGGGCTGTAAGTTAAAATAAGACGTTTTTAGCCATTATAATGCGTTTTGGGTGGATTATACCTTTTCGGGGTTTTGACAGGAATTTGCCCCACTTGTCGCATCCACAGTAATACTATCCTTTAAACTTACCCCTGCTTTGTCAATAATCAAATCTACTTCCTGTGGGGGTTTGCACTTAGTGCCAAAAATTTCATACCCACCAACCAACTTAGTCAACAGGCATCCCCTGTAAACGGTTATCGGAATTATGCCGAAAGTTATCTTCTCTATTGGGTGTGTTGGTTCTTTGTTCATTGGTTATTTTTTTAATAGATTTTCTAATTCCCAAATGGTGTATTTATCCCAAATAGACATGATAAAATCAGCTTTCATTTTATCGTTTAATGAACTTACCGAAACGTCTGAAAAAGAAAAACCTATTTTTTGTGACAGGGAAGATATTTCTTCTCTTATTTCGGATTTCTGTTTCTCTGTTAATTCCTTTCTCCCATAAGACCTTAATCGCCTTACAAGTTCATCACAGATTTCATAAGTTTCAAATTCATCTAAGTCAACATCAACATTTACGTATGCCATAGTTTTAATTTTTTATAATGAGTAATGTTTTTTCCATTCCAAATCAATGTCAAAGTACTGGCTATCCATAACCACCACCTTAGCTTTTCTTGCCCGTATTTTTTGGTTTACAACTGCTGGACTTACATTTAATTCCTTTGCAATGTCCACTTGCTTCATTCTACCTTTATTTTCAAAGATAAATTCAAGCTGTATTGATGTTAAAGGATTTGGCATATTTGTTAATTAAATAAATCTATTTGATTAATTTCTGACTTTCGCCTATAATAATCTGATTCTTTTTCATTATTGAATGTTTCCCAATCAATGAATTGGTAGTATCTTCGTATTACCCATCTTTGAAACTTTTTTAAATCTGTTTTAGGGATATCGCTGCCATCATTGGGCATATAAATCATTGGGTATGGCATTAACCCTATTTCGACCATTCTGTTAAATCTGAAAAATATATCTTCCCATGTTTCCCACTTCCAATAACCACAAAGCATATAAACCATAATATGATTTGGCTTTATCCCTGCATCCAATAAAATATTAATTCCTTTATTAAAAATAACTTCATCTTTTCGATTATCCCATGCTGTATAAATCCTTTTTGTTTTAAACCCGTCATCCATATACTTCATATTAACTAACATTTCTGCACCCTCTTTATGAATAAGCCTAACATTTATTCCCTGATTAAAACATACTTTAAAATCTCCATCCAAAATTTCTTGTGATCGTTCACGCCACGCAGATTGCCCGAAAAAATCATTATCAAGTAAGTGTAATTTCCTTTCTGTTCCTGTTCTCCAAATATCGTTAATTGTATTAACAACCCTATTCTTCCCTTCTTTTTTTGGGACACCACAAAATGAACACCTTAACCTACAACCTCTTTGAGTAAACCCTATTGAATGTTTAAATTCAGGATAAATTGAGTAATCGTAATTCTCATATTCATATTCACCACAACCGATAAAGTTTTCAACGATTGTTTGTTGTCCTAATGGAGTAAGCTGGTCAACCCCAGAACCGCCTACAATAGCATTAGGGAAGTTATTTCTAAATAATTCTATTTTCTTTTCACTGCTTGTAAAAATTGCCGAACCATAAACGACATCATAATTAGGCTCAAATAATCCTTTGGTAATCCCTTTCTCAAAAAACACATTATCTCCTATACTTTTGTGCCAATGACTTAATTTCATAAGTGCAAGATTTGGCAATTTACCATCTATTTGTGTTAATCTGATATTCATTTACTTACCATTAATTATATTATTGATGTTAGTGGGTTGGGCATAATTTAGAATAATTGTTGTGGTTTGTATTTATCGGGATTCCATGCAGCAACCCTTGCTTCTGCTATTTTACAGTATTCTTCTTCACGTTCAATTCCGATATAGTTTATTAATTCCATTTTACAGCCTATTAAAGTTGTTCCTGAACCACAGTAAGGGTCAAGGCATATTCCTTTTTTGGGTGTGATTAGCTTTACAAGGTAGCGCATTAGGTCTATTGGCTTTACTGTTGGGTGATGGTTTCGTGTTTTGTTTCTGTTTTGTGGCTTATCCATTCTTAAATCGGTTAAGTTGCCGTTATTAAAATCGCTGCCAACCTTATCCTTTTCATCAAATCCTTTCAGTCCTTTATTCCTTTCGTAGTTGTCACTTTTAGGACAATAGAAAAATCTACTTGCACCCCCCGTTTCTTGTTCCCACCAAGAATCTTCTTCTTTGTTTGGAATACCATCAATAAATTCACCACCACTTCTTTTATAACTCATGTTACGGGTATTAGTATTTATACCACTTTGTTCATCCAGTATCTTACCTGTAAATTCATCGAATATTACATTGGCGGGGAAACGACCGTTACCATCGTAGATTGGTCTTTCATTATTTTGAGGGCTTGTCTTAAATCCAACATTACTTTTAGTTCCTGTCCCGTAATTCAATTCTTCATCCGTTTCAATTCTACTTCCATCAATATTAATTCCTCCTGTACCGTACTTCAATACATTTTCTGCTACTGTATTTTCTGAAAGTGGTTTACGGGCAAGTGTCCAAAATTCTGTTGCTGGTTTTAATGCTGTTCCCCAACCTTCATATTCTTAATTACCTTTTGATATGGTTGTAGTTGCTTCGTAATCACCATAAATACCACCCTTTGCTTCTGTTTGTTGCTTTGCTTTAGGATTAGGCATAATTTCTCTTTCATTCCCTTGTATCTTATCAATAGCTTTACCAATATCCAATGACTTAGGGAATCCACTACCATAATGCCAAGTAATAACATCTCTTATTTCAAATCCTGCATCTTCAATATTAACTGCCATTCTATGTTGTGTCCTTGTACCACAGGCGCAAAGAACGTGCGCCCCCGGCTTTAATACCCTATAAATTTCCTGCCACACTTCAACTTTTGGTACATCATAATCCCAATGCTTATTCATAAATGAAATGCCGTATGGAGGGTCGGTAACTACACTATCCATAGAATTATCAGGAAACCCTTTAAGTACTTCCAAGCAAGTTCCATGATATATTTTATTTACTTCCATTATTTTTTTAATTGGTTTACCATTTGAGAATACTTCACATAATCTTCTTCATTCATTTTACCAGTAGTATAGCATAGTACTTTTTTCTTTTTAATAGGGGTACGGGATAAATGGTAGAGCATCTTTAATACTGGTATTGTTAATTTGTAGTTCTGTTGCATGGTGGGTGGGTTTAAAATGATAAATCTTCCTCAATAGGTTTCCATGAACTTACAACCGTATCGGGTAGTTCTAATTTTGGTTGTGAATAATTATTTTCAGCTTCCGCTTTTTTTCTTTTGGCTAATTCAGGGTCGCAGGGCGTTTCTCCTGTTAAGGGGTCGCTATATCTTTTTTTACTCCATAATAAGGTTAAATCAAACTGCCCTAACTGCCCACCTGTTCTTTTACGTTTTAGTTTTTGAACATAAATAGTTACTTCTGGACTGTTTTTATTTAAGTGGAAATTTGGTCGGTAGTAAGATAAAATTTGGTCTGATTTATTCCCCCACATTGCACCACCCGCAATATCGTACATATCTACTATTGGTAAAGGTTGGTTTGGTTGGTGGTTTGGATTTTTAGGGTGAGCAATGATAACATAAACCACATTATTTAAAAGAGCAAATCGTTTAACATCTTTTAATATTTCAGATAAATATTGGTCTTCCCTTTGGTATGCTTTTTGGTTACTGTCTAACTGATTGAACGGATCAACCATAACGCCATCAACACCTTTCTTCAAAATTAAGTGTCTGAACTTTTCATGTATTGAACTTATTTCATGCTCATTTTCAGGATACACATAAAAAAAGTGTTGGTCAATAAATAAGCAGGCATCAATATATTCCTGTTCACTCATATTGTTTAACCACTTGCCAACATACATTTCAATCATATCATCATAAAAATCATTGGCAGGATAATTTTCAGGTGAAAATATAGCCCACTTCCACCCTGAATGAATACTTTTTATAAGCATCATTTGAATCATAAAAAATGATTTACCATGATTACCGTATCCTGTGCAAAGTGTTATATCGCCTTTCTTCCATCTAAAATAATCATCCATTTCTCTAAAATGGGTACTTGGTGCAAGCACAACCCCTTTCCTGAAATTATCCAACATTGAATCAAAAATATCTTCCAAATAATAAACACCATCAACGGGTATTGATTCTGCATTGTTTATTACGTTCTGAACAACATCCTTCCCTAAATACATTAAAACTTCATTAAAATCCTTACAACGCCTTTTTAACCCATTACCAAGAGGAACAACTTCTTCAATCGGGTAGTTAATTGTTTTACATCTTTCAACCCCCAATCTCCTTATAAGTTCATCTTTTAATTGCTTCCCGGCTTCATCATTATCTGTGGCAATAATTATTTCACTTAACCCCGCAAACCAATCTGCACAACTGTCTAAATAATCTAATCTTTGGCTTCCTTTGCTTGCCCCGTTTGGTACTGATATTGGGACAATTTCGCTAAATACAGGATTAGTTAATTCGCCAGTTACTTCGTTAATATCCCTATCAACTCCATAACCTGCTTCGTAAACACTTAAACAATCTATTTCTCCTTCAACAATAATTACTGATTTTCTTTCTCCAATAGCACTAAGATTATAAAAAATTAATTCAGCATCTTTTACAAGTTTAAAGTTCTTTTTAGCATCCCTGAATTTTATATTCACTATTTCGCCATCCCTGAAATATGGGAAGCAAATGCAATTTTCTTTTTGTTGTGTTTGTGGCATCCATTCTTCCCTGTTAAAAATCATAAACTTGTTCAGGGTATTTTTAGATATTCCTCTTTTACTAAACCATTGTTCTGTTTTCTCTTTTATTTCAATGGATTTAAGCATACTTTGGTCAGGCTTTTCATACTTCTTATTTTCCCTTTTCCTTTCAAAAGAACGTACATTACCTTTCCACCCGCAGTTATGACAATTATATTCACCTTCATTTATGTTTACAGATAACGGCATATCTGTTTTATTTTTCCTACCATCCGAACATTGCGGACACTTTGTTTTCAAGTGTCCACTACTTCGTGTTAATTTTATTCCTAAATCAGATAGTTTATTGTAATACATAGTTTAAATTATTTCTCCTTTTAGAACATCTTTTGGGTTTAAATCATTTTGGGATAATCGGAATAATTGAGATTCACCTAATTTTTGTTTACTACCATCTAAAAATACGGCAAATTCACTTTCAAAAGAAATTGCTATATTCTCCTTTCCTCTCCTCTGCTCTCCTCGCTTAAGCCCCCCATAAGCCCCCCTTCTTTTTTCTCTTGTTTCAACCCCTAATTTACCCATATCTGAAAAATATTTCCTTTCCTCTTTATGCTTTAACATCCTGTTACTGAAGTAGTAACCATCTTTTTCATGGAATAAACCAACCTCTATGCAGCAACTTATTATCTCAATTAAGCGGGGCTTAAGCACCCCATAACCCCCGCTTAAGCCCCCCATAAGGGAGGCATTGATGCCGCCATTGCTACTATCTGCCATTGATTCTACTATCATCCAATAAATACCATAACCTTCTGCACCGCAAATAGACCGTAATTCCAATATCTTTTCATCATTCCTTGCATTGTAGTCATGCTTAAACCAAAATGTATTTTTTGCCATGCTTATCTGCTTTGAAATTCCCTTAGTATTTTTAATAGATTCATTGTAAATTCTTCATCAGTATCAATAAGGGTTGAATGGGCAAGTAAATCGCTTACTAAAAATCCTTTCATCCTTAAAGTGTTTATAAGATATTTTTCTTCTTTTGGTCTTAACTGTTCCGATTCATGGCATTTTCTGCACAGAGAAATTAACATATCATCAGGATAATCCCACGCCATTGTGCCTGCTATATAGTCCAAATGGTGTACTTCTATTATAACCGAATTATCATCCCTGTACTGACAGTTAGTGTTCTTACACTGGTGGTTATCTCTTAATAAAATTGAGTTTCTCTTAATGTGCCACCTTTTGTCTTTAAGCTGGTCTTTGTAGGATATTGTTGCCATTTTAATAAAAAAGCCCGTTCCCGATTGCTGCAAAACACATTCGCTACGAAACGTAGCTAAGTATAACAATCGGGAACAAGCCGTATTTTTAAGATGAACTATAAATTAATGAAATCATTGAATGTGTTTTGCTACCACTAAAATAATACTTCTTTTTGAAATTCCTAATTATTTTCAAATAAATCTTTTTGGATAAGCTGCTGTTGTTTTGTTTTGGCAATAAGTTCCGCAGCATAATCACTGGCAGTAGTAACGCCTTCTCTATAATGGTTTTCTATAATGGGTACTATGGTATCAGTGGTTCTTAATTTGTAGTGGTAGGCTTGCCTGTTGGATTTGGTTAGCCCTTTTGACCCCGGCTTATAAACCAGTTCCATACCTTCAAGTTCCTTTAAACGCCTGCTGACTTGGTTTTTATCGGGGAAACCCGCTTCATCTGCAATCTGTTCATAGATACCAATATCAAGTCTTTTAATTGCCTGTAATATCCTTTGGTAGTGATCTGCAAGCATTTTACCATCTACTGATTGGTATGCGTCATGGCTTGTTTGGGGAACTTGCATAAGCGTTGGTTTAGTTAAGAGAAAATACGTTATTTAAGTTTTTTTTTGATAGGTATTCAGAAATAATCTTATCCACTTCATAAACAGATACATCAGTAAGCATGGCTATTACTTCATACTTATTGCCGTTACGATACAGTCCAATTATTACTGACTTTGTATTTTTATCTATGGTCATAATTTTTATTTTTAAATTGTGTTGTGTAGTTCACCTTGTCCGATATTACTACTTCTTAGTGGGTTTTTTTAACCCTAACTTATAAGCGTGATACATATTTTCAGATGCGGTTGACCATTCTAAATTTTTATAGTGATTATTTAGTTTATCCCCGTCTAAGTGGTTAACGTATGGCTTATTATCAGGATTTGCTATAAAGTACTTAGCAACCAATCTATTTACTCTATATTTTTTAGATTTATTTTTAGTTGAAAAACTAACATAGCAATACCCTTCACTAAAAGACTGCATTTTTATATAGCTTCCGTTAAACGGTCTTAATAATTTAATTCTGCCATAACAAGAAAGCATACATCCAGAAGATTCGGATATATTAACCCATACTTCAAATGTATCCACATCTCTTGCATCTAAATTTTGACAATGTTTCATTATTTATACTTTACCATGTGAACCGCACCCGCTATCAGCATACACAACACAAAGAACTTTTAAAAAATGGCTGTCTTTCTTCTGCTTCTATAAGGAAGCCTTGTTGCCGGAACAGCCAAACCGCCAAGCGACTTAAATATTTTTAAGAATTTAATTTACTTTTTTTTAAAATTGTGTTGTGGATAGGAGTTGAACCCATAATGCACTTCCAATGCTTCGGCATAGCCCTTATCCGCAGGTGGAAACCGCAGTTACCATTTCGTCAAATGGAGCCTTACCAATACGTTTACCAATTTCGCCACCACAACATATTAAAACAAAGAACTTTAAAAATTGTTGGGATGAGTAGACACCCACCCCGTTTGAAACCTTAAAACTAACCTGCTTATAGAGAAAACCTTTAAAACCGCTTTTACCTTATCTTAACGACTATGGATATTTTGTGGTTCGGGAACAAATGTAATACCTTTTTTTGAATTACAAAATTTTTTTGGATAAAAATTTGGAAAATAGTTTTAAGGTTGTATATTTGTGGAAACAAAAGGAAATAACATGAGCAAAGAAACGCTTACATTATCCCAAGAGATTGATATAGCCATGATAAAATTAAATTTAGTTCAGGCTGATGTGGTAGAATTGTTACAGGGGGAGGGGGTATCAATGAATACTTCTAAATTTTCGGTAAAGAAAAAATACAATGACTTTAATGAGGAAGAAATAAAAGGACTGAATAAAGTTCTTGGGACTAAATTTATCAATAAATAAAATTGGTTAATATACAGTTATGGGTAGGTATTTGGATTTTGAAAACGAAAAGTACGAAAAAGGGTTTAAGCCTTTCTATTTAAGTAAAGAAAATGTACGTGCTAATATTGGCAAAAGGATATGCTTTGTAAGAAAGTGGAGTATTGACCCACATAGGGGTTATTATAAAGTTGAACACGCTACAATTCATTCAATGAAATATTCCACACTTTATATAGGGGAAGAAGATAGTATTGATGTAAGGGATGTAGTTGAATGTGGAATAGAACTATCGGGCATAAGTGAACTCAAAAATCAAGTAAAGTAAATGGAATACAGTACCATAAATACTACCAAATGGGGGGATTGCACACAATGCTCAAATACCAATGTAGCTTGTGTAAAAGTTAAAAAGGATTTAGTCTGCACCCAATGTAATGATAGAAACAAAGCCCTTATACAAATAAAAAAACAAAAAGATAGAAATGCTTTAAGAAGTGATTTAGCCAATGTTAGAAAGTTAGCGGTGGAAGTGGATGGGAATAGAGAAAAGGCAAAAAATTACGGTGAAATGGATAGGTGGTTTCGGGAACGCAGGAAAGAGATGAAAGGGAAGTGTGCTAATTGTAATGGGGATAGTTGCAAGTATTATGATAAGTATTATAAATTCTCTATTGCACATTTACTACCGAAGGCTTATTTCCCAAGTGTGGCTACCCATCCTGATAACTGGATTGAACTTTGCCACTTCGGGAATAGCTGCCACACCAACTACGACAACAAAATGATTGACCTTATAGACTTAAACTGCTTTGATACGGTTATACAAAAGTTTACTAAGATATACCCATTCATTGCAGCAGAAGAAAAAAGAAGAATACCACCTATATTAATTGAATACTTAAAAACTGAAATTTAATGAGTGGCGAAACGGTAAATATTACTTTAAGTAAGGATAATTACTATGACCCGTTTAAGCCTATACTTGATAAAGGACAGTTGATTAGGTTGGCTAAAAAGAAAAGGGTATGGTGTCGGGTAGAAAGCGTTTGGGGTGCGCCATACAATCATTCTGCCACATTAAAAGCAATTTACAGACCTGCGCCAAAGAGTAGGTTAAACAATAAATCAAAGTTTAGTAAATTCAAAATGAAAATAATTAAATTGAATACTTAAATACAGAAACATGAAAGTAATATGCGTGAAAAATAACAATGTATGGGTAGATGGCGATGGGTTGCGGTTTAGCGGCCCTGTATTTGGGGAAGAAGTAACAGCAACTCAATGTGGGTTGTTCCCGTATAATTACATTCTTGCTGAATACCCACATGAACCAGATGGGAGAATATATTCATTTAGGAAACAGTTTTTTATCCCATTATCCACCATTGACGAAATGGAATTACTTGAACAAAGACAAAACGAATTGCTAACCCAATAACATAAACAACATGAACTTAAAATGCGATAATTGTGGACAGACGGTAGAGAGTGGATTGGCTAATATAATTAACCACCAATTTAACTGTGGGGCAAAGTACACAGAAAAGATTGATGATATTTTTTCCATGACAGTGCATCCATATCTACGTCTAACTCCATTACCTAATGCAAATGAAGGGGCAGAAGATAGTTCAGAATTAGATTGGAACGCAACAACAGACCAAAGATTTGATTAAAGAAATAAGCATGGCGAAAAACCATAACACCAATACCTATAAAGAACCGCTTACCTATTTTAAAAAAACAAAACAACTATGATAAAAGCACTTTCATTCTTAGCCATGACATTATTATTGTCATTTACTCCAATCCCTAATCAGGACAAGCAAATAACCTTAAAGCTAACAGTATCCCAAACAAATACTGTTCTTAGGGGTTTATCAAAACTACCATTAGAAGAAAGCCAAGAAACATACATGAGTATAATGGTTCAGGCACAGCAGCAGATGGACACAACCAAGAGAAAATGACAAACGAAGAAGATTTAATAGACAGGATGAAGTTTAGGCTAACCCAAGTTTATAAAAATCCTAATCCTTATATAAAGCCTTTATGGGAAGCTGCCGAAATTAATCAGTGGATCAAAAAACTACAAAAACTAAAAAAATGAAAATAATAGACTCTAATTATAACGTAACTTGCTTCGGCACATTGGTTATGTTAATTGCTGCGGTTTTATTTCTCCCCATGTTAGGGATTTCTTTATGGGTAGATATGCCAAATATAGTATTTAAGATTCTTGGAACATCATTGCTGTTTGGTTTTTTTATAGCCATAGTAGGGTTATTTATTCCACATGATTAAAAAACTAAAAACAACTAAGTAATGGAACAGATAGTAACTGGATGTGAAGATTGTCCAATGTTTGAGCAGCAGGAAGTAATGATATGCAACCACCCGAAAGCTCCAAATCAAATACCAACACCACTAAACCCAACCCTTGAAATAGAGCCAATAGGAATGGATGATAGCGGTTACGATTTAAGTTATATAGAATGGGTAGTTACACCTGACTGGTGTCCATTAAACAAAGAACCAATAACAATAACTAAACAATGAAAGTAATCTGTATAAAATCAGGGGTAAACCAAGAAGTGCCAAGTGGAGAGTATGCACCACAGATGCCAAATATACCCGAAACAACTATATGTACCGTTATTGATGAATCAGAATATAAAGGGCTTACGTTTTATATGTTTGCTGAATACTACAATCCAAAATATCATTGGTGGTATGACGCAAGATTATTTATCCCATTATCCGATAAAGATGAAGCAGCAATGGAACATAATTCATTGATAACAATAACTAAAAACAACTAAGTAATGGAACAGATAGTAGTTAATGGGTGCGATAATTGTCCATTTGAATATAACTGTAATGATGGGTGGAGTACTTCTGAATGTAGGCATCCAAATGGGAATTATAGGCTTTTAGAAAATCTAATTGATGGCATAACGTATGCAATAAAAGATGGTGAAACACCAGATTGGTGTCCATTAAACAAAGAACCAATAACAATAACTAAAAACAAATAAATGACACAAACCCATAGATATATGTCAGGAGAAAGGTATGACTTTGACCTTTGTTCTGATTATGGGCTAAAAGAAGAAAATATGATTTATACAGTTTCAAAAACAAGGAATGATGGCGTTGGGCATAGATTGGCTGAATTGCTGAATATTGATATACCCATAGTGTTTGTATCATTGCAAGAAGATTTGGATTTTAATGAAGATATATTGGGGTTGGCAGGGAAGCCTTACGTGCTAATGTCTTTCATTGAAATGGGTTATGATTGGGATAGGAAAGAGGGGCATCACTTTGGGCTTAATACCCAAAACTTCCCCAACACATTCCATTATGAAACATGGAAAGTATTTGATGAATTTGTAAGGGATAACCCACCTGTAATAACATTTTGCAGGGAAGCATTGGAAAAAGATATAACCCCTAAGTACCAACCAATATCATACCCATGTTTTATTGCCCCACAACCAATACAATCAGAAGATGAATTTAATAACAGGATATTTGAAGTGTTTAATACATTTGGTATATCACATGAATACCGCAAGGAACTCCACGGTCAGATATGGCAGCAATCGGGAAAGCATGGATATTCTGTGGCTGATAACCTTTATATTCTTGACCATTTTATTCAGTACGAAAAAGGAAGAAAGTGGGCATCTATACATATTCCGTGGTGGGCAAGACAGCCAATAGAGGTAATCACAGAAAGAAATAAAAGTGCTAAAATAGGAATATCAATAGCCGGGGCAGGTAGGTCATGTTTCAGGCATACAGAGATACCAACAGTAAGTGCTATGCTTATGTGGGATGATAACTTAGCATGGCATAAAGGTATTTGGGAACATGGAGTAAACTGCATTAAATGTGAGCAAGGGAAAGAAATTGAAACCGCAATAGAGTGGCTACAAAAGCCCAAAGAACTTTACCAAATATATGTCAAAGGAACAGAAACAGTTGACCAATTTAGGTTTGACAATTATGTTCCATATCTGCAAAATTTAATAAACAACGCATGAGTAGTGCTAACCCTTATTTAATAACACACCAGTTCGAGGAACTTATGGCTGAATTTACAGGAAGTAAGTATGCGGTGGCTATTGAGAGTTGTACTATGGCTTTGTTCCTTTGTTTGCAGTATCAAAAAGTTTTTCATGGAACAAAAAAACTTGGAACAGTAACCATTCCTAACAGAACTTATGTTGGAGTACCGTGTAGTATAATAAATGCAGGTGGTAAAGTAAAGTTCAAAGATATTGAATGGGAAGGGGAATATCAGTTAAAGCCATTTAAAATTTGGGATGCAGCACTAAGATTAAAGCCAAATATGTATCATGGTGGTATGCAGTGTTTAAGTTTCCACGTGAAAAAAGCACTTCCGATTGGGCGTGGTGGTATGATATTGCTTAATGATAAAGATGCTTATGAATGGCTAAAAAAAGCACGTTTTGACGGCAGAAACCCAATACCTATGAATGAAGATTATTTTGATATGATAGGATGGAACGCTTACATGGAACCGGCAAACGCAGCAAGGGGGATACAACTTTTACAAGTTTATAAGAACAAAAGAGAGTTCCCTGATTTAGTCGTGAAAGAACAAGGATACCCGAATCTTAGTAAATTCCCTATATATCAACGGTAAATATTTTAATTATGGGACAAAAAAAAGGTTTTAAGCATTCTGAAGAATCTAAATTAAAAATGAGGTTATCTCAAATAGGTAATCGTCCTATGAGTAATAAGGAAACAGCAAGAAAGGTGTCTATTGCATTAACTGGCAGAAAGTTATCTGACGAAACAAAATCTAAAATTAGCCTTGCGGGTAAAGGCAAGCATAACTCTCCAGCAACTGAATTTAAAAAGGGGCGCAAATACGTTCCATTATCTAATGAAACCAAAGAAAAGATAAGAATGGCTGCCATAAAGCAACATTTGGAGGGGCGAGTAAAATATGCGAATGGGTATAAGCACACAGAGTTAGCAAAAGAAAAAATAAGAGCAGCAAGGGCGAAGCAAGTAATAACAAAAGAGCATAAACATAAAATAAGCGAAGCTCATTTAAATAAACCGAATAGAAAATTTAAAAATACTGGCATAGAGAACAAGGTAGAGTTTGAATTAAAAATCAGGGGCGTTAAATATGAGAAACATACCCCTATTCTTGGGGTGGCATTAGTGGACTTTTACCTACCAGAATACAATACTATAATAGAATGTGATGGATGTTTTTGGCATGGGTGTTAATTACATTATCCGTATCATCATCAAGATACATTATTAAGGGACACAGAAAGAACGAAAAAATTTATTTTAGGTGGATTTAAAGTGTATAGATTTTGGGAACACGAAATAAACGAAAGTGCATCTAATTGTATAAATAGGGTATTTGTTTAAAATTATGACAACAATAATACTTTACACACGAAGGAATGTTGGGCTTATAGCTTTAAGTTATTTAAAGGCTAAAGGGTATATTGTAAAGGTAGTAAGTGATGATGAATATGTATTATGGTTGGCAAAAGAATGGGATTGCGAAATAGTAACAATGGAAACAATGGGAGAGTATGACATTCTGCTAAGTGTACACTGGCATAAGATTATTCCTGAAAAATATCTGAAGGGGATTTGTGTGAATGTCCATCCATTATTACATTTGGGTGATAGATACAAAGGGCATAATCCTGTCCGAAAATTTATTGAAAGCAATGAAACGGTTGGTGGTATATCAGCCCATTATATGACAGAAATTCCAGACGAAGGAGAAATAATAGCAACAGAAACATTCGTTACTGGCAATATAAATGATTATGCGTCTTTTTATAATATTGCCTTCCCGTTTTATTTTAAACTTTTAGACAGGACTTTAAAGATAGTATTATGAGTGTAACAGTATGTACGATGTATTCACCAAGCCATCAGCCATTAGCTGATATTTCAATTCCAAATTTGCAATGGTATTCAGATAAACATGGCTACAATATGAAAATAATTGAAGTAGAAAATGACAAGTGGGAGTACAAGAAGCATGAAGCATTTATGGCTATGTTTAAGCATTTGGAATATGGAAGTGTTGTGTGGTACAAGGATATTGACAGCCTGATTACCAACATGACCATACCAATAACAAATTACATTGACAATGACCATTCATTCTACCTAACAAGAGATTTTACTGAACTTAACGGGGGTAGTGTAATAATTAAAAATACAGGCAGGGGGAGAAGCGTAAATGATTTTATCTTATCCAAAAAAGAACAATACCAAAATGAACAGAATGTTTATAATGCCTGTTTTGAAAGGATAAAACCACACACAAAAATATTACCCCACCCAAGTATAAATTCCTACCAATACGAATTATACCCTGAATGTAAAAACTATGTAGGCAAAGAATATTTAGGTGATTGGAAAATTGGGAATCTTTTGTTCCACGTTCCAGCCCTGTCAATGGATAAAAGAATACAAGCATTAAAAAATATAAAACAACATATAATTTATGAGTAAAGAAACCCGTATTGTTACGATTGCGAATAGATGGCCTTCTGAAGATTATTACTGTTACCAATCTTTATTTAAGAGTGTAGGCGATAATGAAATATTGGTATTAGGACAAGGTGAAATGGAATATACAGGTCTTTCAGATAATCCACGTATTTTATACAATGCAATTAAAGATGGCAAAATCCCCGAAAAGTATATCATATTCATTGATGCCTTTGATGTAGTATTTGCAGATACGGTTGAAGTGATAATTAATAAGTTTAAATCATTCGGATGCCCTATCGTTATTGGTGCTGAAAAGAATTGTTTCCCTGATAATTTCCGTAGGGAATACGATAGACTTCCACACACAAGTAGTTTTAAATATCTTAATTCAGGGGTTATAGTTGGGGAAACAGAAGCCATCCTAACAGTACTTGAAGCAATGGATGCACCTAACCTACCAAGAGATTACCACGACCCCAATAAAGGATATAACCACCATTTCAATGACCAAGCATATTACATGGATTTGTATTTGCGCCAACCAGTTCCAATGCAGTTGGATTACCAATGTGATATAGCACAAAATATGCAAGATGTTGCTATGGATGAAATAATACTTGTCCATACGGCTTCTGAAAAAATTCGCATGGTACGTAATATAGAAACAAATACAACGCCATCAATTATACATTGGAACGGTGGAAGTAAATCAGCAGGTACAATGCAACCTATACTTAAACACTTAAACTTATTGTAGGATGATAAAATACGGCTTAATATCAGAAACAGATGCACGTTGTTTGGAGAAAACAATAGACCTTATTTGTGATGAATTTGATAAAGATGGGGTTATATTCATAACTGAAATAGGTATATACAACGGGGATACGATGAAAGGGATTAAAGAGTATATGAATAGCAAGTGGAAACGTGGATATTATACTGGAATTGATAACGAAAAAGATAAGGAAATAATTTGTGGTGGGTATGATAAACAAATAATAGGTAACAGTTCAGAGGTTTATAACCAACTTGAAGATGAAAGTCAGCACATGATATTTTTGATGGCGACCACACTAAGATTGGAGTAATATCAGATTTCTTTGCTTATGCAGATAAAGTTAAAGTTGGTGGTTATATAGCTTTCCACGATACAGGTAAGCACATAAAACCATTCAAAGATTTCCAACATGGGGATAAAGGCAATCCTGATGCTTATATAGCAGTAAGAAAAGCGTTAGAAAATTTAGGATTGTTTGAACCATATAAAGGGGTGATAAAATTTGATTGGTATTTCAATACAGCATCAGTTGGTAATTGGGGATTAGTATTTGATGAAGCAGATGAAACAAATGAAGCGGGTGGTATTTGTGTATTTAAAAAATTGTATTAATGAAAATATACTTATTATCGCCAAGCGGAGTTCCTATGAATCCAGTGTTGTTCCCAACATTCAAAAAAACATTCATTGATAATGGTCATTCATTTGTAGATAGGATAGAAGATTGTGATGTGGTGTTTATGGACTTACATACAAGGGTAGCTGATTATAACCAAAATGATGTTGATTGGGTGCTTAATAATGATATAAAATTAGTAACCTTTGATGAATGGGATAGGGGTAATATGTCAAAGGATAAATACCCCAAACCATTAACATCACAGCAGGTTTCAATAATGGCAAAAAGGATGGGTAATGGAGTACACTTTTGCAGGCTATTGGATAAAACTGAAAGGCGACCACCCAATATTCATCCCTATGAAAAGCCAATCAGTTATGAAGAACCATTACTAACGGCAGATGAGTTATTCAACAGGGAATACGATGTGGTTTTTATTGCCAACCAAAGCCCAAGCAGGGATAGAATAGCAGAAGCATTAAGAAGCGATGGTAGGTTGAATTGTTTTATATCCATTGGGGCAAAGAAATTGCCATTTGAAGAATTTGTAAGGATACATAAGTTAGGGAAACTGTTTGTTAGTAGTGGGGCAGGCGGGTTTACCGATGAGAGGAAACAATGTTTATTTTCGGTGGCAGGGCTGATACAGGAAGACCATAACCAGCTTTTAGCCCGTCCGTTTACCAATCTTGCAAACTACATCAAAATAAGCAACCCGCCAACAAAAGAAGAATTAGATACCATTGTAGAAATAGTAAATAATAAAGAAAAACTTTATGAAATCTACAAGAACAATTATATCTTTATGAAGCGTTATTATTCTAAAGAATATCTTTCCCAATACATACTTGATAAAATAAACAAAGAAGTGATAATATGATAGATATTTCAATTTGCGTCAATGTTGATACACGCCCTGAAAACAGTAGCAACCAAACCATGTTTAACGGCGTGGTGGATAGGGATTTCCTTGTTGATGGGTTAATAAATAAAAAGAAACTGTTTGAAGGTTTTAAAACGGAACTTATATGCTTTGTTGATGAACATGAACCAATAGAAGAAAAGACCTTAATGGCAATGAAAGAAATATGTGATACATTGGTAATAAGGAAGCACAATAAGTTTTTTGAGTACCAAGATGATTTCTCCGCATTTAATGATTTCAACTACATTCAATGTTTAACACAGGCAAGGGGTAGGTTTGTATTTCATTTTGATGGCGATGTTGCTGCATTTGCTGCTTCACCCGAACCAATAAAAGGAATACTAAATAAACTTGAAGAAGTGCCATTTGTTTCTTATCCTTCATTGTGGTCGCCTAACCCCGTTGATGATCCGTCATTTGAAGGGCATTATTGGGTCAGCACACGCTTCTTTGCCTGTAAAAGAAGTACATTGGATTTTACAGAAATTATAAAGTGCCAACTTGATTATGATTATTGGAAAGAAAAATATCCAAGAGCAAGGCTATGTCATTGGCTTGAACATTTGCTTTGTAATCACCCGAATGATGTTTATTATTTACCCATAGAATTTGATAAACTGATATTATTTACTTGGGAAAATTATCATAAGTACACACTGCAAAGATTAAACTATCAAACATTTGAAGAAGTAAACGAATGGGTGGCATCAAAAAGCTACCATTATCCATGCAACCTAACAATATAATTATATGGCAACAACTGATTTTGTAAAAATTCTTCCAACCATTGAGTTTTGGGAAACATTTAAAAAAATAGACGGGGCATTATCCTGTACAGAAGCATTGGCTATTATGAACATAGCAGTACAAGCACCTAATGGATGGGCTATTGAACTTGGAACACATAAAGGCAAATCGGCTATGAGTGCAATGGCAGGATTAAAAGATTGTTTCTTTTTATTGGTTGACCCAATATTTGAAGATGAAAAGATTTATGAAAAAATGATTAATGATATAGAGTGGGTAAATGAAACGGTAAAGCTGAAAATATCACCGCTTTATTCAACCGATATAATGCCAAAGTTTGCACCATACGCATACGTTTTTGTGGATAGCGGTAGTCATCAGGATGGTTTGCCAATGCAGGAAGTAAAGATGCTTGAAGACAATATGATGCAAGGTGGCATAATTGCTTTCCATGATTTCCAAAGCCAATTCGTCGAAGTTGAAGAAGCCTATAATTATCTAATAGGAACAGGCAAGTACGATAAGATTGAAATAGATTGGGATAAGATAGTAGAATACATAAATAAATACGATTTGGAGGCTAATAATACCAGTTGGCATCATAACGAGTTAAGAAACCCATGCTTTGTAGGGGCATTAAAAAGAAAATAATATTTTATGGACTGCCTTAATTTAGATTACCATATAAAAAGGTTGTTGATAATTGCAATAGCAAAGTTTAAAACAAAACCTGAACAGGCAAAGGCATTAGGGATAAGTGAAAGAACATTAACCGTTTATTTTAAAAAATACAATATAAATTATGTCAAAGAAAAAAGGACTAATCACACCATTACACGACAGGGTAGTAATAGAACCACAGGAAGCTAAAAGTGTAACTAAGGGGGGAATTATCATACCTGATACAGCAAAAGAAAAGCCGTTAGAAGGTACTGTATTTGAAGTTGGAGTAGGTAAAAAAGATGAACCACTAACGGTAAAAAAAGGCGATAAAGTTTTGTATGGCAAACACGCTGGCATTGAAATACAGATAGACGAAAAAAAATATCTTATCATGCGTGAATCAGACATACTTGCAATTATATGAATCAGAAAAAAGCTAAAATGTTAAGGCGTGTATCCCGAAGGGTATGTAATGATACAGGTAAGCCATTGGAAGTATCAGCCCAATACAAAAAATTAAAGAAAACATATAAATTACTAAAAGGTCAGAAATGAAAAAAAAGTCAGTAAATAAACATGAGTTACCACCAAGACTTGTAAACGATTTGGCTTCCAATACCCCACCAATAGAATATTGTACAAGGGTAAAACATTCAGTTAATCTTGGTGATTTATATGCTGCTATGGGGGCATTGAAAAAGTACCATGATATTACCAAAAGAAAATTAATCGTATCGCAAGTTGTCGGAACGATTGCTGCTTATTATCCCGGTGCTGAACACCCAACTAAAAATGCAGAAGGACAGCCTGTTTGTATGAATGACCAAATGTGGGAAATGGTAAAGCCATTAATTGAAAGTCAGGAATACGTACATTCATTTGAAAAATATAAAGGGCAGGTAATTGATCTGGATTTGGATGTTATACGTGGCAAGACAAATGTTAATTTACCGCATGGTGCAATTCAGGGATGGATACCACTTGCATACCCTGATTTGGCATTTGATTTAAGTAAGCCGTGGATAACACTTGACGGTGAATGTCCCGAAAAAATAAAAGAACAGGTTAAGGGTAAGATAATTTTAAATTTCACAGAAAGGTATCGCAATAATTTAATGGATTATTTTTTCCTTAAAAATTATACCGCAGACCTGATATTTGCAGGTACAGAAAAAGAATATTGGTTATTTTGTAACAAGTGGCAATTAACAATACCAAGACTTGAAATTGATAACTTTTTGGAATTAGCGTATGCCTTAAAGCAATCAAGGTTTCTTCTGTCGAATCAGTCACAAATTTGGAACTTGGCTGAAAGTATTAAAACACCACGAATTTTAGAGGTATGTAATTTTGCCCAAAATTGTATAACAGGAGTAGGTGAACATAGTTACGGTTATTTTTATCAGACAGGGGCAGAATATTATTTTAGGGTACTGTATAACATGACATTGCACAAATAAAAAAAGCCCTGATAGAGTTCAGGGCTAACTACTTAATTCCGTTTAAGAAATTAGGTAGCTGCTGCGATAAGTGCTGTAACCGAAGTATCGGTAGCAAGTTTAACGCCATTTACATTTAAGCCAGTTGGGGGTAGCTCAATGATAGAATAGCAGTAAAACCCACCAACCCTAAGACCACTAACCAAAGGCCACATAATAGCCCCCGGTGTGATTGCTACACTTGTTAAAGGTGCAACAGGAAAGTCTTTGGTACGGGATACTTCCGATTGTGTGCCAGCCGCATTTTGGAATGGAGGGTTGCCGAAAACCTCACCATAAATACGGGTGGTAACGTGTCCTGTGATTGCCATAGAATTTTGTTTTTAAAATTAATAAATAAGAAAGCGTGACGTAGTAAAAGTAGTATTTTTTTTTAATTCAACAAATATTTTTTAATTTAGATGTAAATTATGGGTAATTTAAAACACGTTCATAGGAGGGTTATTTGCAGTGTGGATTTGGAAGGTAAAAATAGCCATAGGTTTGCTGATGGCACTGTCATAAGATTGGAAAGGCAGTATAATGAGTTCAATAGAAGGATAACAGAACCCGTAAATGGTACGGTTATTTCAGCCGAAAATATACCCGAAGGAAGCGAAATACTGATAGGACACAATGCCCTGCATGAATCCAACAGGATATTTAATTACACCCAACTTTCAGGAAAAGAAGAATCAAGCACTGTAAAGTATTATTCATTACCCGAAGAAGATTGTTTTGCATGGAGGGATAAGGATGGTAACATGAACCCAATGAAAAACTTTGCATTTGCATTAAGGGTGTTCAGACCATATTGGGGCATGATAAAGGTTATCAGCAATACTAAATTAGAAAATGTTTTGTATATTACAACGGGGGAATTTGCAGGAAATGTATGCAATGTATTAAAGGCTTCCGATTATGAAATAATATTTCAAGGTAGTGATGGAAGGGAGGACAGGTTAATTAGGTGCAGGCATTATGAAGATGAAATAAATGACAGGGAAGAAATAGTAGGCATATCCCATCAGCTAACCGATGAACTAAAAGACGGTAAACTATTTATAGGATTGGATAAAAATAACTCTAAATCTTTAAAAGAATATTATGGCTGAAACAGTAGAAGAACTAAATAAAAAAATTGCCCAATATGAACAAAATGGGGCAGCTAAATTATTTTATGCACTAAACAGGAAGATGAATGAAATGGCTGATAGGCTTAATAGTACAGACATAAAAACAGTTTCACTTGATGACCCAAAGGATAAAACATTTGACAGGTTAAAAGTAATTTGGAATGATGCTTCAAGCATAGCCACGGCAGTAAAGTCTTTGGGGGAAACAGCAGGTATAACCAATGATGAATCTAAAGATACGGCAACACCTATTTACAAGAAAATAACAACAGCAGAAAGTATAGCCGATTCAATAGGGGAATTGGCAGGTCAATCCAGTAAATAATGTACGAAAAAATAGAAGGCGGTTCAGTAATTGATGTTCAGGGGTTACAGTGTTGTTTACCCCCTGTTGGCTATGTCTATAATGTTTTAACTAAGAAGTTAGAATATAGGGGCGTGCATGAGCGTTCACCGATAAAGGAAGAACAGTATTGGGAATTACCTGCACTACCAAAGTGGTATAAGGATGTTATGCAGGCATGGGATGATTATGACAAGAAAAAAAAGGATGGTGACCCTGATTTTTATGATGAAAGGCTTGAAGATTTTAAAAGGCAGGAATGGGATCGTAGGCTAAATGGGTATTGGTATAAAAATAATGGAGAAGATGTGTACTTAACAGGTACACATTATTTGTATATAAGATGGTGGAATATTGATATAGGGCTACCCAAGTTCCGTATCCCTGATTTAGAGAAAGCATACTTCATGCAATATTGCATTGAAGACCCGTTATGTATGGGTATGGTTGAAGTTACTAAAAGACGTTTTGGTAAATCGTTTTGGGCAGGTCTTTTTCTTTGTGAATATGTTACAAGGACAAAGATGGCATTTGGTGGTATCCAATCAAAGACGGGCAAGGATGCTTCTAAATTCTTTGGCAAAACAGTTGTTAATCCATTCCGTAGGCTACCCAAGTTTTTCAGACCGGAATACGATATGTCATTGGGTGTAAACCCTAAATCTGAAATGCGTTTTCAAAAGACAAACGTAAGGGGTAAGAAAGCCGAAAGCGCAATAGGAAAGGATGAATTAGGCGGTGGTATTGACCATCAGCCATCGGATAAAATTTCGTATGACGGACAGAAATTACACAGGTACGTAGCGGATGAGTGCGGTAAGACTGTTGAAGCTGATGTTTATGAAAGGCATGAAGTTATACGTTACTGTGTGATGGATGACGAAGGCAAGATAATTGGCAAGGCTTTATATACAACAACAGTAGAAAAAATAGAAAGTGATAAGGATGGGGTTCAGGATGCCTTTAAAGCATTGTGGAATGAAAGTAATCAGAATAGCAGGAAAGAGAATGGTATGACAGGTAGCGGTTTGTATCGTTTTTTTATGTCGGCTAAAAGAACAAGGTATTTTGATAGGTATGGCTACCCTGATATTGAACGTACAGAAAAAGAAATATTATCAGATAGGGAAGGTGTAAAGGATAATCAGCGTTCTTTATTTGCCCGTATAAGGAAAGAGCCGTTAACTATTGAAGAAGCATTTAGCATTGATGCCGATAAATGTGTTTTTAATTCATTCAATATAGCAAAAAGAGAAAAGCAGTTAGAAGAAAATCCAATACCAAAAAGGGGGATATGGTTTTTTAGGGATGAAGATACGCAAAGGGTAAAGTGGCGGGATATTATACCAAAAGAAAAAAACTTTCATTGGAAGGTAACGCCCGATTTTCCATTAAGTGATGCCGAATCCAATAAATACGAAATGGAAAATAGCCTTAGAAAGCCCGGAAGGGTTAAATACGGGGCATTGGCTATTGACGGGTACTCTAACAGTCAGGGAGGTCAAAAATGGGGTTCAAGGGCATCTGCTTGGGCAGGTACAAGGGCAACAGGGGGCAATAGGAAAAAGGCTTTTGCTCACTTGTGGGGAAGACCAACCGAAAAAGATACGCTACATGAACAGGTTCTACTTTGTGCGGAATGGCTTGGTGTGCAAGCCTTCTATGAGCATAATTCGGATGATTATTTTTCGTACTTTAAGCAAAGGGGCAGATTGCTATATTTAGGTCTATACCCTAAAATATTTATTGACCCCGTTAAATTAGAAGACACAGAAAGGCATAGGGGAGTGCCGACCACCCCATATAGTTTAACAAAGCAAGCTGATTTAGGAGTATCTTATTTTGAAAACAATATTGAGGATATAGATTTCCAAGAATTGCTTGATGACTCAAAAGATTTTGACCCAAATGACAGAACAAAATCTGACGTTACAGTATCATTCCTAATACTGAATGGGGTATTGAGTGAAATGCCTATTATTGTGCCACCCAAAAAGCGACCTTTGGTTACTGTTTATGCCAACTAAAAAAAAATAAATTTGTAGAATTGAATTTTTAATTATATTTGTTTATTAATTATGGATAGTCCCGCTTTAAATTCAATGACTTGCAATAATTGTGGCAAGAAATTGGCTGAAATAAAGGTTAAAGATGGGATAGTATCTGTGAAGTGTCATAAGTGTGGTACATTGAATGTACAGGAAACTAAACCAACTCCGAGCAGCAAGACTGCCAGTAGTTAAGATATAAAAAAAATAGAGTGCTTCCCGAAAGCCATTCTCACTTAATTGTGGGGATGGCTTTTTGGCTTTATACCATGACAAACCAACCAAACAATATTGAAAAAGACCCCTTAATGGAGTTTCAGTTGGCTAAACTTTCTGTAAATGAGAAATCATCTAAAGAGTTTGGTCAGCAAATATCCAAAAAAATATGGGGTTTTGTTGTTTCAGGATTAGGGGGTTACTACTTCAACAGGAATACACGTTTCCGTAAGAATAGGAATTATGCAAATGGCAGGATAGACGTTCAGGCTATGTATCAGGACAGGCTTGAAATGAATGGTAAGCAAAACTACATAAGGCTTAATTGGCAAACATTACAGATTGTAAATCGTATTATATCAGGGTTGGTTGGGCGTTGGATGCAGCGTTCAGAAAAGATAGAAGTTAAGGCAATAGACGACCTATCCCAAAATGAAAAAAGAGAAGAATACGAAAAACTTGAATTTATAATTCAGTATCGGGAACAACTATTAAAGTTACAGGAAGAATCAGGGGTGCAGATGATTCCCGATTCAGAAATACCCGAAGATAAAGAAGAACTAAATCTATGGCAGGCTCAATTCCAAAGGATACCCGAAGAAATACTTTATGAATTAGGCGTTAATGACGTGCTTGCATCTAATGGGTGGTATGATGTCTTAAAAGAAAAGGCACTACATGACAGTTCAGAAGTTGGTCATGTAGGTTCTAAAACATGGATGGATGAACAAGGGGTTATTCATGTGGATTGGGTTAAGCCCGAAAACCAAATTTATTCATTTACCGAATTTCCCGATATGAGGGATACAACATGGCGTGGTGAAATACCTTCCATGAAGATTAGTGAATTAAGAAGGAATCATGGTAAAGAGTTCCATCCTAATGACCCACTTGCACTTACAGAAGAACAGTTATTTGAAATAGCACAGACAGCAAAAGAGTTTCAGTATTACTCAAATCTTAATTGGACAACCCAATGGAACTTTGCTTACCTAAGACCATACGATGAATGGAATGTAAGGGCAATGAAGTTTGAATTAAAGACCGTTGACAGCGACCCGTACACTATTACCACAAGCAAATCAACAGGTACAACGTACACCCAAAAGGGTTATCCAACCACAGCATCAGGCAAGAAAAGGGCAAAACCTAACGATAACCAAACAGTAGTTGAAGATACTAATTGGAATATTTATGAAGGCATTTATCTGCCTGACAATGATATTTTATTAAAGTGGGGGTTGAAGAAAAATATGATTCGCCCACAAGACCCAAGAGAGATAGGCAATGCTGAATTTTCCTATTCATACTATATGTATCAGCCATACGAAATGAGGAACATGGCTGTACCCGAAAAAATAGAAGCAGCAGTAGATGGTATGATATTGGCACTTTTAAAAATGCAACAGGTAGTAGCACGTATGCGACCAACAGGTGCAGCTATTGATGAAAGTGCATTGCAGAATATTGATTATGGTTTGGGTGATGCAGGGAATAAGGATATAGATTATAAAAAAGTATTTGACCAAACGGGTGATATTTATTATCGTGGCGTGGATGCAGAAGGCAACAGAGTTCCAATACCTATTCAGGAACTTGCCAATAGTGGGTTCTTAGGACAAATGCAGGGGCTTATTGCCATTTACCAATTCAATTACCAAACACTTAAAGATGAATTAGGTGAAGACCCTAACCTGATTACATCAGCAGTACAGCCAAGAGTAACAGCAGGTAATGTTGAAGCATCACAATCAATGTCAGAATTTGCAACCGATTATATGTATCGTGCCTATGCTGAATGTATGAAAATGACAGCAGCAAAAATATCATGCTTGCTTAAAGATTCAGTTACTTATGGAAGTCAGGCGTACAGGAGTATAGTTAAGCAGGAAGATATTGGGTTAAGAAGGTTCAGTACAAGCATTAAGTTCTTGCCAACAGGTAATGATGTATTGCGTTTTGAGGCTATGATGAATGAAACGATTGCGGCTAACCCCGATATAGTTCTGTTTATAAATCCATTCCAGTTGATACAGATGGCAAAAGAGGATGTGAAATTAGCATGGTTAATGTTTAATAGTGGAAGGAAAAAAATGTTGTGGCATCAGCAAGCAGTGGCACAACAAAATCAGGAGGCTACTTTTAAGGCACAGATAGAATCAGCCAAAGCAGGTGAAGAAGGTAAGCAGGAAACAGAAAGGGTTAAGGGTGAAGTTGATTTGGCAGCTAAAAAAATGGATGGTGAAACGGCAAATAAAACATCGGTAGTAGCAATGGTTACTTCTTTGTTATCAAAGGGGATGCCTATACCTGCATCATTACAACCATTGGTAGATATAACTATGGAAAATATAATGATTCCATTGGCAGCACAAAATGAACAGCAAAAAGCAGAAATTATAGAACAATATAAACAGGCACAAAACGCACCAATAGAAGAAGAAATTGAAGGTGAACAACAACAACCTATTCAACCACAGCAGCAGGAAATGGCTGCATAAAAAATAAAGTTATGGCATTAGGACATTTAGTACAAGACCAAGCAGCCACCTACAATTCAGTTTATAAGATAAATATGGATATGTCAGGGTGGGATAAGACCACAATTCAGGTTGTAGCACCAATATACGGTCAAATATACGTTTATGGCAGCAATGACGGCGACCAAGTTACGGGTGTGCAAATGGGTGATGCTTCCCTTGCAATAAACTTTACGCCAATACAGGCTACCAACCTTGCAACAGGAACAGCAGTTAATTCCATTTCAGCAGCAGGTAATTATAGTGTTCCAGTAAACGCACAGTTCCTAAGATTACAGGGTAATCCAACAACAGGTGCAACAATAGCAAACGTGTACAAAATATTGTTATTCAATTCAAAAATTAGCTAATCATGGCTACTATGATTAAAATAAAAAAAGGAACAGAAATAACGCCCGAATATATACAGGGTAAATTATTTTATTTTCAAAATGCAGCACATAAGTTTCATTTAGATACTAAGTCTTTTGCAACTCATAGTGCTTTAAAAACACTTTATACAGGTTTAGATGGGTTTAAAGATGAAATATCCGAAAAATTAATGGGGTATTTAGGAGGCAAAAGAATAGGTAAAATAACGATTGATGAAATACCTGCTTATAGCGATAGTGCAGTGTCAGGGTTGGCAGAAGAAATTAAAGAATTTGGGTATGAAGTGTATGAATGGGCAGGCGAAAAGAAGTATTGCGACATTGAGAATTTAGCACAAGGGCTTAGTGGTCTTGGTGCATCGGTATCATATTTATTAACACTAACATAAAAAAGATTTATGGCAGACGAAGTAAAAAATGAAACTTCCGAACAAGAGCAGGTCAATCAAGTACCTACTCAAACTCCTTTCGATGACGAAAGTTGGGTTGAACAACCTGTAAAATCGGAAGCCCCTGCACAAACAGAGCAGGTAAAAAGTGTTTCACAAGAAACAAAAAAAGATGAAGAAGAAATCCTTGACCCGAAGGATTGGTTAAAAAGGGAACTTGATGTTGACGATATAGCAATATTGAAAGCAGAAAGAGAAGAATACAAAGCCCTGAAATCAAAAACACAAGATGAATTAAAGTTTGAAGATGAACAGAGCAAGCAGATACATGAGTTGCTTCGTACAGGTAAGAAAAAAGAAGTATTGGAATTTCTTGCCACACAAGAAAAACTTGAAGCACTTGTTTCAGCAGAAGTAAATGAAGATACGGCAGGTGAAATAATCAAACTTGGGCTTAAATTAAAGCACAAGGATTTAACCGATAAGGAAATTGAGTATAAATACAATAAGCAATATTCATTGCCAAAAGAACCCGTAAAAGGTGAATTGGATGACGATGATGAATTTGCAGAAAAACACGCTGAATGGAAGGAAAGGGTTGATGCAATAAAGATGGATAAGATTATTGAGGCAAAGACAATGAAACCAGAACTTCAAAAAGCAAACACAGAATTAGTTCTACCAGAAATACAAAAAGAGAATCAAGGTCAGAAAAAAGAGCCTACACCAAAAGAATTGGAAGACTTTAAAAAAGACCAAGAAACTTTTTTACAATCTGCCCAAACAATAGTAAGCAGCTTCAATGGGTTTAATGCACAGGTAAAAGACAAAGATGTTGATTACACTGTTAACTACGCCCCTTCGCAAGAAGAAAAAACTTTAGTTAGTGGTAAACTTAAAGAGTTTACAGAATCAGGATTTGACGCTAATTCTATTTTCGTTGACCGTTGGTTAAATGAGGATGGAAAAACAATGAATGTTTCCCAAATGACAGAAGACTTGTCAAGAATATTTATGGGCAAAAATTCAGACCAAAAATTAGCAACAGATTCAGCTAACAAAAGGCTTGAAGCATACCTGAAAGACAAGAAGCAGATTAATGTAAATGAAACCAACCAAAACGGTCAGTTTGGTCTTGAAAAAGATAACACAAATGAAACTGTTAAGGTGCAGGAATTTTTTTGGAATCAGAGCTAAGATTACTCACAATCTAAAAATTTAAAAAAATGGCAGGAATACCAACCTCAAACATACTTCAACCCGGAAACATAAGCATTTCGGGTGGAGTAACAAGGGCGTTGATCTCTGATTTACAGTTATTAACCCCTCAATTCTACAATAAGTACGTAGAAAAATATGGCAATGAAGAATTTTTTATGTGGCTTGCTACATACGCTGGAATGGAAGAAGTAAAAAACAGAAACTTCTTTTGGTTCGAGAATCGTGGTAAGTTAATGCCCGCAGTTACTAACCTTGTAGCAGTTGCAAATCCAGCAGCAGGTGCAACCGTAACAGTTAATATCCCCGCAGCCGACTTGTACAATTCAAGTACACAAAGTCCTTTGCGTGTAGGTGAAACCGTTTACATTGCATCAAACAACGTAGCAGGTGAAATCCTTACAGTACCATCAGTTGACCAATGTACTATCCGTCCTAAGAAATCAACAGAAGCCTTCGCTGGCCCGACTGGTAGCTTAGTAGCAGGTGAAATATTGATTTTCGGTGGTATGGTTGACGTAGGTGAGGCATCTACACAGCGTAACCCGCTTATCCATCTTGATACAAGGTATGATAATGACATTACCGAAATCAGAGAGCCGTGGAGTGCAACAGACCTTGCAGAAATGACAGAGGTTTATTACAATTCAGGTGTGTCAGGTGATAGCCCGACAGGTGGCGCACAAGCAGGTACAAGCTACTTCACTTACAAAGGTTTAGTAAAAGCCAATACCCGCTTTAAGAACAACATCGAAAACAAACTGATGCGTGGTGATGCTGTGGATAACACAGGATTGCTTTCTTCTACATCAGTAGGTACACAAGGGTTTATTCCTAAGATTACCGCAGATGGTGAAACTGTAAACTACACACCGGGAACATTGGATATTGCAAAATTGCATGAGATTACCCGTATCATGGATGTGAATGGTTGTACCAAAGAAAACATTTGGTTACAAGACATATTCCAAAGGCAGGATTTCAGTGATGGTATTTTCAAAGAGTTCCCCGCAGGTGCATGGGTTTGGGGTAAGAACGAAAATTCAGAAGAAGCCGCAGTTAATTATGGCACACAGTCAATGTTAATTGATGGTTACTTATTGAAGGTTAAGAAGTACTCCCAATTCAATACCGAAGTTACCACAGGTAAAACCCCTGTTAATGATTACTTCCGTGAGTACGGTGTAATCTGCCCACAAGGAACAGTAAGGGATGCCCGTGATGCAGGTAAATCATACAAGAACATTACTGTAATGTACCAAGCACCTCCAAAGGGCGGTACAATCGGTAACGGTATTCGTGTATGGCAGTATGGTGGTGGTTCTCAAAACCCAACTGACGGTACAATGACTGACCAAGTTGCAATGATTACGTACAGAGGCTTACGTGTATGTGCAGCTAACCAGTTTGTAATTGTTAGTTCATAATAAAAACAAGATTGCAGCCTGTTGAAATATACAGGCTGCTTCTTAAAAACAAAGCAGCCTACTAATGGTAGGGGTCAAAAAATAAAAAGACCTTAAACGCAATTAATAATCTAAAAAATTAAATTAAAATGGCAAAGTTAGCAGATGTACAGTTTTCCCAACAAGGAGAACCAAAACAAGAAGTAGAAATACCGTTTGTTCCACAAATGGAAACAAACAAAGTAGAACAACAGTTTGTAATTTTCAAATTAGTTGGCAATAAAAGAAAAGGAAGGGTTTATGTAGATGGGATTGATGATGCGGTTATGAACCCAAGCACAGGTAAGCGTGAAAGAATATGGCTGTTAAATTCAGCCGATAGTATTTGGCAAAGCGACCTGATTGAATTGATAAAGGATAAGGATTTCATGCGGAGGAACAGGAGAAGCCTGTTATTTGAAAGTGGGGTTTGTAGAATACCAGTGTGGGATGATAGGGCATTGGAATTTGCAAGGGCTTGCAGGCATAATGTAGGAAGTAAGGATAGAAGGACAGGAAGTAAATATGAGTTCATAGAATACGATCCAATCAAGCAGCAGGAAGAAGCAATTAAGAAAGAGTACTTTGAAATTGAAATGGTGTTGAAGGCAAAGGATATGGAAGTTAATAAAATGAAAAAAGTAGCAAGTTTCTTAGGGATAGCATTTAATGATGATTTCGGACAGTATAAGGGGGATGATGGAATAAGAAGGGAACTGATTATAGCAGCTAAAAGAAATCCTAAGAACTTTGAAAAGTATATTGATTCAAAAGAAGTCGAAATTGCATACTTGGTAAAGAAAGCGATATTGGATGCAAAGATTGACTTAACGGCACAAGGAGGTAATGCAATATGGGCAGGAGGTAAAGGGTTTATAGCAAAAATCCCAATATCAAGAAAGCCACTTGAATACTTAACCGAACTGGCAATGACAAATACAGAAGAAGGTAGAAACTTTAAAGAACAACTTGAACAAATAGTAACGTAATGGATGTAAATGTAGCGTATAAAATAATTTTGTTTGCAGCAGCAAAGAATAAAAGTCAAGGCTACATAAGTCCAGAGGACTTTAATACGGTATTGATGCCAACCGCACAGAGAGGTTATCTTGATTATCTCTTAGGCGAATATCAAAAATATCAGGTACGCAGACCGATTGCAGTAGTTGAGTTTGGACAGAATGAACGGATTAGGGATTCTATATCCCCTTTAATTTACAATTCAGTTTTGCCTATAAACTCAACTACTGGGATTGCGTCACCACCATCAGATTATGAATTTATAGATGCAATGTGGGGTGTGTATGGTAACTATAATATCAGGTTCGCACAACAGGACAGGCTTGACAGTTATATCCATTCAAGCATTGATACAGTAGCATCAAATCCAGTTTATTTAATCAGGCACGAAGGATTTCAGTTTTTCCCCGATAGACCATTCGGGGATAATCAAGCTAAAATGAGTTATGTAAGAACGCCACCTGCTATTGTATGGGGGTATGTATTGGATAGTAATAACAGACCTGTTTATAATCCAGCTACAAGTCAACAACCTGTTTGGTCAGACACGGACATGATGCAAATTATAGTTCGTGCATTAGCGTTAGTAGGAATTAATTTACAGTTAAGTGTTGTAATGGGTTATGCACAAGAAATAAAAAATAACGGACAATAATGCCAACAAGAAGACAATTTATAGAGCAAGTTAGAAGGCAGATTTACGGTTCACAACCGTCAAATGATGCAGAGATAACAGTACAGTTGGTCAACCAATGGCTAAACCAAGCCATTGGCTACGCTGCAAAACAAAACTATACTGATTCATTAAAACTTGACGGGATTGCCTATGTGAATAATTCTTTTTACACTACCTATAAGTCATTGGCGGTAACAAATAATGAACAGTTTTTATGGAGGATAACATTACCCGAAGTCCCAGTAGGTATAGGGTATAATCAGGGGGCAGAAACATTGATATTTAAAGATTCAGATTCAAACCAATTATCCTACCCTGTTATTTGGCTTAGTCAAAATCAAAGAAGTTTTCAAAGGGGAATGAGAGAAATACCCAATAAGATATTGGCTTACCTTGAAGGAACTTATGTTTATGTAATGAGTACTTTGATGTTAAGTGATTATACAGCACAGGTAACAATGGTAAGTGGTGGTGATAGTACTGACCTTGATAGTGTACTGAACGTACCACCTGACTATTTTATCGTGATGACAGAATATTTAAAAACACAGTTAATGTTCCAAAGGCAAGTGCCAGTTGATAGCACTAACGATGGGGCTGATACAATAACAACAACATAACATGGTTTATGCTTTTGACTTTGACGGTGTATGCGATAATGTATTAATACAGGAGTTGATTTTAAAGGTAAGGAAACAAGGTAATGAATTGTGGATTTGTACAATGAGAAGTGATAATGATTTTAATAATAATTTGATGAAACCAGTTCTTGATAAAATAGGGTTGAATAAGCGTAGCGTGATATTTTGTAACAATAAACCTAAGTGGGAATTTTTACAAGCGATAAATGCGGATATTTATGTAGATAATATAACGGCTGAATTTGAAATTATTAAAAACCATACCAACACAATACCGTTATTGTGGGTATAAAAAAATAAAATTATGAAAGGACAATCTTTTAAAACACCCGAAGGTGAAATAATTAAGGTAGAAGAATTTGATGCCATAAATAAAATGGCGTATGTTCACATTTCAAGCGGTCAATATCGTTGGTACACAGAAGCAGAATATTCAGAATGGGTAAGTACAGGGACAGCCACGATTACACCTGACTTCTTTTATGTACCCGATATACCTGCACAGATGACAGAAGAACAAGCTGCATCAGTAGAAGTAGTTGAAGAAGTGGTAGCTGAAAAACCTAAAAAGAGAACAACCAAAAAGAAAACAGATGCAGCCGATACTGAATAATATACTTTTTAAACCATTCCCACCCGAAGAAATGAGTGAAGGTGGAATAATAGTGCCTGACGCATTTAAGGCCATAAATAATAAAGGCACAGTTGTAGGGGTGGGTAATGGTACAAAACAAAGACCAATGCGGTTACAGGAAGGTATGGTGGCTCACAGGGTTAAAGATTGGGGTACAGAAGTTATGATAGATGGTGAACTACATTTTATTATGGATGACAGGGCTATTATAGCAATAGAAAACTAAATGATATGGCACAACATCAACCGTATATTACTTTAGAAAGCGTTCTTCAAGACTATCTTGGGGAAGGTGAGTATAGTGTACATAAATATTTTAAGTGCTGGCACTTGGCTTTTCGTGGTTTTGAGCAGTTGGGATTGGATTTCTTTTATAAAGTACAATCAGTAAAGTTGCCAATCAATTCAAATTATACAGTAACATTACCTGCTGATTATCTAAATTGGACTAAGGTAGGGGTGCTGAATAGCAAAGGCGAAATAATACCAATGTATTATAATGATAAGCTAACCACTTATGCCGATTTACTTCCTGATAGACTAACAAAAACAGAAGATGATACCCTGATAAATAATAATGATTGGGGGTTGAATACATGGGCTAATTATTGGAACGGGGCAGCATACACAAATATATATGGTGTACCAAGTGGACAACCATTTGTAGGCAGTTTTAAAATTGATACAGAAAACGGGGTGATACTTTTAAATGAAAGTTTTGCTTACGATTATTTGATGTTGGAATATGTGGCAAGTCCTGTACAGGGGCAAGAATATTACATACCTGTACAATTTAGAGAAGCATTGATAGCATGGTTATGGTGGAAGGATTCAAAGGCTGTTGCAGTTAGGCGTGGGCAAGTTGGCGTGAACAGGGATTTGAAGAATGATTTTTATAATGAAAGGAAAAATGCGATAGCAAGGTGGAAGCCAATACGCAAATCAGAAATTTATCAAGCGTCACAGGAACAGACACGCCTTGCCGTGAAAAGTTAATATATGCCATCAATAATAGGAAATACAAGCGATTCAATATATAGCATCCCTTATAATGAGGGATATGTTTTAGAATCATTTACATTGGTTAATAAAACAGCAGGAACAGTAACGGCTAATTTGGCAATAAGAGATAATAATACAGACTACCAAATAATACCCGTTAATACACCTATATATGGGAATCAAATGTATAGTTCTGATTTAAGAAGGAATTTAAACGCAGGGAATAATATTCATTTGGTAGTTAATGGAAGCACAGACTATCATTTTAGTACAGGTAAACAAGTGTAAAAATGGGATTAAATGTATATGGCGGTTTGGTTTATCCTATGGTTTCGGTAGCACCCGATCCGAGGGGAAGCCTATGGAACATATACCCTGTACCAATGCTTGCTTATCCTGATGCACCGTCAAGGTTTGTATTTGGAGTGGTGGATGGAGTTAATTACTTGGGAACAAAATTAGTTTATGGTCAAAGAATTATGTTTGATAGTAATGATGCAGTATTGGTAACACAAGCCAATAACCTGTATTATTTACTTGATGAAAATAAAGGAACAGCATTTATTGAGAATCCAGCAGAAATACCACCACCATAATGAATAAAAAGAACAATATTTCGTAACTTTAAAAGAAAAAAGTATATGAAAGAAATATGGAAAAATAGGTCATTACAAACGCTTGAAGGCGAAATTTGGAAAGATGTCGTTGGGTATGAAGGTATATATAAAATTAGCAATCTTTGTAGAATTAAATCTCTATCAAGGGTATGGAAGCCAAGTTCAAAAGGTGGATGCAAGATGCCTGAAAAGATTTTAAAATGGATGTATAATGTTCATGGGTACTTAGTCGTTGAATTAAGAAATAATGGTGATAGAAAGGGGGGATTTTCCCACAGACTAATTGCGCAAGCATTTATACCTAATCCTGAAAATAAGCCCGAAATAAATCACATAAATGGTATTAAGGATGATAACAGAATTGAAAATTTGGAGTGGTGTACGAAATTAGAAAATATACAACACTCTTGCCGTACCGGACTTAGGAGGGATAACCGGGGAATTGACCATTATAGAAGTATGCCACTAATGGCTATTGATGAAAAAAAATGTTCTGTAATTTCTTTTTGTTCAGTTTCTTCAGCCATAAAGTTATTAGGTATAGGGCGTGCCAGTATGTACAGGTACTTGCATGGTATTAGACATCATAAATCTTTAAAGTTTCAATTTATTTAAATGCCTGTAGATATAAAGCGCCTTAGTGGAATTATGAACCTTGACGACAAGGAACAGGATGTTTTACAGCATCAACATATAGACGCTTTGAATATAAGGGCGTATGGGGGGGCTAACGGATTAACTATTGAAAATATAGTAGGTAATACTTTAGTGACAAATGCGTTGCTTCCGGCAGGACAAAATGAATGCTTGGGAGGTTTCTATGATGGTGTTAAGCAAAGGATAATTTGGGGTAATTGGAACAGCAATAGCAGGCATGGTATTTATCAGTATAGCATTGCAACGGGGTTAATAACAGCACTGCTTGTGTGCTTTACAAATTCATCTACTGATATACTTGGGTTTGATAGAGATTACCCAATGTGTGATGCTGATGTAATTTATACAACAGATGATGATGGGGATATATTTGGATGGAATTGCAGAAACAAAAGACCTAAGTGTTTAAATCTTAAACAGGCAGTTGATAATACATACGGTGCTAATTGGTTAGAAGAATATTTGGATGTGGCGAAAGAACCACCATCAATACCAATAAAATGTGCTTATGAAGATGATGCAACAGTAACCGTCAATAACCTAAGAAAAAAGATATTCAAATTCAAATATCGTTATTGGTATAGTGATAACCAAAAATCAACATGGAGTACCCATAGTGAAATACCTGTACCGTTCAATTATACTAACCCTGAAACAGATACAGACGAAACAAAGAATTGCAGGATTGGGTGTGTGTTCCAAACAGGTGATGCAAGCGTTACAAAAATAGAAGTAGCAGCAACGGAAAGTTTGGGTAACGTATTCTCAAATTTCTTTTCAGTAATCATATTGGATAAAGATGAATTGTCTATATCAGATAATGATGTGTACTTATGGAGGTTTTATAACAATGAAGCGTATGCCTTTGTAGAATTACAGGAAAGTATTTTACTATTTGACAGAGTGCCTGATTTAGCCAATGCACAGGCATTATTGAATGGTAATGTTAGAATTTATGGTGGAATTACAGAAGGGTTTGACCCCGTTGTACCCGATGTTACTATGACCGTTGGAAGTGAATATCCATTAAAGATAGACAGTAATAATATTTTATCAGTAACTCAATACGGGGAAGATGGATTTGTTGAAGGAGAGAATATACGGTTTGTGGTAGTAGGTACAATAAGGCGTGGACAAACATTTATAGCAGCAGTATTGGTAGGGGTAACCACATACACAATAACATATACAGCCATTGTGGGCGACACCCCTGCATTGGTATTAGCCGGTTTATCTGCAAGTGCAACAGGTCAGGGATTTACACAGGTAAGCATAAGTGCAAATGAATTGGTTATTAGCAGGGCAGCACAGATATTATTAAGAAGCAACATTACCACAACAGACCAATCAATAACTGCTACATTCATAATCAATGATTCAAATACAACAGTAACTATTGTTAATGGGGCATCATTTGTTTCTTTATTTACAAAGGGAGTTTGGTTTTATATTTATGGCAATACACTTAATGTAAACCCATTCATAACTGTTAGTTCAGTTGTTGCAGGTGCAGACTTAACTATAACAGTAGAAGATACAACAACAAATGAAACAATAGCTGCAACACTTTACTTTGTACCAACATTAAACAGTTCAATACCTGCATATAATTCAAGTAGTAAAGAAAACTGGTGCTTGTTTTATTTTGAAGATAAAGGCAAGTCGAATGGGGCAACCACAAGGCTTGATTTCAATGTCAATACAGACCCGTTGGATGTTGATATTAGCGTTAACACAGTTCTCTATAATACCCCTTATATAAATGCACAAATAGAACACAGACCACCATCATGGGCAACCTCATATCAATGGGGAAGAACAAGGAATTTAACTAAGGAAAGTTGGTTGTATTGGGTTACAGGTGCTACATACAAGGATGATAAATTTGCTTATATATCAATAGAAAGCATCGAAGTGTTTAGAAGGTTAAATCCTAATAGCGTTGTATCTTATGATTTTGTACAGGGGGATAGGATTAAGTTTTATGTTCTTTATGACCAAGAAGGAAACCCATCAAGAAGTTATGGCAATGAACATGACTATGAAATATACGATGTAGTAGTAAACCCCGAAGTGTACGATATTGTAAAGACAGGCAGATTTGTAAAAATACTTTTACCGACAGTAACAGGGTTATTTAACTTTGGTTCTGATGTAATTGTAGTACCATTTGACCCACAGGATTTTAATAATTATTACATTGAACTTTATACACCTGCAAAATCAGCAAGTGAAGGATTGGAAGTGTATTATGAGTTTAGTGAGGAATATGCAATTATAAATCCGGGCGAAGCTACAAGATGCCATCAGGGGCAATTACAAAACCAATCTACTGACTTGGTAACTCCCGCAACATTCAAATTTAATAAAGGGGATGCTTGGTACAGAACAAGGACTATTCAGATTGGGAATATAATAATTTATGATTTAGTGCCGGGAATTTCATTTGGTACAGGAACAATACTTGGGCAAACAATAAGGTCAAAGGACTACGATAATTCAGATTATGTAATTACAAATACCATAGGTCAACAACCATTTATAAATAATTACAATAGCCCCGGTTGGACAATAAATGTACTTCTTAATACCTATGTTTTTAAAGTAAAAGGTGTAATAAATTTAATTGCTCAAAATTCAACATCATCAGCACCAAGAGTTCAGATATATGTTGTACAGGGAACTACAACTACATTATATGTATTAGGTAACTATACGGGTAGCTTACCGATAAGTTCAGGACAAACAATTACTTTTAATGTAAATACTTCTATAACTATGCCTGCTAATAGTAAGGCGTTTGTAGTTATGAACAGCAATGATGGTAATGCAAGGTTTGTATTATCATCAGGATTTTTAAGTTATACAGAACCGCAAAAAGAATTTGTAGTAGGCGTAGTTGACCAAAACTTTTCTGACTTCTATGAAAGCAAAGTAAATTCAGATGGTAGGGCGCAAAAAGTAAACCCCGATGAAAAAACAAATTTCTTTGGTACATTATTAAGGTGGGGTGCAGCATACCAACAGAACACCAATATCAATCAGCTTAACAGGTTCTTTGCAGATTCATTTGATGAAGTGGATAGAAGCAAAGGTGATATTCAAAGATTAAAAGCAAGGGATAGGATATTAAGGTTATTTCAGAATATGGCAGTAGGGCAGTATGGGGTATATGCAAGGTTCATCCAAAATAATCAGGGCAACGTGGAATTAGTTACCACAAATGAAATTATTACAAAGGGTAACGTAAACTACTATGCAGGTCAGATGGGATTGGGAACTGAATACACTGGACTTGTAAGTAATATAAATGTGGACTATGGGGTTTACCCTGTAACGGGCGACCAATGGCGGTTAAGTTCCGATGGGCTTACATCAATTTCTGATCTATATAAAGGACAATTCACTATAAGGAACTTGCTCACCCCTTACAATAAAGACTATGTACGTTCCAATGGGGCAACAGCAAAGATAATAGGATGCTTTGATAACTTTGATGGGCAGTTAATACAGTTATTGCAGGGTGGAACAAATAGTGGCAATACCATTGAAAGCTATGCCTTTTCCTTCAATGAAAGGCGTAACGGGTACTGTTCATTCTACTCATATAAAAATGCCGAATGGATAATGGGAGTGGAAGATATGATAGCATCATGGAAAGATGGCAACTTGTACCTGCATAATAATACAACCAATTACTGTAATTTCTTTGGTACACAGTATGACGCTTCAATAACAGTCGTATTTAATTTAAATGTAATGGATAAGAAAACGCCGGAAAGTTTAAGGGAGCTTTCAAGTGCTATATGGAAGTGTCCTGTTATTTATAGCAATGTCGCATCATATCAAGGACAAAGGCAAGAAACAATGTTGGGGGATTATGATTTTGCTGCATTGGAAGGTGTTTTTGAAGCTGCTATTTTAAGAGATTCAAATTCTATTGGCGGAATAAATAATGGGGATATAATGAAATCTAATTGGTTAGTGGTTAAGTTTATGAAAGAAAGCGCAAGCGGATTAATAACATTGACAGAGGCAAGATTGATGTATAAGGATAGTCCATTAAATCAATAAATGTAATAAAAATTAAGTAATTTTGAAACAGTTTAAATTTTAATAAGATGGCAATTCCAATTATCCCGATAATAACAGCAGCAGCTTCGTTGTTATCATCTGCCAGTAATAAAAGAAAGGCAAGACAGGCTGAAAAAGAAGCACAGGAAAAATTAGATTCTGCCCCTAAATATAGGCAGAACCAATCTATACTCAATTATTACCAGACTGCCCTAAACAGGTTTAATACTTCCCCAACTGATACAGCAGCATATAAAAGGGATAAGCAAGTAATTGGACAAGGAACAACACAGGCATTATCATCATTGAATAAATTAAGAAGTGGTGATGTTGCTAATATCATACAAGGTCAAAACAACTCTTTACTTAAAGCTGCCGTAAATGCAGAAAATAGAAAAGCACAGGAATTTGGGGTATTAGGTCAGGCAGCAGGGATGAAGGCAGGTCAGGATGAAAAAGCATTTAAACAAAATGAACTATATCCATTTGAAGCTAAGTATAATTTACTTACCATGAAGGCAGCGGGGCATAGGGCAGACCAAAGACAAAGCACACAGAATTTATATAACAATGCAAGTGCAGCAGCAAGCATATTAGCAGGTGGCGATGGGATGGGTGGTGAGGGTAAAGACGGGGCTTTTAATTGGAACTCTATATTTGGTAACAAAGGACAGCGTTCACTTTATAGGTGGAATAAGGGTGGTCAACAATGGTGGCAGAATTAATAATAGAAAATAAATTATAAATGGCACTTATCAATCAACCGGGAATGTTTCAAGGCACACCAAGTCTTAACCCATTACCCTATGTAAATATAGCAATGCAGGCAAGAGCAAGAAAAGCCGCAAGGGAAGAAGCTATTGATAAGTATTACCGCACATTACCTGATACGATAAACGATAAAGGAGTAAGGGATAATGAAGTTCCAATTATTAATGATATTAAGAATAAAATATTTGAATTTGGGTTAAAGAATAAGGAAGCATTGAAAAACCCTAAATTGGATAATGGTGCATCACAATTAGCGTTGGATAAATTAATGAGAGAAGCACAAGGGGTAGTAAGAATGAGCCAAGATGCAGCTAAAACAGATTTGCAGGTAGGGAAACTTTTATTCAGCAAAGACAAAGAGTACATACTCAATAGTGATGAATTTGTAGCAGACCATGAACTGCATAACCTGCCTGTTACAGACCCCAATTACAAGCCGATAAACTTAACTAAATATTCTGCCAATAAACCATTTGACCAAGATAAGTTTGTTAAATTATTAAAAGGTCAATTCCAATATGAAACAAAAGATGTCAGGACACCAGACCCAACTAACCCATTATATGACAATGTAGAAAAAGTACCTATATTGGAAGAAAAGACAAAAGAAAATATATATGCTTTTGCAGCCGACAAGTTACATAATGATTTTACATTCAAAAGAAAAATAGAAAAAGATTTAGCAGGAACAGGACAATTACCTAAGCTACAAAAAATATCAAAAGAAGTATTTGGTAAGGATATTGAAAGTGATGAAGATTTAGCAGCAGCATATACAGTTAGCCAATTATATTCACCACCCACAAAAGTAGAATCCAAAGTTAATACAGGTGCAGTAATGGATAAGAGGCTTGGTCAACAGAAAGTTATGGAGGGTATTAGGCAAGCCAATAGGCTGCAATTATTTGGGATGAGAGAAGCAGCAAAAGCGGCAGGTGAAGATGCTAATGACCTTTGGGTTGAAACTTATATTGACAGGCTAAATGCAGATGCTAAAAATAGTACCGAAAAAGCAACATTCACAGACAAAGGTAAAACTGTAATTGAAGATAGGATACCAATAGATGCGGAATTAGGCAAGTTGCTTACAAGGGATGGGATCACCCCTGATAGATTAACTGTTACACCTGATGGAAGGTACAGACCAATATTCTATAAGAGGGATGACAAAGGGGTAGTTAAAAATGATAAAGGGGAAAATGTAGTAGATATAATTGCAAGTGAGCCGATATCAAGGGAACAGTTAAAGATAATGTTAGGTGGCAAAGCAGGGGTTAAGCAAAAGAATAAAGAAATGGCTGCACCCCCTACTAAAAACAATCCAACTAAAAAGATAGTAGTTAAAAAAGGCGAATTAGACGATTTAAAATAATTTATGGAAGCAGAAGTAGAAATACAAGAAACATTTCAAGAGCCAATGCAGCAAGACCCACCACGTAAAAAGTTGTGGGACAGCCTGCGTAAAAAACAATTATACACAAAATCATACGAAGATTTTGACAAACAGTTTAGTACCCCTGAATCAATAACTAAATTACATAAAGTATTAACTGAAAAACAACTTTATACTAAAAGTACGGATGACTTTAAAAACCAATTTTTCCAAGATACGCCAACATTAAAAAAAAAAGAAAAAACTACTTCACAGGATTTGCAGGGTGGTGGCGAAATTGGTGGGACTCTTGGGAGTTCCAATGCCCAATCAAAATCAAAGATTGACCCGCTAAAAAATCAAAAACAAATATTTTCAGGGCTTAATAAAGCACCTACTGATGACTTTACTAAATTAGAATCAACAGCTACTGTTAGTAAAAAACCAGTTGAAAAAACAGGGGGCGTTATAGGTATTGAAGAAATAATGGCACAACAAAGAAGTGATTTGGGTAAGCCATTGGCTACCGATAATAATGCTGTACAGTTGCCACCTACACAAATGGAAATTAATGATAGGTTATTACGTCAAAAACAGTATAAGAAAAATGTTGAAATTGCAATAGATAATACTACAAAAGAATATTTCAGATTAAAAGGTATTAAGGCAAGGGAAGGTTCTTCGATATACCAAGAGCAAAAGCAAAAAATCCAAGAAAAGTTTGAAGATGGTGATGTGGCTTACCACATGGATTTAAAAACAAATACTCCAAGATTAGATAGGATAACAGGATGGTGGGAAAACCTTGCAAAAGGGTGGAATGAAGCAAACGCATCCAATGATGAAGCAGCAGCGTTTGTACATGATATGAATACGGAAGACAGGCTTAAATATATTCAGGAAAAACAATTAGATGAATCAAAAAAAGTACCAAGTGAATATTTGGAAGAAGGACAGGGAGGATTAGGATGGCTTGGGCATACAGTAGGTGGTGCAGCACCATTTTTAGGGAAAGCGGCAGCAGGGGTAGCGATAGGCGCAGGTGCATTGGCAGCCGCCCCCGCATCGGCAGGAGCATCATTAGCAGGATTGCCAGTAGCAATGTCATTTTTATTTACAGCACCCGATATGGCTAATATTGGTGGCATGGAAGAAACTATAAGAAGGTATAACATTATCAAAAAAGAAAATCCTTTAATTAGTGATATGGATGCCATGAGCCAAGCAGAATCAGGGATATTGGCAGGAGGTATTGGAGGTATTGCAGAGAACGCATTGTTCATGGGTACAATGAAACTTCCATTATCAAATGAAGGTAAAAAAGTAATAGGAAAGTTTGCCACAGAAACATTACAGTCAGGATTAAATATGGGTGGTGCAACGGCAATTATGGATGTTGCTCAAAAATTAGAGGGGGTTGCAGAAGGGTATAAAACAACTCCAAAAGAAGTAGCCGAAAGTGCAGTTAATACATTTGTAGATAATGCTACTATTGGTATGGCTTTGCATGGCATGATAGCAGGTGCTAAGTATTTGCCAAAGGCAGTTAATTCGGCATTTAAGTTTGCATTAAAGGATGTACCACCAAAAGAGATTTCGGAAACATTACAAATGAATGTAGAAGCAGGAACTATAACCCCTGAACAAGAACAAAAAACATTAACAGATATCCAAGGTTACAAAGAAGCATTGGATAAAATAAATACAAGAGGTCTTTCAGAAACATCACAAGCATCAATAGCGGGGTTAATTCAGGCAAAAGAAAATCTGAAAAAAGAAGCCGAAACAAAAGATGAATCAGTAAGGAAACTTTATGATGAAAAGATTGAAGCTATTAACCAACAGATAGCAGATATTCAAAGAACCAATAAACCATTTGAACATGAAGTAGATGATGTAACGGGTAATAACTTTGCCAAGCCAACATTTGATGATGTGGCAAAACAAAGAGTTAATGATGTTGCCGATAAAATAAGCAAAGGGAAAACAATAGAAGATGTTGTGGATGTACAAACACAGGCTAAGTTTCCCGAACAACTTACAAAGCAATTAGAAAAAATACTTAAAGAAGAAAAGTCGGCTAACAAAGACAAAGAAAATCCAAACAACGAAATTTCCGATAACATAACCAAGTATTTAGAAGAAAATAAAAAAGAAGAAGTAGTTGACACAAAACTAAGCGAACCCGTAGAAGGTCTAAATGAACAAGGAATACCAAAAGGTGAAAATGTACCCCCACCTACCGAACCTACACCAAGCAAAGAAGTAGTACCTGATGTAGTAGTAGATAAAGGTGTGGATAATCCTGAATTAATAAAAACTGTAACTGAAAATGAAATAGGGAATAGCCTTAGAAAGCATACTCCTAAGATATTACATGATATAGTAGATTTGGCTTATGAAGGTAAAATTGCAGAGGAAATTGCAGATGCTTTGAACGATAAGTATAAATTAGGCGTAACGAGAGAAGATATTAAAAAATTGCGTGATTATCTTGGAATACCGAAATCAAATATAAGCGTGGGTACAGGATTTATTGGTGGCGGTGCAGCAAGAGGTGACAAAACAAGCGCAGAACAAAAGGCAGAATTTCAGCAATGGAAAGATAAGGTTGATAAGATAAAGAATGAAGGGAAATTAGGGGTGGCAGTAAAACAAGAGTTGTCGGCAGAAAAAATAAATAAACAATCAGGGGTAGATGTTTATGTGGCAAGACAAGAGGTAGAAGTAGGTGGGGATAAATACTTTTTATCGCAGATAAAAGAAAATGGCAATACTAATACATTTTTAATCGAGGATGCAAATGGTAATGAAGTTGGCAAAGCACAATTAAGTGCCGATGGTAATTATTTGGAGAATATAAGAATTGACGAAAAGCATAGAAGAAAAGGACTTGCAAGTAAGGTATATGACTTTATAGAATTACGAAAAGGGATTGAATTAGAACCTTCGCCAAATAAACAATCAAAAGAAGCAAAGGCGTTATGGGATAAACGTAGTTTACAAAAATCAGTTAGTAACAAAGCTAATGGAGGTTTACTTGCCAAAGCATTAAATGATGCGATTAGGCAAACTTTTGGCGAACAATCCCTATCCAAAGAACAACCATCCAAAGGGGCTGATGTAGAAAGTGCAACTAAATTATTGGAGGGGAAATTACCCGAATTTCAAAATAATACAAGAACGCAAGCAACTAAAGACTTAATAAAATGGGCAGAAGATATTTTTGACACAAAATTTGAAGGCGATTTTGATAAAGGCGAATATGTCTCATTTTTTAATTCATTGGGGGATAAAGGATATGAAGCAGCAAGATTTTTACAAAATCCTAAAAAAGCCCTTTCCATCTTAAAAGAAAGTCCTACTTATTTAGCAAAAACAAAGACAGAACAATCATTCAATAAACAAGAGGTAGGCACAGTAGATGAAATACCTAAAGTGGAAAAGGTAGAAAATGGAGAAGAAAAAGAAGGTATTACTTACAGCAATAATAAGTACGAAAGTGGGGAGGATATATTTGGGGCAAGAATAGTATATAAAGATAAAGCGGTAACAATCTTACAAGGTTTGCATAGTGAACAAGAAGTAAAAGCCATAGCTGAAAAAGTGTATCAACAGTTAAAGGACGGTACATATAAAAATGGATGGAGTTTAGCGGATATAATGGGAAGAAAGAATATGGCTTGGGTGGAACGAAAAACAGAAGAAAATAAGCCTGAAAAAAATAAACAAGAGGTAGTAGAGCCAACACCAGAAATAAAAAAACTGGAAGCAGAAAGGGATGCAGAGATAGAAAAGGTAAGTAAGCCTGACTTTAAATTGGAGTTGGTTAAGACCGAAGATTTGGTTAATTCAAAAGACCCAATAGGTAACAGGGAAAGGCATAATGAATTTAAGGAACGATACAAAAAATTAAGGCGGCTTATTGACTGCCTATAAAAAATGGAAAAAGAAAAAGACATAGAAGACGAAAAGTTTGAAGCCTTATTAGAACAAAGGCGGCATAATGAACTTAAAGGCTTATTGGTTAAGTTAGCCAATTCTATGTCACCAAAAGATGATAGTGCAATAGTAGGTGCTATTAATGGGCAAGGTGATAAAATAGGTGATTTGGTAAAGGCTATTCAGAATATGCCAAAGCCCGAAAAACCTGAAAAACCACAGGTAAATGTACAGGTAAATCAAGAATTAGTAATATCTTCGATAAGTAAAATGTGTGAAGATATTTTAGCATCAAATAACAAGGTTATTGAGGCATTGGAAAACAGATTATTACCTGAAAGTTTTGTATTGTTAAAAGGATGGAATGGGGTAACAGAATCAGTAAAAGTAAATTATAAACAAGCAAATTTAATTAACGCACCTAAATCTAAATATCAGGCGTAATGGCAGATAACGTAGTTTTAAATGTACCAACAACGGCAGGGGCAACCATAGCTACTGATGATATAGGCGGTGTGCAGCATCAACTTGTAAAGGTTGAGTTTGGTTCAGATGGTGTGGCAACGCCTGTAAGTGCATCAGACCCGTTACCTGTGGTACAAACCGGCACACCTGCACTACCAACAGGTGCGGCAACGGCGGCTAACCAACAAACGGATGCTTTAACGGATGCACAATTACGGGCGGTAGCTGTTCCGGTTTCAGGCACATTTTTCCAGGCAACGCAGCCGGTGAGTGGTACGGTTGATGTATCTTCTTTGCCTGCCGGTCTTGCCACATCAGCACTTCAGCAGAATGACGCTTTAACTGACACCGAATTAAGAGCATCACCGGTTCCAATATCAGGTACGGTAAGCACAGGACTTTCGCAGCCGGTTACAGATGCGCAGATCCGGGCAACACCATTACCTGTATCACTGGCATCATTACCTGCCCTTGCTACAGGAACAAACAATATAGGGGATGTGGATGTACTTACATTGCCAGCAGTTACATTAGCGGCAGCCCAAACATTAGCTAATGTTACTACTGTTGGAAGTATTACTAATACAGTACCTACAAAAGAAGTAAGGTCGGCAACGCCAGCACAAACATCACCTGCACCAACAAATTCAAGCACATCAATTTTATCTGCTAACGCAAATAGATTAGGGGCAACAATATATAATGAAGGTGCAGCAATATGCTACATGAAGTTAGGTGCAACAGCTTCCGTTACTTCATATACTTTACAAATATCAGTAGGTGGATATTATGAATTGCCATTTGGTTATACAGGTGCAGTTGACGGTATTACATCAGCAGGAACAGCACAATTAAGAGTAACAGAATTAACAACATAAAATATGCCATATTTTCCACCATCGGGGGCAGTTACAGACGGAGATAAAGGCGATATAACCGTAACGGGTAGCGGTGCTACATGGACAATAGATAATGGTGTAGTAACTGCCGCAAAGACAAGTATAACAGGAACTCCTGATGGGGCAAAATATTTACGGGATGATTTTAGTTGGCAAGCGGTATCAGGTGGGTCAGGTTTAACACAGCCACAAGTAATGGCAAGAATATCAATAGGATTTTAAAATTAAGTATATGATTTTAACAACAACATCGGATATAGTTAGAGTAGTATATAGTGCTGCTACGGCTGTTGATCTTGACTTTCAGGCAGGATGGGCAGACCAAACTACAACAGCATTTACGCCCGGAAGAACAAATTTGAATGGAACTACGGCTGGCGGTGCAACAGTTACAGTTGTTGCGTCACCGCTTGGTTCTACACAAAGGCAGGTAAAGACATTAACAATCTATAATGCACAAGCGTCATATTCTAACTTAATTACAGTTCAGCATTTTGACGGTACAACATCAGTTGATGTATGGGTTGGCACTTTAACACCCGGCGAATCCGTACAATATGACGGTACTAAATGGAATAGGTTAAATTCATCCGGTACACTTGTTACAAGTGGTCTAACCGCTTCTGATGTACAATCTCAAATTGTTGCAGGTGTAGGGGTATGGACTAAACCAACATCGTTCACCCCTAAATTTGTAGAAGTAATTATGTGGGGTGCGGGTGGTGGTGGTGGTGCAGGGGGTTCTATTGTTACTGTTGGTACAGGAGGTGGAGGTGGAGGTGGAGGAGCATATAACAGAAAAATATTCAGAGCATCAGATTTATTAGGTGCTGAAAACTTTAGCGTTGGTGCGGGTGGTGTTGCAGGTGTTCCCGGTGCTGCGGGTGCAGCAGGTGGTGATGGTGGTGTAGGAGGTGCAACCACATTCGGTACAACAACATTAATGGCAGCTTATGGTGGTGGTGGTGGAAGGGGTGGAGCAATAACAGGTGCAGCGACAGGTGGTGGCGGTGGCGGTGGTACAGGTTCAACAGGTTTAACGGCAGCAGGTACGGCAGCAGGTATTGGAGGAACTCCGGGGCTTATATCAACAGCAGCAATAACAGGTGGTATAGGTGGCAATGGTGCAGGTGGGCCAGTAACCGTGATAACAACCCATAACGGGGAATTAGGTGGTGGTGGTGGCGGCGGATGTACAGCAACACCCGCTTGTGCAGTTGGTGGTAGTTCGTTGTTTGGTGGTGGTGGCGGTGGATGCGGTGGCGGTAAAATAACAGCAGGCCCAGCAGTAGTACAACCAAGTGCAGGTGGTGCAACAAACAGGTATTTAGCAGGTGGCGGTGGTGCAGCAGGAGTAAGTCAAGCAGCACCAACAGCAGGAACAGCAGGTCAGGCAGGTAATTCGGGGAAGG